>ORMF010470552.1_pt1 | contig 16683 bp, 15 predicted proteins | sample 1779871 | NCBI WGS metagenome assembly ORMF01 (sample SAMEA104232316, study PRJEB22302) | groundwater metagenome | biome: forest; feature: aquifer; material: groundwater | place: USA | collected 2011-08-07 | depth 5.4 m
GCCGACCCATCGTCCGCCTCCCAGCCCGGCGTTCCCTCGCGCCAGGCTGGAACAGCGTGCCCCACCGCATGCCTCAAACTCGTTACCGCACCTATCCCGAATCTCCCAGTTTGGTCACCGTCGTGCTATCCGACCCACTAGCAGAGCGGCTCATTACTCAATCGTCCGCGAGTTCGACGGAGACGGTCCAAATCGTTCCTACCGGTCTGCCCGACGAACCCCAATTTGATCTGCCGATCCCGCCCGGGGCGCGGCTGCTCGGGAGCCTGGTTCGACACTCCGGGCTGAATGGCAATAGCGTGGAGGCCGTGCTCGACGCGCCCGGGTCCGCCGGCGAGCTCCGCGCGTTCTACGAGGGTGCCATGTCCGAGCGCGGGTGGCGACCGCCTGCGTTTGGTCCGGGCGCCAGCTTGCCCGGCGGCTTTCGGCCTGAGGGTATCGAGTCACAGCCGCCCTTTCGCTCGCTCACGTTCTGTGGGGAGCAAAGCGGCCCCTTCGTCACCATATCGATCAATTCTTCCGCCGCCGGCGCCAGCGACGTTCGCGCCAAGCTCCAGCTTCCGCCCGAGCAAATGACTGGTTCGGGTTTTGGCTCATGTTTTCCTCCCACACCTCCCCCGCCGCCGCCATTCGGTCCGGTCGCCCCTGGGCCGAATCTCATTCCCAACCTCACGCCTCCGCCCGGGGTCCAAGTGATGCCGGGCTCGACGACGCTTCTGAGCGGCGGCGCCTATGGGTCCGAGGCCACCGCCACCACAAGCATGGGCGTTGAAGAGCTGGAGAGCTCCTTCGCGCGGCAGCTCGAGAGCATCGGCTGGGCCCGCCAGGCCGGCGCCGGCGATAGCTGGCTCGCGTGGAGCATGTGGCGCCTCCCCGAGCTGGACGAGTGGCAGGGCTTGCTCCTCGTCATGCGGGGCCCGGGGGACGACCGACGCTCCCTGCTGGTGCGTGTGGATTCGCTCGATCGAGGCCCCTTTCCGCGTCTCGCCCGCGCGCCGACGCTGCCCAGCCCTCAGCCCGCCGCCCCAAGACCGGGCGACGCCGCGGCGATCCGGGCGCTCGCTGAGCGACTGCTAACTGAGCCGTCTGGGGCGTCGAGCGGATCAAGCCAGCGCGTTGAGCTGCTCGTCGATCAGCTCACGCCTGACCTGTTCGATATGCCGATTCCGTCCGGAGCGGACCTGCTCGGCAGCTTGGTTCGCTCTTCCGAGGGAGATTCACGGAGCGTCGACGTCGTCCTGGACTCGCCAGACTCGGTTGAGAACCTGCAAGCTTTCTTCTCGACCGCGCTGGCCGGCCAAGGTTGGGAGCCGCCTCCCTTTGGCCCTGCCGGCGGACCGGGGGGCTTCCAGGACGCGTCGGCGGCGCGCACAACATCGTTTTGTCAGGAAGGGACTGGGTTTCTGAACATCAACATCCGGCCGCGGCCAACCGGCATGAACGACGTGCGCATCGCGACCCAACCCCCGGGGCCCATCGCCGCGCCATGCTGGCCGGTGGAACCTCCGGGAGCGCGATTTGCGTTCCCAAGAGCGGTTATCCCGCCGCTGGTTGGCCCCCCGGATGCTGAGCTGCAGCCGGGCACGACCGGCATCGGGGGAACGCTCTATAGCATGAGCGCGACGGCCCTGACCGATTGGAGCTCAGCCGAGCTTGAAGCGTGGTTCGCCGGCCAGGCCGAGGCTGCCGGCTGGACGCGTGCTGCGGGTGATGTTAGCGGACCTCTCGCCTGGAGCCTGTGGGATGTCCCGGGTGATGGGCCATGGCGCGGCTTGATCCTTGTCTTCGACGTGCCGGGCGAAAACCGCCGCGCCCTCGCCCTTCACGTCGAGCCCGCCTCGACAGAGGCATCGCGGTAACTCCCGCTTCACGTGTCCCGTTGACCGGTCGACTGCCACCGCCCCAAGAAAGGCCAAAAAGGCTGTCGTCCGAGTTCACGCATGCGTGATTACCTCGCTCTGGGCTCCAAATGGGTTGACAGAGGTGAGCGAGGTAATCCGTCACGGCGGAAAGATCAAGAAGGGGAGAAGCGACCCTGACCGGGGTCAGCTATTGTCGAAGAGCGTGAGGTCGGAGATCCGGTCGAAGTGCCGGCGATTGCGGGTAAGAAGCGATGCGCCGTGCTCAATCGCGGTGGCGGCGATCAAGATGTTTGGGTCAGGAATGCCCCGGCCATGCGCGCGCAGATTTCCGCGGATACGCGCGAACCGACGCATGATGGCCCGATTGAGGGGGAGCACATCGACTGAGCGGAGGAACTGACGGAAGCCACGCTCGTGGTTTTGTGGATCTCGGCCGTAATAGATCCCATCGTAGATTTCGCCGTAGGTGATGATCGAGATGGCGAGGCGGTCTTGAGCGGCAAGACGAGCGAGGAGCTGCACGGCGTCGCGTTGGCCCTTGAGCCAATCGGCAACCCAGTCGGTATCGACGAGGGAGGTCATAGCTCAACGGGTGGCCGAGAGGAGATCCGGCGACTCTCCTCGTTGTCACGCTTGAAGCGCTCGGTGTCGACATCCTTCCAGCTCCCGGCAGACGCGAGAAACGCTTCATAGTCCGCCTGCGTTCGGGCACGCTTTCGCGGCCGGTTTGCCTTTGGTCGCAGTGGCGTAAGGATTGCAAGGTCCTCACCGGCTCGTCGTAAGAGGCGAGGCTCGCCAGAGTCCCGGACCTCCTGGGCAAGTCGGAGCAGTTCGGGAGTCCCGCTGACGTCGATGGGCTTGAGTTCTTTGGCCATATGTGTCTCGCCTTTCCTCGGTAGGGTTGCGCCATTATCCCATGGGTTTTGAAGGAGGGTTGCCCATTGAGGTGTGGGGAACTCCTTAGCCTTCCTCGAGCGGCTCATCACCAGCAATGTTCTGAAGCTCGACGAGCCGATTGTTGAATATCCGACGCGCCGTATCGAGCAGAGCGAACACGTTCGGGTCCACGACGCGGTAGTACACGCTGGTGCCCTCCTTGCGGCCTGCGACGATCTGCTTGGCGCGGAGCACACCAAGCTGCTGTGAGACCGATGACGATTCGATCTCCAAGCTGAGCTGCAGATCACCTACCGTTCGTTCACTCGTGCGGAGCAGCTCTACGATGTGGATACGCGTGGGGTGGGCGAGCGCCTTGAAGAGCTCAGACTTGAAGCCACGAAGGGCCCGATTCTCCGGCAACGTCCTCTACCTTTCGGATGCGCAACCTCTGTTGTGCAGAGTGACAATATCACCGCGCTACGCGAAACGTGGAAACGAGCTCATCGCCTCCTAATTGACACGACGCCAGCGCTGACCGTATGGTTCGTTTTATTCAAACATGTAGATATTGTCACATAGTGTGACCGCTTCGGTCGGGGGTTCCCACCGCCTCAATGGACCCAATAACCATCCTGACGCTGGCGCCGGGCCTCCATCTTCTGGGTGCGGCCGGCGCTGTTTTCTTTGCCCGCTGGCCTTCCCTTGCTCGAATCGTTGGAGGGCTGCTCGCAATGACCGGCGCCGCGGTCGGCATCGCGATCGCAATTTCCGTGCTTCTCAGTGCGGCAACCTACGCTGCACCACTCTGGCAGCCGGCGCCATTCCTGACTCTGGGCTTGTATCTGGATCCTCTGGCAGCCTGGTTTGTGCTCTTGCTCTCGACGGTGGTCTTCGCGGTCACCCTCGCAGGGATTGCCTATGGTCGTGCATATGACCATCATGGCGGCTCTCGCCTGGCGGCGCTGCTCAATCTGTTTGTGGCCTCGATGCTCCTGGTGATCGAGGCCGATGGCGCGTTCGGCTTCCTCCTCGCATGGGAGGCGATGGCGGTCACCTCCTATTTCCTCGTGACCCATGAGCGCCGCGAACCCGGGGTCGAGCGCGCCGGGTTCGTCTACCTGGCGATGACGCACCTCGGAACGGCGTTTCTCACCGTCGCGTTCCTCATGCTCTACGCGGTCGCGGGCGCCTGGGATTTTGCCTCATTCCACACCGCGGCCAAAGCGCTCGACTCAACCGCCCTCGACCTGATCTTCCTGCTGTCCCTTGTCGGTTTCGCCACGAAAGCGGGCGTCGTGCCGCTTCACGTCTGGTTGCCGCTCGCGCATCCCGTTGCGCCGAGCCACGTATCGGCACTGATGTCCGGAGTAATGCTCAAGATCGGCCTCTACGGCCTGGTTCGCCTGATCTGGACCGTGCTCGGTGGTGGACCGGCCTGGTGGGGCTGGCTCGTGTTGGGTCTTGGGCTTGTATCAGCGGTCCTGGGGGTCCTCTACGCGCTGATGGAGCACGACCTGAAGCGGCTTCTCGCCTTTCACAGCGTGGAGAACGTCGGCATTATCTTGATCGGCCTCGGCGCAAGCCTGGTCCTCGCCGCCGGTGGTCACCCTGCGGGATCCGCCCTGGCTCTGGCCGCGGGCCTTTTCCACGCCCTCAACCACGCCCTGTTCAAGGCACTCTTGTTTCTCGGCGCCGGCGCTGTACAGCAAGCGACCGGCACGAAGGACCTGGAATCGCTCGGGGGTCTCATCCACCGCATGCCGGGTACAGCGTTCCTCTTCTTGATTGGAGCAGCCGCAATTTCAGCGCTGCCTCCACTCAATGGATTTGCGAGTGAGTGGTTGACGTTTCAAGGGCTGTTGTTGCTCGGTCAGAGCAGCAGAGATGGCTGGCATGGGGTGGCCGCGGCCGTCTCGGCGGGCTTGCTCGCATTGACGGGTGCGCTTGCCGCGGCATGCTTCGTGAAAGCATTCGGGATTGCATTCCTTGGCCTTCCCCGATCGGAGGCAGCCGCACACGCCCCGGAGTCTCCGACAATGCTTCGGGCTGGCATGGGCCTGCTGGCGGCGAGCTGCGTCGGGGCGGGATTGTTTCCGGGCGTCGCCGTCCGCCTCCTGGTGGGTGTCGTCGGCCCCGAGATTCCACAGCGTGGACCAGAACTGCTGACCGCCCCGGGTGGTCTGCTGGCCCCACTGCCTCTCCTCATTGCCATGACGTTAGGCGCGATCTCGGTCATGGCCGCCGCGCGCCTACTTGCTGGACCCGCCAGTGAGCGTCGGGTCCCAGCCTGGGTGTGTGGCTTTGCGCTGCAGCCAGAGATGTCGTACGGCGCCATGGCTTTCGCCGAGCCAATCCGCCTCTTTTTCCGTGCGATCGTTCGTCCAGAGCGGGTAACTGAGCCTGAACACACCGTCTCTCCATTCTTTCCGTCGCGCATCACCACCCACGCCTCCGTTCGACCGGTGTTCGAACGACATCTTTACGGGCCCGTGTCGCACGGCTTCCTGCGAGGCGCGACGCTCGCCCGGGTGATTCAAGGCGGGAATCTTCGCCTCTATCTTTCCTATGTGCTCGGGACGCTCGTTGCCTTGCTGGTGGTGGCTACTCGATGACTCCTGACTTCGTAGGGAGCGCGCTCCAGATTTGCTTGGTGATGGCTCTAGCGCCGGGGCTCCAGGGATGGATCAAGCGGGTGAAGGCTGCGTGGCAGTCGCGCCAGGGGCCGCCGCTGCTCCAGAGCTACGCGGATCTGTGGAAGCTCCTGCACAAGGAGACACTTCTCCCGAGCTCGACCTCCTGGATTTTCCGTGCTACGCCGTGGCTGGTGCTCGGTTGCATGCTGACCGCGGCCGCTCTTGTGCCATTGGTGTCCATGCAGAGTCCATTGCGGTTAGGCGACGTCATTACGCTCATCGGCCTGCTCGCACTCGCACGTTTTGCTCAGGCGCTCGCTTCAATTGACACGGGGAGCGCCTTCGCTGGGATGGGCGCTAGCCGAGAAATGGCAATAGCAGCGCTCGTTGAGCCTGCGCTTCTCGTGACTATTTTCGGCCTCGCGGTCCCCATCGGCTCGACGAACGCCGATGCCATTGCAGCGGCAGGGTTAGCCAGTGGATTCGGCGCGGTCGGCCCGGCTCGCATGCTTGCGCTGGCAGCCCTGCTCGTCGTCGCAATCGCTGAGACGGGTCGACTCCCCGTCGACAACCCGGACACGCATCTCGAGTTGACCATGGTCCATGAAGGCATGCTCCTGGAGTATTCGGGGCGGCCTCTGGCGGCCCTCACTCTCGCCGCATTCATCAAACAGACAGTTGTCCTTGGGCTGGTCGCCGCTCTCCTCTTGCCGTGGGGCCTGGACGCTCCCCTTCCGTTGGCGCTCGTTGTCCTCGCGCTGAAGCTGGCCGGTCTGGGCACGCTGCTCGCCTGCATCGAGAGTGTGACCGCGAAGCTGCGCATCCTGCGCCTGCCCGAGCTCATGGCCACCGCTTTCGCCTTAGGGACTCTATCGCTGGTCGCTCACGGCGTCTTCGGCGCATGATCCACGCCCCTGGCAGCCCGTCGGTCCCGATGGATGTGTTGAGCATCATGCTGCTGGCAACGTCGCTCTTGCTCGTTGCTGTCCGTCGGCTCGACCTGGGGATTTGGCTGCTCGTGTCCCAGGCACTCATCCTGGCTGGGATAGCTGTGGATATCGCGCTCATCACTGGTGCAGGCCACGCCTGGCTCGCCGTCGGTCTCACAGTCGCCGTCAAGGCGGTGGCCCTGCCCACCGTGCTCTTCCGCGTGCTTCGCAGCGTGCGTGTGCGCCGAGAGGTCGAGCTGGTGCTCCCAACGAAAGCCGCACTGCTCCTGGCGGTCGGGGCTATCGTCCTCTCCTATCACGCGACCGGTCAACTTCCATTCCCCGGCGCGGTGGCGAGTCGCCACGCCCTTCCTGTCGCGGTCGCGGTCATGCTGCTCGGCCTCGGCATCATGATCGGGCGGCGCAAGGCGCTCTCGCAGGTAGCCGGGCTGATCGTCATGGAGAACGGCGTCTACCTCGCCGCCCTCGTTACCACTATGGGGCTTCCACTGGCGGTCGAGCTCGGCATTGCGTTCGACCTGCTGATCGGGGTACTGCTTCTCGGAATCTTCGCCTACCGTATAAACGAGACGTTCGACACGATCAACACGGATAGATTGCGGACCCTCCGGGGATGACGACGGTGATACCCCCAGACGGGCTCCTTCTGGCACTCCTCATCCTCCCGCTGCTGACCGCGCCCATCGTGTGGCGGGTGTCGCCGCGCTGGGCCGAGCGGGTGCACGTACTCAGCCTGACGTTGCTCCTCATGCTCGGCTCGGCTCTTGCCGCTCGCGTCTCTACTGATGGCCCGGTCAGTGCGATCGGCTTCTTGTACGTCGACGCGCTTTCTGCACTCTTGGTGGGTCTCGTCTGTCTCGTCGGCTGGGGCGCGGGGCTCTACGCCGTGGGCTACCTCCGCTGCGACGTCTCCGAGAATCGCCTTGGACCGGAGGCTCCTCGCTATTTCGCCCTCTGGTACCACCTCTTTTTGGGCACGATGCTGACCGTTCTCGTCGTGGAAAACCTGGGCCTCATGTGGGTCGCGATGGAGGCCACCACGCTGGCATCGGCATTGCTGGTTGGCTTCTATCGCACCGAGCAGGCAGTTGAGGCGGCCTGGAAATACCTCATCATTTGCACCGTTGGTCTCACCCTCGCGTTGTTCGGCGTCCTGATCATGTATTACGCGGGCATCCAGGCGCTCGGCAGCGAGGAAGCGGCCTTGTCCTGGCGCGCCCTCACCGCGGCCGCGCAACGGTTGGACCCGAACCTTTTGAAGCTCGCGTTCGTCTTCATCGTGGTCGGATACGGAACCAAAGCCGGCCTTGCCCCGCTCCACACTTGGCTCCCAGATGCTCACAGTCAGGCCCCCACGCCGGTTTCGGCGGTGTTGTCTGGGGTTCTCCTGCCGTGTGCGCTGTACACGATCTTGAGGTTCCATGCGATCACCGTGGGTGGGGTGGGGGCTCCATTCTCGTCACACGTGCTCATCGCGTTCGGGCTGTTCTCGGCGGCCGTGGCAGTTCCGTTCATCCTGCTGCAGCGAGATGTGAAGCGTTTGCTCGCCTATTCGTCCATTGAGCACATCGGCGTGGTGACCGCCGCCATCGGAATTGGTGGCGAAACCGCGCTGTTTGCCGCGGCATTGCACCTGGTAGGTCATGCGCTCAGCAAGGCGCTGCTATTCTTCGCCGCGGGAAACATCGTTGGCCGCTATGGGACACGGACTCTCCGGCGTATCCGCGGCGCCACGTCGGTGCTTCCGATCTCCAGCGTCGCGATCTTCGGAGGAGTCCTGGTCCTCGCCGGCGCCCCGCCATCGGCGCTCTTCACCAGCGAGTTGGGAATTCTTGGGGCGGCCTTTCAGCGGGGTTATGCCTTCGTTGGCGTCCTGTTGCTGAGCTGCCTGGCCATCATCTTCGTTGGATTGCTTTTCCACGTCAGCCGGTTGGTCTTTGGCCAGGCCCCGGCAGGACTCCCGCGGGGCGAGCATCCTGGGCAGTTGGTGCTCCTGGGCATGCCTCTCCTCGCCGTAGCGCTGTTGGGAATCATCGTGCCTCCTCCACTCGCCAGTATGCTGAGACAAGCCGCCCGCGCGTTGGGACTCCCATGATCGGGGGCGTCGGATCAGGCGTGGCTTCACTGAATACGACGCCGGAACAGCTAGCCAAGGAGTGCCAGCTTCACATCGCAAACAACGCTCGACTGTTGACCTTTTTTGGAGCGGACGAGCGGGCCGACGGCGATGGATTCGCCATCTACGCGGTCTTTCTGGAGGCCAACGGCGCCACTACGGCCTTGCGGGCACGCGTCGATCCCGAGCGCCCCTCTTATCCTGCTGTCACGTCCACGGTACCGGAGGTGCACTGGGACGAGCGTGAGATGCGCGACCTGCTTGGCATCCAACCCGACGGCCATCCTGATTCCCGACGGTTGGTCCTGCGCGAAGACTGGCCGGATGGGTTGTACCCACTGCGCAAGGACTTTGATCCCTCTCAGGTGCCACCCGCCCCTCGCGAGCTCGAGACATTCACGCCGCTGATGGTCGAAGGTGAGGGCGTGGTGGGCATCCCGGTGGGTCCGATTCACGCGGGCATTATCGAACCGGGACACTTCCGTTTCTCCGCCGTGGGCGAATCGGTCCTCCATCTCGACACCAGACTGTTCTACACCCACCGTGGGATTGAGCGGCTGGCAGAGGGTCGCACCCCCGAACAGGCGCTCCCGCTCGTCGAACGCATCTGCGGCGCCTGTGCCTGCTCGAATGCCGTCGCCTTTTGCGCGGCAGTGGAGAGCCTCGCCGGGGTGACAGTGCCGCAGCGGGCGCGCCTGATACGGACTCTCCTTCTGGAGCTCGAGCGTCTCTACAACCACGTGGGAGACGCGGGCAACATCTGCGCCGGAGTTGGCTTCGCCGTCGGGGCCATGCAGGGCGCACTCCTGAAGGAGCAGTTGCAGGCGTTGAATGAGCGCCTGGTGGGCCACCGGTTCTTGCGCGGTACGTGTGCCGTGGGCGGATTGCGACGTGACCTGGCAGACACGGACCTGGCAGCAGCGCGCGCCGAGCTGACGAGGCTACATCGAGAGACGCGCGGCTTCATGCGTCTCTTGGTAGAGACCGATGCGCTCACCGACCGCATGAGACGGACCGGTGTGCTTTCCGCAGATACCGTGCGAATATTTGGGGGAGTCGGTGTCGCCGCCCGTGCATCGGGTGTGGACACGGATCTCAGGCGTGACCGGCCATATGCTGCGTATGAAGGTTTGCCCGGACTCCACGTGCCGCTCCACACAACCGGTGATGCGGAGGCTCGCCTTCGCCAGCGGCTAGCCGAAGCCATCGTTTCATTCCGACTCGCGGACGAAATTTTCGATCGTCTGCAGGACGGGCACATTCGAGCGGCCGTGAGCCACCCGGTGGCTGGGAGGTTAGGCGTCGGTGCAACAGAGTCCCCGCGCGGAGCAAACGTCCACGCCGTGCTCTTCGACGAGAGCGGGCGGCTCACTCGCTACCGGGTGCGCTCCGCGTCCTTTCCGAATTGGCCGCTGGTGGCGGCGGCCGTCCCAGGCAACCTACTCCCCGATTTCCCGCTCATCAACAAGAGCTTCGAGCTCTGCTACGCTTGTCTGGACCGATAAGGAGAGAGCATGAACCTCGTCGGCATTCTGCGGCTACGGTTGTCCGCCGGGCGACTTGTCCACCGGTACCCGGCCGTCGATCAACCTCCACCACCAGCCTTTCGTGGGATACCGGAGCTGACGCCGGAGGCGTGCCGTGGGACTGCCGACTGCGATGCTGTCTGCCCCACCAGGGCGATTCACGTTGAGCGTTCTGCGGCGGGCTGGCTGTGGAGGTTCGACGCGGCCGCTTGTACAGGATGCGGGCTCTGCATCGATGCATGCCCGCAGGAGGCTCTCACCGTGTCGCCGACCCACGAGTTGGCATCACGCACCCGCGAGGACCTCGTCACGACGCTGATATTCCAAGAGACTCCTGATGCTCGCCAAAGTGGGCTGCGATGAACGTTGAGGCCGATGCGTCATCCCTGGCGGCACAGCTTCGTGCCAAGACAAGTCGCCTCTTCGGGCGTTCCCTGCAGATTCGACACCTGGACGTGGGATCGTCCAATGGCTGTGATTGGGAGGCGACGGCCCTTCTCAACCCTGTCTACGATCTGCAGCGATTCGGGATCGACTTCGTCGCCTCACCGCGCCATGCCGATCTGCTCCTCGTGACGGGCGCCGTAACCCGGAATCTGGAGCCGGCCCTCTGGGCCACCTATCAGGCGACGCCGGATCCGAAGCTCGTTATGGCGGTCGGCGTCTGTGCTTGCAGTGGCGGCGTCATTGGTGAGGGCTATGCGACGGCGGGAGGGGTAGACCGCCGTTTGCCTGTCGATGTATATGTCCCCGGCTGCCCTCCGCGGCCACAGGCGATCCTTCACGGTCTCCTCCTTGCCCTCGATCGCCGCCAGCAAAAAGTGGCTGCCCGCGAATCGGTGTATCCAGCAGCCGGCGAACGCTGAAGGGACCCCCGATCTCAATCTCGACTCGGCACGGTTCGCTTTCGGAACCAAGGGCCGACTGTAATGCAGATACCTTCGGCTTGCGGTGGGCGCTGGGCGGCGGAACTATACTAGCGAGACCGCTAATGACCCGGGAGTAGCCATGGCTTTAGGACAGTCCATCAGCATGATCGACGCCCGGCAACGGGTGATGGGCGCGATCGATTACACGCTGAACACAAAAATACCGGGCAGCCTCATCGCGCGTCTGGTGACGAGCCCGCACCCACATGCGCGCATCGTGCGGGTGAAAGCGGACGCGGCGCGAAAGGTGCCTGGCGTGCGCGCGGTTGTCAGTGGCGCCGATCTTCCGGGCATGGGCATGAGCCAGTTGCTCGGAAAGGCGCCCTTCGAGCGGCCCGTCCTCGCGTTCGATCGGGCGCTGTATGTCGGCGAGCCCGTCGTGGCAGTGGCCGCCATAGATGACGATGCGGCCCAGGAAGCGGCGGCGCTCGTTGAGGTCGAGTACGAGGAGCTGCCGGCTGCGTTAGACATATTGGGGGCGCTCGAGCCGGGCGCGCCGCTGGTTCACGAGGGCACGAACCTCGCCTACGAGCACCACATCGAGCGGGGCGATATCCAGGTGGGGTTCGCTGAGGCGGACGAGATCTTTGAGGACGAGTTCTACACGCCCGCCGTGCAGCACGTGCCGCTGGAGCCCCACTGCTGTGCGGCGATGTTCGAGAGCAACCGGCTCACCGTGTGGAGCAGCAGCCAGAACCCGTTCGGCGTCCGCGACGAGCTGGCGGTGATGCTCGGTGTGCCGCGCTCGCACGTCCGCGTGCTCGTCGGCAGCCTGGGCGGCGGCTTTGGGTCGAAGCTCGTCACCTTTGTCGAGCCGATCGCCGTTGCGTTGGCCAAGGCCAGCGGCAAGCCAGTGCAGCTCACCCTGACCCGCGCTGAGGAGTTCAACACCTTCGTCCGCCACGCGGCGCGCATCTTCCTCAAGACTGGCGTGAAGCGGGATGGCCATCTGGTCGCGCGTGAGGCGAAGTGCTACTTCAGCACCGGCGCCTACGGCGCGGCGGGCGTCAACGGTGTCTCGAACGGCGGCGTTGCCATGACCAGTGCGTACCGGTTCCCGAACGTCATCGTCGATTCCTACTCCGTCTACACGAACACGGTGCCCGTCGGCGCCTTTCGCGCGCCTGGGGTCCCCCAGGTGGCGTTCGCAAGCGAGATGCAGCTCGACGCGATCGCCGAGCGGCTGAAGATCGACCCCGTCGAGCTGCGCCGCATGAACCTCGTGCGCGACGACGACCGCTTCATCATCGGTGGGCACCTCGAAGACATCCATTTCGACGAGATGCTCGACCGTGCGATCGAGGAGATCGGCCGGAATACCCCGATCCCCCAAGAAGCCAACAGCAACCCTCGCCGTCGCATCGGCCGCGCCGTGATTCCGACATTGAAGATGACGCGCACGCCCACGGTCTCCAACGCGGCGCTGAAGCTCAACCAGGACGGCAGCGTCCACATCCTGACCGGCGCTGTCGAGATGGGGCAAGGCTCGCGAACCGCCCTCGCCCAGATCACCGCCCACGAGTTGGGTCTGCCCGTCGAGGCGATCACTGTCGCGGCTATCGATACGGACGTCGTCCCCTGGGAAGGCGGCACGGCCAGCAGCCGAACCACCTTTGCCGTCGGCGGCTCTATATCGAAAGCGGCCACTGACATTCGCGGCCAGCTCCGCGACCTCGCCGCCGACCAGCTCGAGGTCGCTCCTGAAGACGTCGTTCTCGAACAGGGCCGTGCCTCGGTGAAGGGCGTGCCCGATCGCAGTCGGGCGTTCGGCGACCTGATCGCCGGCGCGGGACTCACGGACATCCTCGGCCAGGGCCACAACGAGACGAAGGCTGCGCCCGATCCCGTGACCGGGCTCCCGGGTGCCTCGGCCCACTGGCACCATGGAGTGGTCGCTGTCGAGGTGGCCGTCGATTCAGAGACCGGTCGAGTCGACGTAACGCGAATGTGGGCCGGCGTCTTCGCGGGCACCATCGTGAACCCGGTCTTGTGCGAGCTGCAGGCCCACGGCAGTGTGCTCATGGGGCTTGGCGAGGCGCTGTTCGAGGGAATGCAGTACGAGGATGGCGCCTTGGTCACCACCTCACTGGCCGAATACAACATCCCGTCGTTCCGCGACTTCCCGAACGAGTTCGGCACCTGGATCGTCGACGACCCATCGAAGATGGACTTCCATGGCGTGGGGGAGACGTTGGTACCCGCAGCCCCGGTGGCGATAGGCTGCGCCGTCGCTAACGCGATCGGCGTGCGTCCGCACGAGCTGCCGCTCACCCCAGAGCGCATCCTCCGAGCACTGCACGAGGAGGCAAGCCGCCAATGATCACATTCGATCTCCTCGAGCCGCGCTCGGTAGAGGAGTCAACGACCATGCTCGCCCAGCGGGGCGATGAGGCGCGGATCATCGCGGGTGGAACCGCGGTCGTCCTCATGCTGAAGAATCGGCTCATCTCACCCGGTGCCCTCATCAGCCTCGGTAACCTCGACGAGCTTCGGTACATCCGGTCGGACCCGGACGGCACGCTCCGAATCGGCGCCATGACGACGATCCGCGAGGTCGAGCTTTCGCCCGTCGTGAAGAAGAGCTCGCCTACGCTTGCGCACGCCTGTCGCCAGGTCGGCAATGTCCGGGTCCGCCACGCAGCCACCATGGGCGGCAACCTCAGCGAGGCCGACTATGCGTCCGATCCTCCGTGCGTCCTCGTGGCGGCGCGAGCCCGCGTGAAAGTGGCGAGCGCGCGCGGCGTGCGCGAAGTCCCGCTCACCGAGTGGTTCAAGGACTTCTATGAAACGGCAATCCAGCCGGACGAGCTCGTCACCGAGCTGATCCTTCCGCCGCAGCCGGCCTCCGTTGGCTCCGCCTACATCAAATACGTGACCCGGTCGTCCGAAGATCGGCCCTGCCTCGGTGTGGCCGCGTTCGTCGATAGAGACGCGGGCGGTGTATGCCGGGAGCTGCGAGTCGCCGTCGGAGCTGTGGCGGCGACGCCTCAAGAGGTAGACGCCGCTGAGAAGGTGGCTGTTGGGCACCCGCTAACGGCCGAGCTCATCCGGGACGTCGCCGAGCGGTACGCCGCTGCCATCGACCCCATCTCGGACCTTCGCGGCTCAGCCTGGTACCGCACCCAGATGATCAAGGTCTTCGTTCGCGATGCCATTCTTCAGGCTGTCGACGGGCAAGCAACGGAGTCGAAATGAAGCGAATCGTGCGGCTCACCGTGAACGGCCTCGAGCGCGATGTCATGGTGGAGCCCCATCACACGTTGCTCGACGTGTTGCGCCGCGAATTCGACATCATGAGCGTGCGTGAAGGGTGCGGCGTCGGCATGTGTGGCGCTTGTACCGTCCTGGCCGATGGGAAGCCTGTCAGCTCGTGTTTGACCCTCGCCTCCCTCGCCCACAGGCAAACGCTGGAAACGATCGAGGCGCTGAATCCCGATGGCGAGCTCCACCCAATCCAGCAAGCCTATCTGGACAACGCGGGCTTCCAGTGCTCGTTCTGCACGCCGGGGTTCATCCTCGCCACCAAGGCGCTGATCGAGGAGAACCCGTCGCCCACGCCCGATGAGGTCCGCGAGTATCTGAGTGGCAATCTTTGTCGCTGCGGCAGCTACGCGAAAATTATGGACGCGGTCCTGGATGCCGCGGAACGCCATCGAAGAACAACCGAGTTATCCTAGGCGTCGAGCCAGAGGACCGTTATCGTCCCATCGTTCAGCCTGTCGACCACCGCCGCTCGTCTCGCGGCGGCTGCCCCGCAGCTCCTTGCGCTTGCGCCCGTTCGCGAGCAGGTCTGAGGTGCGGTACGTCCGTCGTGAGTAGCGGCCCGCCTCTGACCCGGACACCAGAAACTCTTCCCCTTGTTGCGCGATCTGAGTGAAATCGCCGCGCCGCTGGTCCAAGTCCTGGCCAAGGGTTCGCAGGATCTCGGCGTAGCCGCCGCGCGACTCCTGTAGGGGCCGGCCCCGCGATTGCATAGCCTGGTTCCGCAGTGTGGCAAGCTCCTGGTCACGGTAGTGGCGTTGGTCTTCACCGTGCCCTCTTTTCCACGACACTGATAGAAACGCGTCCTGGTTCATCAATTCAACCGCTCGGGCTCCCTCTCCATTCAGAAACCGTCCAACGGCACGAAGGATGTCGGCATGCTCTCCTGGGGCGATAGACATACTCTTCCTCCTTCGCCTCATATTCGGCCAGTACGCTAGGTTACAGGATAAATGAAAGGCGCTACTCAGAGCGGTCTGGCATGATGAGTTTAAGTCTGTCTTGGTATGGGCTGGTTCGCACAGCTCGTCGACCCGCAGGGCAATCCGTTCGCCATCTGGCAGAACGATGAGACGTCGAGCTGACGCGCCGCCCGCCCGCGAGGCTAGGAGCGACTCTCCTGGAGGACCACCTCTGACTCCAGGGCGCGGCAGTATTCTTTCCAGTCGTCCCCGTTCGGGACGGTGACGTAGCAGCTCGCCAGCGGAAAGCGATTGCGGTCAGCGCTGCGCGCGACGTTGGCGGGCTCGCGTCCCTCCTGGAGGTCGAGAATCGCCTTGCGGAGGACTTGGCGTGAGGCAAGGACGGCCCGGTCCATCACGCCCGGGTGCTCCTCGGCTCGATTCTGGATCGGCCCCTGGCTCTCGGTCGCCCACTTGTCGTGGATGAAGAAGTCGGGCCCGAGGCCGGTGTAGCTCTCGTACTCCATAGTCTCACGGTCCTGCATGAAGCGATTGCTCAGGTTGCGCTCCGGGTAATATTGCGGCCCCATGATCTCCGCCGCTCTGCGTCCCAAGAAGCCTGGTCCCGAGCCGCGGCCGAACCGGAACGTGTACTTCCAGTGGTGGTGATCGTCGATCGGGACGTGCCAGTTGACGGCGTAGCCCAGCTTGCCGGAGAGATCGCCGTTTGGCCCGGTCCAAAAGGCGGTGAAGTTCGGTAGGACGTACTCCGTCACGTCGAAGCGGAAGTGGTCCGGACCGGCGTCCCGCGAGATTCGGCAGCTTCGGAGTCCATACGGCGTGAGCTGCACGTCGGAGCTCTCCGCTCCGGAGGCCGCGCCGCGGTGATTCAGCGGTAGACCCGTTGGCCCCTGGCCGAACCGGTTGTTGTCGCTCAAGTAATGCAGGTACGAGAGGTGCGACAGATCGATGTTGCCCTCGTTGGCCTGCAGGTAGTTGCACTCGTGGTACCGCTTCGTGGCGAGGACGTGCTCTCCCGGAACGTGCAGGAACTCGTAGTTCGGGAAGAGCGGCGGCTCGCCCGGGCCAAGGTACGCGAAGATCGTGTGTCCGTGCTCTTCGCACGGGTAGGCGATCTGGCGAATGCGCTCGTGGAAGGTACTGCCCGCCGGCTCGCCCGGCTGTTCGAGGCAGTGGCCATGGACGTCGTAGAGCCAGCCGTGGTAGATGCACCTTAGCCCGCCGTCCTCGATCCGGCCGTAGCTGAGGTCCGCGCCCCGATGCGAGCAATGGATCCCCAGCAGGCCGGGCCGGCCGCTGTCGTCGCGAAACGCAACCAGGTCCTCGCCCAGCAGACGAACGGGGACCGGCGCTCCACCCTCGGGGAGCTCCTCGGAGAGCGCCACTGGTAACCAGTACCGGCGCATGAGATCGCCGCACGGTGTGCCAGGTCCCGTCTGCGTCAGCAGCCGGCTTTCGTCTTCAGAGACCATCTGGGCGCCCTCCCACAGGAAACTGCTCAGACTCTTGGACTTCGTCACGTCGCTGAAACGGCAGTGTATCCATGCCCGGCCCCGGGTGCAAACCCGTCAGCCGCGGTTACACTCAAGAAGTTGCGGAGGAGC
>ORMF012529679.1_pt1 | contig 16677 bp, 10 predicted proteins | sample 1779871 | NCBI WGS metagenome assembly ORMF01 (sample SAMEA104232316, study PRJEB22302) | groundwater metagenome | biome: forest; feature: aquifer; material: groundwater | place: USA | collected 2011-08-07 | depth 5.4 m
CGCTTTGGCTTGAGCAGGCCGAGCGAACCCAAAAGCGCCAGAGGACTGGCGCAGTCCAAGACGCTCGCGCGCGGACGGAGGTTCCTGGTCTCAATGCGCGTCCGGAATTGGAGATCGAGACTCTCCAAGAACTAACGCTGGGGAGCGCGGCTATCCAGGACATAGCCGCAGCCCGTGCCGGAAGCCCTGCGGGTCCGTCCTTGAGACCCGCGCTCCGCAGCATCAGGTTCCGGGGGAGGGAGAATTCCAACTTCGGATTCGGAAGGGCTGACATTCTTGCCTAAGCCTCACATGAGAAAGCAATCACCTTCCCTCCGGCGAACCCTGCGCGCCTTGGCGCTCGGCCTGACATTCCTCGCGATCGCAGTTTTTGCGGCCGGGGGCGAAGACGGGGTGATCTCCGCTCTGGCCTCCGGCGCTAAAGGCAATGCCCAAACCGACGACACCGGCGCCATCCAAAAAGCCCTCGACGAAGCTGCGAAGGCCGGCGGTCGCGTCTGGCTCCCACCCGCGCGCTATCTGGTTAAAGGCAGCCTGCGCATCCCACCGGGAGTCACGTTGCAGGGCGTGATGGATGCGCCGGTCTGGAGCGAGCCGCTCAAAGGCTCGATCATCCTGGCCACCGGCGGCCGCGACAACGAGGACGGCCCGGCGCTGTTCGAGTTGGGCCATTCGTCGGCCGTGCGCGGCTTGACCGTGTTCTACCCGGAGCAGACGACCACGAACATCCATCCCTACTCGTGGACGTTCCACCTCCAAGGCCACGACAACACGGTGGAAAACGTCACGCTCATCAATTCCTACAACGGCATCCGCGTCGGCCCCGAGGGCAACGTGCGCCACCGCATCCGCAGCGTGTATGGCTGCGTGTTGCGCCGCGGCATCTTCGTGGACGCCTGCACCGACATCGGGCGCATCGAGAACGTCCAGTTCCACTGTCACTGGTGGTCGGCGGCGGCGGTGGGCGGCGACTGGAACCCGGTCCACAAATTCATGTGGAAGAACTGCGAGGCGTTCGTCTTCGGGCGCACCGATTGGGAATACGTAAACAACACTTTTGTCTATCCGGTGAACGTCGGTTACCGCTTCATTCAGACGAAGGCGGGCGCGGCGAACGGCCATTTCTCCGGCATCGGAGCGGACGAGGCGCAAGTCTGCGTGAAGGTCGAGGCCATCCAGCCGATGGGCCTGCTCATCTCCAACGGCCAGTTCGTTTGCATGCACGGTGACACGCGCGTCCCCCTCTTGGTGGAGAACACCTGCCGTGGCTCGGTCCGCCTGGTGAACTGCGCCTTCTGGGGACCGAACCGCCAATGCGTCGTCTCGCACAGCCAGAGCTTCGTATCGCTGTCGGATTGCTACATCAGCAGTGAAGGCCGCGCGAAAAATCCCGGCGTGTCGCTGATCGAAGCTGACGGCGGCAAGCTGCAAGTGCGCGGCTGCAGCTTCGGTACAGACGAGCCGTGCATCGCGCTCAAGCCTGGCCTCCAACACGCCATCATCACCGAGAACAACGGTGTGCGGGGCGTGGAGATCGCGAACGAGATTGGCGCGAAGGCCGTCATCGCGAACAATGAACCAGAGTTGAAGTGAACCTAGATCCGGAAGTTCAGACCACGAAACACACGAAACACACGAAAGCAGAGACGGATGAGCCGTTGGCACTGTCCTCCCGCTGGGTGAATGACCGCAGGAGCTCAAGCCTTTCCTTTTTCGTGTCTTTCGTGTGTTTCGTGGCTCCAACTGCTCCTCTTAGGATGAATGGCCCTCGCTCACAATGTGGCAGCCGACGTGAGGAGGCTCTCCCGCGCTTGCGATTTGCGATTTGCGATTTGCGATTCATCGGCCGGCTCGCTTGGGTCGCTCTGCTTTGTCTGTCCTCGGTCGCGACCCGTGCCGCTGCCACGACTGATTTCGTTTCGGACCACCCGGACCTGATTGTTTCCTCCACCCAGGACTGGGGCGTGCTCGGGTTTGACACGGCCGCGCATCAAGCAGACAAGCACGGCCAGCCGCTGCAGATCGGCGACAAGACCTACTCAAAGGGCGTTGGCCATCACGCCAACGGCGCCATCACGATCCTGCTCGATGGCCAATACGCGGCGCTCGACGCCGAGGTTGGCTTGCAGCCGTGCGCCGGCGGCAGCGTGATCTTCCGCGTGTTCGTGGACGGTCAGCCGGGCTTCGACAGCGGTGTGTTGCGCTCCGGTGACGCGCCGAAGCCGGTGCACGTCGAGGTCGCGGGCGCGCAGGAGTTGCGACTTGAGGCGAGCGACGCGGGCGACGGCATCAATTGCGACATGGCCAATTGGGCCGACGCCCGGCTGACACCCGCCACTGGTGTGGCGCCGACGCGCCCCGCCGAGCACGCGGTGGACATCGCGCGCTTCGCCCGTGTGGTCACGTGGGACCCGAACCGTACTGACGGCGCGCGCGCCAGCCGGATTGAGGAGTTCCGTGCGGAGGACCTGTTCCTCGAAACCGCCCTCGTGCCGAAAGCCGACGGCACCTACACCGTGCCCGTCTCGACGAACGGCCTTGTCTGCGTCGGCCTTCAGTGGCTGAACCGTCGTGCGCTGCGTGAACTCGCGCTGGACTTCGCCAACGCCGCGCAGGTTCCGGGGACGAACGGCGTTCGCGTCGAAGGCTGGTTCGGCGAGTCGGCGTGGCAGGGCAACTGGAAGCCGCTCGCGGGCGAGATGGAGCGCGACGGCAACCGGCTCGTCTTCCGCCTCGCGACGAAAGCGGGCGTCATGCAGACCCAGAAGATTCGCTGGGTGTTGCCTTCGTCCCCTTCGCCCATCGTTCTCCGCAGGTTGACTGCCTTCACTCGCTCGCGCTGGGCCACGGCGAACATCTTCGCGCAAATCGAGAAGCCACCCCGAGGTGCCCGGGGAGAAGTGAACGTCTGCAACGGCGAGCTGGTGGACCCATCGGCCATCGGCGATCGGCGATTGGCTATCGAGTGGAGCCTCGCCAAGCCGATCCATCTCAGCGTCTGCTACAGCCGGCCATCGTCCTTCAAGTCCGACCCGACGGTGCTGCAGTTCCGCCTACCCACCGGCGCGTTCGGCGTCGCCATCGAAGACGTGCTCTCGAACGACTGCGTTTATCTGCCTGACCACGGCTTATTCGTCGCGCGTCAGCCGTTGCGGACAACGCTCTCGGACTACAAGAGAACAGTTGCCGGCCGCAAAACCATCTCCCAACAAGTGCGCGAACTGCCCGACCAGACGTTCGCACAAGCGATGGCGAAGACGCACCACGACACCCAGCGCGAAGGCCCGGTCATGCTCTCGCTCGCGTGCGACAACACGAAGTTCGTCGTCGAGCGGGACGGCACGGTGCGTTTTCAGACAACGACGAATGTAGGGAGCGACTGGTTCGCCTCCGCCGGTGAGCTGCGCCCGCAGTTCGGCAACGGCAAACCCGACAAGCTCACGCGCGCCCTCGACGGCGGCTGGCTGCCGATCGCACTGATCACCGTTGAGAAGGACGGTCTCGTCTGGCAGCAGCGATCCTTCGTGGCGCCGTGCGACGAAGCGGGCGCCAACGCGACGCGGCTGAACCGCCGCTCCGTCTGCGTTGTCGAGTTCAGCGTCACGAACACGCTGGCCCGTCCCGCCGACGCCGCGCTCGCGCTGAATTTTCTCCTCAACACCCGGCAAAAGAAGCCGGCGAGCCTGACACGCTGCGTCCGCGGCTACTTCATCCTGGACGAGCAAGGACCGTTCGCCCGCGCCCTTACTGACGCCGCCGCGCCACTCGCCGCCGCCGCGAGCGACGCCTCGCTCCAAATCAAAGGCAGCTTGCCGCCCCACGGTTCCGCTTCCTTCGCCGTCCAACTCCCGGCGCAGCGCACCGACCTGCTCACGTTGCCCGACGCCGCCCGCTTGCGCGCCGAGACCGAGGCCTACTGGAACGCCGTGCTCGCGCCCGCGATGCAGATCGAGACGCCCGATGCGCTGCTGAACAACGTGATCCGATCCTCCCAAGTGCGCTGCCTCATCGCCGCGCGCAACGAAGCCGACGGCGCGCGCATCGCCCCGTGGATCGCCGCGATGAGCTATGGCCCGTTGGAGAGCGAGGCGCACTCGGTCATTCGCGGAATGGATTTCCTGGGCCACGCGGAGTTTGCCCGCCGCGGCCTCGACTTCTTCATCCACCGCTACAACACGAACGGCCTCCTGACGACCGGCTACACGACGTTCGGGACGGGTTGGCATCTCTGGACGCTCGGCGAGCATTACCAACTCACGCGCGACCGGGAGTGGCTGCGGCAAGTCGCGCCGGAGATCGCGCGCGTCGGTGATTGGATCATCCGGCAGACGGAAAAGACACAACCGACCGTCGCCGCCAACCTGGGGAGACTCCCACGGCCTGCGGGCGAGCACCGCGACGATGCAGTGACCCCAGTTCGTAGCGCAGATTTCCAATCTGCTGTATCGCGGCTTTCCAAGCTGCACGGCGCTCGGCAGTTCGAGGCACCCTGGAACGTAGGAAGCCCTAGCCGATTGGAAATTGGCGAAACAGCAGGTTGGAAACCTGCGCTACGCGCCAGGCTCGTCGATCGACAGAAAGGTCTCTCCCCCACCGTCGGCGTTCGCCGCCTGGCATCGCCGACTACGCCCGAATTCGGCCTGCTGCCGCCGGGCGTTTTGGCGGACTGGAATTCCTTCGCGTACCACTACACGATGAACGCCTACTACTATGCGGCGCTGCGGGAGTTGGGCACGGCGTTGGGCGACCTCGCAAAACCCGAAGGCCGAAAGCCGAAACCCGAAAGAAGCCCGAAGCCCGAAGCCCGAAGAGGAATCGAGGACGCGTCGCTTCGGACTTCGGAGCTTGGCCTTCCTTCGGATTTCGGATTTCGGTCTTCGGATTTCACTGCGGCCGCCGCTGGACTCCGCGCCAACATCCTCCGCGCCTACCGCTGGACCCAGTCGCGCTCGCCGGCGCTGCCGCTGCGCAACGGCACGTGGATTCCGCATTACCCCTCGCAAGTCCACAGCCCCGGCAAGCTCGGCGATTTCTTTCCCGGCCAGGATGCGGGCCGGAGTTGGTGTTACGACGTCGAGATCGGCGCGCATCAACTCGTGCCCACAGGCGTGCTTGATCCTCGCAGCCGCGAAGTCGAGCGCATGATGGACCACATGGAGGACGTGCAGTTCCTCGCGGACGGCTGGTTCGATTATTCGGCGACGATGAACCATGCCGACTGGTTCAACCTCGGCGGCTTCTCGAAGGTGCAGCCTTACTACACGCGCAACTGCGAGGTCTATGCGCTGCGCGACGACGTGAAGCCCTTCATCCGTTCCTACTTCAACTCCCTCGCGTCGCTGTTGAACCCCGAGGTGCTGACGTTCTGGGAGCACTTCCACCACAGCGGCGCCTGGGACAAGACGCACGAGACCGGTTACTTCCTGCATCAGACGCGCACCATGCTCGTGACCGAGCGCGGCGACGAACTTTGGCTCGCGCCGTTCATCACGAGCAACTGGCTCAAGGACGGCCAGCGTACCTCCGTGGAGAACGCGCCGACGCACTTCGGCCCGGTGAGCTACCGGATCACTTCGCACGTGGCGCAAGGCCACATCGTAGCGACGATTGAACCGCCGACGCGCAGCGCCCCGAAGGCGATCGTCCTCCGCCTGCGCCACCCGGACGGGAAGCGCGTGCGCTCGGTGACGGTCAACGGGCGCCGCCACCTCGACTTCGACACGGCAACGGAAATGATCCGGCTCCAACCACTCGCGGGTCCGATGGCGGTGCGCGTGGCGTATCGCTGAGGCTGTGTCTATGTAATGCACGAAGGCAGGACAACCGCAGAGACGCGAAGAGACGCAGAGGAAGAAGCGATGGGCCACCTTTCCGACCAATCACTAAACAGTGAGGTTGCCGGGCTGGGGCCAGGGACGCTCTGCTCTGCGTTCCTTCGCGTCTCTGCGGTTCTTCTCACGGCCCCCTCATTGCATCGGAACGGCCACGCCCCTTAGAGCCTGTTTGAAAAGTCGTAGCAGCCGACGTGAGTCGGCTCCACTTTCTGGGAAACGGGCGGAAAGGATGAGCCGACTCACGTCGGCTGCTACGGGGTTCGGACTTTTCAGACAGGCTCTTAGCAGGTGTGCACGCACTCCGCCTTTCCATTCCAGTCGAATCCGGCTATGATCGGTCCCGCATGAACCAACTGCTCGCCGCTCTCGTGGCACTGGTTTTCGGCGCAAGTGCCGCCGGCCAGCCAGCCAAACCCGCCCAGCTCGCTCTGCGCTCCGCGACGCCGAATCAAAACACCGTTCCGCGCTACGGTAAGTTTGAACTCACGCTCGACCTCACGGCGAGCTACGACAATCCGTTCGACCCCGACCAGATCGACGTGCATGCCGTGTTCACTTCACCGGCGGGCAAAGCGATCCGCGTGAGCGGCTTTCTGGATCAGCCCTTCGCGCGCAAGCTTGAGGGCGGCTCGGAGAAGATCGAAAGGGCGGGCGAGCCGATGTGGAAGATTCGCTTCGCCCCGGACGCGGTGGGCAAGTGGCGCTACCAAGTGTCTGCCAAAGATCGGACCGGGAGTGCACGTTTGCCCGACGGCAGCTTCGACGTGACGCCCTCGGACTCGCCGGGCTTCATCCGTCGCAGCGCGCGGAACCCGCGCGCTTTCGCCTACGCGGACGAGCGGCCGTTTTTCGCCGTCGGCGAAAACGGATGCTGGGCCGGGGGGCGGGGCACGTTCGATTACGACGACTGGCTGGCGGCGCTCAGCCAGGCGGGCGGCAACTGGATTCGCATCTGGATGTCGAGTTGGAACTGTGCGCTGGAGTGGTCGCGCGAGGGCACGAGCGATTGGCGCAGCGGCGGCTATTCCGGCGTCGGGGCCTACAGCCTGCGCAACGCGTGGAAACTCGACACGATCCTCGACGCGTGCGAGCGCCACGGCATTGCGGTGATGCTCTGCTTCGGCACTTACGGCGAGTTCACCGATGGCGGCTTTTTCAACGAGGGCCAGTGGAAGGCGAATCCCTACAACGTCGCGAACGGCGGGCCGTGCGCGAAGCCCGAGGATTTCTGGACGAACGAGCAAGCGCGCAAGCTTTACCAACGCCGCCTGCGTTACCTCACGGCGCGCTACGGCCATCGCACGAGCATCCAGTCGTGGGAGTTTTGGAACGAAGCGAAAGCGCCCGCGCCGTGGGTCGCCGAGATGGCGCGCTTCCTCAAAGGCACAGGCGAGTTCGCTGGCCAGCCGGCCGATCCGTATGGCCACTTGGTCACGACGACCTATGGCAACGCCGACGTGTGGAAGATTCCGGAGATCGACCTCTCGCAGACACACCACTACGGCAAGGGCGATCTCGCGGACTCCGCGCCCAAGGTGCGCGAGGATGCCCGCCAGCACGCCGCGTTCGGCAAGCCGCATCTGATGGGCGAGTTCGGCATCGACTGGCGCGCGCCCGACGCCAAGTACGATGCGGAAGGCAGAGGGGTGAACCTGCACAACGGGCTTTGGGCGTCGGCGCTCTCCGGCAACGCCGGCGGTGCGATGATCTGGTGGTGGGACAATTACGTGCACCCGTCAAACCTCTACGGCCACTTCACGCCGCTGAAGAGATTCGCCGACACCGTGCCCTGGACCGCCGGTGAGTGGAAGCCGATTGAAGCCGAGGGCTCGCGCGCAAACTTGTGCGGCTTGGTCCACGACCGCACCGCGATCTTGTGGGCGCAGAATCCGGAGTCCAACTGGAAGAACCTCTTCGAGAAGAAGCCGGTCAGCGCGGTGCCAAGCCACGAAGTCATCCTGCGCGGGCTGCCCGCGGGACGCTACACAGTCGAATGGTGGGACACCTGGAAAGGCGAGATGACCAAACGCGATTCAGCCGAGTCCGCCGATGGAAAGTTGCCGCTGCGGCTGCCCGAGTTGATGACCGACGTCGCTGCCCGCGTCGTGCCCGCGCGGTAACTCAAGCCCGCGGATCACGCGAATGGACGCGAATCTGGAAGGCGCCTGAGCGGAGCAAGCGCCATCAGCGAGTTTTCAGCGGTATTACTTTGAGTCGCTTCCCCTTCAGCGCCCTCACCAAAGGGTCCAATACCTCTTTTTGGAGTTCCTCCCGGCTCAGCGCGCGAGCCACGCTCACATGCGTGCCCTGCGCGTCGTAACTAAAACGTATGCTCCCGCCTTCCGGGGTGAGCTCGTAAAGACCGTATCTGATGCCCTCCTCAGTTTCGATTGGCCCGAACGCTGGTCGGCCGAACGCCTGACGCAGAAACGTCTCGACCGCGGCGTATCGCCCACGCGGCAAGCGAACGTCCACGCCGTACTCGTCCTCGGAGTAACGCCACCATCCGCGGATTGCCGGAAGCGCGTTTGTACCGAGCGGCTTTGCTCCACGCGCGGTCGCCTCGCGCAGGATGAACTGTCCTGCATCACCGACCCCTGGCCTAAAACGCGGCCCGCTGCCGTGCACACATCCACAGAGTGCCGTGAGAACGACGAGGATCAATAGAGCGAGAGATCTCATGGCGCAGTCAACGAACCGAGCGAAGCCCTCCCAAGGATTCAAAGCGCCCAGGGATGGCGTCCGTCCAATCCTTGAACGCTTTGAATTCATGGGGCTTCCCTCCGGGTTCATGGTCGCAATGCGTGCGGGGAAGAACATGGAGGCTCTCCACGAGCAGGCAGACGGGTCGCAGCCGCTCCACTGCGCGATCTCTCACTCAAGACAAGGCTCCAGCGCGTGTGTCAGGTGACGCGGGTCTCATGCTCAGAGCCTGTCTGAGAATGCAGTCGCTCTCTCGTGCTCGTCCTCGTCCGTCGCCCTCGGTTTTTCCGGTGCATTCCGAGGACGAGGACGAAGGACGAGGACGAGCACGAAGATTTGGACCCGAGTTAAGCCCCCATGCCTTCTTCAAACGATCCGGCGGCCAGCGGGAAGCAGAGGTGGTCGCGCACGTAGGCGATGCCGTTGGCGCTGGTGGCGTCGAGGTCGCGATAGGCGCTCTCGGCTTCGACGACGAGCGGCGCGGTGGTGCGGCCCATGATCTGACAGTAGCGCTGCGGGTAGCCGATGTTGACCAGCATCTCCGCGTAGCGGACCAAGTTGAGGTCGCCCGACGCGAGGTCAGTGAACTGCATCCCGCGGTCGGGCCAATTCGGGGCCATCAGGCGCAGCGCGACGCCCGGGCGGACGACGTGGTTTTTCACGTGGCAGGCCCAGACGCGCGCGCCGACCTTGCGGAAGCGGGTCTCCCAATCCTCCCCTTCCCAGCAGTGTGACGGATCGGCGTTGACGCCGAGGCACGGGTCGCCATCGCAAATCTTGACGAGCGTGTTGAAGTCGTCGGCGCATATAGCGGCGGTGCCGGGATGGATTTCGTGGCAGAGTTTGAGACCGAGTTTGTTCGCGCGCGCGCGCAGGCGCTTGGTTTTTTCGACGAACCGTTCCTGGCCTTTCTTGAGGAGATCGTAATCGCCGCCGGCCCAGAAGCCCCACGGGTAGCCGCCGGCGACTTCCCAGCCGAACGCCGCGCCCCAGAACATCGGCACGACCTTCACGCCCAGCTCCGCGCACAGGCCCATGAGGCGGACGAGATAATTCTCCGTCCAGGTCTCGATGCCGGTCGGCGATTTCTTGGCGATGTCCGCCGGGATGAAGGGCCGGACGGTGGGGCTGCCGGTCCACGCCGTCGTGTGGACCCAGAACGGGCAGTGGGCGGAGACGCCGTCGAGGGTCATGCCGCGCGACTCGAAGGTGTCCTTGATCTCTTGCGCGCTTTTGAACTTGCGGCCGTCCTGGAGCATGTAATTGGACGGCTGTGCGCCCGTGGCGCCGGCGGCCTTGGCGTAGTCGAGGAAGTCGGCGAGGTTCTTGGCGCCGTGCTGCGCGCCTTCGATGCTGGGGTGATAACAGTTTTGTGCCATAAACGATGTGGGTCAGTGCTGTGCTTCCCGTCGTTGACTTTTCTGAGGATTACCGAGACGGCGGCAGAAATGCAACCTCAATTCGGCGGTCAATTCGGCGGGCGAGCAGATCGGTGGGAGCCGGCTGAAGTCTAGGCGGCGAGGGGGAAAGGGCGCCAAGCTCCACGGCCCAAGTTCCAAGGCCCAAGGCAACCCGGCGGCGGTGGAACCTCCAACGCAAAATGATTTTGTCCTCAATGATTTTGTCGGCGGCGTTGCCCGGGCCGAACCGATCAACCCGGAGAGACAGAATCATTGACGGCAGAATCATGCTTTTCAGAATGTCTTGTTTGGCCAACGGTCATTCCGTGGACAGCCTGAAGGCTGGACACCAAACGCCGGCGGGACTTTTCGCGGCGCAGGTTGGGGTCCGCGCTTCAGCGTGCTCAAGGGGAATCGAGTGCAAAGCCCTAGATGAGAATTGCTGACTTCGCGTTTCCCTCCGTTGACACCCGCCGACCTCCGCGACTAGCCTGCGCCGATGTCGCGCCTGCCGTTTGAATTGTTGCTGGCCCTGCGTTATCTGCGGCCGAAGCGGACGTTCGTGTCCGTCATCACGCTCATTTCGATCATCGGCGTGATGCTGGGCGTGGCGGTGCTCATCATCGTGATCTGCGTGATGAGCGGCTTTGACCGGCAGTTGAAGGAACGCATCCTGGGCTTCAACTCGCACCTGCGCGTCACGAAGGCGGGGACGACGATGCGCGATTACGCCGTGGTGCGCGCGACCATCGCCGCGAATCCACAGGTGAAGGGGGCCGCCCCGTTCGGGCGCGGTCAGGTGCTGGCGCAGACACAGCCGTCGGAGGGCGAGCCGGCGGTGGCGGCGCCGTGGGTGCGCGGGATCGATCCGCGGCTGGAGGACAGGATCAGCGTTTTGCCGAAGAGCATCATCGCCGGCGAATTTGACGTGAAGGGCGCCGGCCTGCTCGTGGGGCGGGACTTTGCGCAGTTGATGGGCTTGGCCGTGGGCGACCACCTGGAAATCATCTCACCGCGCACTCTGCGCAAGGTCCGTGCGAGCCAAAAGCAGGGCAAGGAAATCGAGGTGCAAACGGAGGAGTTCGTGGTGAAGGGCATCTTCGACGTGGGTTATTACGAATACAACGCGTCGGTCATCGTGACCTCGCTGGCGAACGCGCAGGACCTCTACGACCTGGATGACACCGTCCACGGGATGCTCGTGATGCTTAAGGACTCGGACCAGGCGGCGGACGTGCGCGAGCAGTTGCGCGCGGCGCTGGGGCCGGGCCATCGGATCACGACCTGGTTCGAGGAAAACTCCGGCATCCTCAACGCGCTCATCGTCGAGAAGAACGTGATGTTCTATCTGCTCTTCTTCATCATGATCGTGGCGGCGTTCGGCATCACCAGCGCGCTCATCACGTTTGTCGTTCAAAAGACGCGGGAGATCGGGATGCTCAAGGCGATGGGCGCGACCAACGGGCAGGTGACGGGGATTTTTCTCAGCCAGAGTTTCATCGTCGGGGTGCTGGGCGTGACGGCGGGCCTCGGGCTGGGGATGCTGGCGCTAGAGTATCGTAACGAGTTTCTCTACTTGATGAACCGGGCGACGGGTTTCGAGTTGTTCCCGGCGTCGATCTACGGCTTCACCGAGTTGCCGGCGCTGATCGACTGGCGCGACATCGTGGTGATCTGCGGCGGGTCGTGGTTGATTTCGCTGGCGGCGGGCGCGCTGCCGGCGTGGAACGCGGGCCGGTTAAAGCCAGTGGAGGCGCTGCGGTATGAGTGAACTGAGCGGACAGACCCGTGCGGCGCCGGAGGTCCGCACCGCCGCGCGTTCGGACGAAACTTCAACCGCTCCGCTGCTGACGGCGCACGGGGTCATGAAGGGCTTTCAGCTCGGCAAGCGGAGGGTGAACGTCCTGCGCGGGATCGACCTGACGGTGTTTCGCCGGGACTTCCTGGCGATCCGCGGCGCGTCGGGCGCGGGGAAGAGTACGTTGCTGCACTTGTTCGGCGGGCTCGACACGCCCGACGCCGGCGAAATCCGGTTCGCGGAGCGGAACCTCGAACATCTGTCGGCGCTGGAGCTGGCGCGGTTTCGCAACTTGAAGGTTGGCTTCGTGTTCCAAGCCTATCATCTGCTGCCGGAATTGGACGCTCTCGAAAATGTCTGTCTGCCGGCGCGGATGGCGCGCGTGCCCGCTCAGCAAGCCATCGCGCGTGGACGTGATCTGCTAGCGCGCGTGGGCTTGGCCGAGCGGATGGAGCATCGGCCTTACGAACTGTCCGGCGGCGAACAGCAGCGCGTAGCCATCGCCCGCGCGCTGGTCAATGAGCCGGAGTTGATCCTTGCCGACGAGCCGACAGGCAACCTCGACTCCCGCACGGGCGGCGAGATCATCGAGTTGCTCTGCTCGCTGCGGGCCGAGCGTCAGGCGACGCTCGTCATCGCGACGCACGACGCGCGAGTGGCCGCGCGCGCGCCGCGGGTGGTGGAGTTGGTGGATGGGATGGTGCGTAAAACGTAAAACGTAATGCGTAAATGAGTCAGGAGATGCTCTGACAAGTTTACGCATTACGTTTTACGTTTTACTCATCACGGAGACTACACCAGCACCCGCCGCTCCGCATCCCAACTCCTGAGTTGCTTCGCTCCGCGCGGTTCGCATACTGTCCCGGCAGCGAGAGCGCATGAAGATTTACATCGACGGGAAATACTACGACGAGAAGAACGCCAAGATTTCGGTGTTCGATCACGGGTTGCTTTACGGGGACGGCGTCTTCGAGGGGATTCGCGCTTACAACGGCCGGGTCTTCAAGCTCAAGGAGCACATCGACCGGCTGTTTTATTCCGCCAAGGCGATCTTGGTCACGCTGCCGATGTCGCACACGGCGATCACCGAGGCGGTGCTGGAGACGTGTCGGAGGAACAAGATTCGTGACGGCTACATCCGGCTGCTGGTCACGCGCGGCGTCGGCACGCTGGGGCTGAACCCTTTCAAGTGCAAGACCCCGTCGGTGATCGTCATCGCCGATCGGATTCAGCTTTATCCGCCGGAGTTTTACGAGAAGGGGCTGACAATCATCACGGTGCCGACGACGCGCAATCTCCACAGCGCGCTGAACCCGGCGATCAAGTCGCTCAATTACCTCAACAACATCCTCGCCAAGATCGAGGCGCTCAACGGCGGCTGCGAGGAAGCGGTCATGCTCAACGCCGAGGGCTACGTGTCCGAGTGCACGGGCGACAACATTTTCATCGTGAAGAACGGGCACCTGCACACGCCGCCATTGTATGCGGGCGCGCTCTACGGCATCACGCGCGGCGTGGTGATGGAGCTGGCGCGCGAAGCGGGTCTGCCCGTCAGCGAAACGAATCTGACGCGCTACGACTTGTTCAATGCCGACGAGTTTTTCCTGACGGGAACCGGCGCGGAAGTGATCCCCGTGGTGAAAATGGATGGTCGGGTCATCGGCAGCGGGCAGCCGGGCGCGATCACGCGCGATCTCGTCGCGAGGTACAAAGAGCTGACGCAGCGCACCGGCGCGCCGATCCATGACCGCTGAGCTGCGGTCGTGTCTGGCGCGGAGGCGGGACGTAGCGATAGGCCACAGTTCAGCTGAAGAACGACACGCACGGCAGGTGCGCGATTGGACGAACAGGAGCGCGGATTTCATGGATGGACCCGCTGCGGCTACGTCCTTGATAGCCGCGCTCCAAGGCCGCCGCAGGCAGACGTCGAGCGTCAACGTGAGTCGCTGGACCCGCAGGCCAGCCGACTCCGTGCGCAGAATTTTCATGCAAATGCCGCTTGGCTTGACTAACCTTCGCCGTGAGCCGATATACGACTAGCTATGTTATGCATGGTGTGTAAGCAGAAAGAGGCGAAGGTGCATCTCAGCCACATCGTGGGCGACAAGATGCAGAAGTTTGACCTCTGTGAAGACTGCTCGAAGGCCAAAGGCGTGGATGATCCAGTCGGCTTTTCGCTGGCGGAATTGCTGTTGAACCTCGGCACCGCGCAAGAGTCGGAGGGCGACGGCGACCAGGCCGACGTCAAGTGTCCGAACTGCGGATTCACGCGCGCGGACTTCAAAAAGGCGGGCCGGCTCGGCTGCGCCCACTGCTACACGACGTTCACCGACGCCCTGGAAGGATTGCTCAAGAGCATGCACAAAGGCACACGGCACGTCGGCAAAGTGCCGCAGGCCCTGCGCGATGGGCGCGAGTCTTCCGAGAAGGTGAAGACGCTCCAGAAGCGGCTCGATCAGGCGATTGCCACCGAGGACTTCGAGCTCGCCGCCAACCTGCGCGACGAGTTGAAACAGATCAAAGGCCGCGTCAACGATCTGGCGGCGAGTTGAGGCGATGCAAATCTACGACTTCCTGACTCCGGCGGCGGAATCCTGCAAGCGCACGGGCCCGCAGCAGCACATCGTCTTGTCCAGCCGCGTGCGCCTGGCGCGCAACCTCAAGGGCCATTTTTTTCCGAGCTACGCCAAGAAGCCCGACCGCGTCAAAGCCCTCGAAGCGCTGCGTCCCGCCGTCGAGGCCCTGCCGCAAATGGCCGGCGGCTTTTCTGAGACGATGGAAAACGTCTCGCCGTTGGACAAACAGATCCTCGTCGAGCGCCATCTCATCAGCCGCGAGCACGCCGCGAAGAGTGCCGGCAGCGGGCTGGTGTTGAACAAGGAGGAGTCGCTGTGCGTGATGATCAACGAGGAGGACCACCTGCGCATGCAGGCCCTGCGGCCGGGGCTGCAATTGCGCCAGGCCTGGCAGGCGATTGACCAGGTGGACTCGACCCTGGAGCGGAGGCTCGAATACGCCTTCTCGCCGGAACTGGGTTACTTGACCGCGTGCCCGACGAACGTCGGCACGGGCATCCGTGTGAGCGCGATGCTGCATTTGCCGGCGCTGGTTCTCGCGGAGCAGATCAACCAGATCATCCAGGCGGTGAACAAACTCGGCCACGCGGTGCGCGGCCTGTACGGCGAGGGCACCGAGGCGCTGGGGAACATTTTTCAAGTGTCCAACCAGATGACCTTGGGCGAGTCCGAGCAGGACATCGTCGAGCGGATCAACAAGGTGCTGGCGCAGATCATCGAGAGCGAGGAGCAGGCGCGCGAGACGCTGGTGGAAAAGAAGCCGCACCTGATCTATAACCACATCGGCCGCGCCTACGGCATCCTGGCGAACGCCCACAGCATTTCGTCGAAGGAAACGATGAACCTGCTGTCGTTGCTGCGGCTGGGGGTGGACCTCGGATCGTTCCCGGTCGGGGAGCGGGCGTTGGTGGACGAGTTGTTCCTGCTCACGCAGCCGGCGCACCTGCAAAAGATGTTTTCGGAAAAGCTCACCGCCGAAGAACGCGACGTGCTCCGGGCCGAGATGCTCCGCGAGCGGTTGCGCCACCTCGGCCGGCCCGAACCGAAGCCGAAAAACGCGGACGGGACAAAGCTGGACAAACCCGGCGAGGCAGAGCAGTCTTAGCCACGATTATTATGAGTGACGAGTCGATGCAGAACTACACGCCGCGCGCCCAGCAAGTCCTCGCCCTGGCGCGCAAAGAGGCCGACCGGTTCAATCATAATTTCCTGGGCACCGAACATCTGTTGCTCGGCCTCATCAAGCTGGGGCAAGGCGTCGCGGTGAATGTCCTCCAGCGCATGGGCGTGGACCTCGAAAACGTGCGCATGGAGGTCGAGAAGCAAGTCGGCACCGGTCCCGACCAAAAGGTTATGGGCGGCAACATCCCGTACACGCCGCGCGTAAAGAAGGTGCTCGCGCTCGCCGCCAAGGAAGCCAAGGCGCTCAATCATACTTACATCGGCACGGAGCACATTCTGCTGGGCCTCATCAAAGAGGGCGATGGCGTCGCCGCGCGCGTGCTCAAGAACCTCGACGTCGATCTGGAACAGTCTCGCCAGGAAATCCTCAAGGAGCTGGACCCGAACTTTCACTCCGGAGAGGAAGTGCCGGCCGGCGAAGGCGGCGAAAAACCCCCGGAGAAAAAAGGCGAGGTCAAAACGCCGGCGCTGAAAGCGTTTGGCCGCGACTTGACCGAGATCGCCCGCAAAGGCGACATGGACCCGGTCATCGGCCGCCGAAACGAGATCGAGCGCGTGATCCAGATTCTCGGCCGGCGCACGAAGAACAGTCCCGTGCTGCTCGGCGAGGCGGGTGTCGGCAAGACCGCCATCGTCGAAGGTCTGGCCCAGGAAATCGCGAAGGGGAACGTGCCCGATCTGCTCCGCGACAAGCGCGTCATCATCCTCGACCTCGCGCTCATGGTCGCCGGCACGAAGTACCGCGGCCAGTTCGAGGAGCGCATCAAGGCGGTCATGGATGAGATTCGCCGGTCCAAGAACATCATTTTGTTCATCGACGAAATGCACACGATCGTCGGCGCCGGCTCCGCCGAGGGCACGATGGACGCCTCGAACATCATCAAGCCCGCGCTGAGCCGCGGCGAGATGCAGTGCATCGGCGCGACGACACTCAACGAGTATCGCAAATACATCGAGAAAGACGCCGCGCTGGAGCGTCGGTTCCAGAGCATCAAAGTCGAGCCGCCGAGCATCGAGGAAGCGATCTTGATCCTCAAGGGCCTCCGCCAGAAATACGAGGACCACCACAAGGTCCATTACACCGACGAGGCGATCACCGCTGCGGTAGAGCTGTCGGCACGTTACATCGGCGACAGGTTCTTGCCGGACAAGGCAATCGACCTGATCGACCAGGCCGGCGCCAG
>ORMF012164913.1_pt1 | contig 16675 bp, 11 predicted proteins | sample 1779871 | NCBI WGS metagenome assembly ORMF01 (sample SAMEA104232316, study PRJEB22302) | groundwater metagenome | biome: forest; feature: aquifer; material: groundwater | place: USA | collected 2011-08-07 | depth 5.4 m
AGGCCGCCGGCAGTCCTTTCCTGCTTGAGCAACTGACCCATTACGGGATGATGAACGCGCGGGCGGCGACCGCGGGAATTACTTTGGCCACTATGCTCAACGAGCGGATCAAGCAACTGCCGTCAGGGTCGCGCCAGTTTCTCGACACACTCGCGGTCGCCCGGCGACCCGTCAATCAGGACGTGGCCATCAGGGTGGCGGGTTTGGATGACGATGCCTTGAAAATTCTGACCGCCTTGCGGAGCGCGCAGTTTGTGCGCAGCGGCGGGGCGGGCTATGGCGTCGAGATCTATCACGACCGCATTGGTGAAACGCTCGCGTCGCTCCTCGGGGACGACGACAGGCGCCAGATTCATCGTCGACTGGCACAGGCGCTTGAAGCGCACGGACTGGATGATCCGGAAGCCCTCTACGAAGACTATCTCGGCGCGGGCGAAGAAGATCGCGCGGCGGTTCATGCTGAAGCCGCAGCCCGCAAAGCGGCCGGCGCGCTCGCCTTTGACCGGGCCGCCTTGTATTACCGCCGCGCCATTGAATTAAAGCCAGCGAATTTGATCGATTTGAAGATTATGCTCGGTGACGCATTGGCAAATGCCGGGCGGCCGGCCGAAGCTGCCAAAGAGTTTCTCGACGCTGCGAAAGCGAGCGGATCGCAACAGTCGCTAGCGTTGCAACAACGCGCCGGCGCGCAGTTATTGACGGGCGGTCACATCGAAGAAGGTCTGGAAGTTTTTCGCGTCGTCCTGGAAACCGCCGGATTCAAGTTGGCCAATGGACCTAAGCGGGCGCTGGTCTCCCTCATTTTGCGACGCTTGTGGATCCGCATGCGGGGACTTGAATTCACTGAACGCAAAGCCAGCGAAATCCCTGAGGTTGATCTTGCCCGGATCGACATCTGTTGGACAGTCGCCGCCGGGCTGGGTGTTGTCGATTTGATTCGGGGAGCTGACTTTCAAAGCCGGCATCTGCTGCTGGCGTTACGCTCTGGTGAGATCTACCGGGTCGCGCGCGCCATGGCCTTTGAGGTTGCACAAACAGCCGCGCGTGGCGGAGCCAAACATGAACAGGCTCTGGAACTTGCCGAACGAACGGAACGTCTGGCACAACGTGCCGGGAATCCGCACGCGATCGGTCTGGCAATCTGGGCGCGCGGCCTGAGTGAGTACCTGGTTGGGCACTGGGCGCAAGCGGCGGAACTCTGCGAGCGCGCGGCGGAGGTCTTGCGCGACCAATGCACCGGCGTAACCTGGGAACTGACGATCGCGCAGCGCTTCGTGCTCAGCTCACTTATGTTTCTGGGCGAGATGGTTGAGGTGTCGCGCCGCGTGCCGCAACTGCTGGCGGCCGCCCTGGAGCAGGGGAACCTTTTCGCCGCAACTGATCTGCGCACGCGCATGAATCCGATCTGGTTGGCGGCCGACGATCCGGATCGGGCACGAGACGAAGTGATTTCGGCCCTCACCACCTGGCCGCGCAAGGGTTTTCACTTGCAGCATTACAGCTCGCTGGTTGCCCTGGCCCAAATCGAGCTTTACACCGGCGACTACGAAGTTGCGTGGCGGCACATTGAAGGGCAAATTAAACCTTTGGAAAAATCCATGCTGCTCCGCATTCAGGGACTGCGGATTGAAGCCAGGTTTTTGCGCGCTCGACTGGCCCTGGCCAGCGCCGCCGGTGAGAAACGAAAACGACGTTTGCGAATCGCCGAAGATCTGGCCAACAGGATCGCCAACGAACACATGCCCTGGGCCAATCCGCTGGCGTTGCTGATTCAGGCCGGACTGGCCCACCGGCGCCGAGACGACGCGCGGGCGGTGGGTTTGATTTCTCAGGCCATCGAGGGTTTTGAAGCGTCGGATATGGCGTTGTATGCCGCGGCCGCTCGCCGAAGACTGGGCGAGATAACCAGAGGAGATCGTGGTTTGGAGCTCGTTAGACAGGCTGACGACTGGATGAGCAAACAACAAATCAAGAATCCGGCTGCGGTCGCGAACTTGATGGCGCCTGGGTTTAGTGAACAGGGACAAGAGTGAAACTGGTACAGAATCGCTTGCGGTCGCAAGCGGGTAGTGCAAAAGCCGAAGAGCTTGATTTGCGCGGTACCTGCATAATGAAGTCAGTACACCTGCGTGAGCGGGTGGATCCATCACTCGACGCTGAGAAATGACTTCATTCTGTTGCTTGAGTGTCCGATCCACCTGCTCACGCAGGTGGTACTGACTTCCTGATCTTCGACATGACACAAGCTCATCAACTCAAAACCCTGACTTACGAAAACCACGGGTCGCGTCGCGCGGATCACTTTGAACCGCCCTGAGCGCGGCAATGGCATTACCTTGGACATGCCGCCGCAAATTGCGGCCTGTGTCGAGCGCGCCCAATCTCGATCCTAACGTCTTTGTGATCGCTCTCGCCGGCAACGGCAAGGGGTTTTGTGGCGGCTATGATCTGGTGCTATCAATCGCAGCTCCGTTTGGGAGGGGTTAGGGGAGGGCGCAAAGCTTGACCAACCCAGGCCCTTTCCCCGGCCCTCTCCCAAAAGGAAAGGGAGAAAGACTCATCAAAGTTCTTTTGATCCCAATTCCCGGAGGGTCCTTACACCCGAGATGATCTTCAAAAGTCCTTACGCAAATATTGAAATCCCGGAAATTCCCGTTGCCTCTTTCATTCTTGAACACGCGCCACAATTTGCGCCCAGGCCCGCGTTGGTTAATGGCAAGACCGGGAAGATCACTACTTACCAACAACTGGTCGAGGCCGTTGATCGAACCGCGGCTGGTCTTTTTGCGCGCGGTTTTCGCCCAGGCGACGTCTTCGCTATCGATTGCTCGAACGCTCCCGAGTACGCGGTTGCGTTTCTTGCCGTGGCCAGGCTGGGTGGCATCGCCACCATGGTTTCACCTCTATTCAACGAGGCTGAACTGACCGTCCAACTGAAAGACAGCGGCGCTAACTACCTATTAACTGATCCAGAATTGATCGAAACGGCTTTGGAGGCCGCGCGCGCAGTGGACCTGCGCGAAGTTTTTGTCCTCGGGGAATCGGTCAATGTTGATGACGCGACTTCGTTCTCGGATCTTCAAACTCACGAGGGCCCTCTGCCATCAGTGGCAATAGATCCACGAGCAGACATCGTGGCCCTGCCTTACTCGAGCGGGACCACCGGTTTGCCTAAAGGCGTGATGCTGACGCACTACAACCTGGTGGCCATGCTCCGCCAGTTGGAAACGGCCTCGGTGTTGCACAGCGGAGACAGAGTAGTTTGTGTCGTACCCTGTTATCACGTGTATGGCTTTCACGCCGTGGTCAATCTTGCGCTGCGCACCGGCGCCACCGTCATCATGTTGCCGCGATTCGATCTGGAAGAATTTCTCCGCACACTGCAGGACTACGAAGTCAACATCGTGCCTGTGGTGCCCCCCATCGTGCTCGCGCTGGCGCGCACGCCGCTCCTGGACCGTTTCGATCTGACAAAGCTCGAGACCGTGCACTGCGGCGCCGCGCCTCTGTCGGTCGAAGTGGCCCGGGAAGCATGCGAGCGGTTGGGTGTGCGCATCAGTTACGGTTACGGAATGACGGAGCTTAGTCCGCTTTCACATCTGACTTATTCTGCGGGTGATGAGGACAAGCCGGCATCAGCGGGCTATTGCCTGCCAAATACAACTTGCAAGATCGTCGGCGTAGAAAGCCGGGCTGAACTGGGACCGGGCGACGAAGGCGAAGTGTGCGTCCGTGGCCCACAGGTCATGAAAGGCTATCTGGGACAACCGCAGGCCACGGCCGAACTGATCGATGACGAAGGCTGGCTGCGTACCGGCGACATCGGCTATGCGGATGAAGAGGGCGCACTGTACATCGTCGACCGCCTGAAAGAGTTGATCAAATACAAGGGCCGCCAGGTCGCGCCGGCCGAGCTCGAGGCAGTGCTGCTTTCACACCCGGCGATCGCCGACGCGGCTGTGCTGCCCAGTCCCGATGAACGCGCCGGCGAAGTTCCCATCGCCTTTGTCGTACTTAAAGAAACGGCGTCGCCGGCAGAGATCATGGACTATGTATCCGAACGGGTCGCGCCGTATAAGAAAATCAGACGCGTGGAATTCGTAGACCAGATTCCGAAAAGTCCCGCCGGCAAAATTCTAAGGCGGGTGTTAGCGCAACGTGTGCGGCAGGAGATTAGAAGTGGGGAGGAAGGAACGGAGATTGGCTAGTGGCACTACCACTCATAGTGGGGGTCCCAACACGCAAGTAGCAAGATGAAGTCAGTACCACCTGCGTGAGCGGGTGGGTTAAAATAGCCTCTTATATGTGGAACGATACCGACCTCCCGCTCGGATATTTGATCACTGAAAATGAATTGATCGGGAACTCGGCGCATTAGGATCCTTCTATTGCTTGCCTCGGGCCCAAAGTGAAAAGCCAGGATCATCTGGCTGGAAATTGGCGGCTATTGTGAACTCGTGACGGGTTCTAGTCAATCGATTTCCCCCCATTCTGCAATCCATTTGTGGATTTTGAACGCGCGGCGATGCTAGCATGACGCCGACCGCCTACACTTCTGACGGATGATCTCGAAACACAAAATTCTTAAATGGTCTTCCGCGATCCCATGGGCCTGTCTTCTGCTTACGATCGGTGTTCGCAAGGCGCCCGGTCAGACTCAAAATGCGCAAAGCCCGCAATCCGAAGAAGCTCGAATCATGCTTACCGCGATCGGCAATGACGGCCGTTTCGTAAGCACGCTGCGAGCCGAAGATCTGCGCGTTCTGCTGGACGGAGTGCCGCAGAAAATAGAGAGGTTTGAAAGAGTTACTGACCGGACTCTCTCACTCGCCATCTTAATCGATACCAGCGCCTCGCAGGAGCGCACTCTGCCGGGACAGAAACTGGCGGCCAATTCTTTTTTAGACTCCGTCATGCGGCCTGGCACGGATCGCGTAGCCGTCGCGACGTTCACCGGCACGCTCACCGTCGAACAAGAGCTTACTAATGATGTGACGCTCTTGCGTCAGGCAATCGAGCGCGCGCAGTTTATTCCACCTCCCGGCTATGCCGGCGGAGGCATCGTTATCGGTTCCGCGCCGCCGGTGAAGCGATCGCCCGCTGACCTTGCCGGGGCGACCGCGATCTGGGACGCCATCATCACCGCGTGTGATGACGTGCTTTCGCACTCAGCCCGGGAAGCACGACGTGCAATGATCGTCCTGACCGATGGACAGGACACTATCAGCAAGAACAAAATGGCCGCTGCTGTCGGTCGCGCAGTTTCTGATAGCATAGCCGTCTATGCGATTGGCATTGGAGATGCGGATACCTTTGGCATCGACAAAGACGCGCTGCGCAGACTGTCGGAACGAACAGGTGGACGCGCATTTTTTCCAAAGAAGATCGGAGACCTTAAAAACATCTTCGCTGAGATTAGTCAGGAGTTGCGGACTCAGTATGAAATTTCTTATAACCTGCCAAATCACCTGGCCGGTCCGGGAAAAATAAAGGTGGAAATAGTAAATCCCGACCTGCGCAAATCGGAGCTACAGCTTACTTACCAGCAGCTCGTCCCGCGAAAATAAATCCATGTCGCAGCCTTTTCTCGCTTCACTATTTGAGACCACCGAACGCCAGCCGCTGAGCGTGTCTGAACTAACCGGCATGATCCGCGGCGAGATGGAAAGGCGATTCGCGTCCGTGTGGGTCGAAGGCGAGATTTCCAACTTTCGCGCTCACGGTTCGGGCCATTGGTACTTCACTTTGAAAGACGAGTTCGCGCAAATACGCTGTGCCTGTTATCGCAGCAGCAACCAGCGAATTCGTTTTCGCCCTGAAGATGGACTGCAAATGCGCGCCCGCGGCCGTGTGAGCGTGTACGAACAGAAGGGCGAATATCAATTGATCGTCGAAGCGCTCGAGCCGGTAGGCGCCGGCGCTTTGCAGTTGGCTTTCGAACAGACGAAGGCGCGCCTACAGGCGGAAGGTTTGTTCGCCGAAGGATTAAAGCGCGCGATTCCCATGCTGCCGCGCCGGGTTGGAGTGATCACATCGCCGACGGGTGCTGCGATTCGCGACATCCTTAACGTAATTTCGCGACGCACGCGCACCGTGCACGTGCTGTTCGCCGCGGCGCGAGTGCAGGGCGATGGGGCGGCCCACGAAATCGTGCGGGCCATCAAGTTCCTTAACGACTTTCATGCGCGTGCTGTACGAGACGGGAATCCGGATGCCGGGATTGATGTGATGATCGTAGGACGCGGCGGCGGATCCATCGAAGACCTCTGGGCTTTTAATGAAGAGGTGGTCGCCCGCGCGATCCGAGCCTCCGCGATTCCGGTTATCTCAGCCGTCGGCCACGAAGCTGATTTCACCATTGCTGATTTTGTCGCTGACCTGCGCGCGCCGACGCCGTCGGCCGCCGCCGAGATTGTGGCCGCACTCGAGGCTCAGCTATGCTCGCTGCTCGCGACGTTGACAACCAACCTGGCGCGCTCGATGCAATTCAGAATCGCGGACTCGCGCACGCAGGTGCAAGAGCTGGCGCTGTCACCTGCCTTCGATGCGGTGGCCGCGCGTCTGCACGAAGCCATGGCGGCGACCGGCGATGCCGAACATCGTTTGCAAACTGCGATTACCAGTTTGATTCAACGCGCCCAACGCCGGGTAGGCGCAGCGGCGCACAGTCTGTCACCGGCCCAACTTCGTTCTGCCGCGCTGACTGCGCGGACTCGGCTCGAGTCGCTGAGTAAGGCACGCGACGCCCGGATAGCGACCCGGCTTGAAACGGCGAGGCAACAACTGGCCATGGCCGCTGCCGCGCTGGATGCGATGTCGCCGCTAAAGGTGCTCGAGCGCGGTTATGCGATCGCTCATGACGCGCAGGGTCATGTTCTGCGTGAAGCGAATGCGACAGCCATCGGCGACGCTTTGCACCTCCGCCTGTGGAGAGGCGCCGTGGATTGTCGGGTTGAAGGAACCGAAGAACAGTAAAATGAAACGAAACCGGATCGTTATCAATCTTGATGAATCGCAGGCCCCTGGACGGAGGCGTAAACGCCGAGGCGTCGTTCGACTGTTGATAATCATCGCGGTGGTGCTGTTGCTCCTCGGGGGTGGCCTTGTCGCAGGCGGCTATCTATGGTGGCGGCGTTACCAAAACAGCCCGGCGTATACCCTCGCAGTCCTGGCAGATGCGGCACAGAGAAACGACTCGGCAACGGTCGACGGAATTCTCGATACCGACAAAGTCTGTGACGATTTCATCTCGCAGGTTAGGCAACATGCCGGTGGCTCTGTCACTTCGGCGATCAGTTCAGTTTGGCCCACCCAGGCAAACTCAGCTTTGACGACATTGTCTCCGAAACTTAAGCAAACAGTGCATGATGAGATGGTCAAAGAACTGCAACGCGTGACTGAGCCCGCGAAGGGAAAACCATTCGTCCTGTTGGCGCTGGTCATTACTCGCTTTGCGGACATTAAGGAACAGAACAACGTCGCCCAGGCGAAGGTGGATATCAAAGATGACCATCTGCAGCTTACAATGCTGCCGGCGACAGAGCCGGGCGGGCCGCGCTGGCGAATTACCGCAGTGCAGGATGACAAGATGGCAAAAAAGATCGCCGATGACATGACTCAAAATTTGCCTGCTAAAGCCGGTTCTGAGATACAGGATCAGATTCGCAAGCAAGTGGATAAGCTGAAGAAGCCGGCGAACTAGTTTCGACTTCGCCTCTGTTTCAAACGTACGGGTTTATTCCCCTCCCTTTGGTTAGGGGAGGGCGCGAAGCGTACCGCCGACAAAAGAGTCTGGGCCACTATGACCAACGCCAAACCAAAGAATTTCGAAACGTCGCTCGAAGAGCTCGAGCGGATTGTGCGCGAGTTGGAACAGGGCGAGCTAACGCTGGAAAAGAGTCTCGAACTGTTTGAGCAGGGAGTAAAGCTTTCGCGCGAGTGCCAGGAGCGTCTCACTCAGGCCGAACGCCGAATCGAGATCTTGATGCGTGATAACCAGGGCCGCGCAGCGCTGCGGCCCTTCGATCCGGAAAGTGAATTGGGCAGTGATGTCGATGACGAGAACACTCAGTGAGCCCGCCAGGCGGGCGGAAGATAGTAGCCCCGGGCGTGAGCCCCTGGGGTATCGCCTGAAGCATCCGAGCCTCGGCAGGGGCGAAAGCAGATCCTCTGGAAGAATTCTGTCGCCCGCTTTGCGGCTTTTGATATCAAGGAACTCGGTACCCTGGGCTTACGCCCGGGACTACTAATCTGCCGCCATCTTCGATGGCTCTTCGGATAGTATTCTTCAGGAACCCATTAAGGTAACGTGCCCGCAAGTAACGCATCAATCACTCCGGCGGCAATCCATGCGCGCGAATTTCTCGCTTCATGTCGCGCCCTGATCGATTCCGAACTCGATCGGCTAATCCCAAAAGACTCTGAACCGCCTGAGCGCGTCCACTCTGCGATTCGCTGGAGTCTGTTTGCCGGCGGCAAACGATTTCGACCGGCGCTCTTGCTGGCTACAGGCCAGACGTTTGGAGCGAACACCGATGATCTCCTGCGGACAGCGTGCGCGCTCGAGATGATTCACACTTACTCACTGATTCACGACGATTTGCCGTCGATGGACAACGATGACCTGCGCCGCGGCCGGCCCACATGTCACGTGAAGTTTGACGAAGCCACCGCGATTCTCGCTGGCGATGCGCTCCAGACGCTCGCGTTCCAAACGATCGCCGAAGACGAACACCTGTCAGCTCAACTGCGTGTTCAATTGATTTCAGAAATTGCGCGCGCGGCCGGAACTCCGGAAGGGATGGTCGCCGGCCAGGCACTCGATCTTGATGCGGAATCGCGAGCCGTCAGCAATGCCGAATTGGAACGAATTCATCATCGCAAGACCAGCGCTCTGATCCGCGCAGCGGCGCGCTGCGGAGCGATCATTGCCGGCGCGGATGAAGGTGAACTCGCAGCGATTACCGAGTACGCGACCAACCTCGGCCTACTGTTTCAGATCACCGATGATCTTCTAGACGTGACCGCCACAGCCGAGGATCTCGGTAAGACTCCGGGAAAAGATGAGAGATCAAGCAAGGCTACTTATCCCGCTCTCTATGGAATTGAAGCCACTAGAGCCCAGCTTAAGGCCGTGCATCTGGCCGCGTGTAATGCGCTTGAGAGTTTTGACACGCCCACAGCACTCCTACGCTCGATCGCGGATTTTATTCGTGAGCGCCAGGCGTGATTTTGAGTGCGTCTTGTCGCCGCTTTGATTCGTTTGGAGTCCGCCTGCAGGCGGAATCAAAAGAGTCCGAGCCGGCTGAAGGCGGAACTCCTAACATCATCCCGCGTACGCCGCATAAACTGTCTTAACTTTCTGCAGAAAATCACGGCGGTCGATGAGATAGTGAAGCTTGACGGGTTCGGTGGTGGTCACCTCGGGTTCGGGTTGTGGGGCTTTTCCTTTGCGGGACTTCGATGATTTCTTTGCGCTCTGCTTTGTGGCTCTTTTTGGCTTTGCTTTCTTCGCAATGCCGGCTACCCGGTCGCTACCGCTCCCGGTTCTGACGTTCCATTCGTGGGTTGATGCAAGATAATCGATCAGTTTCTCAAACACTTCGCCAGGTTCTCGCTCAGTCACCCCGATCTGATCGAGGTAGCCGCTGTAGCGCAGCCGCCGGATCAAGTCCATCAGCGTCAGCCGGCCCTCGAGCGTCTTTCCTCCGTGCGTGTGCGAGCGGCTGACCAGGTACTGAATCAAGAGCGCTTCGCTGTAGAGGCTGGGCGCGAGAAACAAACGCGCGCCGTCGCGTTCCCAGCCTTCGCTTAAGCGACTGGAACGGCGCACCGCCCGCAATTCCTCAAACGCTGCCTCCCAATTCGTTTTGGGCTCGCGACGTTCCAGGTACATTCGCGTTGCTTCAATCAGCCAGTGCTCATCCTCGAGCTCGAGATTGCCACGCACGGTATCCAGCCATTCAAAGAGCACGGCGCGCGAATCGGATTTCTTTTCCATCAACAGAAACTGTTCGTCCGCCTTCGGCAGTTTTTTGATCAGTGCGCGGCGCGGAGCATCGGTAGTCTTGCCGCCTTCAATGCAGTAGGTATCGAAGCGCGCCAGCCAGCGCTTCGCCGATCCGCAATACGGACAATGCGGGCTTTTCTCTTCACTGTCGAAGTAAGGCCGCGCCGCGGTGCGGCTCGTCAGTTCTTCAATCGTTGGTGTGTGACGTTTGACTTCAGTAAAGGCCGTGCGTGGCGCTAGTCCCAGTTGTTTGGTGAAGATGTCGAAGATACAGGCGAGACAAACCAGCGTGGTGAACTCAGTGACAGTTCCCGGCGGGAAGTCTTTGAGATCGAGTTCACGCTTTTTCATCGGTGCGGGCATCGCGCAAATTTAACCACAAAGGGACGCGCGAACCGAAACTACGACGATAGAGCCTGAGGGGAACAGAAGAATCTGTGGGGCTGAGATCAAGATGAGATACAATTCGGAGGCCGACGGTTAGCGAAAGGAGCTCCCAGCATGTCTGAAGATCCTTCAGCGACAGACTACGCGCAGGTAGTTCTCTCAGCGAAAGACATAGAACGGGCGGCCCAGGAAGGCGTACTCCCGAAAGCCGACGCCCAGCGACTGGTGCGTTGGGCTTACGATCAGCATTTCAATCATCTCCTGGTTCCGGAGCCGCAAATTCCTCATCCCGAGCAGCGGAAGGCGTTCAATCTCGTCACCGTGCTCTACTACTTTGGCGCGATGCTAATGATTTCCGCGTGCGCCTGGTTTCTAGGTGACAAGTGGGACGTCCTGGGCGCCGGGGGAATCTGCATCACCGCAATCATCTATCTGCTGATTGCGGCAAGCACCGGAATGTGGCTGCGGAGAAGCGGGTATCCTGTGGCCGGCGGTCTCTTAATTACCGTCGCGGTGAGTTTAATGCCGCTGCTGGTTTATTCGATTGAAAGAATGACAGGTCTTTGGCCCGCTGAAGACCCGGGCGGTTATCGGAACTTCTATCCCTGGATACACGGCTCCTGGATCGTAATGGAATTCGCCACCATCGGCGCGGCCGCCCTGGCGCTGATGTTCGTGCGATTCAGTTTCCTCACAGCGCCGATGGCCTTCTCCTTCTGGTTTCTTTCTATGGATCTGGCTGCACTCATATTTCGAGAGAATTCACTGGGCTCTGACAAAGCTAAGTGGGTCAGTGTACTGGTGGGTGTGCTCACGATGCTTGTCGGTTTCGGACTTGACCGCACCTTGCACAAACGAGGCGTGTCTAAAATGGAAGACTTTGCCTTTTGGTGCTACCTGTTTGGTCTCATGGCCTTTTGGGGAGGACTGACGGTGATGGATTCGGGCTCGGAACTTAAGCGGCTCGTCTACCTGCTGATCAACCTCGCGCTGGTAGGCGCGGCGATTAAGCTAAGGCGCTCGGTTTTCCTGGTCTTCGGCGCGATGGGCGTCTATGTATACCTGGGACATCTTGCCTGGGAGGTTTTCAAAGACTCAGTGCTGTTTTCGTTTGTGCTGGCCTTGCTGGGGTTGAGTTTGATTCTTGGAACTGTCTGGGGACAACGCTATTGGAAGAGGCAACTGAAAACAGACTGACGTGTCCTGGGCAACTAAGCAATTGCAACCAGTGACGGCCGAGTATCGGTGTGACCCAGCGCCAGATCGAGTTCGGCTGCGACATCGCCGGTACCCGCGCTCAGTTTTTTAAAATCGAACAACTGGTGATCGAGCAGGTGCGACGGAATGACTTTTCCCAGTGCGTTGAGCATCGAAGCGCGCACGTTGGGAATTTCTTTTTCGAGTTCGGTAATCAGGTTTTTGATCTTCACGCGCTTCAGACTTGTCTGCGAGCCGCACAGGTCGCAGGGAATGATCGGAAACCGCTCGTGCGCGGCGAATTCGGTTATATCGCTCTCGCGACAATAGGCCAGCGGACGAATGACGGTGTTGCGCCCATCGTCCGAACGCAGCACCGGCGGCATCGCCTTGAGTGAGCCCACATAAAACAGATTGAGCAGGAACGTCGCAATGATGTCGTCGGCATGATGACCCAGAGCGATCTTCGTGCATCCTTCTTCAACCGCGATGTTATAGAGGATGCCGCGCCGCAGTCGCGAACAGACGGCGCAGTAGGTCTTGCCCTCAGGCACCAGACGCTTCACGACTGAGTAGGTGTCGCGCTCGACGATGCGAAACGGCACGCCGCGATCGCCCAGGTATCCGGGCAGCACATCGGCCGGGAAACCAGGCTGTTTTTGATCCAGATTGACTGCCAGCAGATCAAACCGAACCGGCGCGCGTTGCTGCACGTCAAGCAGCAAATCCAGCAGAGTGTAACTGTCCTTTCCACCCGACAGACAGACCATGATCCGATCGCCGTCTTCGATCATGCGAAAGTCTGCGATCGCCTCGCCCATCCGGCGCAGCAGTTTGGTTTTCGTCTTTTCAACAGTCACTGATTGCCTGAAAGGATGACACGCGGAACATCAACCTGACAAATGCGAAGAGTACTGCAATATATTGGCGTCATACTTTTCTTTCGGCTTTGGCCAAAACGATCCACGAAATCACACTAAACACCCTAAACTCATTTCTACTAAATATGAAGATAGAGCTTGACTGGCTATACCTCCGGGCGAATAATGCCCGTCACTAAGAAGTATTTCTGGACTCTCCGAGTCCTCGCGATCCAGATTAATGAGGTTCTCTCGATGAAACAAACAAATCTCAGGGCCATCGTTGTCTCTCTCTCGCTGGCGTTGCTCGCACTGCCGTTAGTAGTCGCGCATGGCGCCGGAGGGCGAATCGAAGGAAAGGTCACCAATCCAAAGGGCGCCATTGTGATTGGCGCGACTGTAACGGTGACTGGTCCGGACGGCGATCAAACCGTCTCAGCCGTCACCGATGGCGAGGGCCGCTACAAGATCGAAGGGCTGAAAGCGGGCACCTACACCGTGACGATTTCAGCCAAAGGTTTTAGCAATGCACGACGTGAAAACGTGAAGGTTGAAGAGGGTGTAGTCGCGACGTTTGATGCCGTACTAGAAATTACCCCGATCGAATCCACGGTCAATATTCCCGCACCCGTTGTAAAAGCGAACGTGGATCCTGTTTATCAACAGCTCAGGCAACTGGGAAGAAACGATGCGGATTTTGGGGGCCCGTTCGCGACAGTTAGCGATCTGGTGCTGACACGCGACGCAGCAACGTTCACACTTCACAGCGGCGAGGTCTACTTTTCCTCGCCCATCGAGGGCCGCGTCACGAGTGCAGTCTTCGTCGGGGATGGCGAGTTGGTACTCGATCCGCCAACGCCGGTCGAAAAACACACCCTCTCCCTCTTTATTGACGGCGAGAAGCTAACGGAAAAGTTCACGCATCTCGTTATTCGCTTCACCGACAAGACTCTCACCGAGATTAAGGCTTCATCGAACGCGAAGATGGGGACAGGGGGACCGCAAGCGTCGAAAGCGCGCGATCTCTATCGCACCAATCAGCAAGTCTTGCGCAAAGAATTGCACGACAACGGTGAACTGCGCACGCTCGCTGATCTTTACGCGGCGCAACGGCCAGGCTACTTCGATGCATTCATTGGCGGCAGCAAGCACAGCAAGCTGATCTTCCTGCTTGACCCCCTCGGACTTCCTCCGGTGTCGCCGGAAGAAGTTGCGCTCTTGAGTTACGGAGACACCGACGGCGGAATCTGGACGGCGTTTCATTTGGCCGATGAATACAGCAAGGGCACCGCCTCCAGCTCGGAAGACCACCGGCTGATCGACATCACGCACCACGAGATTGTTGGTGCAATTAAGGGCACACACATTACCGCCAGCGATGTGATTACCTTCCGCAGTCTAGCCGCCGGGAACCGAGTCCTTCCTCTGGATCTTTATCGTTCGTTGCGCGTCAGCCGGGTGCAGGATGAACAAGGAACTGACCTGAACTTCATTCAGGAGAGCAAGGACGACGATGCCGATTTCGGAATCATTCTGCCCCAGCCGTTGGAAGCCGGTAAGACCTATAAGTTAAAAGTAGAGTACGACGGCGAAGGCGCCCTGCGCGATTCCGGCGGCGGCAATTTTATTCTCATCCCGCGTTCGACCTGGTATCCGAACAATGCCGGCACGCAGTTTGGCGATCGCGCTATCTTTGACATGACCTTTAAGTATCCAAAGGGGCACATGCTCGTCGCTACCGGCGCGCCCGTGGGCGCCGAAACGCGTGAAGGCGACGTCATCCAGGCGAAATGGTCCAGTGGACAAACCGAACTGGCGGTCGCCGGATTCAACTATGGCCGCTTCAAAAAGAAAGAAGTGCTGGATAAAGAGAGCGGCTATAACATCGAGGTCTATGTCAATACCGAAGTGCCGGACGAACTGAAACAGATTCAGACCCGGATAGAGCAATTGGAAAATCCCAGCGGAGGCGGGCCACGCACCGTGACTGGAACCACCCTGGGCTCGATCACAACTACCGGCATGGCGGACTCTGCGATCGCCGACGCCGAGAACTCCATGCGCATCTACAACGCCTATTTCGGCAAGCTGCCGTATACGCGCATCGCGATGACCCAACAGCCCGCCGGCTTTTTCGGCCAGGCTTGGCCCACTCTGGTCTTCATGCCCTACTTAGCCTTTATCGACACTACTCAGCGAACTCAACTATTGGGAACCCGCGGAGGCACCGATAATTTCTGGCGCTACGTAGCGCCGCACGAAGTTTCGCACCAGTGGTGGGGTCATCTCGTGGGCTGGGACAGTTATCACGATCAGTGGATGAGCGAAGGCTTTGCCGAATTCTCAGCTTCGCTCTACGTGCAGCTAACCCGCGGCAATGACAAGTTCATCGACTTTTGGGAAGACCATCGCAGGCAGATCATCCAATCGTCGCCCGCCACCAGGGACAAGAAGCCTTTTACTATTGGACCCGTGACCCAGGGCTATCGGCTCAGCAACGCCAAGACCGGCGCGGCTTACCGGTTTCTGGTCTATCCAAAGGGCGCGTTCATCCTGCACATGATTCGGATGATGATGTTCAATCAGGGCGGCAAAGGCGACGCGCGCTTTCAGGCAATGATGAAGGACTTTGTGCAGACTCACTTTAACCAGGACATCTCGACTGAGGATTTCAAGCACATAGTCGAGAAGCATATGGGCGGCAACATGGATTGGTTCTTTAACGAATGGGTCTATGGAACTGAGATGCCCAGTTATCGGTTCGACTATCAACTGACCGATGGTGGCACTACTCTTAACGGAAAAATCACCCAGTCCGGGGTGTCAGACCATTTCAAAATGCTAGTGCCAGTTTATGTGGATTTTGGCAAAGGTTGGGTGAGGCTGGGCGCGGCTACTATAACCGGTAACGGCTCAGCCGATCTGAAGGGCGTCAAGCTGCCTCAAGCCGCGAAGGGCGCCGCTGTCTGTGCCCTCGATGATATTCTGGCGTTGAGCATTCAAAACTCAAAGTAAGCCCACGAATTTAAGTCACGTTCACCCATCCGGGACGCGCGCTTTGGGGTGTGGGTGGTGTCGTAATCTCAAGGCATTACCCCCTGATATGAAATTCCTTGAACACCTCGCCAGCCTGTGATAACGTGGGCTCGCTACTCAAGGCGATTTCTCGAAAGACTCGTCCCGTAGAAGTCACAAACGGTTTCTTCCCACATAGAATCCGGATCCAGCGCCGAGTCTGCAAAGGCAGTCTCGGTGGAGAATGACAATGGCCCCTGCAAAGGTGGCTCTGAAACTTGAGCCAACAGACGAAACTGCGACGCTGTCTGAAAACGTCCGTCGCGACACGCAAACTTTATCGAGCCAAATGCCCCCGCGCTTGCCGAATGCGTTGGCGGGGACCGAACATCCAAGACCACTGCCAGTCACGAACATGCAGGCCATGACAACGCCGCGGCCGCGTCGTGACGCTGGCGCCATTTTTCAGGCCCGCGTTCCCATCGTTACCGGTGAAGCCACCTTTCGCGGTTGGATGTCGGTGGATGGAATAATCGCCGGACAAATGGGCGGCAGCGGCAGCACGCTGAACATCAAGCAGCGCCCGCGCGGCGGCCCCATTGAATCTCAGCCAGAGCTCAATGGTGAAATTACTTTCAAAGATATGCTTCGGATCAACGGCCACATTGCGGGCAGGGTGACCTCGCCGAAGGGCACGCTGATCGTCGATGCGTCGGCGCTAATAGACGGCGACATCGACGTTGGTGTGGTAATGATCAGCGGCACTGTCAACGGAGATGTCGTCGGCCATGAACGAGTCGAACTCGGTCCCGCCTCCATAATTAACGGCAGCATCTCGACACGGACACTCACAATGAAACCCGGGGCAGTCTTTCAGGGCGACTGCCGGATGCTTAAGAATGAAACGGGGACAAGTAACCGGTAAGAGCGAACGAGTGGCGAGATGTCTGATCTATCGGATCTTACTGCAGAAGAGTCTCGCCTGAACCAATCTTCCACCTGGGGGGATTTCGCTGATTCTCTTTCCGACACCTCTTCATACTTTGAAACCTGGCTCGAAGATCTCAAGCCCGCGCCGGAGCTGCCCAGAAGCTTTATCCCTCAGCAACTCGTGGTTGACGAGTCACAGCCGGCGGGCGAATTCAGGTTCGAAGGCAACTTACGTGTCGACGGCTATGCTAAGGGGCGGCTTAGTTCGCTGACGGGC
>ORMF011961249.1_pt1 | contig 16673 bp, 12 predicted proteins | sample 1779871 | NCBI WGS metagenome assembly ORMF01 (sample SAMEA104232316, study PRJEB22302) | groundwater metagenome | biome: forest; feature: aquifer; material: groundwater | place: USA | collected 2011-08-07 | depth 5.4 m
CGCAGGGAGATCACACTCAGACACGCGAGAAGTTTGAGCAGGATTACAACCGCCTCTTTGCTCATCTCGGCTCCGCCAAATGCCCCCCCTACGAGACCGAGTTTGGACACGACAACATCTTTCAAAAGACGGATTCCATGGCCGACATCGCCGGATTCTATCGCGCGTACGGGCTCGAGATTGGTTCCTTGAACACCGAACGCGCCGATTTCATCTGCACGGAGCTGGAGTTCATGTCATACCTTACGCGACACGAAGCCTACGCGCATGATCATGACGAATCGGAGCATCTGGAGATTTGCATCGAAACGCAACGGAAATTCATCGCCGATCATCTTGGCAGATGGGTGACGTTGTTTGCACGTATTCTTGCGCAGTCATCGGAGAATCCGTTTTACAGCAGGCTCGGCGGGCTCACCGAACGGTTTATTGACGCGGAAGCGGCAATGCTGGGCGTATCCGTGAACAAAATTGCAGGTGTGAGCGCGCAGGACCCGGACACGCAGGCGCCCTTTGGCTGCGGAACGTGCTCTGCCGCAGTGCCTGATGATGCAGGCTGCGTGGAGAAGTAGAGCGCAGATGTTTTTCACAAGCCATTGAGCACAAACAATGCTTACAGTCCGCCAGGAGAGCGAGATCAGGTCTGCTCTCGAGAAGGAACTTAACAGAATACTCACGAAGACACACGCCGCTGTCGATGCCGAGTACATTATGCTATGCGCCGGCTTCGAGCGACTTCGGGGCGTGCTTTCCGGCGGGCGCCCCGGCGGGCGAATGGAGAATCTCCGGAAATCAATCTCCGTCGAGCTCGATCTTCGCGCTGTGAAGATACTCCAGGCCCTCAGGAGGATCAACGAACATCGTCATGGAACGTGCGTTCATTGCGGGGAGAATTTTTCGTTTTCGGAACTCGTGGCCGACCCAACCAAAGATATGTGTGTTTCTTGCTGTCAACAATACGCTGAGGTCAGGGAGAACTAACTTATGAAATCTCTAGAAGAACTTTTGCAGCAATCTGCTGCACTGCATCAGCATCTCTGCCCGCGGCAAGTCCTCGGCGTGAGAATGGGAATGCTTGCCGGCAAATTGCTCGATCTCGATCTCCCGCAATCAGACAAACGCCTCCTCACCATTGCGGAGACGGATGGTTGTGCTGTGGACGGGATCGCCATTGCCACCAACTGCTGGGTGGGCCATCGCACGCTCCGGATCGAGGATTACGGGAAAATCGCAGCGACGTTCATTGATACCAAGTCGAAGAGATCCATCCGCATCGTTCCTCATTCAATGGTTCGCCAGGTGGCACATCGTTACGCACCGGCTGCCTCTACCAGATGGGAAGCGCATCTTCTCGGTTATCAGCGCATGCCCGACGAGGAGCTTCTTGTTGCTCAAGACGTTGATCTTGTCGTGCCGGTCGAAAAGATCGTCAGCCGCCCCGGGCGGAGGACGATCTGTGCCGGGTGCCAGGAAGAAATTATCAACGAACGCGAAATCGTTCGCGAAGGAAGAATCCTCTGTGTTTCCTGCGGGGAGCATAGTTATTACCGGCAGAGGATTAACGCGATGTTGGAGGCAAGCTGATGTTCTCAGAGGATCTCTCTTCCTCGGTGACAGGCATCATCCTTGCAGGAGGGAAGAGCACGCGAATGGGGAAGGACAAGGCGCTCCTGGAAATTGAAGGTGACCCATTTATCAAACGTATTGCGGATGTGCTCGCCGGGGTGTTCAAGGATGTAATGATCATTTCGAATCACGGGACCCGGTACGCGTTTTTGGACTTGCCGGTCTGCAGCGATATCTTCGAGAATTGCGGTCCATTGGGGGGTATTCAGGCCGGCCTGACGTACGCGAAAACTCCGGCTATTCTTGTCGTCTCTTGTGACCTGCCGTTGATCAATGCCCGTCTCATTGAGCATCTTCTCGATGTCGATGAGAACATTGACGCCTCCGTCTACTCAACGGAAGAAAGTGTTCAGCCGTTATTTGGTTTGTATCGAAAAAGATGTCTCAGCGCCATTGAGCTTCGCATCCGCGCCCGGGAATATTCAGTCCGGGACTGTTTAGGCGTTTTGAAAACAAGAGTCGTGACGCCTCCTGCCGATCACTCGATCCTGGATGTTCATTCGCTCATGAATATTAATACGCCCGCCGATTATCATTCCTGCCTCAGGACCTTCGTTTCCTGACGGGCCGTCCTGTACCTGCAACGATTCTTCAATACCCCGCTGGATGGAAAATCCTGCGCATCCCATCTTGACACTTCTTCGAGAATTCCCTACTTTGCTGCCGCCGACTTGACTTTGACATGGATATTTATTAATAATCGCAGTTCATTAATCCACTATTCTAATCCACGATCGGGGGGGTGAAAAGGAGTAATAATCATGGTACTTTTTTCTCGAGCAAAGAATCGCTTTTGGTGCAGAGCGATTGTTGTCGTCACTTGTTTGTCGGTGATGATGGTGTTTTCGACTGGTGCGAAGGCACAACAGATTCCATCCAAGGTGTGGTCGAAAATCCAGGTAGACCACAACCCAACGCCCGTTGTCAAGGATAAGACACCGGTCAGTTACAAACAGTCGCCGATTACGCTCGGCGCCGCGGCAGTTCCTAACAACCCGGATGTAGCCGTCACGACAGCCACGAACACTACGCAGTCCGAGAACTCGGTCTTCGTCAGCCCTACCAACCCTCAAATCGTGCTCAACTCGAACAACTCGTCCGACTGGCCCGTGAGCCGGATCTTCGGCTCAAGTTATTGGGTGTCGACCAATGGAGGTTCGACATGGACCGGCAGTACGGCGGGCGCCGGTGGAACGAACTCGGGCGACCCGGCAACGGCGATCGATCTGAACGGTAGGATGTACATCAACTATATCTCGGCTACTGGAGGAATTGGCGCCTCCTACTCGACGAACAACGGCTCCACGTGGACCGCCCGGACGGTTTCGAGCAAGGGCTCCCTCGATAAGAATCACATGTGGGTCGACAACAGCACAACCAGCGCTTTCAGCGGCAGGCTCTATTCCGTCTGGACGAATTTCCTGGCAGGTGACCCAAATGTGAATAACATTGAACTCTCACGTTCGACGGACGCAGGGGTGACCTGGTCGTCCGCCGTCAACATCAGCAGTGCGGTCAATGCCGGCAGCCATAACCAGGGCGTTAACGTTCAGACCGGTCCCAATGGTGAGGTCTACGCCGTGTGGGCTATCTACGATTCCTGGCCCTCGGACGAGTCCGCGCTCGGATTTGCGAAATCAACGAATGGAGGTGTGACGTGGTCTGCGGCTACGCGCATCATCACGAATATCAGAGGTGTCCGCACCACAGGGTTGGGCGGCAGCAAAACCATGCGTGTCGCCAGCTTCCCTTCCATGTCTGTCAATCAACAGACTGGTAAGATGTACGTCGTCTGGAGTAACATAGGTGTCCCTGGTGTGAACACGGGAGATGCCGACGTCTACACGATATCCTCGACGAATGGCGGCACCAACTGGAGCACACCAACCCGCGTCAACCAGGATGCCCAAGGGAACGGGAAAGATCAATGGCAGGCGTGGATCGCCTGCGATGCGGTAACGGGCGATGTCTCATGCATCTTCTACGATTCTCGTAACTTCGTGAGCAATAACGCGGCCGAGACCTTTGTGGCAGTCTCCCAGGATAACGGCACGACCTGGACCGACTCCAAGGTGAGCGATTTCTCCTGGTCGGCTGATGGAATCGTCGGATTCTCCGGCAACTATGCCGGTGACTATATCGGCATCTCCGCCCGTAACGGCAATGTTTACCCAGTGTGGGGCGACAATCATTCGGGGAACATGCTGACCTATGTGTCACCCTTCACTCTGGTATCCGGGCCCGTACCGCCGATCGCGCAGTTTGTCGGTTCACCTACAGTTGGTTGCGCTCCATTGACGGTGCAATTCACCGATCAATCGACCGGCACCACTCCGCTGACGTGGTCATGGACGTTCGGTGATGGTGGCACCTCCACGGTCCAGAACCCATCTCACATTTACGCAGCAGCAGGGAATTACACTGTAGCACTCACTGTCACAAATGTTGCCGGATCGAACACTAACACCAAGACTAACTATATCACCGTGAACGTCGGCAACGGTCCAGTGGCTGACTTCAGCGGGACACCGCTCACCGGACAGGCGTCGCTAACGGTATCTTTTACCGACTTAACCACGAATGCCCCGACGGCCTGGTCGTGGAATTTTGGCGACGGCGGAACTTCAACCCTACAGAACCCTTCGCACGTGTATACCACCGCGGGCTCATACGCCGTCACGTTGACGGCATCCAATGCCTGTGGTCCCAACACGATGACGAAGCCCGGATACATTACTGTCACCGCGCCTCCCCAGACGTGTGACGATTTCGCTGACCTCGATATCAGCAACTGGCTTGACAACCGTGGCACTTGGACAGCTACCGGCGGCTACATGAACGGGAACTCGAATACATCGGAGTCTCGCCGGACATCACCATTTGGTACCTTTAGTACTGCGACGATTGATTGCGACGTACGGATGAACACCGGCCAGAGCCAGCGCAAAGCGCGCATTCTTTGGGCTTATGTTGACGGGAGCAACTACCGCTTTGCCGAGGGCGATGATATTGGTAACGTCTGGCGGCTCTATCTCCGAAACGGCGGCGGGAACACCCAGGTAGGTTCGTGGGCAGCAACGATCAATACCGCCCAATGGTATCACATGAAAGTCAGTATAGCATCTAACGGCAGCGCGACGCTTTCCGTCGGTGGCGTAACGATTGGTTCTTACGCCTACGGCACCTCCGTAACAGGTAAGGTCGGCTGCGGATATAATCGGTCCAATTCCGACTTCGATAACTTCTGTGTCGGCTCGGCGCCGTCTGGGCCGCCTGTCGGTGGCGGAGACGATGGAACACAGAGCGGGGGTGTGGCAATCCATCTACCGATGCTTGACGGGAATTACCCGAACCCGTTCAATCCCGTGACTTCAATACGATTTGCTTTGCCAGAGGCGGCAACTGTCACGATGAAGGTCTACAACATCTTCGGTCAAGAAGTCGCTATGCCATTGAACAATCAGCAGATGAATGAAGGGGAGCATGTCCTTCAGATCGATGGAGGAAATCTGGCAAGCGGAACATATTTCTATCGCCTGACTGTCAATGGAAACAACGGGCAGGTGTATCAAAGCATCAAGAGAATGACCTTATTGAAGTAACGCTGATCGTTCTCCTGTGAGATCTCACTTAACCTGAAAGGGGTGGAAATAGAGCCACCCCTTTCATTTTGAATCTTGCCTTATAAATTGGTACTTTTTCACTTCGACGGTTTCTCTTCTATCAGTTTCAGGAATGAAAATCCACGCGATCAACAGGGCTGTGCTGAAAGCAATTCTCTCCGGTGGGTATACGCCATTTGATCTCCGCGAATTCGTTCAGTGCTGCTGCGATCTTGCGCTTCCCGTCATTCGGAAGAAGATTATCCTCGGCAAGCTGAATCTCGACCTCATCGGACTTAACGAGATGGATGTGGTGTACGATTGCCTCGCGGATCTCTTCCAGCGGGACGAGCAGCGTGAGTTTTCTCAAATTGCGTCCTTTTTCAAGGGCCAGTTGCAGGACATCGAACAGTGCACCGATGAGGAGCTGGTGATGGCGCTGAGGCGTCTGGTCATTGGCGGATGGGTGCCGTACTTTTTGACGCAGCGGAGTACAGGTGAAACACCGCACCAGGGATCTCTCGATATCGATCTCGCGATAAATCCGCTGTCGATTCCTGATGATGCGTACGAAACGATTCTTGAAATCCTTCATCAACGGGAATATGAGCCAAGGCGCAATGCCAATGGTGAGGTGATACCGGCAAGTTATATCCGAATATTTACCAACCACGAGGGTCGAGAGCATACAGTGCAAGTTGATCTAATGTCGCCAGAATATGGTGGAACCACCTCCGCTCACCGTCATCAACCTGTACAAGATATTCTCGCCCGCAAAGGAAGGGGAGTTGATCTTGCATTTACTTCACCAGTGGAAAAAAGGCTGGAAGGGTATCTTCCCAACAAAGCGAAAAATGCAGTGACGTTGTGGATTGCTAACGTTATTGCTTGCTTTACAATGAAAGCAACTCTTTCACACCCGTGGAAAGGAGAAGGATGCATACGATCTATATGTGCTGATCAAAGAATATCCGAATGGCATGGGTGAGGTCGTTAATGAATTGCGAAACCATCGGGAAAATAAACTCGTGAAAGAAGCGCTAAATGCGGCTGCAGAATCATTTCAATCGATTGATTCAATTGGTCCGGTCGCGGTGGCTGATTTTCTCGAGCTGCCTCCTGACGATGAAAGAGATATTGTTGTTCGAGATGCCTATGAAATCATGAAGTATGTCTTGGATCGAGTGCGAGAAAAATAAATATGCTCATGGAGTAGAGTAGCAGATGATACTTCTTCATATCTCCAGTTTTGACAGCCGACCTGTTCTCTGGGCAGAACGATCCCTTGATCAGCAATCAGAGGGGCGCACGTCGAGAAGTCGCGAATCTCAATCGCGCAGATCACGTACATTCCCCTACGATGCCGGTGAAGATGGGCTGAGGCTCTTGCATCAAAAATGGGGCGATGGAGTGCCGCCGGTTATGCGCACGGAAAAGGCGATTGCCTGGCTGCCGACGACCGATAGCCGCGCGCTTACATCATCTCCTCTTATCGATCATCGGCCAGATTCAAAAATTAAGCCGCACATCATGCCGTGGAGTATTACGATCAACGAACTTTCCTGGCAGCGTCTTGTTCATCTTCTCTGCGCTTGTGGAGAAAAGGACATGGTGGCAGAAGGCGTCGTTCTCGGAAACGAAGTTCTGTGTTGGCGAGCCATTATGCGATTTGCCGGTTCGCTTGTTGCACGCCAACAGTATCTCCCGGGAGTAAGCGTAACGGCAGGGTCTTTCTATGCGCAATGGCAGCCGGTCTTCCTTGGCGCGGACAAAGAACGGTTTGCGCTCCTTTTGAAAACAATGCCGCCAGTCGTTCACGCGCTCACGCATAGTAAACAAGAGGGGCCTCCCGCAATAGTGCGAGATAAACTCCTTGCCGATATCATCACTGGCTTTGTCGACCATCTTGTGCGCTCGGCCCTTTCTGATGAAAGTTCGATATCTCCAAGGCCTTCTTGGCGAAAGGCCCCGAAACATTCGGGGCAAGCTGACGCTTTTGAAAGTGTTCACAGTCAGTGGCTTCATGCGCTGCAGACCCGCCCGAACTGCGTAGGCGGGCGGGCACCAGAAAGCAAGCTGCACGGAGGCGCGAAAGCCCTGGCAGAACTGGCGGAACAAGTTGCCGAATGGCGTCGGCCCATAGATCGTATCTCCGAATCACGCTTTCGACTCTGCTTTCGCCTTCACGAACCCGATGTCACCATTCCCCGTGTTTCTTTAGGAAAGAAAGAAAACAATGATGCGTGGCATGTTGAGTACTTGCTTCAACAGCTCGATGATCCAAGCCTCCATCTTCCGGTGAAGCAGCTATGGAAAGGGAAGGATGGTTCTTTCTTGAAGCGCAGTGGCAATCCCGCTTGCGGGATGCGGGAATATCTGCTCTTGTCGCTGGGACAGGCATCGGCACTTTCGCGGCACGTCGAGCAAAGTCTCAAGAATCCCGCACCTGACGGTTATGTTCTCGACGCTGCCGGGGCGCATGAGTTTCTTACGCAGCAGGCATTGACCTTCGAACAAGCTGGATTCGGAGTTTTCCTGCCGGCGTGGTGGACGCGCAAAGGCACAAAACTTCGTCTTACGGCCAGTGTCGAGGTTCGAAGTCCCGCGATGAAAGCCGCCGGAAACCTTTCAATGGATACGATCGTCGCCTTCAATTGGAAGGTGGCGCTCGGAGAGGAGGTATTGACGCTGAAGGAACTAGAGCGTCTTGCTCGACTCAAAGCACCGCTAGTGAAGCTGCGCGGGCAATGGGTTGAACTGAACGTGAATGAGATTCGTGCGGCGATTGAATTCTGGAAGAATCGGCCGACCGAATCGGCGAAGGTGAGAGAAATCATCCGCATGAAATTAGGATCTGCCGCTCCATTGCACGGACTTGCTTTCTCGGGAGTGAACGCAACTGGCTGGGTGGGCGATCTTCTCGGTCGGCTTGAAAGTCGTTCGTTGTTCGAGGAACTTCCACCTCCCGCTACATTCGCGGGAACACTTCGCCCCTATCAGATTCGCGGATACTCCTGGATGGCATATCTGAAGGCGTGGGGTCTCGGCGCGTGTCTTGCCGACGATATGGGACTTGGGAAAACCATACAAACCCTGGCCCTGATTCAACGGGATTGGGCTAACGGCGCAAACGAACCGGTGTTGGTGCTATGCCCGACATCCGTCGCCAATAACTGGCGGAAGGAAGCATCACGATTCACTCCCGACCTGCCGGTGATGGTGCATCACGGCACGAGTCGAAAAAAGGGAACAGCATTCAGGGACGATGTGAAGAACCATGCGATGGTCATTTCAACCTACTCTCTCCTCCATCGCGATCTGGAACACCTGCAAGAGATTTCGTGGGGAGGAATTGTCCTTGATGAGGCGCAGAACATTAAAAATCCTGAAACCAAACAAGCGCGAGCCGTTAGAGCATTGAAAGCCGGATATCGTCTCGCTCTCACAGGCACGCCGGTGGAAAACAGTGTTGGCGATCTCTGGTCGATGATGGAATTCCTCAATCCCGCTTTTCTCGGGTCGCAAGCCGAATTCAAGCGAAGGTTTTTTATGCCAATTCACACCGGCACGGACCCCGACGCGGCAGAACGATTGCGAACCATTACAGGTCCGTTCATTCTGCGAAGGCTGAAGACCGACAAATCCATCATCTCCGATCTCCCTACGAAGATGGAAATGAAACTCTTTTGCACCCTCACAAAAGAACAGGCATCGCTGTACGCGTCGGTCCTTAGAGACGTTGACGAGCGACTCACATCTTCGGAGGGAATCGAGCGGAAAGGACTGATCCTTGCGACACTCTCGAAGCTCAAGCAAGTCTGCAATCATCCGGCCCATTTTTTAGGAGACAATTCGAGTATTTCCGGCCGCTCCGGCAAAGTTGCGCGGCTTACGGAAATGGTCGAAGAACTTTTGGAGGTCGGCGATAAGGTGTTGGTATTTACGCAGTTTGCCGAGATGGGCAGCATCCTGAAAAAGCATCTCCAGGAAACGTTCGGGCGGGAAATGTTCTTCCTCTATGGAGCCGTGCCGCGCAAGCAGCGTGATCAAATGGTGGATCGTTTCCAGAATGAGAAAAACTCATCGCCCGTCTTTATCCTGTCGTTGAAAGCCGGGGGAACCGGTTTGAATCTCACACACGCAAACCACGTTTTTCACTTTGACCGCTGGTGGAATCCGGCAGTGGAAAATCAAGCGACTGATCGTGCGTTCCGAATCGGGCAATCACGAAATGTGCAGGTGCACAAATTCATCTGCGCGGGGACGTTAGAGGAGAAGATTGATGAGATGATCGAGCGAAAAAGGGAAATCGCCGAGACGGTCGTCGGCACGGGTGAGGGATGGCTTACCAAACTTTCGAACGAGGAATTGAAAGAAATCTTGACACTCCGCACTGATATGATAGGTGAATGATATGGATTGGTACGATTACGGTTACTTTAAGCATTCGACGCCGCGGCGCGCGAAAGGAGGTATCAAAGCGCAGAGCAAACAAGGCGCATTCGGTGAAAACTGGTGGGCAAAACGATGGATACAGGTGTTGGAGAGCTTCAACATTGGCGCGCGGCTCGGACGCGGCCGGAGCTATGCCCGATCGGGTCAGGTGCTTTCGATAGAGATCGGGAAGGGACGTGTCACAGCGAATGTTCAAGGTTCGCGTCCGAAACCATACGGTGTTGAGATCCGCCTGCAGCCGCTCTCCCGCCAGGCGTGGCAGCGATTTGTGAACGTGCTTTGTGCACAGCCTTATTTCACGGCATTGTTGATGAACGGTCAAATGCCAAACGAGATCGAGGAAGTTTTTAAGAAAGCAAAACTATTTCTTTTCCCCAATAGAGCCAACGATCTGAAAACAGAGTGCACTTGTCCCGACTGGTCGAATCCGTGTAAACACATCGCGGCAGTTTACTATTTATTAGGAGAGGAATTCGACCGGAACCCGTTTTTGATATTCAAGCTTCGCGGGATTGAACGGGAGGAATTGCTGATCCTCGTCGGCAAGAACACGCTAACGAAAGGAAAAACAAAAATTCCCCTCGCGTCTGAGCGTGTTTCCGTTAACAAGCAGGAATCCGTCTCCGTTCAAGCGCCGCTGCCGTCTGAGCCGGATGTGTTCTGGGGAAATATCGACATCAAAAATGATTTCCTTGGAGAAACGACTGTTCCGGCAATTCCAGCCGCACTTCCCAAGCAGTTGGGTAATTTCCCGTTTTGGAAGGGTGAGCAAAGATTCCTCGATAGCTTAGTGCGGATGTACAGCGAAGCATCATCCGTTGGATCTGAAATAGTCTCTGGTATGTTCGGTGCAAACGAGGAGTCGCGAGCACATCGTTCGGAGTAAGCCGCCCTTCGCTGCGTTTTTCCATTCGGGCAGGAGGGAACTGAAGATTACAGCCACAAAGGTTTTGAGACTGCTCACAGCCTCATAAAGCAAATTCCGATGGTGACTCATCCAGTGATGACTTCTTTTCAGCCGGAGGCTGATGAGCCTATGGCTCAGGTACCGTCGGAATCTTCTATCGTTGGAGCGGGGGGCTCCGATAAACAACATTCGAGTAAACAGGCTGCCGCAACACAACTGCGGCATTTTGTTGAGATTGTCCAATAAGTTCTTTGAGATGGATAGATTCTTGCAACCTGTGGAGATTGAGTTGTAATGGTCGTCAAAACTAAAGGTTAGCAAAAAAATGAGATCTGGCTCTGAATCGATCCAGAGCCAGATCTCACATACCTCCACACTAAGACTATTTCACCAGTAGCAGTTTTTTCTCATTAGTGAATGCCCCCGCTGAAATTCGGTAGAAGCACATTCCGCTGGGGAGCCCGCCCGCATCAAAATAGACCGACTTATAACCAGCCCCCTGATTTTCATCCACCAATACCGCAACCTCTTCCCCCAGCATGTTGTAGACGGAGAGCATCACATGCTCACTCACCGGCAAGGCGTAGCTAATCGTCGTTACAGGATTGAACGGATTGGGATAGTTCTGCTCCAGGCGGTACGTTTCTGGCACTTCTGAAGACACACCGTCCGGAGGCATCGGTGGTTTCTCACCTGCATCTTCAACCCGTATCCGACTGGAGGACGGAGCGTTCCCTGTGCTGCTCAAAACCAATTTCCCGGCGTGAGACACCTTCACCCAGTATCCCACGCCCGGTTCTATCGTTTGACTGGCCTGATAGATACCCTTATACCCATAGAAGCTCGACGTAACAATACTTCCGGGAATAGAGCTGATGCTTGACACAGAGATGGAAGTGCTCAGCGAGCCTATCATGTTCCACCCTGGCACCACGGAAATCGTGTCAATTGTTCGCAGCAAACCGGCTATCGATACCGTCTGAGGAGATGGAAACTTCACCCAGTAGCCTCGCCCGTTTGTCAGCGCCGCATATGCAACGTAACCCACATTATAAGCATACGCATTGCTTACTGCGCTCGGAAAGAGCGCGGTCTTTGAATTATCATTCACCGTCAAAGGCACTGAAACCATATTCCACTTCGCCTGTACGCTGAGCTGTTGCGTAGTGGTCACGGCAGCTGTCGCCTGGGGAGAAGGTAAACTCTGGTTATCGTGGACGTCCACTGCAATAATGCGGTAGTAGGAGGGTACTCCTGAGACAGGGCTTGCGTCGGTGAAGCTTGTCGAAAGCGATGTTCCGATGTTATTTCCCGGAGCCGGGGTAAACCCGTTTGTCATTGAGCGATAGATCGCGTATGATTTGACATCCGGGTCGGTAGGGGGGTTCCATGTAAGCTTTACCTGCGGGCCCGGCTGAACCGCGGCCACAAGTCCTGCAGGCGGTATTGGTGCGAGATTATCCACCGAATAGCCGATGTCAGGGTTTGAATCATAAAAAACATTTGAATTTGTTGTCTGTGCTGAGACGAGAAAATATTGGGTTCCATTCGTTGAGGACGTTGAATCATACATTGTTGGTGCAGCGTAAGAATAAGTTGAAAACCGATGCGCGGGTTGATTAGCAAGCCATTCCCATGCATAGGTCACGCCGTTGATCGTTTCAACGCGGTATGCATGTCCAGCATAGTTTACAGTTATTTCTTTTGCAGAAACGAGTGTACCTTGTGGCTGAACACCGTCCGGTAACGATCTCCAGATGCTGTAAAACGGAAGTGTGTTGACATCGACGTCCAGTGATGAAGCACTCCATGTCAGAGTGACGCGCCCACCTTGGTCGTTTGGAACATCTTTGATAGAGAGTAGCGCCGGATGAACAATGAACGCTTCGTTGCTCGCAACAATATCCGTAGTATCAGCACCTCCTATAACGTATAGAATTCCACTTATTACGCCGGCAGCCGGAATTGAGGCTCGAGGCGTGGTCATGCTCGTGGTTGTTGCCCATGTATCGGTTGAAGGATCGTATTCCTCGACGATTGCGAGAGCGCCAGTACCATCGGCGCCACCAACCGCATAAATCTTGCTATTCAAAACTCCCACAGCTAGTCCGTGCCGCGGCGTTGGCATGGAGGTCTTCTTGGTCCATGTGTCAGTGGCAGGGTTATATTCCTCGACGAGTGAGAGAAAGCTACTATTATCACCCCCACCAACGGCATAGATCTTGTCATTGACCACTCCGGCAGCAAGATATGATCTTAGGGTCGACATGCTGGCTTTCGTAGTCAAAAGGTCAGTGGCAGGATCATATTCTAGAACGGTTGAAAGGCCAGTACTTCCATCGTTGCCACCAATAATGTAGATTTTGTTGCCCACAACGCCTACCGCGAGAGCGTATCGTCTTGAAATGCTGGCCTTTGTGGACCAAGTATTTGATCCCGGATCATATTCCAATATGTTGGAATCACCTTCGTTAGCACTACCAATCGCATAGATCTTGTTATTCACAACGCCGACAGCAAGATGACCTCTTGCATCTGGCATATTAGCTTTGCTGGACCAAGTGTTGGAGCCAGGATTGTATTCATCCACCGTGGCCACCCCTGAACCTCCTGAAACAGCTCCCCCGATGGTGTAGAGTTTGCCGTTCACAACACCTGCGGCAAGCGCGTATCGTGCTGTCGGCATCGGCGCTTTGGTAATCCAGGTGCCACTTTGGGCAAGAGCTTTATTGCTGAGAACAATTAATGACAACCACAAATGCGCATACACGATGGCTACACCAGTTTTACATATTTGCTTCATGGCTTCCTCCTATAAGATGAATTGAGAATGTTCGTTGAGATTATATACACGCATACGGTTTATCGTGCAGAAAATTCTTTTAAAATAAATACAAAAGCCGAATCATCCCGCTTATTCGAGATGAATTCGGCTATTGAATAACTGGAGTGACCCCAACGCTAATCCCCCCGAAAGCGGCAGGTGGCTGGTGATCAGCTCATGGTTATGGTAATTGTTTGCTTTTCAACCAGTCTACGTAGTGTTTGTTCATCGTCACTTCGTGGACAAATTGTTTGCCGTCCCAGTACTGTACTCCCTTGCGCAGTTCCTCATAATACTTATCATCGATTTTCCGGGTCAATCTACCCTCCAGCTCTAACTTGCTATGCATCCCAATGAACCCATTGGAACCCAATACTTTAATACACTTCATCGATGAATCAAAGAAATAGTGCAATTCTCCGGCTCCAGTCCCCTGCGCCTGTTCATGAACACTTACCTCGGTTATTCCCTCATTCGATATTCTTACGTCGACTGCCTGACTTGGCTCTGCCCAAAGCTTTTCGATATCTGAGGCCGGAAACAATACATAATATTTTTCGGTACCGATACCGATGCCTTGTGGAATATCGTTTTTGAGAAGAGGCGCATAACCCTCCATCTTACGGGGATCAAAGACAATCAACGAAGCCTTGCCATATGAACCGTTTTTGCAAGCAAAGAAAAGCTCCTCGAAGCCATCTCCATCAATATCTTTGTGAGCGAACCGTTCAAGAACCCCGGGATGCCAATATGTGCTGAGCAATGAACCATCCCGTGCGTCCAATCGCACAACCGCAGTCGGCAGCCATGACTCGTGCCCTGCAACGGCTATGACTTCTAAGTTCCCGTCCCGAGCATAATCACCGACTGTCATAAGGTGAAATTTGTAATCGTCAGAATACTCCGTGTTGCCAAATTTTATCGGTCCATGAAATACGTACTTCCATCGCTCACTTCGATCGGAACCGTAACAAATGATCGCACTGCTTAAGGGGAGCCTGTTACCAATCCAACCAAAAATAGAAATAACTTCATTCTTGCCATCCCCGTCAATATCGACAACTGCCGCGACTTGCTCCGGATGCTCGGGGTTGAAGTAAATGCCGGATTTTTCGTCATATCCCGGACCAATGTGCTCCCTCCAGACTTCTGCCCCCTCCTTGTTGTACGCGACCAGAAACTCTTCCTTTGCCCGCGCATAGGAAGGATTCAGGTCCTTCACATTAGTTCCAGGGGACAAGAATAACAGTGCGGCTATGACCAGAGCAAAGAGACTCGCAGAAGAGATCAGATAATGTCGGACAACAAAAAGCACTACCCTCGCTGGAATTGTCGCAGGGACATACTCTCGAGGCATATGAGCGTGGTAAGGAGGAACCCGTACAATCATGCTACGAAGCGTTAAGGCTTCTTTGTTTGCCTCCGCGCGCTCAGCCTGAAGGCCTTCTACTTCGTCATAGTATCCTTTCATTTCCTGATAGAGAGCAGCACAGCCACTGCATTCTTTAAGATGCACCTCGATTTCCGCCCATTGCTCTTTTGTTTGGGCGGCTCCGAGCAGATACAATTCAAGTATTTTTTCGTCAATATGGATCATAGTTTTTTACCAGTGTCACCCCTTTATCTTGCCTTTCCATCAAATGGGAATGAGAAGCAAGTTCATTTATTATATACTTGCATTCAATCCTTCGGGCAGATTATTCCTTTTTTAATTCTTCTTTCATGCGCTCTTTCGCAAGCTTGGCGAAATATTCCAGAGTTGTTCTGTGCTCAGCCAGATATCCCTCCTTGTCTAAATCAGGAATTTGCACTTTCAGGTACTCGAAGTACGATTTGCCGTCGGATCCAGCGCTTGCAAATGTGTTCAACAGAATCTCTTTCAATGCAGTGATATATTTGCCAAACGCTTCCTCATTGCACTTCCCTTTTCCGACATATTTCGGACGCATCTCCGTGTACAATAGCGCGCAGACCTCTTCGGTAATTCGACGGACATCCTCATTAACCTGAAATTCAGTCGCCATTTCCGTTTTCTCCTCCCCACTCCAACCGAGTATGTACACTTCCTTGAAGAGAATTGCGCAGGCAACAAACGGCAACGCACGCTGATATTCTTTTTGATCCACCACGACATCATGCAATTTTTTCAGCAATTCCGGAACATTTTCATGAATTAATGCGATCCGCGAAAATTCTTGTTTCAAATAATCTGCGGGCATCGGGGGAGAAGTCATCTGCGGGTCGATAGTTCGGGGGACGAGGTACAACTCATTAAACCTTGTCATGTATTCGAACAGACCTGTCTTCTCTACAGCTAACTTGAGATTGCGCAAAATTCTGCCGAGGGCCGGATCTGCTTCGCTGTAAAGGCGGACAATGTTATTGTTCACTTTGCCGATGACAAGACGCCGCAGCTCCACCACCAATTCCTCGTCGCTGCACTGTTCGATATTGTGAATATGGCGCTCCATATAGGACCTGATTTGGGGGAACTCACGTTCCTCATCACGTTGGAAGAGATCCGCCAGGCAATCGTATACCACATCCATCTCGTTAAGTCCGATGGAATCAAGTTTCAGTTTGCCGAGGACAATTTTCTTCCTGATAACGGGAAGCGCGAGATCACAGCAACACTGAACGAATTCGCGGAGATCAAACGGGGTATATACTCCGGAAAGAATCGTTTTCAGCAGATTCCTGTCAATCGCGCGTATTTTCATTGTTAATACAGTGAGAAAGGAACTCGTAGTTCTAAAGAGTACTAATTAATAATGCCAGATTCAAACCTGCGTCCACAGTGCTATGACTTCCGGGAAGTGCCGGCAGAGTCTCACATTTTTTGTGCCCGGAACAGGGTGCGCACTTGATTGAAGCTCGTTGTGGGCAACTCTTGTTGCTAAGCGTCATAAGACCTCTGGAAGAAATTTCCCTTTCTTCAGAAGGTGGAGTTCGAATTCTGAGCGAACCTGTCTTCGTTTCGTTCCCGATAGCAGAAGCTTTCTTTCTCTCATTCTGATGAAAAGGGAGGGATTTTCACTCTGAGCAAGGGCCGACCGACTTGACATTCTCTACCGTGGTTATTATATTGACCCATCATTCCGGCTTTTCCGTTCTTTAGCGAGTTAATGTCAATAGTTGTGTAAACTTTTTCAAGCGGCTTTCCGTGTCTTGAAGTCTTTTGATCGTAGTTCATCGATGGTGTCAGCGACAAGTGTATAGGCTCGAATCCTTCGAAGTCGTTGTTCGCTATTCTTGAGGA
>ORMF011904890.1_pt1 | contig 16671 bp, 19 predicted proteins | sample 1779871 | NCBI WGS metagenome assembly ORMF01 (sample SAMEA104232316, study PRJEB22302) | groundwater metagenome | biome: forest; feature: aquifer; material: groundwater | place: USA | collected 2011-08-07 | depth 5.4 m
AATCCAAACACAACGAAGTCGATCAACCGTCATTGTTCGATAAATTAATTAACTAAGTAATCAATAACTAGGGTTGCCCTGCCGGCGATCAAGCCGGCAAAAACAAAGCCACCGGACCTCAGTCCGGTGGTTGTTTACTTATATTTAATTAGACGTTTACACTCATTTTTAATATAGTGGTATACTTAAATGTGTTAGACCTCAAATTCTTAAAGCGAGTAATAAACAGTCTAACGGTTAAAAACCCGAATTTTTTGGTTATTGAGGTCATAAATCATTATTTACAGGTAACGCTTATTAGAGCGGATTTTTCTGCTAAGAATATCCTGATATGCAAGAATTGGATAAAGGAGCTTGATACTTTAGAAATTAAGTACTTGCTTAAAGAGGTCAAAAAAATACTTAAAAAAGTACCCAAAAAGTCAGATTTTAATATTATTTTAAATTTGGATTCAAATTTAGCGCTTACAATCTATTCTTCTGTTTCGTTGGTTAGGCCAAAGCCAAAAGAATTGATCGATGAATCCGATCTTGATAATTTGATCTCTCAAGCTATTTGGAGGTTTTTTGATAAGCAAAGACCGAAGGCTGCTAAAAAAATGAGCGTTGAAGAGATAGACGTTCTTTTGGCCGATGTCCGTATAAGGGGTGTAAAAGTTGACGGGCACAAAGTGGTAAATCCGCTGGGCTTTAAAGCAAAATCTGTAGAGATTTATTTAAGCGAAACTTTCGCTGTAAGAGATTTTATTCGCGGGGTTAGAGAACTAACACCTAATAAAAAAATTATTTTTGTAAGCGAGGCCGGCACGACACTGTCTCATACACTTCTCAATTCTATAAATGAAAATAAGCCATTATTTTTAGTAAATTTGTTTCCAAACCAAACCGCTGTTTTTCATGCTTCGACTGGCCACTTAAAACATATAGATAATTTTAATTGGGGCGGAAATTCATTGCTTGAAAATTTGAACGATAATTTTAAGCTTGATAATGCTGTCTCTAAAACACTTATTGAAGTTTATAATAAGAAGGGGGGTTCGCCATACTTAATAAAAAAACTGGAAAATATTTTTATGGAGGAATACCAGATCCTGGCCAATGGAATAGAATCTCTTGCGCCGGAATCCGGAAAGATATTTATAAATCCATATTTTAATTATCCTTCTTGTTTGATTTCTGAAAGATTTGAAGCAAGGTTTAATAAAAATTTTAGAATTGAATTGTTATCCACTGATATGGTTATGAAAAAAATGGGTTTTACGATACAATTTAGTAAGTCAGTAAAAAAAATAAAAAACTTATCAACTTTAACTTCTGTTTTACTGGAAATATTTTTAATGCCTAAAAACGATAAGATAAATTATCTGGCCAATAGGAGAGTAAGATGGTTATTATCATGAAAAAGATCAACATAAATAAAAGCGACGAAGCAGCGCTCATTGTCGAAAAAATTATAGAATCAGATTTGGATGAAATTATTTTAATTATTCCTAGATTTTCTCAACTAGGGGAATCTTTAAGCAATTTTCATCTCTTAAAAAGAGAGGCCGATGCAATAGGTAAAAAGCTATTAATAGAGTCTGTAGATAATCATGTAATTGAATTAGCAGAGCTTGCCGGCATTGAAGCTATAAATCCATTTTTTGTTAAAAATAAAAGGCAATTTTCAGATATAATTCCCAAGAAAGAAAGGGCCGTGCCGGGTAAAATATCCGGCAAAAGAGACAAGTCCGTTGACTCCTTTCGTGAGACTGCCGATAGGGAGGCGGGCTTAGATAATAGAGGAGATTTTTTTAAAAAGCTTTCTAGTAATTTAAGTCTTGACGAATTTGAAAAAAAACAAAGTAATATTAATAAAAAAGAAAGAGTAGAAGCCGTTGAAGAGGAGCGGGAAAGTGATCGCGGTATCGAGAGGCTTGAAGAAAAAGAATCTATTTTTAAAAAGATTCCCATCAAAACAATTATTGTAACTCTTATTTTGGGCGCAGCTGTTTTTGGCGCTATTACAATACTTCCCAAAGTTGATCTTAAGCTCGTTTCAAAAAAAACAGAGTGGTCATATAATGATTCGGTAATTACTCAATTATCTGTTAAGGCCGACTATAAAATCGCTACGATTCCTAATCAAAAATCTACATCTTCTAAAAATTTAGATATGAAGTTTCCGGCAACCGGAAAGAAACAGGTTTCTGAAAAAGCAACCGGAAAAATAACGGTTTATAATAGCTATAGTTCCAGCGCTCAAACCCTGGTAAAGGATACTCGCTTTCTTTCTCCGGATGGAAAAATATTTAAATTAGCTAAACAAATTATTGTGCCCGGGGCAGAGATATCCGAAGGCAAGATAATTCCTTCAAGCATTGGCGCTGATGTTATTGCAGAAAAAGCTGGAGAAGAATACAATATCGGACCAGTTAAACTTTTTCAGATCCCTGGTTTTAAAGGAACTCCTAAATATGCGGCGTTTTACGCCGAATCAAAGAGCGACATGACCGGAGGATTTATTGGGGAACTTTCTTATCCAACAGATTCCGATATTGCCGCTGCAAAGAAAAAAATAAAAGAAACACTGGAAAGTAGTTTGAAGACGGAGCTTTATTCAAAAATTTCTAGCGACTTTAAGATCATAGAGGGATCCTCGAGCTTCACTATTTTAAAAGAAGATATTAAAAAAGATGTTGATAAAGATGGTAATTTTTCTATTTTTTCCGAAGCGCAACTTACCATTATTTCTTTTAAGGAATCTGATTTGATCGATATATTTAGTCAAAGGGCGGAGGCCGAGATCGGAGAGAGCTACGCCATTAAAAATTATGATTTATCATATGGCATCGCTCGCATGGATGTGGTTTCCGGAAGATTAAGTTTCCCAGTAACTTTCAAAGCTGTTTTAAGCTATAAAATAGATATCGAGAAAATAAAAAGTGAAATCGCAGGAATGCAGGACATCAAACTCAGGGAAACAATCTTTTCCCTCCCGGGAATTGATATGGAAAGCCAAAACATTGTTTCTTTTTGGCCATTTTGGGTAAAAACGGTTCCGAAAAACCTAAATAAGATAAATATAGTGGTTGACTAAAATACGGCATCGTGCTATATTTTCCATACCGTTTTTATTATGAAAGATGATTCAGTAAAGAAGCTTGAAGGTATTGTTGAAGAGGCCCTTCCGGGCACTAATTTTAGAGTAATAAGCGGAGACAAAAAAATTCTTGCGCATCTTTCTGGTAAAATGCGAATGAATTATATTAAAATATTACCAGGCGATAAGGTTTTGCTCGATGTTAGTACTTATGACGAAACTCGAGGAAGAATAACAAGAAGACTTTAAATTTATGAAAGTAAGAGCATCTGTTAAAAAAATCTGCAATAGTTGTAAGGTCGTAAGAAGAAAGGGCCGAGTTTGCATCGTATGCAAAACTAAAAAACATAAACAAAGACAAGGATAGAATAGCAACAATTAGTAATTAGCGATTAGCGACTAGGAAATTCAAAATACTAGGAACTAGTGGCTAGTGGCTAATCCACTAAATTATATGAGATTACTAGGTATAAATATTCCGGATAATAAAAAAGTAGAAATTTCACTTACGTATCTATATGGCATAGGCCGTACTTTGTCACGTGATATTTTAGAAAAAACCAGAATCGATGTGAATAAAAGAGCGAAAGATTTAACTCCGGATGAAATCAGCAAGATCAAAGAATATATTGAAAAGAATTATAAAATTGAAGGAGAGTTAAAGCAGATCATTAAACAAAACATTCTCATGTTGAAAGATCTAGCGACCTATAGGGGGTCTAGACACGCGCGCAAATTACCGGTGCGCGGACAAAGAACGAAGACTAATTCTAGAACTGTTCGCGGCAACGTTAGGAAGACCGCCGGTAGCGGCAAGAGAAAAACTGAACTAAAGTAATATTAAATTATATGGGAAAAAAGAAAGTAGCAAAAAATGATAGTAAAGAAACAGCTTTAGCTGGAAAAGACAAGGTAGAAAGCGCGGTTGTAAAAACCACTGCTAAAGCGACTTCCAAAAAGATTGATACAGGAAACGCTTACATAAAAGTTTCTTATAACAATACTTTAATTTCCGTTACCGATGAAAAAGGTAATTTATTGGCTTGGTCTTCAGCGGGATCCCTTGGATTTAACGGCCCCAAAAAGGCAACTCCATTTGCGGCATCTAAAGTTGTTGCTGCTTTAGCGGAAAAATTAAAAAAGACAGGACCGGTTAATTTACACATTATGGTCAACGGCATTGGTGGTGGCAGAGATTCTTCAATTCGATCTTTTGCGAATCAGGGTTTCAATGTTCTATCTATTAGAGATATTACCCCGATTCCACACAATGGTCCGAAACCAGTTAAAGTCAGAAGAATTTAAAACTATGTTTGATACTAGCGAAAAAAAAGAAAGATCATTAGGTACTAAGCTTTTCTTAAAAGCCCATCGTTGTAATTCTCCAAAATGCGCACTTGAAAGAAGAGAGATTAAACCAGGAGCTCATGGAGCTAGCCGCAGAGGCGCTAAATCAGAATACGGGCAACAGCTTAACGAAAAGCAAAAAATAAGATTTTCATACGGGCTAAGAGAGTCTCAAATTCGTAAAATTTTTGAAACTGCTTCTAAAAAAGCCGGAATTACGGGAAATGTAATTATCCAGCTTTTAGAAAGACGACTTGATAATGTTGTTTTCAGGCTTGGATTAGCCCCATCCCGTTCTGTAGCCAGACAATTGATCGGTCATGGACATATTATGGTCAATGGTAAAAAGGTTACTATTCCTTCATTTTCTGTAAAAACTGGGGAAAAAATAACTATCCGACCACAATCTAAAGACTATGCGATGTTCAAGGATCTGTCAGAAAATTTATTGAAATATGTCGCCCCTCTTTGGCTAAATTTAAATCCAGAAAAGTTAGAAGGAAAAATAATTTCCCTTCCGGCCGATACTGATTTTCCTTTTGATATTAATATGGTCGTCGATTTTTACTCTAAACAATAATTTCCGCCAAAGGCGGATCCGCCTCCAGCGGAAAAAAATAACAACAAAACTATGGAATTTACATATTTAAGTGAGTCAGTAAGTATTAAAAAAGTTTCTGAAACTATTACTGATGGCGTTTTTGAAATAGAGGGTCTTTATAATGGATACGGTTTAACTTTAGGAAATGCCCTAAGAAGGGCTTTGTTTTCTTCTTTGCCGGGCGCAGCTATTACCCAGGTCAAGATCAAGGGCGTTGATCACGAATTTTCAACTATTCCCAATGTCCTGGAAGATATAGTAGAAATTTGTCTTAATCTAAAAAAAATAAGATTTAGGATACTTGTAGATGAGCCTCAAACTTTGACATTGAAAATAAAAGGTGAGAAAGAAGTTTTGGCCAGCGACATTAAGACCGGATCTCAGATTGAAATAATTTCACCGGATATTCATATTGCCACGTTATCTTCAAAATCAGCCGAATTAGATATGGAATTAGTAGTTGAAAAAGGTCTTGGATACGTACCAGTTGAAGTTAGAAAGTTTGAAAAGCTTCCTGTTGGTACAATTGCCTTAGATTCTTTATTTTCACCGGTTGTTAAAGTTAACTTTTCAGTGGAAAATATGCGCGTAGGGGACAGAACTGACTATAATAAATTAAAATTAGAAATCAGAACAGACGGCAGTATTACACCATCTTCAGCTTTACATAAAGCCGGAAATATTTTGAAAGATCATTTTGACAAAATTGCCAAGGTGGAAGTAATGGAAATCGCATCGGCTAAAGTTTCCGCCAAAGGCGGATCCGCCTCCAGGGGAAAAGAAAAGAAAGTTTCCAAAAAGAAATCAAAATAAATATGAGAAAGTTCCATAAGAAAAAGGGTCCAAGAAGGTTGTTTTTAAAAACTTTGGCCCACAACTTAATAATGAAAGGCAAGATAGAAACCACAGAAGCTAAGGCAAAGAGTATAAGGCCTCTTGTTGAAAAGGCTATGACTTTGGCTAAGAAACAAAATTTGGCCAGCTTGCGCTTGCTTTTATCCAGACTCACCAAGGATTCTGCAAATAAATTATATTATGAATTAGTTCCGAAATATAAAGATAGAACTTCTGGATATTTGCGTATACTGAAGATTGGCGGACAAAGAAAACGCGATGCCGCTCAAAAAGCATTAATTGAATTTGTTTAATTATGGAATACGTTATTGACGCAACAAATAAAAAATTAGGAAGAATGGCCTCTGAAATAGCCACTATTTTGCAAAACAAAAAGACTGCTTATTATGAGCCAAGATTGGCTGGCAGTGACAGCGTTCTTGTTAAAAATATTGATAAACTGGATATTTCTCCGAACAAGAGAGAGCAAAAGATATATTATCGCCACACTGGTTATATGGGTCATTTAAAAGAAAAAAAGCTAGGAATTGCCTACGCTGAAAATCCAGGTAAAGTTTTGAGAAAAACTGTTGAAAGAATGCTTCCAAAAAACTTTTTGAAAATGAAAAGATTAAGACGTTTAATTATTGAATAAACCCCGCACCTTTTAAGGATAATCAACTTAAGAGGCGTGCAAGAGGTTGTAATAAATAATCGAATCTAAAACAATTTTAAAATAATAAGGTATAAAAAAAGTTAAAGCCCAATCCTTAAAAGGTGCGGGGTAAAAATATGATTAAAAAAGCTGTAAAAAAAGAAACAATCAAAAAGGAGTCAGTTGTAAAAAGGGCCGCTGTAAAGCCGGCGGTTATTAAAAAAGAAGAAAAAGCTATTTCAACTGGCAGATATATTGAAACTGTTGGAAGAAGAAAGACTTCAATTGCCAGGGTGAGGCTCATGATTGGCGGTTCCGGTATTAAAATTAACGGAAAGGATTTTAAGGATTATTTAAAATTGCTAAAACTTCAAGAAATTATCATTGCGCCTTTAGCAATTTTAGGAGTAAAAGATAAGTATGGATTTACTATTGTTGTTAGTGGCGGTGGAATATTTTCACAAGCCGAGGCTATAAGACATGGAATTACAAGGGGTTTAATTAAACTAGACGCAGAGCTTAGAAAGAGACTTAAAAAGTATGGTTTCATAACTCGAGATTCAAGAATGGTAGAAAGAAAGAAACCCGGTCTTAAAAAGGCGAGAAAGGCTCCGCAATGGGCTAAACGTTAAAAACGTTGTCCGTTGTAAGACTTACTAAGCCCTATAAAAAACTTCCCGTAATGCGGGAAGTTTTTTGTTATTTCGTAATCTCGTACAGAGATTCATCCCTAATTAGATATATTGAATTTTTCACTTTGTTATAAAAATACTTATCAATATTTGTATTAATGGTTTGTAGATTTATAGGTTGGTCATCGTTAATTTCTAAAAATTTTAGGCTTGTTCCCGATTTAACAAAAAGATAATAAGAATTATTATGCCAAACAAGTGGTAGGTTTGAGTCCAAGGAATTTATTTCAAAAGACGAAAACCCCATTAATTTTTTATTGAATAATTCGTGATCATCTCCGATAAGAAATACCCTGATTTTATTATCGTCGTATGTTACGGCTATTTTTTTGCTGTCCGGAGAGAATTTGAAGTAACTCGGGTTTTCAATAAGAAGATCTATTTGGTTGTCTTTATTTTTAGATCTGTCCAAAAGGAAAGTTTTGTTATTTTTTGAAAAAGCCACAAGTTGATTATTTGGCGAGACTTCTAATGAATTAATATTATCATTATCTAGTGCCAGCAAAATAGATCTCTCATTTTTACCTATATCATAGAAATATAAATTGTTTGAATCAGTAAAAAATATTTCTTCGTTGTTTGCGCCAAATAGCTCATAAGGGCCGTTTTGTATTAACCCTATAGAGGATTTATAGAAATCTAGGATATAAAGATTCTTATTAGTATTTAGAATGAGCTTGTTCTTATCAATTGGATGGGCGATTGCTTTTTTTATTAAAGTTTTATCATCAATTGCTTTTTGATATTTAAGGTTCTCAAAAAGTAAGTTGATATTTAAAGCAGAGTTGTTTTGTGCGGGATTAATAACAAGGTAGTTCTTTGTTGTTTCGTCGTAAACTAGAGCTGATTTTTCACCGGCCAACCAAGTAATAAATTTAGTTCCTTTAATTATTTTGCCGTCTATTTTCAATTTATTATTTATATCTTTCCATGCCAAATAGTTTAGATTTGGAAAAAAATCTACAACACTATTTTTTACTAATTCTTCATTACTTTTTTCCGGAACTAGGATTATTTGATAGATTTCGGTAACTAAAGAGGGTTTTACTGATAAATTTTTATTCCATGACTGGTAACCATCTTTTTGTATGGAAACATAATAGGTTTTCGGAAATAAATTTGCTATTAATATACCGCTTTTCATGAAACCGGATTTTATTTCAAAGTTCAATTTGTCTACCCGAATCTTGGCCTCAGTTGGTTCGACATTTAAATAAAGTCCCCCAAGCTTTACAAATTTAAATGTATCAAAATCAAAGTGCCATCCGTTAGAATATGGGATAATAAAAAAAGTTAATATAAAAAAAATTATTATTAGTATATAAAATATTAATCTTCTGATCTGTGTAGTCATTGATTTGGGTGCTATAAAAAATTTACAAGAAGCGGGATAGGAACTATTATTAAGATAAGAACCTATCTCAATAATAGTTTCTTCTATATGAAATATATCATAAACGGCGGCAGGCATCTTAGTGGCGAAATAGATGTTAAGGGATTTAAAAATTCTGCTACTCCTATTATAGCTTCTACAATTTTAAATACCACCGGTAAAACAATCCTGGAAAATATACCTAAAATAGGGGATGTTTTGACCATGCTCGATATATTGAAAAGCTGTGGGTCTAAACAAAAATGGATAGATGAATATTCTATTGAAATTGATAATACTGATTTTTTACCCGAATCAATTGATCATATTTTGGTTAAAAAAATAAGATCATCGGTTCTTTTGGTTGGTCCTATGCTCGCCAGGTTTAAAAAATTTAAACTAGCTACTCCAGGTGGCTGTCATATCGGCGCTAGGCCGTTGGACACGCATCTCGAGGCTTTTAAAGAACTTGGCGTGAAAATTGATTTTGATGAAAAGTCTAGTTTGTACGAACTATCATTTAATGAGCTAAGCGGTAATAAAATAATCTTAAAAGAATTAAGCGTCACTGCTACAGAAAATTTGTTAATGTTTGCGGCAGATAATGATTTAGAAATAAGATTGGCCGCGACAGAACCACACGTTTTAGACCTTTCCAATTTTCTTAAAAAAATAGGAGTGTCTATTTCTGGGTTAGGATCTAATTTTTTGACAGTTAAAAAAAGAAGGGGAGTGGTTAATAAAGAGATAAGACACCGCATAATCAATGATCCGATTGAAGCAGGGACTTTTGCTGTCTTAGCGGCAGCTACAAAAAGCGATATTTTAATTAGAGGATGCGATCCAGAATATTTAGATGCGCCACTTATGAAACTAAAAGATTTTGGAGTATCTTTTGAAATAAGTGATAATAATATTCGCGTAAATGGAAAGGCTTCGGTATTAAGGGCGGCTAAAATTCAAACCTTGCCTTATCCTGGTTTTCCAACTGATCTCCAGGCTCCGTTCGGAGTTTTGGCTACGCAGGCAAAGGGCAGCTCGCTCATTTTTGACATAATGTATGAAGGCAGACTAAAATATATAAATGAATTAAAAAAAATGGGGGCCGATGCAGTGATACTTGACCCCCATCGAGCGATCATTAATGGACCAACTGTTTTGGAGGGGGCCGAGATTGAAAGCTTGGATCTGAGGGCGGGTGCTACACTTGTAATAGCGGCTCTTCTAGCAAAAGGTAAAAGTGTAATTGGAAATATTGAACAAATCGATAGAGGCTATGAAAAACTCGATGAGCGACTAGCGAAACTAGGAGCAGAAATAAAAAGAACTAATTAATATAAAAAATGTTTAACAGAAAAATAGGAATAGATCTTGGAACCGCCAACACAATCGTTTTCGTTCCAGGCAAAGGTTTTATTATCAATGAACCAACCATCGTAGCCTTAAGCCAGCCCGATAACACTGTTTTGGCGGTTGGCAGGGAGGCCAAAGAAATGATCGGTAGAACGCCGGCAGATATTATGGCTTATAGACCCTTAAAAGAGGGTGTAATTGCTGATTATTACATTACCAAGGCAATGCTCAAATATTTCATTTCCAAGGCCAATGGAAGATTTAATTGGTTTAAGCCCGATGTAGTTATATCTTCTCCTGCCGGCATTACTCAAACTGAAAGGAGGGCGGTTATGAATGCCGCGCGTGAAGCGGGCGCCAAAGAGGCGTATATCGTCAAAGAACCGATTTTGGCGGCATTAGGAGCTGGAATACCCATCAATGCCTATTCTGGAAGCATGATCATCAATATAGGCGGTGGAACTTCTGAGGTGGCCGTAGTTTCTTTGGGCGGTATAGTTTCTTGGTCTAGTCTTCGTATTGCCGGTAATAAATTCGACCAAGTGATTATGGATTATATTAAAAGAAAATATTCCTTGGCTATTGGCGAGCAAACAGCTGAAATGGTTAAGATTCAAATTGGATCAGCTTTGCCAACAAAGGATAAATTAGAATATCAGTTGCGCGGAAGAGATCTTATTTCCGGACTTCCAAAAGATATAATTATAAATTCCAATGAAGTAGCCGAAGCCCTAACCCCACATCTAATTGATATAGCCGCATCTGTTCAGAATGTTTTTAATGAAACTCCTCCAGAGCTCGTGGCAGATATTATGGAAAAGGGAATTCTAGTTTCCGGCGGTGGAGCCATGCTTAGGAATATTGATGAATTTTTCAAGCGAATGACTGGCGTACAAACCTATATTGCAGATGAGCCTTTATTTTGTGTAGCTAAGGGTGCTGGAATTATTTTGACACATTTGGATGTTTATAAGAGAACTCTATTAAACAAAAGATAGATTTAAATCTATATGTTTAAAGAAATATTCGGAAAGAAGAAGAATGTGCCGGAAAATGATCCGAATTTTGATCTTGATAGGACAATGGCATTTAAAATTGAAACTGGATTTGAAATGGAGGATGCTTTTTTGGAGTTAGAATCGCTTATTTTGCCTCTGGTTGAAAAATTAAAAGAAAATATAGATAAAGGAGAATATGACGTGCTTCTTGGAGATGATGCTAGCGGTCGAATACCAACACTCATTTTACGGGGAATTATTAATGAAAGAAATAGGAAGCTACACCCAGAATTAAAATCTTCGGAATCAGAAATTAAAACAAGATTTGTAGCCGGTGGACAGCTTAAAAATAAAGATAAGTTAAAGGACGCAATTAAAGAAAGCGGGTTAGGGGTCAAAAAGAGAGCGCTCGTTGTTACTGAATATATTTCTTCCGGAAAAAGTATGGAGAAATTCTCAACCGCTCTAAAAGAATTAAATATCCCTTTTGATATAGCTGTTTTAAAGTCTGAATTTGACGGAGCCAATTCAGATTTCCAAAAACTTTCTGATAAACTTAAAGATATTGGTGTGTTATTGGGTATTTCCGAGCCAAGGTCCGAGTTTGGTAATGAGAATATTAAAATTCCTCAAAATTCTAAATTTTATTACGGTAAAGGCACTCATGATATAGATGTGCCTCCTTTGATATATAAAGATTATAAAACGGGTGGGGTAGTAAAGGGTCACCCGGGAGATTCGTATGCAATTCCGTATAAGGAGTATTTTTTAAAAAAATATGGCAAGGATTGGTCTAGTGATCGATTAAACCGAGAAAGCAGAGAAATTCAGGAGACTGTTAATTTAGCCAGAGAAAGAGTTAATTTGCAAGTTAAAAAAATACTTGAAAAAGTTTGGGGAAATAAATAATTAAGGTCTATTACTAAAATGGAAGGATTTAAACCATTCGAGCCAGAAAAAAAGAAAAAGTTTATAATTCCGGAAAATGCCGTTGAAAGCGGACCTGAAATTAAGTTTGAAAAAGGATTGGGTCGTAAAAGTGATTATAACTGGGAAGTGATAAGAGAACTTGAAGCGCCAATAGGGAATTTGGTTAATCAATTAAAAGAATCTATTGATAAGGAAGAGTATGATGCAATAATTGGTGACGATATATCTGGGCGAATACCTACGTTGGCTTTGCGAAAAATTTTCGTATCGCGAATTCATGAACTTAACCCTAATCTTACCGCAGAAGAAGGTCGAGAAAAATTAAAGACTTTTTTTGTAGTCGGAGGACATAGGAAGCAAAACGATCGAAAACTTTTGGAATTTTTTAAAAAAATAAAGCCCAATATAAAAAAGAGGCTACTTTTTGTTACGGAATATAAGAATTCTGGACGTTCTTTATTAAGAATTTCAAAGTTATTGGAGAAGGTCGGAATACATTTTGATATTGCAGCGGTTATTGAAGAATCGCATATTAGCGGTGCAGTAAAAGACGACGAGTTTATAGTAAGAGGACATAATATATTTGTAGGAAGCTTTGGTGGTGAGCCGAAAATTTATCATAAGAAGTTTTTAACCGGATTAGCAAGTAAGCTACACAACAATAAGTTACACAACCTTGAGGAGCATTATCCTAAAGATGCCCATGCCCACGTAGATGATAGCGGACTTAAGAAGCGAGCTGTCGTGCCGTTCTTAAAACAGGCTCGCCAAGATGTTGATTTATTAGCAAGTAATATTTTAGAAAAAGTTTGGGGAGACAAGCACTAAAACAATTCTCAATTACAAATATCCAATTTCCAATAAAATACCCAATGTTTAAATTTAGAAATTTCAGCATTTCATTAGAAATTGGTAATTAGGAATTAGAAATTTAATCAATTATGTTCATAGGTAATCAATATTTAGTCAAAGATTTTAAGGGATTGATAAAAAATGAACGATTAGCTCATGGCTACATTTTTTTTGGCGAACCGCAGGTCGGAAAGTTTAGTTTTGCTTTATCGCTAGCTAATTTTTTGGAAACAAAAGAGTTCGGTTTAACCGGAAAAATGCTTTCCGAGGTTTTGGTTATAAAAGAATCGGGAATTGATTGCGTAAGAGAAATTAAGGGTTTTTTGTGGCAAAAACCGCAAAATTCTTCAAAAAGAACCGTGATCATTGATAATGCGGATCTGTTAACCGAACAAGCGCAGAATGCAATTTTAAAAATTACCGAGGAGCCGCCGGAACATTCTTTAATAATATTGATCGTAAGCAATCTTAATAATGTTTTGCCGCCAATTCTTTCTAGGCTTCAAAAGATATATTTTTCCAGAGTAAGTAAAAAAGAAATTAGCGAGTACTTAATTGAAAATTTAAAAGTTGAAAAGGATAAAGCAGGGGAGTTGGCAATTCTCGCGTATGGAAGGCCGGGTAGAGCCATAGATTTGTTAAATAGCAAAGACCTTGCCGAATCAGATGATATGGCTCAAAAATTCTTAAGTTCAGCGGGTTTTAATAGGTCTCAATTTATTAAAAAATTAGTTGATGATCAAAAAGCGAAGTCCCGTAGCGAGCTTTGCTCTGCTACTGGGGAGAAGCCCGAGATATTAGATCGTTTTTTTGAAAGTTTGATCGTTAGTTTAAGAAAAGATCCGGTTAAAAACTATCAAATGATTAGATCTGTTTTAAGTAGACTATTTTTAATAAAAAGTTATAATGTTAACAAGCGTTTGCAGATAGAAGCCATTATAAATTAAAATGACAAATCAAAATTTAAAATTGAATAATTACAAAATTCATTCTGAAGGGATTCTTAAATTTTCCATTTTGATATTTAAATTTTAAATTTGAAACATGGACATATCCAAAGAATTAGAAGCAAAACTTAAAAACTTCTTAGAATTTCTTAAAACAGAATTTCAAACAATTCGAAGCAATAGGCCATCAGCCAGAATGGTTGAGGATATTAAGGTTGAGTATTTCGGCCAAATGACACCAATAAAGGCATTGGGTTCTATTTCTATAGTGCCACCAAGAGAAATAAATATTTCGGTTTGGGATTCGAGTGTGGCTAGCGCTGTAGCAAAAGCCATAGAAAATTCCTCTTTAAAGATAGGGGCCAGTATTACCGGTAATTTGATCAGAGTAAGTTTGCCGGCACTCACAGAAGAAAGAAGAAAGGAATTAGAAAAAGTTATTAGAAAAATAACCGAAGAAACAAAAATTAAAATTAGAGGGGCCAGAGATGATTCAAATAAGAGCATTAAAAGAATGGAAGATGACGGCGTTTTTTCAGAAGATATAGCCTTTAAGAAAAAAGAAGAAGTACAAAAAATCGTTGATAGATACAATGGTGAAGTAGATATGGTCCTTGGTTCAAAAATAAAAGAAATACTTGAGTAAGGCAGCGCGCCCGCGGTCTGTCCACCCGACTGCAGTCTTGCAGATAGAGACGCGCAGAAAGCGCGACGAACGCCTTGCTAAGTCGCGCGAACAAGGAGCGCGTCTCAAGAGCAAGACACGCATACGGTTGGTCAGACAGCAGGCTTAATATAGATTGATAGGGATAGGCGAGAAGGGAGCAAATTAAGAAACAGACAATATTGCTAAGATAAATTTTATGGGAATAATAGTTTTTTTAGGACTTTCTTTTGTCGTTATAGTGCACGAGCTTGGACATTTTTCGATGTCTAAGTTATTTGGTGTTGCCGTAGAAGAGTTTGGGATAGGTTTTCCACCAAGGATTTGGAGTAAAAAAATAAAAGAAACAGTTTATAGCATTAATTGGATCTTGTGGGGCGGTTTTTTAAAAATAAATGGCTTAAGACCAGAAACTGAAAGAAAAGATCTTCCGCTTCACACAAGCTTCATACGCCAAAGTTTTTATAAAAAAGCCCTAATAATTGCAGGCGGAGTTTTGATCAATTTTTTCTTGGGATGGTTCCTGCTTTTTGTAGTTATGCTCATGGGTATTCCGCAGGGAATTTTTGTGGCGGATATCAAGCCTGATAGCTTAGCTTATAATGCTGGGTTTCAAAAAGGCGATTTGATATTAAATTTTAATAACGGCGAAGAATTTAATAATTTTTTAAAACAAAGCGCCGGCAAGGAAGAGGTCTTTAAAGTTAAACGGGACGGTTCTGAAAAGGATATAAAAGTTATCTTTCCCGAAGAAAAAACAAAAACCGGAGAGATCCTGGGAATTTATTATAGTGAAACAGGCACTGAAAAAGTTGGTGTATGGAGCGGCTTTATAGAAAGTTTTAAAACGGCAATTAATTTAGTTGTTTCTTATACTAGCGGGTATATTTCTTTAATTGGTGGGTTATTTACAGATACATCAGCCTCTTTCCAAGGTTTAATGGGTCCCATCGGTCTTTTTTCTATGGGATCGCTGGTTTCTAAGGCCGGACTCGTTTATTTTATACAGCTTCTGGCCTTCCTTTCAATTAACCTTATGATCTTTAATTTTTTGCCTTTTCCGATGCTCGATGGGGGCTGGTTTATAATGGTCTTGATAGAAAAAATAAAAGGCTCTCTAGTCAGTCAAAAAATAGAAATGATAGTGAACGGATTTGGTTTTGTTGTTCTTTTTTCTTTGTTTTTATTTACAACCGTTAAGGATGTAATTAATTTGTTTTAAACGACTTTAAATATTGCTTATAACTATTTCATACTACTATTCCGCGGGATAGTCGTGACTAAAATATAAACATCCTTAAACCCCATACCCTTAAAAACTCGTGGTTTAAAAAATTGCAATTTTTTAAAATAGACCAACAAATTTATCACTACTCCGCGGGATAGTGGTATAATTAATTTATGAGTATAAATTCTTTTGAAACTCGCGAAGAATGGATAAGCTACGTTTGGAAAAAATTACTGGATAATATTACTAATTCAAAAGTTGCCGGTATTTTAGATCTGCTTTTGAGCCGTTATGAAAAGAAAATGATAGTGAATCGGATCATCGCGCTATCTTTGATTAAGAAGGGTAAAAGTTATAAAGAAATCGGGGAAGAACTCTGGCTTTCGCCGAATACCATCAGATCTTTGAGGATCATTTTTAGCGATAAATCGATTAAAGAATACAAGGGCTATAAATTCAGGATGAATGAAAAGACGAAATTAAAGGAAAAGAATGAAAATAAAATACCGAAATATTATCCAGAACCCTCACCATTTTTTGATTGGATAGATCATTTCGCCTCATCTCTTCCTAGGCAACATGGTCCACGGTGGAAAAATTTTCCGAAATAGCATCGTTATTCCTCTGGATAGCGAATGTGGACTGGTTAGAATTGTCCAATGTTTTTTAAGGATTATTTTTACAGACCCCTTTCTATAAATACAATCAGATATAGCCACTATTCCGCGGGATAGTGGCTATATCTGTATAAAAAGAATATTCAAGAATAATTAACAAGAGAATAATTAACAAGGGAATAATTAACAAGGGAATAGTTAAATATTCTTATATATTTTTACTTTCTTATTTTACCCCTTTTTTCCCATTCATACCGCTCTGCGGGATAGTGGTAATTTTTTTTGGAATAAATTCGGGCTTTATGGTTTAATAGCTTGGACGTACCTTAGACTATATGATTTCACATAAAAATTGATCGTTTAGGTGATATAAAGGATATGGAGCAGATTTAGTAATATAAAAGTAGTCGGCTTTTATCAAAAACTAATCTGTCTTCATGATAATAAATAAAATTTCTTTGTCTTTTTCTGAAAGAAGAATAAAACGAATCTTTCGGAA
>ORMF012631044.1_pt1 | contig 16660 bp, 16 predicted proteins | sample 1779871 | NCBI WGS metagenome assembly ORMF01 (sample SAMEA104232316, study PRJEB22302) | groundwater metagenome | biome: forest; feature: aquifer; material: groundwater | place: USA | collected 2011-08-07 | depth 5.4 m
GCTTGTCCAAATGCAGCTTGCCCACATTCGGGGTAGGCAACGCGTCGATTTCAGGTTTTACTTTCTCGGCATCCGCGTACTGAAGCGGGATGATTTTGGTTTCCGTAGGCAGCTGCCGCTGCACGGTGGGAAGGTCTACGCGCGTAATCATTGCCTGCATCTGCGCCAATACGCCCGGCGTATCCAGCATGGCCACAGTAGCTGTTGTTTCATCGACGATGATCCGGCCGACGCTGGATTTCATGCTGCCCAGCAACGTGCTTACTTGGGCAGGGTCGGCATACTTAAGCTGAAGTACGACGCTCTGGCGCGGGTCTCCGTAGCGGTGGCCGTAAAGCTGTTCATACGCCTGGCCTGACATGACGTAGAGGATATTTCCGCGGCGCTCGATAGCCAAGCCATTGCTTACCAAAACGATGTCCAGCGCATCGCGGACAGTCACGTCGGTCAACGTCAAAGTCGAGCGCGCCTGCACATCAGCCCCTGAGACGATGTTGAAGCTGCCTTTCGAGGCCAGGAATTTAAGCACCTCCACCACGTCCATGCCGCGCAAATCCAGCGAAATGCGGGTGTTCAAACCCGGAAAAATTTTTTCGTCCAGCGCCTCAGAGCCTACGGAAAGCGTTTCAGCCGGCGTAGCCGTTGCCGCCACCGCGCTTGGGCCCACGGAAGGGGCAGCCGACCCTGTGGCTGCCGGGCTTGCCCAAAAAAGAAACCCAGCGGCGGCACAGCCTACAAATAGTCGCTTTCCCATTAAAACAAGTCCACCTCTTGGTCGCCTGACTTAAGGATCACGTGGTCTTTCTCAATAGCTTTGATGGTCAACCCACCCAGGGTATCGCCCGGCTTTAGAAAATAGGTCTGCTTGTCTTGTTCGATCATGGCTGTAGGCAAGTCGCCCCAGGAAATGCCCACCAGGCGCAAGCTTGCAATCAGCGCCTTGGCGTCCGGCTGTTTTACTGCCGCTGGCTCAGAAGAAGTGGCGGAGGCTTGAACCGTTGTTTGGCCGACCCGAAAAGGGTCTTGCTCCACCATTTTTGGCAAGTATTCCTCAAGGGGTTTAAGCGCTTGAAGCGGCGGCGCAATGTGAAAAGGCTGCGGCGCTCCTGCCTGCGCTATAAGCCGGTCAACATTGGGCTGGGAAAAAAACTGGGCGATCAAACCCGCAACAAGCAGCCCCATCACCCCCATCAATAATTTATTGATGCGGGGTAAATCGATGGGGCCAATGCTTGTTCGTGCCTGCTGAAGCCACTGTTTGAATGATTTCGGGCTGCCGCGGCCGCGCAGGGGCGTTACTTTTGCGCCCTGGATAACAGCGAAAAGTTTTTCTTCGGGGGTGGGTTTGGGGGCCGCCATGCTGTACACGTCAGGCGGCCGTGGGCGCCTGGGCAGCCAGCAGCTCGCGCTCCTTGCCGATGAGGGAACGGATAAGCTGTGCTGTCACTACCGGCTGGTGGTCCATCACCAAACGCTCTAACGCATCATGGCAAAGCATGGCAATGCGCCGGGGGTAGCCCTGAGTGGCCAGATAAATTTCTTTGATGGCATCATCGCTAAAAAGCGGCTCGCGGTCTGCAAAACCTGCCTGGCTTAAGCGGAACTGGATCAGCTCCCTTGTTTCAGGCTCATCAAGCGGATTCAGCACGTACTTGAGGCTTACCCTGTCCCAAAGATTGCGGATGGTCCGCAGCGTCGGCTGGCACTCAAGCTGCGCCATAAGAATGAGCTGCAATAATTTGGTATCCGGCGTTTCATAGTTAAGCAGCGCGCGGAGCAGCTCTAAATTCGACGTCGACAGCTGCTGCGCTTCATCAATCAATAAAACAATGGTCCTGCCCTGCTCCACGGCCCGCGAGAAAAGATACCGCTCCAGGATCGAAAGCAGCGCGCGGACAGGAGGCAGCGGGCTGGGCGCATCCAGGTGGAAAGTTTCCATCAAGGCAACCAGGAATTCCTGGTCAGTGGAAAAATAAGGATTAAGGATGACGTGGAAATCGATGGGGCCGTCCTGCGGCAATAATTGCGCGAGCCTTCGGCTTAATGTGGTCTTGCCGGTGCCCACATCGCCAAGCACCAGGCTTAATCCGCGCTGCAGCCGCACGGAAATGCGAAGGCGGTAAAGCGCTGCGCGGTGTGCGGGTGAGAGAAAAAAGAAGTCCGGATCGGGGCTTGTAGAGAAAGGCTCCCGCTCAAGGCCTAGGAGCTTATAGTAGCTCATGTAACGTATTGTATCGACGGAAGTTAACAGGGTCAAGGGTTACTGCGGATTCCAACTGAGGATACGGCCCTCGCGGTCTATCACTGCCTGAAGGTAAGTTGTCCCGCCGCCGGTGAGATGCGCTTGTACCGCAACCGTAAAATCGGTTGAAGCGACACCCAAATTCGGGATGCTTGTATCGGGAGAACTGGTGAATGGCTGGTTCTTTCTTTGCTCCACCCAATTTTCACCTTTTCCGCCGATGGCATCCAACACAACAACCGGCGCTGTATTGACATTGACTAAGCCTGTGCCATAGACGGTCACGTACGGTTTCATCGCCTCAAAAATTGCCGGGGTTATTCCGGGTACTAGCCTTAATTCATCCACCGTATCGAACGGCGCATTATGACAAGGCGCCGTTGCCGCCTGGCAAAACAGTCCTGCCGGCTCATCGCGCCAGTCGACAGCTGCTGCGGCGAGCTCTGCTGCCGGAGCATCGGGGATAAGCTGCTCAATAAGCCGCGTCAACTGCCCAGGGGCGGCTGTGTTGATATTAAGCTTGCGCTGCTCATCAATGAGCCCTGCTTGAAAAACATCCTGATTGTCAGCAACACCGATTGAAAATGTGCCTTTACCAGCGCCCCTGTCTATAAAAAACTGTTGCTCTGTTGCCGGATCCACACCCGTGGCCCAGGCTTCGCCGAGATGATCAACAGCCGGATCATCTTGCTTAACAACAGCGGATGCCTGCCACACGCCTGCCTGTGCCACGGCCTGGCGCTGAATCAACTGAAGCGGAATCTCTCCCAGCCGTAACTCATGCGTCGAGCGCGTTATGAGCACTCCCATGGCAACCGTGAGGATGCCCATGACCCACAAGACGAGAATAAGTACCTGACCCCGACAACAATAATCGGTGTCAGGTGCTTTTGAAGCCTTTGGTGCCTGACACCAGCCAAGGGCATTGGTGTCAGGCACCGGCACGGTTGATTGGTACTTGACACCATTCATTGGGGTTGATCTTTCGGTAAATTGCCGGATGGGTTGTGAAATACGCGGCTCATCGCAAGCGGATTTTGGCCGGCTACCGGCACTGTGCAGGCAAAGCGCACCAACTGCGGAACACCGTCAACAGACCCATCCCATGCGTCAGCCCAAAGCAGCTGCCCCTGCGCGTCAAGGCGCCCAAAGGACCAGGCAGCATCCTCCACCGGCAACAAAATTTCTTGCTGGTAAGGAACAACGTTGCCCGCAGCCGGCGAATAGGCATACACTTCGCGGATTAAAACCTGTTGATTATTTTCCTGGCCTGTCCGGCAAAAAACTTTAACCAACTGCGGGGTGGAAACACCCTCAACAGCCACCGGCTCAACACGCGCAAACGAAAATTGCTCACTGGAGCCTTGAACCGCAACCGCAAACAGCTTCTGGGCTGAAACAATATCCCTGTCCAACCGGTTTAAAGCGCGCTCCATGCGGACAGCCGGCTCAACCGCACCACCCCACAGCGCTTGTGCGCGAAATCCCGCCTGCAGCAATGCTCCTGTCGCACCCATCATCGTGGAAAAGAGGGTCACCGCAAGCAGGACTTCAATTAAAGTCATGCCCCGGCGGTGCGGAGGCTTAAGTTTGCGGTTCTTTAAAACCACGGTAGGTGACCACATGAAATGTGTGCCCTTGGTGGGTAAGTTCCAATTCCACCTGTTTTACTGAAAGCAAGGCTGTATCTTGCACCTTGAGGGTCCACGCTGAATCGCCGTAAGGTTCGGGACAAGCCCCTTGATGCGGGGTCTCGGCTGTTATCTGGTCTCCCATCAAAGCCAATTGATTGGCAAGCAACTGCGCCCCCACCGCTTGTTGGACGCGCAATTCACCGCTGCGGTTTGCTGACCTAAGCCCGCCGATCAACAGCGAGCTCGTCATCGCAATAATCACGCCGGCGATCAACAGCTCAATAAGTAAAAAACCTTTTTGCGCGCGGATACTAGGACAGCGTTTCTTCATAGAGTTCGACCACTCCCCGGTGCGAAATCATCAAACGAAACAGCCGGCGAAATACAGGCGCGGTAATCACAATGGATCCCGGTGTTAGCGCGCCGTTTGAATGCGCCGTAATCCACAACGGTGCCTCGCTGATTTCCAGGCCCTCAGGCAGCCAGATCGTCCGGTCCAATGCGGCATAATCGGAAGACCCGCGCGAAAGCGACGACACTGAAAGGGTCCGCCGGGCCGGGTCAATACGCAGCTCATAGGGCTGCCCTTGCGCAATCGCTTTTGTCCGCATAGCACGCACGGTATTTGCGAAATCGTATATGACCATACGGTATTCGGAAAGAGCTTGTTCCGTATGCCCTTGGCGGTACATGGAAACGCTTTCAATGGCAATAACGCTGCAAACAGTCAAGCCGATTGCGGCTAAGAGCACCCTTCTGATTATTTCGTACCAGACGGCCAGCGATGAAGGGCGCAAAGACAGCATGCTGCCTGCCCGCCGTGCCGGGTTAGGCTTATGCCGTTTAATATTCACAACAGCGCGCATCGCAGCCACCAGCTTTGTCATCGGACCAACTGAGTCATTTGAAAAATAGGCAGCACCATCGCCAATACGCAAAAACCGACCAAAAGCCCCATCACTAAAATCATACAGGGCTCAAGCAGGGATGTGAGCAGGCGCAACGTTTCGTCCAGCAACCGCTCATGATAAGTCGCCAATTCATCCAGCACATCCACCAGCGTCCCCGACGCCTCTCCGACAGCAATCATTTGTGTGACCAACGGCGGAAAGCAATCAGACGCGCGCAGGCTTGCGGCGATAGATTCCCCCTGCTTGACGCGCTCCTGGGCCTGCCGCATCCTGCCTTCAAGCATGGCGCTGCCCAGCGTGGGGCGCGCACTATCCATCGCCTGAAATACAGGCAATCCGCTATGAAGCAACAGCTGCAATGTCCGGGTAAAACGGCCTACTTGCTGCGCTTCGAGGAGGGTCCGGGTAAAACCGATCCCTCTTAAAACACGCTCTGTTAAGGCAATAACGAACGCTTGGCGGCTTAAATACCTGATCACGACGGCGATAACCGCTGTGCCGGCCAACAGCCACACCCATTGCGTGGATAAAACCCCGCTTAACTGGATCAGGAATTTTGTCGGGCCTGGCAGTGCCCCGCCTAATTGAGTAAACAGCCCCGACATTTTCGGCACAACAAACCCGATGAAAAAACCTAAACACGCGATGCCGATAAGTGCCAGCAAAACCGGGTAAGCCAAAGCTCCCCGCAATTGGCTTTCGATCCTCTCTTGCTGCTCATCAAAGGAAACCAGCTTAAGCAAAATATCATCCAACTTGCCTGCTGCCTCGCCGGCGCGGATAGCGGAAAGAAAAAGCGGAGGAAATACCTCGGGATGGCGGGCGATCGCTTCAGAAAAAGCGTTGCCGTCGCGCATGTGCCTCTCTAAATCTTCCAGCAATTGCCGCAGCGCACGCGAATGGCTATGGTCTTTAAGCACGGATACCGCAGGCACCAGTTCCATTTTCGACCGCAGCAGGCTGGTGAGTTGGCGCGTAAACAAACGCTTTTCTTTCTTGGTCACACGCACGCGGCGGGGCTCGTCGGCACTTTCAGCCAAATCTCCCGGCTTGATAATGATCGCCACCGGTACCAAGCCCTGGCTTAAGAGGCGGCTGACTACCTCCTCTTGTGAAGGGGCCTGCATCGTGCCTTCGACAACGTCAGTCGGGCCTTGTTTCGCTTGATAGGTAAATGTAGGCATCTCGTTAGACCCAAGACTCAAGACCCAAGACCCAAGACTTAAGTCTTATGTCTTGAGTCTTAAGTCTAGAGATGTTGTTTGTCTTCATTAGTCATCCGTCGTTACTTTCAGCACTTCTTCAGGGGTTGTGTGGCCCATCGCCACGCGGTGCCAGCCATCCTGGCGCATGCTTTTCCATCCTTTAGACAGCAGTTGCTGCTTGATCAATTCTGCCGGGGCTTTTTGCATGATCAGTTGGCGGATCGCAGGATCGAGGACCATCACTTCATAAATGCCGATGCGCCCGCGATAGCCGCTCATGCGGCAGTTATCGCAGCCCTTGCCTTTATAGATGGTTGCCGGCAATTTTTCGCCGGGCCCGGCAGGCAGGGCAACCGGTTCAGGGTTGACGACCTTGCAGTTCGGGCAAATCTGCCGCACCAGGCGCTGGCCGATAAAGGCAAGTACCGTGGATGCGATCAGGTAAGGCTCTATCCCCATATCAATCAAACGCGTCACAGCCCCGGGCGCGTCATTCGTATGCAACGTTGAGAAAACCAGATGGCCGGTCAGCGCCGCACGGATCGTTATATCTGCTGATTCCTGGTCGCGCACCTCGCCGACCATCATCACATCCGGGTCATGGCGCAGCATGCTCCTTAAGCCTTCCATGAAAGAAAAACCTATTTTGGGGGCCACCGGAATTTGGGTCAGCCCTTTAAGTTCATACTCGATAGGGTTTTCAATCGTTATGATTTTTCGCTCCGGCGTATTGAGTTTAGAAAGGCACGCATACAGGGTCGTGGTTTTTCCTGAACCGGTCGGGCCGGTGACAAAAATGACCCCGTGCGGCTTGGCAATGAGGTGTTCCAGGATTTTCTGGTCATCAGGCATCATGCCGAGCTTATCCATCTCAAAAATCATCGTAACCGGCAATAAACGCAGCACGACGTTTTCGCCGTATAAAGACGGCATGATGGAAACGCGCAGCTCAAGCTCTTCGGAGCCCACATTGACTTTAATGCGGCCATCTTGCGGCAGCCGTTTCTCAACGATGTCCAGGCCCGACATGATTTTGACGCGCGAAATGATCGCCTGGTGGAAACGCCTGATTTCGTCAGGCACCGGGACGTCATACAAAACGCCGTCGACGCGGTAGCGGATCTGCAGCTCATCGCGGAAAGGCTCGATATGCACATCGGATGCGCGCGCGCGGAAAGCCTCAAGCAGCAGCTGGTTTACCAGCCGCACAACGGAAGCATCTTCCGCCATGCTCTCGATATCGGCCGGCAGTTCGTCTGCAGCGGTTTGCGCCGATGATTTCGCTCCGTTGGCACGCGGGCTGGCATCCAGGATCTGGCCTACCGTATCCGCGCCCACACCGTAATAGCGCTGGATCGCTTCCTGAATCTCAGCTTCCGTGGACAAAACAATGTCCGCATCGAGCCCGTAGTGGACCTTAAGGTCGTCGATGGGCCTAACCTGTAAAGGATCCGACATCGCAAGGGTCACCGTCTTTCCGGCGACACGCAGCGGCATGCAGCGATAGTGCCAGGCAAAACGCACAGGCACGCGCTTAAGCACCTCCTGCTCAACCGGCGTTTGCTGCATATTGATAATGGGAATTTGTAAGTGCTCAGCCAATCCTTCCAATAATTGCTTCTCGGTCAAATAGCCTAATTTGATAAGGACTTTTCCGAGCAGGTCGCCGGATTTCTTCTGCTCAAGCAGCGCGTGTTCCAGCGCCTTCGTATTAATCATTTTCTTCTCAAGAAGGATTTCACCCAACCGTCGCGAAGCCATTGCTCAATCACCTCCCTTAAGGTTGCTCATTTTTTCTCCGGTAGAGCGCCAATCATGTAAAAAGCTTCTTCGGGCTGGCTGTCGCATTGCCCGGAAAGGATCGCATCACAGCCGGCAAGCGTCTTCTCAAGCGGCACATATTGGCCGAGCTTGCCCGTATACAACTGGCCGGTGAAAAAAGGTTGTGTTAGAAAGTACTGCAGCCTGCGGGCGCGCGCAAAGGTCACCTGGTCCTGCTTCGGCAGCTCATCAATGCCGATAACCGCAACGATTCGGCGGATTTCTTCGTAGCGTTTAAGCAACCCAAGTACCGCTTGGGCCGTTGCATAATGGCGCGGGCTGACGATGCGTTCATCCAAATGGGATGACGAAGACAAAAGCGGGTCAACCGCCGGATAAAGCCCCAACTGCACGCGCTCACGCGAAAGCACAATGACTTGGTCGAGGTAGCTGGAAATACACACAACCGCGGGGTCGGTTAAGTCATCCGAAGGCACGTAAACAGATTCCACCGCAGTGATGGCGCTGCCTAAATGAGTGGTGATGCGCTCTTGAAAGCTGGAAACTTCAGCGGCGAGGGTGGATTGATAGCCTGTTTCCGACGGAATCCTCCCTAAGAGCGCTGCGATCTCGGCCCCCGCCTGGACAAAACGGAAAACAGAATCCACAAACAATAGTACGTCGTTGCCCTCTTTCAGAAATTCCTCGGCAAGCGTTATTCCGGCAAACGCAGCGTCGAAACGCGCGCCCGGCGATTCATTCATCTGCCCGAAAACAAATGCCACGTTACGCATCAAATTCTGTTCAGCAAGCGCACGGACTAGCTCATTGCCTTCACGGATACGTTCACCCACCCCCGCAAACACGCAAACGCCGCTGGCTTTGACAACAATGTTATGAATAAGCTCCAAGGTAAGCAGGCTCTTGCCCAGGGCAGCGCCGCCTAAAATACCGGTCTTCGACCCTTTAACAAACGGAAAAAGGAGGTCGAAAATCTTAATGCCTGTTTCCATCAATTCAAGCGGCAGGCTGTTGACGAGCAGCCTGCCCGATTGGCCGCGCTGGTGGATGGCGCGATAACGGTCGGCGTGCACCAAAGCCGGGCCGTCAATCGGGTCGCCCAGGACATTGAGCACGCGCCCTAAAACACCTTCGCCAACCGGCAGCTGCAAAGGCCTATCCAGCCGGCGCACCGGGCAATTGCGCCGCAAGTCAATCGTGGGTGACAGCGCCATGGCCCGCACGCGGCTGTCCATCAAATGCTCAACCACTTCAAAAGTAACCACGCGGCCTTCCACCGTGCGCGCTTCAAGCACATCGCCGATAAGAGGCAATGCCACACCGCCTGCAAAGCGGATTTCAGCCACAGGGCCTTGTAGTTGCATCAATGCGCCGTCGATTGCCATTAAGCGATTCCCGATTTGTGGGCAGCCAGCGCGCGCCTCGCCACCTGGCGCTGCACAACGCATGTTTCCCGCACCATCACGTCGATACGCTCATGAATGGTCTTGAAAAATTCATGCTTAACCTGGCGGCTGTGGCGCAATAATTCCTGGCGCGAAGCTTCCACATGCATGGCGCGCGCCGCCGACTCGGCCCTGCGGGCAGACCAATAAAAATCGCGAAGCACCGTTTCCACCCAAACCCGCGCCAAGGCGCCGACAACCGCATCAAACGAAGGTTCGATAACTAAACGCTCATCCGTCATTCTGTTCTTGCCCAAAGGGATGGGTAGCAGCTGTTGAACCGCCACTTCCTGGTGCGTGGTGGACACAAAATGCGGGGCCACCACCCACACATCTTTCAATTGCTGTGAACGGTACTGCGTCATGATGAATGTGTTGATCCGGGAGAGCTGTTCATCAACGCGCTCTTCAGGCGGCATAGCAAGAACCTGTGCAGGCCCTTCCAGCAGCTGCCCGGCAGCCCTGCGCCAGCCACGCTGACCGATAAAAAGCCAGGACGCAGGCAGCACCGCTTGTGAGCAGGCTTGCTGGATCACAGCCGCATGCAGCGGGCCGACCAACCCTTCATCAGAAGTAATCACAACCATCAACCTTCCCGCGGTACCTCCGTCAATGCATGGATGCTGGGCTATTGCTTGCGGCAGCATCGGAAAAAAATCGTGCTGAAGAACAGCATTAAGCTGGCGCATGCGCGCCGATTTTTCTTCCAGATGGCGCATTTGCGTCACCGCTGTTTGCTGGACCACATCAAACAGCGTGTTGAATTCGGTTACGAAACGCAGCTCATCGCGAAGCTGCTTCTGGGACCGCATGGCGGCCGTCTCCTTCCTGTTTTTCTTGAAACGGCCGCAGCGCTTCATCCAATGCAGCCTCTAACTGGGCGCGAAACAAGGGTGTTGGCTGCTGAGCCTGCCGCAAAACCGCAACCACCTCTGCAGGTAGCCTCGAAGAGAGCCCGTCCAAACAAAGGCGCAGGCCTTCATCATTCAGGTGGTCCAGCCGGCCTGTCTTTAATGCATAGAGGGCGATCGTTTGGTTTTCCACATCCATCGGCCGGTGAACGGGCTGCGTCATGAGCCGGCGCACAAGGCTGCCGCGCCGCTGCTTGCGGGCCATTTCCTGGGATTTGGACGAAGAAAAGCGGCTTAACCGCACAAATTCCTGGTATTGAAGCAGCTCAAGCCGCAGCGTTTGGCTCACCTCGCGAAACAGTGGCGACTGCACTTTATTGCCGATTCTTGAGACGGAAAGCCCGACGTCGATCGCAGGCTTGATGCCTTCGTAGAACAATTCGCTGGATAGATAAACCTGGCCGTCGGTCATGGAAATCAGATTTGAAGAAACATAACCGGTGACGTCGCCTTGCTGCGTTTCACAAATTGGCAGGAAGGTCATGGAGCCACCCCCGCGCTCAGGGCTTAATTGCCCGGCGCGCTCCATCAACTGCGCCTGGATGTAGAACATGTCTCCGGGGTAGGCTTCGCGGCCCGGCGGGCGTTCAAGCAGCAGCGACAACTGCCGGTAAGCCCAGGCATGTTTGGATAAATCATCGAACACGACCAATACGTCCTGGCCTTGCTCCATGAAAAACTCTCCCATCGCACAGGCAGCGTAAGGGGCGAGGTACTGCTCGCTTGCCTGCTGCGAAGCAGGCGAAGCAACGACAATCGTGTAGGCATCTGCATGGCGCTCTTGAAGTATTTGAGTAACCTGGCGAAGCTTTTGCTGCGACTGCCCAATGCTGCAGTAGATGCAAGTTACCGACCTGCCTTGCTGGCTTAAGATCATATCGAGTGCCAGCGCTGTTTTGCCGGTCATACGATCGCCGATAATCAGTTCGCGCTGCCCTTTTCCAATGGGAATCATGGCATCCAGCACCCGGATTCCCGTGCACACTTGCCGCTCAACCGGCGTGCGCTGCATGATGCCGGGGGCTTCTTGAAACATAGGCCGCAACACGGTTGTCTTTGGTTTCTCTTCCCCGTCAAGCGGTTCGCCCAAAGGCGACAAGATACGCCCGATAAGTTCCGGCCCGACCGGAACGCGAAGTGGCTGCTGCCGCACATCCACTTGCTGGCCCACGCTTAACGCAGACTCCTGCCCAAGGGTAAGTGCCAGCACTTCCGTATCGGTAAACCCGATGACAAAACCCAGCACACCCTGGCCCAACTCGATAAGCTGGCCCAAAATGCAGGTCGGAAGCCCGGAGAGTTTTACCACCCCGCGCTTGATCTCGGTGATTGTGCCTATTTCGCGGATATCCACCCGTGACTGGCTCATCGGCTTAACCGGTTTGTTAAACTGTTGTCGATAATTGTCTGGCCCACGCGCACAATGCCGCCGGCCATCAGCTCCGCGTTAACAGAAGATTGGATCGGCACATCAGAGCCTGCCGAAGCTGCTGCCCATTGCGCAATACGCAATGACTCTGCCGAAGCCAGCGGCTGGGCGGTGGTGACTTCGATTTTCTCTGCCCTGGTTTGCTGCGACCGCAAATCAACCTGCTTGAGTGCCTCGATCAGCTCTTTCATCAGGTGCGCATGCATGGCACTTAACTGTTCCTCACTTAGAAGCGAGCGCAAAGCCTCGCATGCCCGGTGTGCCGAGGCGCCATTTTGTTCGCGCAATATTTCCGTACGCAGCTGCACTTTTCCCTGCTCAGCTTCCAGCATCAGCTGCCTTGCGCGGTGCTTCGATTCTTCGATAGCCACCGTGCGGACATTCATCGCCTGGCCCTTGGCCTCATCGATAATTTGCTGCGCTTGCACATCGCCGCGCTTAAGCTTCATTTGATAGTCGCGCTCCATCTGGGCCAAGCGCTGCTCAAGCACGTCTGCTTTTTCCTGCAGCTCGCGCTCCTGGGCGCGCACCCGTTCAAGCGCTTGGGTTAAGTCGCGTGCAAACATGCCACGGGTGAAAAAAATGGCGGCAACCACAACGCCGATAATAACGACTGCAAGCCCGATCCATTCCATCAAGGCACCAAAATGGTTACTGCGTTTTTAAAAACGCGCGCGATACCGCCGCGCACGGGAAACTTCGCCTCATCAATTTGTACATCGCCTGCCTCAAGCGCGCAGAGCATCGGGGCATGAAAATCAAACACAGACAGTTCACCTTCTGCGCCAGGCAAAACCACCTGGTTCGCTGAGCCGTCAAAAATCGCCGTTGCCCCGCGGCAGAACAAAACACGAAGCATTAAGAACTCTCCGGTACATTAGTGCGCGATTGGATGAACGCTTTAAGGTCCGACGGCTTGACCAGCCAGCCGCCTATTTTTGTCGCCCGGATTTTCCGGTCACGGATAAGCTGCCGTACGCGCTCTTCGGTCAACCCGATGGAGCGGGCAACTTCTCCGACGGTGAGCCATTGCCACTCAGGCAATCCGCCGTAAAGCGTGTCCCCGTTATTGTTATGTGGCATGTTTTTGTGTGGCGCGCTGTCACTGTTCATGTGTTTGCACGATTTAGTATCCTTAAGCAAAAAAGAGCCTATCTGGTCAAGATAGGCTCACAAATAAATGCTTTTTAGCATCCGGCGGCCCGGCGGTCTGGTCTAGACCCGTAGCTTTGCGTCCTATCCTTCCGGATAGTTTGCCTTTATCGGTGTTCTAGGTTTTCAACAACCTTCTGAAGTATGCCTGAGTAATAAAGGAAACGTCAAGGATTCGAGATGGGAGGCAGGGTAAGCGGGCGGAACAAGCCGAGACTTGCGGTATAGCCGTGAAGCAGGTTAACGCCTCCGATGGGCCCGATTTCCCCGTTGCAGAAAAACCCGCCTACCGGAAGCTTGCCGCTGACCATTTGGATGGTACGTATGTCGTGATGCGCCGTGCCGTAAAGCGATTTGCCGCGCCCGGTGCAGTTAAACAACAAGCAGCCTGCAGGCGGCTGGGCCTGGGGCAACTGATTCACTTGCTGCAAAAGCCGCCGTAGTTCCTGGCGCGACGTACTTGGGTCGCGCAACTGAAACTGCAGCGTGTGCCCCACTTCAACATGGTCTGATATCGCAATGGCGCCTTGGTTCGGGTCAATGCCGACGAGGTTGCGCACAAGAAAATCACCCGAGCCGAAGCTCTGGCGCATCTCATTGTAAGCCAAGCCGATAAAAACAGAACCTTGCTGGGCCAGCTCCCTGTCTTCGTGAGAGAGGCCGGATAAAACTTCATGAAGCACACCCAGGGCTTGCCTGCCGGCAAGTTCAAAAATCACATTGTCTTCGGCTTTAGTAATAATCCATGGCCTGCCGATGGGGCGGCAGCCTTGAGAGATAACCGTATCCATCTTGATGTTTCCAGCCATCGCCACACCCACCGCCCCGTCGCGGTAAACGGTGGTATCCATAAACGCAAACTGCTGGCCCTGCTCGCTACCTCCGCTGACTAAGCCTCCGATGATGGGTGCTCCGCGATAAGTGGTGCTTAACTCAGAAACCAGTTTCCGCGGATCAGCGGTGTAAGGATCAATGACCGCCACAAATACCGGGTGCGCGTCAGGGGAAACGCCGATTTTATCGATCCAGAACCCGCCGGGATTGGAAGCTTCCAGCTCATCGGGGGTAATGACAAACGGGTAGAGCTTTACTTCCGGCAAATGCGCCGCCACAACCGAAATGGCAGGGACCCATTCGAGCTCTTGCGTGCCGCCGATAATGCCGCTGCCGCTGCAGCCCATGAGCGTTTTTGGACGCAGCCGGTCATGGACAATGTTAAGCACCTCGGGCCAGGAAGTTTTATAGATGGGTGAGGCGAAAACACAGACCAAATCACAGGACAATCCGGATAGCTGATCAAGCACTTGTTGGCAAGCAGAGGCAACCGCCTCGGTAGCGTTGGCTGCGTCGCTGATTCCTGAGGTAAACCGCATTGGCTGAGCCATTTTTGCCTCTGCCTCAAGCTTAGACGCCCACCGCCTTAAAGTCAATGGCACCGTCGATAAAAATTTTCAGATTTAACCGGGCTGGGTATTATACAATTGCTACGTGCATGGCTAACCCCCTATCCCTTCACCCATTCGCTTATGACGACTTCCAGAAGCGCGCAATCGATACCATCGAGCGTGATGTTTCGCTTTTTGTTGCAGCACCCACCGGCTCCGGAAAAACGGTGCTCGCTGATTATGTGATTGAACGCACCCTGCAGCGCCGGCAGCGCGTGATTTACACTTCCCCGATCAAGGCGCTGAGCAACCAGAAGTTCCGCGACTTTACGGCGCGCCATGGCGACCAAGTGGGCATATTAACCGGCGACGTCACCATCAACCGCCACGCCCCCTTGATGATCATGACAACCGAAATCTACCGCAACACCCTGCTTGAAGATGTCGAGCGCCTCTCTTCCTACGCCTGGATCATCTTTGATGAAATCCACTACCTCGATGATCCTGAACGCGGAACGGTCTGGGAAGAGTCGATCCTATTTACGCCGCCGCACATTAATTTGCTCGCATTAAGCGCTACCATCCCGAATGTGGAAGACCTCGCCGAATGGATCCGGCGCACGCATAAGCGCCCGGTTGAAATCATCGAGGAAAACCGGCGCACGGTGCCCCTCACCTACGTTTTTCAGTGCCACAATCGCATTCTGGAAGACATCCAGGAAGTTAAGCGGCTCGGCTATTCCGGCAGAACCCAGCTTCCGCCCTGGCGGCAAAGGCACCAACGCCATCATCTATCGCCGGCCAACCGGCTGGATAAGCTGGTCGATGACCTATCCAAAAAAGAGCGCCTGCCCTGCATCTTTTTTACTTTCGGCCGCCGCCGGGCCGAAGAGCTTGCGTGGGAGCTTTCCGGATTTAATTTGCTCAATACCGACGAACGGGTTGAACTGCGCGCTCTGTTTCAGCGGCTGTGCGCGCAGTTCGGCCTCGCTCAAGACCACAGCATTAATGCGCTCGGCCATCTGATCGACCGGGGCATCGCTTATCACCACGCAGGCATGCTGCCTACGGTCAAAGAAGTGTTAGAGCGCTGCTTTGCCAGCCGGTTGATCAAGATCATCGTCACCACCGAAACATTTGCCATCGGTGTTAATATGCCGGCGCGCAGCGTCGTGCTCGACACGCTGAAAAAACGCGGCGACGACGGGTTTGCGCCGCTTCCCCGGAGATCCTTCCTTCAGATGGCGGGCCGGGCCGGGCGCCGCGGCATGGATGACCAGGGTTTTGTTTATTTGCGCGTCAATCCCCAGCATATCCAGTTCCAGGAACTCCAGAAGGTTTTAAACGCCACCCCCGAGCCGGTGCACAGCCGGTTCAACACGACTTACGCCACGCTGCTGAACCTGTACCGGCGGTATCAGCGCTCGCTGCTGGAACTATTCCCGAAAACACTTTATTACTTCCAAACCACCGGCCCGCGGCGGCAAGCAGGCCTGGAAGCCATGGAGCATAAATTAAGCCTCTTGGAATCGCTGGGCTATATCACCCCGTCCGGGCTTACTAATAAAGGAGAATTCGGCGCCTGGGTCTATGGCTATGAACTTTTACTGACCGAACTGCATCATCGGCGTGACCTCACCCCCCTTGACCCGCTCAGGCTTGCGATATTGATGGCTGCCGTTGTTTATGAGCCCCGGCCGCGGGCATTGCCGCCGAAACAGCATCCGCACATCCATGCCTTGGAAAAACTGTGTGAGGCACCCATCGCCCGCATTCATAAGGCTGAACTTCGCTTTCGCATCACCCCGGTTACCAAAGAGCCTTCCTTTCATCTGACGCGGGCGCTGGAGGCCTGGATGTCGCAGGCCCCCTTTGACAAACTCACCAAGCTTTGCGATGCTGACGAGGGGGAGATCGTGCGGTATTTCCGGATGACGGTGCAATTATTGCGCCAGTTATGGGAATCGCCTGCAGCGGATGATACGCTCAAAGAAAATGCAGAGAAAGCTTTCCGGCGGATCAACCGCGGAGTGATTGATGCAGAAGCACAATTACGGCTCGGTTGAGCTTCCGGTGCCTGGCTCCATTTTCCCGTCGCCGCGAGAAGGAAAATGGTGCCTGGCACCGATACTTGCGCTTACACTCATAGGCTGTGCCACCACACCCACTTATGCGGTGCATCCGGTGCCTGTGCCTGATGAATCGTCAGCCGCTGTCTCCATTGAACGCACCATCAGCGCACAGCAGGGGAAGGATTTTGACAAACAAGGTGCCCGGCTCATCAACCCTGTGGAAAACATCGCCGGCTTCCCTATCCAGTCGATCATCAACCGCCTAAGCAGCGTTACCGAGCGGCCCAACCTGCATTACCGGGGGTGGCTCTATCAAGACCAGGACCCTAACGCAGCTGCTTTGGCCGACGGCCGTATTTATATCAGCACCGGTTTGCTGGGCTACCTTAAAAGCCGCGGAAGCCAGCAAGACGAGCTGGCCTTTATCCTTGGCCACGAACTGGGCCACACCGTAGCCCAACATCTGGCCAAACGCTACCAATACCTTCAACC
>ORMF010201122.1_pt1 | contig 16648 bp, 9 predicted proteins | sample 1779871 | NCBI WGS metagenome assembly ORMF01 (sample SAMEA104232316, study PRJEB22302) | groundwater metagenome | biome: forest; feature: aquifer; material: groundwater | place: USA | collected 2011-08-07 | depth 5.4 m
GAAACGTCCTGCGTCCGGATTTCCGGGGCAGCCACACTTGCCTTAAGAAACGTCTGCAATGCGGATTGGTAGGCGGTGGTGAACTCGGCAAACATGGCGTCCAATCGCTCCGCCGTGGCAGCGGAAACCGAGCCGCATGCCCTCGCCTCATCTAGGTTGCGCTTCCAGATGACGACCAAATCCTGCTCCTTGCGGTACACCGGAATGAGCGAACCACGGTCCTGCCCGAAGGCGGCCGAAAGGCTGCGCACGTTCTGAAGGTCAAGCGGCTGCGAGATGCCCTTCGGGCCCACGGTTTCGCGATTAACCTGGCCAAGCATGAAGGGATGCTCGGCCAGTCGATTCACCATGTCCCCGTAGAGCTCGCTGTGGATCGCGTTCGGATCGTAGCGCCAGACCAACTGCCGGTGGTTCTCTATCGCCCCGTCGTCGATGGTTAACGCCACGTAGAACTTGATCTGCAAAGCCGCCCGCGCCGTTGACTGATTCGGTTTGTACTTTCTATCCTGCGCCCAGCCCTCCTGGATGGCGTCGTAGTCGAACAGCGAACCGACATCGAAAATCGACCGGCCCAACAAGTCACGCAGCCCGCGATATCGCAAGGCGAAATATTGCCCGGCCTCAACGTTGAGCTTCTTCAGATCGTTTTTAGTGCGCCTGTCGGCGACGATTCGCAATTCACGCTTGGCCCCCTCCGGAATGTCTTGGTCGAAAAGGGATTCCAGGCACATGGCCAGACCACTCAGGAAATCGGCGGTCTCGAGCGCCGATCCGAAAATGAACCGATCCCACTTCGACTTCAGGCCAGCATCTTCTTTCAGTTCCCCTCGGTGCGTGCGGTAGAAGTTCAAATCATCTTCGATCGGCTCAGAGGCCCTGTGCCGGCTTTCGGCTAGCGTGTTCAAGTATTCGAGGTCGTCACGGTTCAGCAAATCCTCGCCATGCTCGTCGTAGAACTTAAGCGTTGCACGCCCCAGGTTAAAACGCTCACGCGTCAATCCGTCGAACAGCGGCTTGACCGTTTCCCATTCGATCTTTGCCAGCGCTTCAGCTTCATCGTTCCAGTTGCTGGGTGCAGCGATAAACGCACGGATGGCGTCATGGTTTTCCTGCGGAATCACGTCCATCACGTTTGCGAAGGACGCCATCAGCTCGTCGGCTGACAGCAACTGGTTGCTGGGTGTGGACTTCTTCAAATAGCAAGCCTGCTTCCTCTTAACGTGCTGGAACAGCGCCTTCCACTTGCTAACGTGTCGAGCGGTCTTCGCGTTCAATGAACGGAATATTGCCGGGTTTCGCGGCCAATGCAACATGGGCAGTGCTTCTCCCAACGCCTCCACAAACACCTTACCGTTCTCGATCTCCTGCCGCGTCTGCAAAACATAAGCCGCGAACCGATCTAACGACACCGATTCCACCTCTTGCAGCGCAGTGAGCGCCGCCCACCACCAATGGCGGTGTTCATCATTCAGCGGCAAACCGCTCGCTGCAATGACGACCCACAGATCCATATGGGACCTAAGTTGATTGGAATCAATTACTGTGAGATCGGCGAGGCTCTGTCTTTCGTCATCTCCCTCAGTTGCAATCAACAGCGCCGCCTTGTCGCAAGGGGCGTTCCGGTAATACGTGGCGCGTTCGGTCGTGAGGCAATTCGCAGGCACACCGTAGCCGCGCAACCACTGCTCTGGCAGTTTAATGTCGATGAGGGGCGCGAGCGTCGTGCTCGATAGAATCACCTTGGCGATCGCAGCGGTCTGACCGGGGGAAAGCGAGTCCAGCAAATAGCGCGCGGTCGAGGTGGTGTCGGCATCCTGGAAGCGTGCCAAAAGGTACGCTCCCGCGACCCGCCCGATAAGTTCGTTGTTGTCCATGAGCTATATCGAGTAGGGGTTCTCAACGTAGGCACAGGCGTCGGACAGCCGCTTCAGCAATCCGAGACTGCCAAGCCGGTGCTCGAGCCGCAACGAGTTCGCCCGGAACGGCTTTTTGTCCATGTTGTCGATGCTTAGTACTTTCTCTGCCTCCCGTTCGCCGAAAACCAGTCCGTAACGCTGGTAAAGTTGCTCCAGAAAGTCGTTGAACTCGATACGCTTGCGCACATTGCTGAAAACCAGGCTTTTCAGGAACGCGTCTGTCGGTGCGTAACGTAGACGGGTCGTGCCACGTTTCGACACTAGGCCAATCCCTCGGCCGAACGTACGATGAACCTGCCCGAAGTGATGTCTGTGTCGGTCCCGGGCCTCCGCTTTAAATCGTTGATACAGGTCATCTGGATTGTTGACACCTCCCTCGTCCTCCCAACTAAACTCCCGCGTCAGGATAGCTTGCCGCCGCGTCAGCACCTCCTGCGGCTGCCCGGGGAGGTTCCACTCTGATATCTGTTCGACCTGGCCTACGATTGCGTCGATTGCCACGATCGACAGCGTAGTGTTGACGTCAAAAGATTCTATCGATTGTTCCCGTACGAGACCTTTCCGGGGTGCGACCACTTCGCAGATAATCGGCGTCAACCCCTTCCGCCCTAATAGGCGGGCGCTGGTGTGCAGATGGTAAAGCAACAACCCGAACGCGCCAGTCGTAACCAGATGGGGCACGACGTCAAAGCCCGGTAGCTCCAATTCCAGCAGCGCAAGCCAATCTTCGGCGATCAGGTCAAAATTGGGGTGTTGGTCGTATGGCAGGAACGTATCCAGGCCCCGTTTTTCAACCTGGGTATCCGCCGTAGCTGGTTGCAGTTGCTGTAGTAGGACATTCCACTTGTCACCCGCAAGTACCCGTGCGGGGAAGATCGCCGCGAGCTGCTTGCGCGCCGAAGATCGCGCCAACATATGGTAGAGCAGTTCCCCGGAGCGTCCGAAGTTGATGTAGTCGCGTGAGGTCACATCCCGTTTAATACTCAAGTCCTCGAATATTGCCGCCGGCCCGAACGGAAAGATGAAGCGCGAACTCCAGCGCTTGTTCGTGTCGCCCTCTACCACGCATGAGCGTAACGCGCGCGCTAGCTGTGCAAAATCATGGAAGCTATCGAAGCGGTCTTTCAAATATGAGAAGTCCCGCTCGTCGGCTCCTAGGCCGTTAGCATTGTCGCGAATCCACGTCAGCCACTTCCGCCAAGCAGTTTCGCTGTCTGCGTTCTCCGCATCTACGCGCAACAAGTGCTGTTCGTTGTTAAAAAGGATGTTGCGCAGATGCAGCCGAGCGCGCGCGTAGTATGCGGATGGGTATTGCGACTTCTCGAAATCAAACAGCTGGCCATGACGGTTGGCCGACTCGGCAACGCACAAAAACTCGAGGAACACCATCCACGGTGACTGTTGGTCCCACAGACGGTGGCCCCAGTATTGCTCCTCCAACCACAAGTTTTCGCTACGACCGGCGAGATTGGCTGGCGACTTCGTCGAAACTGGATTCACGTCCGAACCCCGATGCGTTCTTCCCTAGCTGAGCCGCCGGCATCCACATCTAACACGCGGAACACGATTTCGCTCGTACGCGTCGCGTCTCTGTCCCGGTTTTCCAGTTCGCGCATCAGTCTACCCTTCAGCGCCAAAAGGTCTTCAAAACATTCCTTTGAGAAGCTATTCGGCATTGCGCCTTCTGCGACACGACTCAGGTACTCGTATCGCGTCAGCGTCAGTTGGAACTTGCAGCCGAGACCGGCCCCGAGCGACACATGAAGATGCGGATATTCGTTGTCGAGAATAATTTCGACCTTCTCGCCACCGTGGCGTGGTGCTACAGAGATGCGCTCGTCAAGGATGCGTGATACGCGGGCTTGCGAGAGGCTGGCACTCGAGGCCAAGAACAGCTCATGCTCACTGTTCATGAGCATACCGGTGAATATGCGGTTCGTACCACGCACTATCCGGCCCAAGATATTTCGCCGCACGCTGCCCCCGTTGCGGAGGATCTTCAAGACCTGATCCAGGTACTCACCGCCGTACTTGAAAACCGTGAGCTCCCACAGACTGACCTCGTCTTTCTCGTCCTCCGGCACTCGAAAAAACAGGGCACGGCGCTGACTCACCAGCATATCTAGGAATGGGGTCGCGGGTTCGGCGTTTTCGTCGCTACCCTCTATGTAGTCCCGTCGCGCACCCATATATGCGCTATCAGCTCCGTAGAACGTGTCAGCCGCGACCAGGCGGTTAAATTGCTCCTGCAAAAGTTCGTGCGACTCGCCGAAAATCAAAATATTGTCGAACCGGTTGGTCGTTTCTCGTCCGATCTGAAACCGCTCCAAGTATTCGAAAATAATGGAATTGCCACGCCGCCCTTCAGGGAGGTTGCCGCCGAAGATATTGTTATAAAGACTCGCCTGCGCACGCGTGCCGGAACCGATCACCTTCGGGACATCATCGGCCGTCATCAGGTGGTCCTTCGCATCCGGGTGACCCAAGACGGTATTGGAGAGCAGGATGAGGAGTTGCCTAACCGGAACATGCAAACCGTTTTGATCGCACAGTTCCAACAGGGCGCGCAGGCGGCCGCGAACCAATGGCGCCTGCAAGAGTTCGTAGTTACGTCGGATCGGGCACTCGATCCCGAAGAGCTGATCCGGCGCAGCGGCCTCTTCCCGGCATCGGGCCCACCCTTCGTGGTCGAGAAGCGCGTCCAAAGCTAAGTCGAAAAGTTCTGCGGAGCTACCGCGAGAGAGGTTGTGCAGCCAGAGCGAGCAGCCTTCGGCTTGCGAACGCCCCGATACGAGCAGTTCCTCGATGACTTCCTTCGCCCGCTGCGCGTCCGGGTCCGGAAGCAACCGTCGAAACGTTTCCGCCAGTTGCCCGTCGTTCGCCGCAATTAGGAAAACGTCGTCAAAGCTTGGCGCAAAGATTGACCGGCAGAACCGAAGCATTAGCTCGCGCTTTTCCCGCGGCCATTCAGCACCCTGTGCGGGTACCCACGCGCTCAGGTCCCGCAGGACATGGAGCGTGACGCGCCGGCCACTGCCGCCCGGGATCTCCACACTAAGCTCGCAGTGGGTTTCCTGGCCTGCCCAGGTTTCCGCATCGCCACCCAGTTGCTCCCATACTCGACCACAGAGGAAAGTCTTGCCGTCGCCGGCGGTGCCTGTAAGAATTACCGAGCCGGAGAAGCCGTCCGTTGCGCCGAAACAATGTAGTACTTTCTCCTCGAACGGATGCACAAACAGGAGTTGCCGGATCCCACGGCGCTTCGAGTGCCGACGTAGGTTCTCATCGTACAGATTATCCTTTGTCGGTATGGGACCGTAGAGCCGAACAAACTTGATCCATTCCTTGGCATTCACTCAACGCCCCCACTCATAACGAGCAGATCGTGCAGCCACTCCGTGGCTCGTCATCCAACTCGAAGTCCGCAAAAACCGGCATCAAACCTTTGTTCTTTCTTTTCTTCCGTTGTTGCATTTGTGTACGCTCGTGATTAAGCCTTGATCTCGGCTATCGGCATCTTATACCGATTTTTCCGTCCTCATTGACAAAATACATTAAACTTCCTTTGAAGGCTGCCTTGCCGGCGTTCTGAGAAAGGGGACATAGTTCGTGGCATTTGAAATTGCAGCAAGAACGATTCTTCACCTCGGCGCCGACTTAATCTCGTCGGATGCCGTTGCCATCTACGAGCTCATTAAGAATGCCGTCGACGCGCAGTCCCGCGACGGGGTTGACGTGGACTTCCAGATCGTGATGTTGGCGGACGATTACGAAGCCTTCCTGGCCGACGCAACGGAGGCCGCCCCCAGCGACGTGCCCGCACTCAAGCAAAAGCTCTTGCATAGCCTCCTGCCGACGGCGTCTCAGGAGCAGCTCGAGACGTTTCGGTCTCAAGTCGCACCAGCACGCACGCCAAAGCAACTGATTGAAACCGCAGCTGAGGCGTATCGGGACTGTAACCGCATCATCGTGAGCGATAGCGGTCACGGGATGACTCTGCGCGATCTCAAGGACATCTACTTAAAGATCGGAACAACGCACCGTGCCGACGTCATTCGCAGCGCGTTGGACGAACGGTCCACGAAAACGCCCTACCTTGGGGAGAAAGGTGTGGGCCGGCTATCGGCGATGCGACTTGGCCGTCACCTGATGGTCGAGACGGCGACGGGAGCGGATACCCATCTCAACGTTCTCAAGATTGACTGGTCCGCGTTCGAAAGAGCCTACGACAAGCCGGCAAGCAGTGTCCCACTGATACCGATAAGAGGACCGCACAAGCCAAGTGGCTTCACGAGTGGAACGAAGATCACGATTTCCAATCTCCGCTCATCATGGACACCCCTCGCCCTTGACCAGCTATTGATCTCCCAAATTGCACGAATGACGGACCCGTTCTCTTGGGCCGAAAAGCGGCGTTTCCGCATTCGTATCCGCTACAACGGGCAGCTTGTCGAGCATTCGCGCTCAATTGCTCGAGAGCTTCTTGCTCACGCACACGGTAAATGCGTCGGGAAGTACGAAGTCGGTTCGGGCGGGCCGAAGCTGACGGTAGAGTACTCGACCAGCCTATACGAAGGCGCTTCTATCACGGAAGTGTTTGATTCAATCGACCTCCTGTCGATGTCCGGACTGCGCGAGCGCGGCGAACCCAGGGCTCCTCTGAACAGTCTCGGTCCCTTCGATTTTGAGTTCTACTGGTTCAATCGGCAGCGTTTGCGCGCGCTTGAAGGCGTCGGCGACCGGGAACAAGTTCGGACCCTAGTGAGACTGTGGGCGGGCATTTGCCTCTTTCGTGATGGCTACCGAGTGCTTCCATACGGAGATGCGGGTGACGACTGGCTCGGGCTCGACTTAGAGGCATTTAGCGCCGGCGGCTACAAGCTCAACACGAAGCAATTGATCGGTCGCGTGCGCATTGGTCGCCTCACGAATCCGCAGCTCCTCGATCAGACAAACCGACAAGGCCTTATCGATTGTCCGGAAAAAAGGGCTATGGTTTCGCTGCTGCACAAGGTTGTCTCCGAACGCTGGCACGACTATCTAAACGAATCGACCCGCGTACAGAAGCAGAAGTACATCACTGAATTCGATACACACCAGGCCTCCGCGCGTGTCGACTCGCTGGAGGAGCGAGCCCGAACGACAATACGTCAAATTCGGCGTGATTTCAAAGGTGACCATGAACTACTGCAGCAGATCACTGACGCCTTTAAGGAGTTGAAAGAGGCACATGAGCGGGCGATCGAACGCATTGGTTCCATGGAGATCGAGAAGGAGCGGCTGACACAGCTGGCGGGCATCGGCCTCATGATTGAGGTCATCGCTCATGAGCTCACACGGGTTACCGAATACACGCAGGGAACATTGAAATCAGTCGATCGTAGCGCAATTGACTCCGAAACTGCATCCGCGTTTCGTGCCTTGGAGCAACAGATGCGGATTATCCATCGGCGCCTGCGGATCTTGGAGCCGCTCACCATCCCTTCACGCCAGCGACGCGTTCACCGCGATCTAGGCGAGATAATCAAATACGTCCTCGAATCGCATGAGGCGCAATTCACGCGTCATGAAATCCAGCTCGAAAGTCCGAAACAGACTAAGGAACCCGTGATTGCCTTCCTAATCGAAGGGCATGTTGTTCAGATCCTGGAAAACCTGATTGTGAATTCAGTTTTTTGGTTGGACCTCTACAAAGAGGAACACAAGTCCTTCAAGCCAAGAATAGCAGTTCGGCTGTTGGACGATCCGCCCCGAATTCGACTAAGCGACAATGGGCCAGGCATTCCCGTGAGCCGCGCCCACGTCGTATTCGAACCGTTCTTTTCAACGAAGCCGTCGTCGGCTGATCGGCGCAGCGGCCTCGGCTTGTATGTGGCTCGGCAGAATGCCGAACTTCTTGGGGGCACGCTCGAGCTAATTGAAGAGGGTTCCGTTCATGATGGACGCTTCAATACATTCGAGCTCGAGCTTCGAAAGGATCCTGCGTGACTTCGCAGGGGGCTGTCGCCAATGCTGGCATTACTGACGTCCATATTGTGGACGACGCCTTCGATCCTGTGCCTGGCGCAGGGCTTGAGGACCTGGCGATTCATACGTTTTTTGCTGCAATTGACGAGGGACAGTTTGACGCCATTGCCGCGCTGCTCGGAGTGCTTGGTGCTGGAGAGGAAGACGTGTTGTCCCGCCTTCGAACACCGGAAGGCGCTGCAGCCCTCTATGAGCAACGCGCAGAGTATGGCGCGCCCGCAGAATTGCTTTTTGAGGATTTCTCGAACGCTACAAGCCCCGAACGGAATCGCCTCGAACCTCTAATCGACTTTCTCAGAGACCTCGGTATCAGATGCCATAAGTTCGGGCGGGAGTATGTGTTAAACGGCGAGCCTGCGCCGCAGGTTCTCTTCGTTGACCTGAAGCTCAACGAGAATCAAATCATCCTCGAAGAACCAATTCAGGTAGTACGGAAAATGCGGGCCAACTATCCGGACGCCCACCCGCTCGTCTTTCTCATGTCCGCGCAGGAGCAAGCGCTGAAAGCTGACCGGGACACTTTTCGTGACCGATGCGAGCTCTTCAGCTCCCAATTCGAAGACCTCCCAAAGAGAACCATTGCGCAACCTGCCGCGCTGGAGCGTTTCTTCGAACATCACGTGGATGCATATCCAAGGATTGTTGCGCTTCAGCGTCACGTCGGCTCGTGGAGCACTGCCATGACGACTGCGCAGAAAAAGCTCGAGGCTACGCTTCGTCAACTCGACCTAGCTGACTATTTTGTTCTGCATAACACGGCCAGTGCCGACGGCGTAAGACTCGGAGGCTACGTCACGGATTTGCTTTTGGAGTATGTGGCGCACCAAATCGAGGCCTCCGAAAACGTGGGTGCGTTTGCGAAGGAGCTTGACAGTTGGGACGTAAGCAAACTGACGCGGTCACGTTTCAATATTGCCCCGCTCGTAGCCGACATCTTCGCCGCAAACGTCCTGCACGCCGTGGAGAGACTCAACTGGGAGCGGGAGCTCGGACTTGGTCCGTCGAACGGTTTCCTGTCCTTAGGAGATGTTTTCTTTTTGCGACAGGAGGTTGCAAACGGGCCGATCAAGACCGCGACCGTTGTGCTACAACCCGCCTGTGACCTCGTGCGACCCGGAGATATCATCTACCGCCAAGCCACGATCCTAGTCTGCCCAGGGCGCGTCAAGCCACTGACCGGCGCCACGGAGCTGATCACCGTGGATGGGCTCGACCCTGTCATCCTACGTTATCCGCCTCGGACAGCTAGTCAGCACGTCATTGAATGGCAGAAGAAGCGGCCATTCTATTGGCCATATACCGAGCTCGAACGGCTCAAGAAACCTGAGACGCACGAATGGGTACACGTCGGTAGGCTCCGGCCGCTGTACGCGCTGCAGCTTCAGCGCGCCGTCACCGCAGACCTGAGCCGCGTGGGTACTCAAAGGAGACCGGCGCCTTACGTCCCGCACGGAGTAGAGGTCCTCGTTCCGAAGGACGGAAAGTGGACGACTCTCCTCACCTACGCAAATGATCCCTCAGCCGGTGCAATTTCGGATGACAAAGGAGACAAGAATAAGACATTCATCCTGTACGACGGCGTCATTCGCGAAGCATGCGAGCGACTTCAGATTTGGATCGACGACAATGCGGGCCAAGCCGCCACGGCCATGCTCACGCGCCTTCTGGGCTGCCCGGAAGCCATTCGAGCGCTGATGTATCACAAGGCCAGCACGGCACCTGATGTGAAGAAAAATACTGTTTTCCCGCTCGCACGCGTTGCGCTGCCCGAAAATCAAAGGGGCCAGCTCGACAATTCAGTCGTCCTCGCGGTTAAACGGGATGAGGACAAGCGCTATGGATCAGGACAAGATCTTCCAGCCGGCGAGCGTGCTGTAGTGGTTTTCAGGTTCGTCCGCATCGCGCACTGATCTGGCCTGGTCAGAGGGTACAGATCAGACAGGCCTGGTCTTCGTCCTCCGGCGGCTCCTTGTATCCATGGATCTCCTTGAAAACCTCGCTCAACGGGAGGTTGTCCCGCCGGGCGATTTCACGCTTTCTGCGAAGCTCGTGCTCCGTCTTGATCTCGATAACGCGCTTGGGCTTCTCGAGTTCCGCGAGAGGCTCACCATTGCTCCATGTGAAGAGATTGCCGCTTTTCTCGTAGACCTTCTCATACTCCTTCGCTTTCTCGAAGAGATCCGGGTGGGTCTCCTTGAGGCGCACCCATTCGATCTTCTGCTGGTAGAAGCAGAAGTAGCAGCCTGAACGAGACCGCCCCCACTTGGTGTACGGCGGCATCCCGATGCCGTTGTCTCGGAGGATCTGCTCGATATCGCGAAGAACGAGACCGGCTTCGCGGAAAGGATATACAGGAGTGATGTTCGGTTTATGGCTAATGTAGCCCTCGCGATCCTCATCTGCGCGCAGACCCACGTAGTTCAGCACCGGGTCATCGCCTACAAACTCTTCAAAAGGCTTTAGTTTGAGCTGCTTTGTGCACCAGCGCCGGTGGTTCGAGGGAATCATGCCTCCGTAAACCTCGTACCAATGATCAAAACCAAGGTCGGCGTTGAGGCGATTTATCTTCTGTCCGAGATAATCCTCGATCCGGTCAAGATACTCGTACGTCTCAGGCAACTCTTTACGAGTATCGCTGAATATGTACTCCATTTTTGGAACGCGATCTCGCATGTAGATAGCAAGAGCGGCGCTGTCTTTACCGCCCGACAAGCTAAGGATATGGCGGGTTGGCTTATTTGTTTTTTCCACGCTTTTTTGTCTCCTGGACCACCGGATCGGAAAGTACCTCTGCCAATGCCTGCGCAAGTGCCTGCGGCGCTTCGTCCGGATTCATCGCGATTACCCGTCGAAGTTCTTTCTTGAGCTCCTCACTGGAAGCACGCGACTGGGGGGGGTCAGTCACAAGCAGGGAGTGCTCCTTACCCGAAGTCCCGGTCACATACACGCTTACGAGGGAGACCGAACTGGGCTTCGATTTCAGCTCGTGCATAAGCGACACCCAGCGCTTTAGCTTGCCTGCAAAATCGATTGTTTCTGCCCTGAATTTATCCAGCGTTTCATCTGTCCAGAGGGCGAGCGAGCGCTCCCCCAACAAAGCTGCCATCGATTCGATCCACGCATCGTCCGAGAGTCCCGCATCAACAGCGCGCGTGAGGGCTGCCTTCAACTTATGATCTCCGAGTGCGCTATTATATGGGCCGAAGTTTTTCCGGAGAAAGACGCGAAGCTCATTTACCGTTCCCTGGATGCCGAGTGCATCGCCCAGCACAGAACGAATCTGGTGGCGTAGATTATTGTCCGCCTCTTGGATCTCTTGTAATGCATTTCTAAGCGTAGAGGCGAACTGGTCCAGGTCTTTCTTCTTCGCCTTGTTGATGTCGGCATACCCACAGGCGATCGGGAGATTCTTCGTCAAAAGATCGACTGGGTCCATCGCCCGCTTGAGGACCGAGCGAACCTCCTTGGCGGTCGAAGACACGCGCAACGTCTGGTGCGCGTACTCCGACAGGCGCGCGTGCCACCTATACAGACAGGCGACGGCGCCGTGTGCGTCGGTAAGAACGTCACACGCGTCCTTGATGGGCTCGAGCGCGGCCGCGTAGGCCGCGAAGAGGCCCTGCACACCGCCGACAGCGGGTTGTAGGTGAAGCTCGAAGTTTGCGGGCGACTTGATGAGGCGCTGGGCGTGGTCTTCGGTAAAGTTGACTAGATAGGTCTTGCGCTCGAAAAGAGCGATGTTCCGTCGCTCAAACAAGATGAACGCAACGATGAGCAGCAACGCGGGTCCCTGCCGAATGCCATACGGCGGCCGACCAAGAAAGGTCAGCACTTTCTCGAAAGAAACGCTGCTTTCCACGGCTAAGTAATCGCGAAGCCCCTGCCACGCAGGACCCCACCGATATTCATCTCTCCTCTGCGGGGGATGAAAGCCGATGCCACCTTTGACTTTGTTGTGCAGCCCAGTTTCCGCAAATAGTGAGCGGTAAATCGTCCGCTCGGGAGGCATCCCGCTCAACCCCAACCCCGACTCACCCGCCTTAGTCAACATCGCCCCAATCAGCCTCTGTCTCGCGAGTGAGATCGCCGAAGATAGCTTGTGACGATTAATGAGCTCGTTCCGGATGATCGGAGACGCGTCATAGACTGCCTCGCAGATTGAGGAGAGCCGCACGCTGAGTTCCCGCCGGGTTTCGATCTTTACAACCTTGCCTAGGTGGAGCCATGCGATGTCCTTCGTATTAGCTGTCTGCGCAAGGGACGTGACCTTCGCGAGCCGCTCCTCCAACTGCCGGCGTACGCGATCGAGGTTCTGATCTACCTCGCGACGCGCAAAATCATCCACCCTCAATTCGACGCAGCTCTGCCTAATGCGCTCGTAGATCCTGATCTCCGTCGCGATCTTAAGGTCCGTCCGCTCGATCTTGCGTAGCACGATGAGCCGCGCGGGATTTGCTGTGAGCGCGTGCCCTCCAAGTTTGGCGGCCGCCTTGGCGATGGTGTCGTCGGGTTCCAGTAGAACAACCAGGACTTCACCGTCGTATTCGTCGATGGGTTCATCGATTGTTGCGACAGACAACTGGGCCATCGATACGTAGCGGACACGGAAAGCGCGCAATGTTCCAGTCCGTTGATAGTGGCGGTGCGCAATGAGCGACCGCCCTGTCCCCATCGTGCCCAACAGGTCATCGAGGTTGGAAATTGCCCGTGTTGATCGCCCGGCATCTTCGTAGATTGCCTGCAGATCCACACTGCTATGACTCCAGAGGCAGTAATCTCCCTGAGCACGTCGGTAGAAGAGAACGCCCTTTTCAACTAACGCTCCAAGGGCGTTGCGAACCTCCTTGCTGTCATCCACATCGATCAGAGCGCGCGACAACGACTTCACGTTTGTCCCGAGATACGGAACGGGGTCAAATACATTCAGCAGCCCGACGGCTTTGAGTAGATCACTTTCGAGCGGCTCCAGTTTCGGCCCATGCATCAATGTGTCCCTCAGGAGATCCCATTTGCGGGCCCGATCGCCCTGGCGAAACGTCACACCGTCGAGAGATGCGAGGTAATCGTAGAGCATGGGCAACCGATACCAATGATCGGCGTGCAACTCGGTTGCGCGCACGAACCGCTGGAGCCCATGGGCCTCGGCTGCGAGGAGAAAGCTGAAGAGCGAACGCTGACTTTGCCCGAACCGCTTTACTGCAGTAGCAAGCGCAAGAAACGTCGCAGGATGGATCGGGTACAGGTTGGGCGAACTCTCCACGAGGGCACCCGATCGCCCGGACTGCTTTTCGGCGGGCACGACTCGCGCATACAGTTCGCGGGAACGTGACTCGATGCCAGAAGTCCTGAGAATGTCGCCCTTATACTGCATTGCCCTGCCCAGCAGAAAGCCGTATTGCTCGAGCGACTCATCAAAAGAAATGTCCTCGAAGCGCTGTGCCACCTTGGACCATTCTTCCTGCGCGCGCTCTCCGTATCCCGCAGCGTAATCGGCAAAGTTCTGGTGCAGAAAACCGACCATGGCAAGCGGGAGCTTTGATCCCCCGGCAGCCATCTCTGCGATACGCTGGAACACGTGCGCGTCGGCCTGTTCCGGCCGAAGCGCCGCATGCTCGAGAAACTTTCCCATCTCGTCGATTAGAAGCAGTACGCCTTGGGACTCCCCCTGAGTCGCCGATACCGCGTAATCGACGAATCGGGCCAAGGCATCGCTGACCTGTTCATCGTTGAGTTGCGCGGAAAGCGCGCGGCTCTCCAGACGCTTCAGGTCGGCCAATAACTTTGGGGGGCGTCTGGTGCTGATCGCCACCACAGCGCGCCGCAGACGAACCACAAGTGCATGTCCGAATGGAATACGGCTGCCCGTGATGGCAATCGGGAGATAACGTGGGACGGCTTGCCAGGCCGCGTGCACTTCGGGCGCCTCTTCCTTGAGCTGGGCGAGGAGCTTCTTCCCTGGCACGGTTCGAGCGGCGACATGCGATAGAAAGAGCCCAAAGGCTGATTTCCCGGCGCCGTACGGGCCTGTTATGCGCCAAGCGCGCTGGGTTGAATCTTTGCGAAGCCCGCTGGAGAGCGTCTGCGCGGCGAAGAGAACGGCCGGCGTGAGGATGTAGCCATCAGTAGCGGCCGGGTCCGTGAAATCACGCTCAATCTCGAAGGATCTTACATACCGCTGCGCGATGTCGAGGTACTCGGAGATCGGCAACGCGATGGCGCTCTTGTTTTTCGATTTCATAGCAAGGCGCACTTAGCTCGTATTTCGTCGATCTTTGTATTCCGCGACAATTGTAGCCCCCGGAGCAGTGCACCCTCCTGGAATTGCATCAGTCCGCGGGTTAGTTCTTTGAATTCGCTCAGATACAGTACGACCGATCCCTCATCAAGGCGGAAGATCACGCCCGGACTCATCTTCCCAAATGTGATTTCCTGCAATGACATGGAAACGGACGTAGCTTGATTGCTCTCCCAGTGATCAACCACCGCATTCAGAAACACGTGGGCGGGCAGAGTAGGTTTGCTGCCAGCATGTACTTCTATGACTTCATCGCTGGAATCAAGCTGTACCCGCGCCAGGAGACCCAGTTCCTGCAACGGCGAGCCGAGGGATTCTTCCAGTGCCCTCACATCGTTGGCTCGGGCGGTTGTATACGTATTTACAAGGATGTCGAGGTGCTGCTTGATGGTCGACGTAGCCAAGGCACCCTTGGCGCGCCGGCCGCGGCGTTCGAGCATTTCAATCAACCGCGCGCGGGGCACGCGCCACTCCTGAAGATCCTGGAACACAAGATTCCATGCGGCGAGGTTCGAATCACTGGTCGCAAGCTTCCAGTGAAGTAGCCAGAGGCTTCCGAGGTCCTCAAGATAGGGGTCCTTGCCACGCCTGGGGTCCAGAAGCGTTTTGCCGAATTTTGTTGGCGCGTAGCCCCCTTTTTGGCCTTCAATAATACCGAAGGCTCGGCTCCAGAACTCAAGCGATTTCACCATGTTGCTGCCGATGCCGAGCTGCACAACAGCCTCCGCCTCGTTGGCGAAAAGATTTGGCGACTTTGTGACGCCGTCGTAAGCCTTGCGCAGCCACCCATAGCGGCAGACGAACGACTCGTGTCCGGAGAACTTCTCTTCGCTTCGCATTGTAGGGGTCATCGCGATGGCACCTTTGCCGTTGGCTTGCCCGCCAGCTAAGTAGCCGCTGCGGCTTTCACGAGGACGGCGGCTTTAATGTCGTGGTCAAAGAAAACAACGAGCTCATCACCGTCGACGATATTCATGTTTTCAGCCAAATGCGGCAGGATGACCACGCGACGAAGCTTCTGCGCGGAAACTTTGCCGAAACTTACTGTTTTATGTATTGACTTATTATCTACCAAAACAGTCTTGAATAAGGATTATTTGGGTATCTTATTACACTTCCAGCATACGACTCTCATTTCTTGCCACAATACTCCGTTCCGAGCGACCGGCTATGCAATCGGCTCACCGCCGCATCGACTGCCATGTCTTCTGCATCCGCTTCACCGACAACGGGGGCTTCAGTTCCCGTACACGACGCGGTTGTCGCCGTAAAGCGCGCCGACCCATGCCAACCAGTATGCGGGGAGCGGTGGCTCAGGATGTGAGCCTGGGCGAGAAGCGGCGAGGTGGGCGGAATAATCAAGATCGTAGCGAATTTCTCCAGACCGAAAATCTAGCATGCCCCGGCGGTATTGCGATACGTAGCCACGGAGAAGAGTCGCTGGCGTGCCTGCGAACGTTACTTGCGCGGGGCATTCGGTCGCCGCTCCCGCAATCACGGCTGCAAGGCAAACTTGCACGTAACTGGTTGAGATGAAGGTGAATACTTCGACGATGTCAATCCATGCAGCCGTCTTGCACCCCTGCCCGCCCCCATCGCTACGCGAACGCCGAGTCCGGGGTGCACACGTCTAACGAGTCGCGACGAGCCACCCGCATGTTTATTGGCCTGCAAGGCGATGGTAAGAACTGGAAAGCGCGAGGGCGGGAGAGGGGAAAACCAATCACCAATTCCGACCTTCCGATTCACCCCGGCCCAGGCTTCCCTGCTATGCTAACAATGGACGGTAAGGTCTATCTGCTGCGAGCGATGGTCAACGAAACGGCCAACCCTCCCGTTGTTGTGACGGTGTATCGCACCAGCAAGATTGAAAAATACTGGAGCCAGCAATGAAAGTGACCTACGATCCCGAAGTGGACGTGCTGGGCATCCTGTTCCGCGACGCGCCGATTGATGAGAGCGACGAAGACAAGCCCGGCATCATTCTTGACTACGACAAGGACGGCAATATCGTCGGCCTGGAGGTACTTAACGCGTCAAAACGGGTGGAGAACCCGCGCGCCGTTGAATACGGCTTGGAAAGCTGATTGCCGAAACAACCGGGGCGGTGTCAATTTCGCTCCGCTCCGCCCTGCCATGTGAATCCACGCGCCCCACACGAAACCCGGCGCACCACCTGTTCCGCGCTCCGCGGGCGCAGAGTGGGAGTGAGAATTCCCATGACTCGCAATGTTTTCCCCCCCATCCCAACCTTCCCCCGTCAATGGGGAAGGAGGAATCACTCCAGCCGCACGCCCGCGTCCTTGATGACCTTCGCCCACTTCGGAATTTCGCGCTGAATGTGATCGGCGAATTCCTTAGGGGTGCCGCCGATGATTTCCGCGCCGAGCGCTCCCAGCCGCTCGCGCAC
>ORMF011190377.1_pt1 | contig 16648 bp, 14 predicted proteins | sample 1779871 | NCBI WGS metagenome assembly ORMF01 (sample SAMEA104232316, study PRJEB22302) | groundwater metagenome | biome: forest; feature: aquifer; material: groundwater | place: USA | collected 2011-08-07 | depth 5.4 m
CCGCGCCCCTGCAGCCACACTTCCGCCCAGGCGTGGGCATCGGACTGGCGCACGATATAGTAATTGCCGAGGTCGTTGTATTCGGCTCCCTGGTAGCCGGTCACCACGCGCGCCGGTATGCCGGCAGCGCGCATCAGAAACACGAAGCTGGAAGCGTAGTGTTCGCAGAAGCCTTGGCGGGTCTCGAACATGAAATCGTCGATTGCGTTGAAGCCGGGCAGCGGCGGCGGTTCCAGCGTGTAGCTGAAGCCCCGCTGGCTGAAATTGCGCAGCGCGGCGCGCATGATGGCTTCGTCTTTTCCCTCACCCCAGCCCTCCCCCGGAGGGGGGGGGAACGATTGTTCTTCCCCCCGCCGGGGGGAAGTTAGAAGGGGAGAACTGGAGTTGCCGGCAATTTTCACGCTATTCGCGCGCCACTCCGCAGCGAGCTGCCGGGCGCGCGGATTGAGGCCGCGCGGCAACAGCAATGCGCGCCGCAACTGGAACGGCTCTTCCTCGGCGTTGGCGCGATAGCCAAGTTGTGTATGCACGTCGTAGCGCAGCCGTGTATTGACCGGACTCTTTTGCCGCAACTGGAAATCGTAGGTCATGCCTGCCGGGATCGAGACGTTGGTAGGCATCTCCAGCGCGAACAGCCAGGTCTTGTTGTGCGGCTCCAGCGTGACGGTGTAATCGATGGGACTGCTCAGGCTGTCGAGCTGTGCCACCCTGTTGCTCGCCGCAATACCCGGCGTCCAGGTTTGCCCGTCGAAATCCCACAGCACCGGCCCGCGCCAGTACATCTGTTCGCGCAGCGGCGGATTGCCGTTGAATACCACGCGAAACGCCACCGCGTCGGAAAGCGAGAGTTTGCTCAAGGAGCCGGGCGACATCGTGTCGGTCAGGCCGCTACTGGCATAGGCATCCTGCGGCAAGCCCGAGAGCGGCCCCTGCACGCGCGGGAACAGCACAAACAGAACCAGCATCAGCGGGATCGCCTGCAGCAGCAATACGGCGGCGATGCGCAAGCGTGGGAGAAAGGCCAGTGTGCCGGTTTGCATATGCACCCAGGTCGTCATGATCACCAGCAGGGTGACGAGCATGAACAGTGCGGTGGGAATGCTTTGCGAATAAAAAAAGTTGGTGATGATAATGAAACAGGCGAGGTAAATTGCCACCGTCGCATCGCGTGTGGCGCGCATCTCCAGCAGCTTGAGCGTGGAGAGCAGAATCAGCATGGTGACGCCGACCTCGCGCCCGAACAGGGTGTGGAAGCTAATGAGGAGGCCGCCCACACTGCCCAGCGTGATGGTGAGCAGCAGCCATCGCCTGGGCAGCGGCATGCCGCTCCAGGCGAGATAGGCGCGCCAGGCCAGCAGCACGGCGCACAGCGCGCTTACCCATATGGGAAGGTGAGCGGTGTGCGGCACGCTGACCAGCAGGATACAGGCGAGCAGTCCATAGGTGAGACGCGCGTCGAGCTTCATGCCTGCCCTCTCCCGGCGCTGCGCGCCACCCTCTCCCGCAAACGGGGGAGGGGATTTTCCCCCAGCCCGAACAGCGCCAGTGCGCGCAGGCATTCGCTGCGGTGCGTTGCGCCGTGCCCGGGCGGCAGTTCGATGTCAGGCAGGCGCAGGCCGTAATGCAGCCCCTGCACATCGGCATCCAGCACCCAGCGCGTCAGGATCTCCAGCTTGCGTTCGGTGGCCAGTGCGGGCAGCAGGGGCCAGTCCAGCCACAGCTCCCGCCCCTGTTGTGTGCTGAATTGCTTGACCTGCAAACCCTGCTCGCGCGCCAGCGCTTTCCATGCGATGCGCGGCAGGGCATCACCCGTCACGTAGCTGCGCAGCCCGGCGAAATCTTCATCGCCCGTTACATTGAGTATGCCCGTGCCGCTTTGCGCCGAGCTGGCGGGCAGCGGCGTGGGCGCGGCAGGCTTGGGGTACACCAGGCAGCGCGTGTCGAATTCGAGATACGACCAGGCATGGAACAGCCCGAGCGGAAATTCGTTAAACAGGGTCAGCCGTCCGCTGCCCAGCCAGCCGCGCTGCGCAGCAGGGAGGGGGAGTCTTGCCTCAGCGCTTTGCTGCGCAGGCACATCGAACGTCACGCTATGCCCGTTGTCGTCGTGCAGGTTGAGGTGGTAGCGCGGCAGCCTGCCGCTGTTGTGGAAATGGAAAACAAATTGCGCCATGTCACCGGCGAATACCGCATCAACGCGGCCCGCGCGTATTTCCAGTTGCGCCATGTTGCGGAAGGCATGCAGCATGGTCATCATGGCCGTGGTGCCGAGCAGGAAGGTGAGCACGTAGCCCAGGCTCAGGTTGTAGTTGATGTCGCCGAGCAGCATCAGCAGCAGCACGAAGGCGAAGCCCAGACCCTGGCGCGTGGGCAGGATGAAGATGCGGCGCTGGTTGAGCGTGACCGTGCCGCTTTCAATTTTCGGGCGGAACAGCCAGATGCGGAATTTTTGTGTGAGTGTTGTGAGCACGTGCGTGTGCCCTGTTTATGTTGTCGCTACGCATTGGTAAGCGGGATTAAAAATGGCCAGTAACCGACGACAGCTCCTGTTTGCCAGAGTTTAACTATTTACGCCGCAATACTTCGCTGTTAAATCGTTCGTCAGTTTGTGCCGGGACGGGAAAAGCGTCGAAGCGATGGTCCATAATTTTGTCCAGCAAACCGAGCCTGTCGCGAGGTGCGGGATGAGTCTTGAACATCAGCGCCAATGATGAATCCTGCGCATTGCTCGCATCGAGCATTTGCAGCACGGCGGGCAGGCCGTAAGGGTCATAGCCGGCGCGGGTGGCGATTACGATGCCCATGCGATCCGCTTCAAACTCGTCATTCTTGTCCAGCCCGCGCGCATACACTTCCGTTCCTGCCTTGATGGCCTTTTCCAGTGCGGGGTTGGCCTCGTCCTTGAGGGCTTCGCCGAGCAGTTCGGAAGCCAGGTCCATGCGAGCCTCTTTTTGCAGTGCCGCAAGGTGGTGTTTACGCAGCACGTGGACGATTTCGTGCGCCAACACGCCCGCCAGTTCCGATTCATTATTGAGTTTTTGCAACAGGCCGCGCGTGATGAAAATCGTGCCACCGGGAGTGGCAAAGGCGTTGACGTCGCTGCTATCCAGGATGCCGAATTTCCACGGCAGATCGGGGCGTTCGGTTTGCAAGCTAAGCCAGCGCCCGATTTTGTTGACGTATTGCTGTACATTGTTGTCGTTGAACAAAGGCGAAGCGCCTAACAGGTTGGCGGCGATGCCGTTGCCGAGCTCGATTTCCCGCGGTTCTTCGAGTGGCTTGGCCGCTTGCTGCACTTTTTTCACTACCTCCAGTGCCTTCTTGAAATCAAAGTCCAGGGCGTATGCCGGGCAGGAAAGTGTCAGGGCAAGGCAGAAAAACAACATCGCACGATTGAGCATATCGTTCTCCCTCCATCTACGAGTTGCCGCCAGACGGCAAGTAATCCATTTGTCGAGTTTTCAGCTTTGCGTCACGTGCAAATTTTTCCGCCTGGGATTTGCCCACGGCGTAGCGTTGCAGTTTTTCCAGCTCGCGCGGATTGGCTCGCGCGTTCTTCAGGTCTTCTTCCGAAAGTCCGCGCACCCCGGTGGCGACGGTGAAACCTCTGCTGTCGGCGCGCCCGGCATTAAGCAGGCTTTGCAGGCCGCTATCACCGGATTTTGTTGCCGTGCTATTGCTGCGCAGGCTGAGCATCTTGACCCAACCGTTGCCTTGGCCACTGCTGATTTTCACCCACCCGCCCTCGCGCGACAGGATATTGACGCTGGTTTTTTCACTCAGTGTGGCGACAGTGGGTGCATCACTGAAAGGCTGCTGTTTGATCTCGGTGCTGCGCACGGTATAAGCGGTTTGATCGGCATAGGCCGAAACCGCCAGCAAACAGAACAGAAAAAGTACAGCCAGGTATCTCATGGTGTCGGGTACGCTCCGGTAGGGGTAAACAACTCGACTTCCTGCAATCGGCCTTTGACTTTATAAGAGCCGGTCGGGCTAAAGTCAAACATATTCTGGCAGTGTGCGACCGTGTCGCTGGAAACCAGTATGCGTGCCACACCCTTGGTCAACCCTTCGATGCGGCTGGAAAGGTTCACCGTATCGCCAATGGCGGTGTAATCCATGCGTGTATCCGAACCGATGAAACCCACCACAGCCTTGCCGCTATGAATCCCGATGCCGACATCAAAATCCTTGCCGTCATCGCCGAGTCCGGTTTTGAAGCGCAGCAAACACTGCTCCATTTCCAGTGCCGCTGCCACTGCATGTGCGGCGTGCTGCGGGTCATCCTGCGGCGCACCCCAGAACGCCATGATGGCATCGCCGATGAACTTGTCCAGCGTGCCGCCGTGGCGGAAGATGATCTCAACCTGCAGGCTGAAGTAACGGTTCAGCAAGCTGACGATTTCCTCCGGTGAGCGCTTTTCCGACAAAGTGGTGAAACCGCGAATGTCGGAAAACAGCACGGTTATTTCGCGTGCCTGCCCGCTCAATGATTGCGGTGTTTCGCCTTGCGCTACCAACGAGTTGACCACGCGCGGATCGAGAAAGCGGTTGAACATGCGTATGGTTTGTTCGCGCGATTTCTTCTCGCGCAGATATTCGCTGAGTGCGGCTGAAAAATAGAACCCCCAGCCGAACAGCAACGGCGTGAGCAGTGCGGCGCTGTAACGCTGTGTCATGGCATAGTATTGTGCGGCCAACAGCGCAAGGCTCAACAGCAGCAGCGCGCTACCGATCTTGAATACATCAATGCGCCGCTGAAACAACGGTAATTGCATGGCGATCAACAGCAGCGCGCCGAGTGGCGCGAAATAAGCCGGTATGGCGTGTAGGTGGCGCTGGTTTTTCAGGTTGTCCAACGCAGTGGCGAGAATCTCCAGGCCCGGATACAGGCTGGATACCGGTGTGGCGCGGATGTCGTGCAAGCCGGTGGCGGTGCTGCCGATGATGACGATCTTGCCGGTTAGCTCGTGCGCGTCGCGCTGCGGCTTCTGGCGCGATTGGTCGGCATACAGCTCGCTGTAGCTGATGTATTTGAATGCATGGCTGCCGCCGCGCCAGTGCAGGTTGATATCAGGCTGTTGCGGAATCGGGTAGCCCAGATCGCGCATCACCCGTGCGGGCAGTGACTCCAGTTGCCAGCCGGATAAATCGCGGTGCAATTCATACCGCCGCGCGATGCCATCCGCATCTTCCGTAAAATTGACCAGGCCGACGCGCCATGATTCGGTCGCAACGGCCTGCGGCGGCAACAAGATGGCACGTGCATTCGGGTCGGCATCAGGCGAATGCGGAATATCTGTTACCCGCGCCAATTCAGATAAAGGTACGCCGCTGGTCTGCTTGCCTTCCAGTTGCAGCATTGGGAAATACACGTTGTGCAGACCGTGCAGCACCTCGTTAAAAAACTGGTCGCTGTCCGGGCGATAGCGATCCGGTTCACTGAACAAAATATCGAACACAATCGCACGCGGCTTTTGCCGTGCGATGCCCTGCAATAGCTCGCCGTGCACCGCACGCGGCCACGGCCAGCTGCCCGCTGCATCTTGCATTGCCGCCAGGCTGGCTTCGTCAATATCGACGATCACGATGTCCGGATCAGGGCCAAGTTGCAGCGCGACGCGGCGCACAAAGAAATCACTGAGCCGGTTGTCCAGAGTGCTGAACGCATTCAGCCACAGGCTGTTTATCGCGATGAATAATGCCGTGACTACCGCAAGCAGGTGGATACGATTAAGCGATGTTACAAAGGCGGTGGACATGGGGAGTAAACATCATTCCCTTCGCCCGCGTGCGGGGTAACCAGCGACTTGGGCGCCGTCTTTGGGCGACCTAGTCGAATGGCTAGTGGTCCTATCAGACGGGCAGGGAAGAGAGTGGCTTTTAAGCACTTGGCAGTGAATACGGCAGGGGTAAAAATTGCAATACCGCACCCTGCAATGATTGCAGGCGCACCGTTTGCGCTTCGCGGCTGCTGATTTGCACCACCGCCAGCAGGTCGCAGCCACCGTCCGGAGCTGGAGAGGCGTTGACCACCATGCCGCTGGCTTGACCTTCCATATCCGCGCTGTAGAGTTCATCACCCGGTTGCGGAACGGTGTTGCCGTCGATGTGCGCCAGATACATGCGGCGTTTGAGCTTGCCGAGATACTGCATGCGCGCCACGATTTCCTGCCCGGGATAGCAACCCTTCTTGAAGCTGACCCCGCCGATCAATTCGAGGTTTGCCATTTGCGGCACGAACTGTTCCTGCGTGGCGGGCAGGACGATTGGAATGCCGGCGCGGATATTGAGCCAGTCCCAGCAGGCGGAACCGGCGGGGCGTGCGGCGGCGCTGAATTTTTGCCATAGGCTGGGCGCATGCTGCGGCGTGGTGTTGATCTGGAAGCGCTGCGCCCCGGCGCGGATGATGCTGGCATTGCCGTGCTGCTCGACGGCCAGCATATCCTGCGGAACCGAGCCGAAGCATTCCAGCACCAGATCCGTAGCGCCTGTACCGGACAGGCCCAGGCAAATCATTTCGTCGCTGGCATCGGAAATTTTCACCTTGGCGCGCAGCACATACATCGAAAGTTTCTTCTGGATACCGGGGCACAGGCTGCGCGACAAATGCAGGAAATAATCCGTGCCGCTGCGCCAGATCAGGAAGGTTGCCTGCATTCTTCCCTTCGGGCTGTTCAGGCTGCTGCCTTGCGCGCGCTGTTCGCTGACTTCGCGCACGTCGCTGCTCAGCAGGTTTTGCAGGAAACTTTGCGCGTCTTCGCCCGACACCTTGAGGATGCCGAACTGGCCCAGGTCGCACAGCACCGTGCCTTGTGCTGTTGCGACGAGTTCAGCGGCGGTGTCGCCAAAGCGTTGCACCACACCTGCGTCAAGAGTTGCGCCGTGTTGGATCAGGAAATTTTGCCAGTCTGGGTTCATGGTTGTCTTTATTTGCCGGGAGGGGTCAATATTTTCGCGCACAGTGTTGTTCAATGGCATGTCTATGTCAACTTGTTGCGGGTCAACCATGACGCGCTGGCTTGATTCCGCTAAACTCCGCGCCATGAGAATCATGTTCGCTTCCCTGCTAGCTGTGCTGCTTTCCGCCTGTGACGGCGCGCTGTGGAACAATCCCTATCCGGCAGCGGATAAGGGCAAGTCTATTTTCTATACGGCTTTTACCGAGCGTCCCAAGCATCTTGACCCGGCACAGGCCTACAGCGAGAACGAATACGTATTTCTTGCGCAAATCTACCAGCCGCCGCTGCAATACCATTACCTGAAACGCCCGTACACGCTGGTGCCGCAGGCGGCCAGTGAAATACCGAAGATCACCTATCTGGACAAGGACAACCGGACGCTGCCGGACGAGGCGCCTGCCGACAAGGTGGCGTTCAGCATGTACGAAATCCATCTGCGCCCAGGCTTGCGCTACCAGCCGCATCCGGTCTTCGCGCGCGACGCGCAGGGCAAGCCGGAGTACTTCGCCTTGACGCCGCATGACCTGCGCGACATCCATGCCTTGAACGATTTCCCGCACAGCGGTACGCGCGAGGTGAAGGCGGCGGACTACGTGTACCAGATCAAGCGGCTGGTGCATCCGGCCATCCATTCGCCGATTGCCGGGCTGATGGCGGAATACATCGTCGGCCTCAAGGACTATGCCGCTACCTTGCAGCAGGCGCAGAAGACCCATCCTGACGCCTTCCTCGACCTGCACGACTATCCGCTGGAAGGCGCGCAGGTGGTGGATGAACATACTTACCGCATCAAGGTGCACGGCAAATATCCGCAGTTCGCCTACTGGCTGGCGATGCCGTTCTTCGCGCCGATGCCGGTGGAGGCCGAGCGTTTTTACGCGCAGGAGGGTATGCGCGAACGCAACCTCACGCTGGACTGGCTACCGGTCGGCAGCGGGCCGTATTACCTGTCGGAGAACAATCCCAACCAGCGCATGGTGCTGACGCGCAATCCGAATTTCTCCGGCGAGTTTTATCCCACGGAAGGCGATCCGGGCGACCGGACAGCCGGACTGCTGGCTGATGCGGGTAAGCAACTGCCGCTGATCGAGCAAGTGGTGTTCAGTATGGAAAAGGAAACCATTCCCTACTGGAACAAGTTCCTGCAAGGCTATTACGACGCCTCCGGCATCAGCTCAGACAGTTTCGACCAGGCAGTGCAGGTGAGTGTCGGCGGTGAAGCGAACGTCACCGACGAGATGAAAGCGCAGGGCATTACGCTGTCCACCTCCGTCGCTACTTCCACCATGTACATGGGCTTCAACTGGCTCGATCCGGTAGTGGGGGGCGGCTCAGAACGAGCAAGGAAGTTGCGCCAGGCCATCTCCATCGCGATGGACTGGGAGGAATTCATTTCCATCTTCGCCAACGGGCGCGGCATCGCGGCGCAATCGCCCATCCCGCCCGGCATCTTCGGCTACCGCGAGGGCGAGGCGGGGATCAACCACTATGTTTATGATTGGGTGAACGGGCAGCCGAAACGCAAACCCATCGAGGAAGCGAATAAGCTGCTCGCCGAAGCGGGCTACCCCAACGGCCTGGATGAAAAAACCAAACAGCCGCTGGTGATCTATCTCGATACCACGCCCACCGGGCTGGGTGCGAAGTCGCGCCTCGATTGGCTGCGCAAACAGTTCGAAAAACTCAACCTGCAATTGGTGGCGCGCAACACCGACTATAACCGCTTTCAGGACAAGATCCGCAAGGGCGATACGCAATTGTTTTATTTTGGCTGGAACGCCGATTATCCCGACCCGGAAAACTTTTTATTCCTGTTGCACGGCGCGCAGGCCAAGGTCAGCCACGGCGGCGAGAACGCCGCCAATTACAGCAACCCGGAATACGACCGCCTGTTCGAGCAGATGAAGAACATGCCGAACGGCGCGGCGCGCCAGCAAATCATAGACGACATGCTGGAAATCCTGCGCCGTGATTCGCCGTGGCTGTGGGGCGAGCATCCCAAGGACTACGTGCTGCGCCACACTTGGTTGCAAAACAGCAAGCCCAACAAGATGGCGACCAACAATCTTAAATATCTGCGCATAGACGCAGCGCAGCGCGACGAACTGCGCAAGCAGTGGAACCAGCCGAGGTTGTGGCCGCTGTGGCTGGTAGGGTTTGCGCTGGCGGTGTTTGGCTGGTGGTTGTGGCGGGCGTTAAGGCAGCGGGATGAGGCGAGATGATTTTATTGGGGAAACGCTGAATAAGTATGTCATCGCGAAAAGCCTTTAGCTGCGATCGAAGCGCGGCAGGAAGCGACGTGGTGATCCACGACTATGTGATCTTTGATGCTTTCTGGATTGCTTCGCTGCGCTCGCAATGACGGTTTTGGACTTGTTCAGTGTTTCCTTTGTTTCCCGTGAAGGCTGACGACCACACATCGGTTATGTCAGAGGCAGGGCGGAAGCTCCGCAGGAGCGTTCCGCCCTACGCGGGCTAACCGGCACGCGGCTGTTCTTGCCGCGCGTCCGTGTTGAGCGCGGTGGTGTTAGGCGCTTTCCATGTACGCAGGTTCTTTAATATTTTGAGAACCGCTTCGCTTGGTCATTTGCTTTTATTAAGCTTGCTAATCATTTCATCTGCGCACTTGGAAGCCGCTTCTTGGGTTACCGTATTAAGCATTTTTCCATCGTCCTTATACCAGTCGGCCAAAGGGGCAGCCCCATACACCCCTTGGCATCCAGCCCAATCAAGTCGTTGTCCAGTTTTTGTATCATATATGTTCACGGATACAAAACATCTAAAGGTGTAGTTTTCGCTAGACCCCTCAGTAAGTTTCGACGGATTGCTGTCGAACTGCACAAGATAGTCTGCGACATTCTGGTAGTCGCTCTTTACCTCAGCCTCCGTCAATATTCCGCCTGTTGATTTTGACGAACCAAGAGGTTTAATGTCGGCAACCTTGCTCATTCTAAATTCCCGCCCAAACCTGATTGCGAACTCATCCATGAGCGTAGGCCCGAAATTCCCGCCAGCGACCTTCTGTCCTGGCTCCGGAGTGGGGACAACATACCCAGCTGTTGCCACCGCGACCACTAGAGTTTTCAGAAAATCTTTTGCTCCTTCTTCGTTTGTTTTTACCGTCAGTGCAATGGAGGCAGGATATACGGCAAAGGTCTTGCCTTGCGTTGCGCTCGGAACGAGAGGATGGCTCGCGCAGCCTTGGATTAGGAGACTGCAAGTTACTAGGATAGACAAAAATATTTTTTTCATCATAATTCTCCTAAGTAGTGAAGATAATGCCTAACGTTCAAATTGAGTCCCTCTCGAATGCAGGGCTAGACTCATTTATCCGGTACCTGTACGCCTTCAATGAAAGCCTCTGCCTGCGCGTCTAGCGTTGTATCAAGGGAGGGGCCGCGGTGCGAATAGTCAATGACAAACCCTACGTCTTTATGTTTCGGATGCTGACAAGCAAGTGAATAGAATTGATATTTCAAAATTTGCTGACCAGAAGGCGTTTGGGCCTTTGTATCAACCGAACCACCTTTAACCTGCACACACGGGTAACCGCGTTTTTCAGTATATTCGTAGTTGTTCTCAATTGATTTAAATCGATCAGGAGATACGTTCTTCTCAAAATGCTGCTTAATGAAGGAAACGAATTCATGGCTATCTTTGAACTCTGGAAGAGAGAGCCCAGAAACTTTAGCGATATAGCTATCGCCGGAAGAAGCCCCTCGGCGAGCAAAAGCTCTGCCTTGAACAGATGCATCAAGTAGAACCCAACCTTCTGAATTGGGCACGCGGACATTTAGAAACCTATCTGCGATCAACTGTCCTGGAATAAGTGGGGGTGGACCAGACTGGCATCCAGCCAAGACTACGACACCTAACAACATTGCAATTTTGTTCATCATTTACCCCCTTGATAAATGTGAGTCGAATGGCAAAGCTACCGGTTTGATTATGGGATTTCTCAGACTATCGGCGCTACATAGTTTGTACTATTTAGCAGATATTGAGCGCCTTCCTTTGTTAGCACTTCCCAGTGAAGAATATCAATATTTATTAACGGCGTCATCAGCAAGGAATTGTTCTCAAAAGAAACTGAGCACGAACCACTCTGTTTGCTCCATCAGCATTTTCCGCCGCGTTTTGCCGTTTGGCAATCCGATTTTGTCCGTACACTGGCAGCCAGTAAAGTCGCAATGCAACGAAAGGCTATGAGTTTTTCCACGCCTGTTGCAGCGCTTCGGCATACACCTCGACCGGCAGTGCGCCGGAGATGCCGGACTTTTCATCAAACATGAAAAACGGTACGCTGGTGATGCCGAATTCCACTGCGCGCGCTTCATCGGCGCGCACCGCGTCGGAATAATCATCGCTTTCCAGCATCGCCAGCGCATCGCTTTCGGCGATGTCGAACTCAGGTGCGAGGCGGGCCAGCGCGGTGCGGTCGCTTACCGCCAACCCTTCGCGGAAATAGGCATGCATGATACGCTCGATGGCGCGGTCACCCAGTTGCCGTGCGGCGGCGAAGTGCAGCAGGCGGTGCGCGTCAAAGGTGTTGCCGGGGCACGCGTTGGACAAACTATATTCCAGCCCGGCTTCATGGGCGATCCCGGTCACGCGCGCATTCATCAATGCCGCCTGTTGCAGGCTGACGCCGTATTTGCGCGCCAGCAGCTCTTCCAGAGAAACCGGGTACTGCGGCGGAGCGTTGGGGTCGAGTTCAAAGCTGCGCCATATTACGTTTACGTTTTCGCGTTGCCCGAATTGCGCAAGCGCTTTCTCGAAACTCCGTTTGCCGATGTAGCACCAGGGGCAGATCACGTCCGACCAGATTTCGACTTGCATGATGTTTTCCAGAAAGGAATTTAAAGGTTCAGCCTCGCGTTGAAACTTCCTGTGGTTTTTTTCCGCCAGTTTTTGCCAACCTCAAAAAAGTTGCCAGTTCTTCCACCCAGCGTAACCGTTGCTCCGGGGTGAGTCTCCGGAATGCGCGCAGGCGTTCGTCGCTGACGTAGTAGGTGCGGTCGCCGGGGGAGAAGGGATGGTTCATAGTGCCTTGATCCGTTGCAGGTGTTCGATGTCGGAAAGGTCTATCGGACGTCCAACAGCCTGTTTGAGGGCGATCAGATCGTCTATTGAGACAACCCGGATGGGGGTATTCGCGACGTTAAACACTACGGCCCGGCGCGCCATGCCGGTAAATTCCACGGGCGGAAACAGCAGCACATCCAGTGTCACGCCAGCCAGTTCCGGGGTGCGTAGCGCAAAGGCTTCAAGGTTGCGTTCCGCGTGCCATTTACGCAGCAATTCAATATCCCCGAGAGCTTCCAGCGGGACTGGCAGAACAGGGGAGAGCTTGAGTTCATTGGCTGCTGCGATCAAGGATACCAAGTTGTCCGGGTTCAGGGCGACGGTGATATCCACGTCCATGGTGGAACGCTCCACGCCGTGCAGTGATACGGCCAGCCCGCCGATCAGCAGGTAATCCACCTTGTGGCGGGTGAGGGCGGCGAAAAGATCAACATAGAACATGGCTACAGTCTACTCAATGTTGGCTGCAATGAAAATTAATTTTACGGCATCCAGTCGTTCGCCTTTCTTTTTTGCCCGTACAATAATGGGCAGTCATGATCTCCTATCTCATCCGCCGCATTCTCTACGCTATCCCCATTCTAATCGGGGTGAACCTGCTCACCTTTGCGCTATTCTTTGTGGTGAATACGCCGGACGATATGGCGCGGATGCAGCTTGGCATCAAGCGTGTGACACCGGAGGCGATTGAAAAATGGAAACAGCAGCGCGGTTATGACAAGCCGCTGTTGCTCAACAGCGCGGCCGGCGGCGCGGGCAAAGTCACCGAGACGATTTTCTGGCAGAAATCCGCCAGCATGTTTGTGTTCGACTTCGGCTATTCCGACGACGGGCGCAACATCTCGCGCGAAATCCAGACGCGCATGATGCCGAGCCTGGCGATTGCGCTGCCGACCTTTCTGGTCGGGCTGATGGTGTACGTCAGCTTCGCGCTGCTGATGACGCTGTTCCGCGGCACCGCGCTGGACATCGCGGGCGTGGCATTGTGCGTGCTGCTGATGTCGGTGTCCGGGCTGTTTTACATCATCGGCGGGCAGTTCATGGTGAGCAAGCTGTGGCATCTGGTGCCGATCTCCGGCTACGCAGGCGGGCTGGGCAGCATCAAGTTCGTGGTGTTGCCCATCGTGATCGGCGTGGCGGGCGGCATCGGTTCCAGCGGTCGCTGGTATCGCACCATCTTCCTCGAGGAAATCGGCAAGGACTATGTGCGCACCGCGCGCGCCAAGGGTCTGTCGGAATTGCGTGTGCTGTTTCGCCATGTGTTGAAGAACGCGATGACCCCGAGACTCACCGGCGTGGTGGTGGTCATTCCGCTGCTGTTCATGGGCAGCCTGCTCACCGAGTCGTTCTTCGGCATTCCGGGCCTGGGCAGCTACACCATAGACGCCATCAACGCGCAGGATTTCAGCGTGGTGCGCGCGATGGTGTTCCTCGGTTCGGTGCTGTACATCGTGGGGCTGATACTGACCGATGTTTCCTACACGGTAGTTGATCCACGGGTGAGGCTGCAATGAAAGTCAGTCAGTTGCTGGGAACGCAGGTTTTGTCATTCCCGCGAAGGCGGGAAAACGAGCCACTCGTGGCGAGTTTCGAGGAACGGCCACCCAGTTCAATTAAGACGCTGGATTCCCGCCTTCGCGGGAATGACGGTATTTTTTCGTTCATGGCAATTTCTGGGGGCATTTTATGAATTTCATGCCCGTCATACTCTGGACCGACGCCCTAATTTTCCTGCTCATTGCGGTGGGCGTGGCGGCTGCATGGTATGTGCGGCGGCGCGAGCATCTGCTGTTGCCGTGGCAACGCGTGGCGAAGAGCAGCGTGGGCATGGTGTCACTGCTGGTGCTGTCGCAGTTCCTGCTGGTCGGGTTGCTGGATTCGCTGCATTACCGCGTAGCACTGCCGGAAAAGAGCAACGGGCAAACCGTGTATTCGCCGGAAGTGTTGAGTGCTTTCGACACGCTTGTCAGCGGTCTCAGGAGCCGCACCGAGAAGACCTATTCCGCGCCGCTGGCGGCGTATCTGTACGCCAAGGAAAGTATCGAGACGCCAGACGGGAAAATATTGCGTGACTATCCGCGATTGAAATACGGCAGCGCGCATCTGGCCGATCCTGAGCGCGAACTGGCTGGGGATGTGGTGCGGCGGGCGGGGGTTGGGGGATTGGGCGGGTTGCTGGTTGGCGGATTGTTCGTTTGGGTCGTAGGGTGGGCAAAGCGCAGCTTGCCCACGCGGATTGAATCTGCGCCCATCGGTGGGCATGTGTCGTGCCCACCCTACACACTACGCGCCTTGTTGATCGCCACACTCATTATCGCCACGCTCATCGGCGCCATCGCCAATCTTGCCGCGGCCTACCACGTCCTCGGCACCGACAAGGTCGGGCAGGACGTGCTCTATCTCTCGCTGAAAAGCATACGCACCGGGCTGGTCATCGGCACGGTCACCACGCTGGTGATGCTGCCGTTCGCGCTGCTGCTCGGCGTGGCGGCGGGTTACCTGCGCGGCTGGGTGGACGACGTGATCCAGTATATCTACACCGTGCTCAGTTCCATTCCCAGCGTGCTGCTGATCGCCGCCGCGGTGCTGATGATGCAGGTGGTGATCGAGATGCACGCCGACTGGTTTGAGACTTCCGCCGCGCGCGCCGATGTGCGCCTGTTGTGCCTGTGCGTGATCCTCGGCGTGACCAGTTGGACCGGGCTGTGCCGCCTGTTGCGCGGCGAGACGCTGAAGCTGCGCGAAATGGAATACATCCAGGCAGCGCAGGCATTCGGCGTGTCGTCGTTCCGCATTCTCACGCGCCACATCGTGCCGAACGTGATGCACATCGTGCTGATCTCGGTGGTGATGGATTTCAGCGCGCTGGTGCTGGCCGAAGCGGTGCTGTCCTATGTCGGCGTGGGAGTGGACCCGAGCACCATCAGTTTCGGCACCATGATCAACGCCGCGCGCCTGGAGATGGGGCGCGAGCCGATGGTGTGGTGGGCGCTGGCCTCCGCCTTCGGCTTCATGCTGGTGCTGGTGCTGGCCGCCAACCTGTTTGCCGATGCGGTGCGCGACGCGTTCGATCCGCGCCTGAACCGGACGGAGAGCGCGACGTGACGGAGTTATTGAAAGTCTCTTCGCTTGTCACGCGCCTCAATAACGGTGCGCGCATCGTGGACAATATTTCGTTCAGCATCCAGGCGGGCGAAACCTTCGCGCTGCTGGGTGAATCCGGTTGCGGCAAATCCATGACCGCGCTGTCGCTGATGCGCCTGCTGCCGGATGAAATACGCATAGCCAGCGGCGCCGTCCAGCTCGGCGGACAAGACATTCTGGCGCTGCCCGAGCGCGCCATGCGCGAGGTGCGCGGCGGGCAGATGGCGATGATTTTTCAGGAACCGGGGCTGAGTTTGAACCCGGTGATGACGGTGGGCGAGCAGATCGCCGAGGCGCTGGAGTTGCATCAGAAATTACGCGGTACTGCGGCACGTGCGCGCTGTGTCGAACTGCTGGATCAAGTGGGCATTCCGGATGCGCCGCGCCGCCTGCATGAATATCCGTTCCAGTTTTCCGGCGGCATGAAGCAGCGCGTGATGATCGCGATGGCGCTGGCCGGGCAGCCCAAGTTGCTGGTCGCGGACGAGCCGACCACCGCGCTGGACGTGACCATCCAGGCGCAGGTGCTGCAACTGCTGCGCGACACGCAACAGAAAAGCGGCATGTCTTTGTTGCTGATCACGCATGATCTCGGCGTGGTGGCGCAGATGGCGCATCAGGTCGCGGTGATGTATGCCGGGCATATCGTCGAGCAGGCTACGCGCGAGCAATTGTTCACAAGCCCGGCGCATCCCTATACGCAGAAATTGTTTGCCGCGCTGCCGGATACCGCGCGCATCGGCCAGCCGCTGGCTGCCATTCCCGGCAGCGTGCCGCCGCTGCATGACATCCCAAAGGGCTGCCGCTTTGCGCCGCGCTGCGACCGGGCGTGGGAGCTGTGCCACGAGCAGGCGCCGGAGTGGACTGTGGTCAGGGAAGGGCAGGGCGTGAGATGCCATTTGTATGGCAGGACTGAGGAGAGAGGACTGAGGACTGAGGTTAAAGCGCAGAAGCAATCGAATACCACCATCCCCCACTCAGTCCTTGGCACTCAGTCCTCAATCCTTTTGCAAGTTGAAAACCTGCAAGTCCACTTCCCCATCCGCAAGGGCATATTGCAGCGCGTGGTGGGGCAGGTGAAAGCGGTGGATGGTGTGTCACTGGAGATTCCGCAGGGGCGCACGCTGGCGCTGGTCGGCGAATCCGGTTGCGGCAAGACCACGCTGGGCAAGGCCTTGCTGCAATTGATTCCGCCTACCGCAGGCAGTGTGCGATTTGCCGGACGTGAATTGATCGGGCTTGAAGCCGGTGAACTGCGTGTGCAGCGCGCCGGGATGCAGATGGTATTCCAGGATCCGTATGCCTCGCTGAACCCGAAAATGCGTGTTGCGGAAATTCTCGAAGAAGGCATGGATGCGCTGGGTAAGTTCCTTCCCCCTCTAAGGGGGAAGGCTAGGATGGGGGGGGAACCGGGGAACGGTAAGGTTCCCGCCGCTCGGCCGGCCACCCCTGCGAGC
>ORMF010436107.1_pt1 | contig 16647 bp, 21 predicted proteins | sample 1779871 | NCBI WGS metagenome assembly ORMF01 (sample SAMEA104232316, study PRJEB22302) | groundwater metagenome | biome: forest; feature: aquifer; material: groundwater | place: USA | collected 2011-08-07 | depth 5.4 m
ATGCTCTGCATGCGAGCGCGCACAGCATCGTTGATAGGCACTGGACCTTCGTCTACAGCATGGAGCAAAAGCTCACTGGCTGGGAACACAAAAGTACCCTTCAAGTCCGGTGCATGCAGGAGGGAAACTCGATCAGGCTGGATTGGTGCGGAATCAAGTGGTATGGATCCAAAGCCAATGGCGACCGGAAATCCATAAGGACACATGTCACCAAGCCTAAAGGAGCCTACGGATACACACTGTCAAAGCTGAAAGCCTTGGCACAGGATTGGGAGGCGGACATGGTCGAGGAAACCGAGTCCCAGCTGACGAAAATCAGGCGCGAAGCAAGCCATCTGGTAAAAGCGATCAGCTGTATCAGGCACGCTCGGAGTGCGGCGGACGGGGTTTGAGCAACTTCGATTAGGCGGCTCTGGCGATGTCCAGTTCAGTGATTTAAGCAGTTGCTGAGACACTACAACCATGACTCCTTCTGCCGGTTTCGAGGAGATCGAACCACCTTCAATTACAATTGGCGCCGCGAATTAAAAACCTCGCCAATTAACAGCGCCCTAGGTATCTAGAACTCTCATGCCCTCTCTGTCACACCCGACGCCCACAATCGTATTCGATACCTTTTGGCGATTCGCGCACGAACGGCAACGTATTTTCTTCAAGCGCCTTAAAGGCACGCATGGCCAGTGGACAATAGATCCAATACTTCAGACTTACAAATTCACAAATGCTTATCGCGCATCCGACAGAGTAAGTCAGTTTCTTATCAAGAACGTTATCTACTCTGGGCCGCAGGAGGCTGATGAGCTATTTTTCAGGATCATCCTCTTCAAGCTTTTTAACAAGATCGAAACATGGAAGTATCTCGATCAAGCACTAGGTGAAATTTCACTCCATACGTACCGCTACGCCGATTATGATCGGACATTTAACAGTGCCATGGAGGCAGGGCGTTCAATTTACTCGGCAGCATACATCATGGCCTCGGGCGGTGCCGTTTTCCAAACGGCGCGAAAGCATCAAGCACATTTGATGCTTCTAGAACAAATGATCCGGGAAGACGTGCCGCAGCGTCTTAGGGACTGCAAGACGATGAAACGTGGATTTGAAATCCTGCACTCCTACCCGATGATTGGCAACTTTCTCGCGTACCAGTTAATTACAGATATTAACTACAGCACTCTAACCAACTTTAGCGAGATGGAATTTACAGCTCCAGGGCCGGGAGCACGAGATGGCATTCAAAAATGCTTTTCGTCGCTTGGAGATTTGTCCGAAGCGGATGTCATTCGAATGGCCGCAGACCGTCAGGAAAGCGAGTTTGCGCGCTTGGGGCTCAACTTCCAAAGTCTTTGGGGCCGGCCGCTGCAACTCATAGATATCCAAAATCTCTTTTGCGAGGTCGACAAATATTCTCGAGTCAAACACCCCGATTTCTCAGGTCTTTCCGGTCGCGTAAGGATCAAGCAAAAGTTTAGAGCGACGGATACCAATATCAGTTATTGGTATCCGCCAAAGTGGAACTTGAGTGTCGAGCAGCCGATACGTGCGACCGGCCATACCTATAGTCAGCCAATGCTCCTTTAGGCGGGTTGGACACCTCGGTGCTAAGAAGCCCGAGAAACTAGGTAGCCTGCCGCCCGAAGTAGTTTCACCAGCCAATCGGCGAGCTGTCCGCGGCCGAATTCCGATGCCATGAGGAGAATTAGGGCTGCAGACAGGCCACCAGATATCCATTTCGTTACGGTCCATAGCAGCCCTTGTCTGCTTTCGAAGATCTCCATTTTCTTGACTTTTTCTTGGAGATCCTTCATCTCGCGCTGAAGCATAAGAGGAGAGAAAACTTGACCTGTCATCCCCTGGATGAGCGCGGCGTCGATGCCTTTCCTACCGGTTGCATTTCCCTTGTAGTGCGACGAAGTCTTTGGGTTATCTAGATCGGCAAAGAAGATCAAGAACAACGCTTGGCCACGTTCAAGAACAATATCTGATGCGCCCGCGTTGTAAACACCGAATATAAGTTTGCCATTCCAACCTGGATCCACGTGGAATCCGGAAACGTTGATTAGTCCTCGGAACTTGTACGTCGTCTTCAAAGAAATGAAGCCGATCGCGCTGTTTGGCACGTGGACAGACTCCTCCGTAATCAAGAAGCCAAACTGTCCAGGCGGAATCTTTAGCATTCGCTTGGGCGCGTCATGGTCCAGTTTTACGACAAGAGGGTCTCCTGGCGCTGCTCCATAGAACTTGTCTGACGTTATAAAGGCTTCATCTCCTAGTCGCAGCGTATAGGCAGCACAGTCGATGCGACTGGTATCGAAATCGCTGATTAGTGTCGCCCCTTCAGCCACGATTCTTTCACCACTCCAAAAAGGCATTATCGTCTCCGAGTCTTATTGAAGTTAGAAATAGGCACAAGGCGAATACTACTGAACCGGGATTCGGTTTGCGTTCGTGACCCAAGCATTCCAGCGGTTCCAGGCCTGAAACAATTGAGGATTCGCGCAAGAAGCAGCAAGGCTTTCTGTGAGGTCAATAAAGCGACGTTTCCGAGCTGATTCAGCAGCCAAGATGGCTAATAGATTTCGGTAAGCCGACGGAGCATCCTGTAGCAATGCAAGTTCGGCGACGTTCTTCTCTGATAGTGTCGGTTGAGTCAGAGCCTGAAGGCGAGCGAATAACTCTGCTGTCAACCTTTCACCTTGATCCATTGGCATTGCCAAACAATCAGTATTTGGCTCACACGATTCGTCTGCAGAGACGAACTTCTCCACGTCCGCCTCGTAAGCGTGAAGACTGTCACTCCAATGGTGATAACCGCCTAGTTTGACGTTAAGCCAGCCAGCCATTACCTCTTGCAGTGTCGTGAACTGAATTAAGTTATATGGGAGTCCTCTGTATAGGTCGTTACTTCGCATCACCTGTGTCCAGTCCAAGCGGTTATTCCGGAGCTTTAACAAGGAGACAATATTGCATGGGATGTCTTGGCTAGGCGGTTCGCCAAGACGGTTAGGTAGGTCTTCTTTGGCGTCCCACAACTGCATGACGACTTGTCTGCTATCGGGGTTCGCCGTAAGTATTTCACATGCCCGCTTCAATTGATCAATGCCAAAGTGACGCCTCAAGCGATACCCGTAGGCTCCTGCGTATGTCGGGCCTTCCCCAGAAAATTGTGGTAACCGGGGAAACCAGTAATTCAGGATCGCTGATTCATTGCTACCCGCAAGAATCCATATCACCTCTGCAATCGCAAAGGCTGGATTGATTGGCGGTTGCCGTGCAGCCACCCAGCGCTGGCGTGGATCTTCAATCTCCATTGCTACGTGAAGCAATTCAAAAGTTACGCCCGCCCGACTTGCTTGCGACAGCCCCGCATCGACCTCGGAACGGAGCAACTCTTGGGCTCGCCGCCACACCTCGTTCGCTGATTGCCCCCGAATTAGGTTCACAGCGTGCGCTCCGGGAAACAGTGCGAGATTGGAAACAAAAGAGACTTACCTCTTATAGCTAAAAATGGTTGCAGCAACGTTATGAACCAATGAGGTGATAGAAGACCCATTGTCGATCTTGACTATCGGATGCACGGCTGCCTCTTGCGCGGCAAGTGTGTGATATGCGGAAAGTATAGCGCTGTCCACCCGCGCCGTGTCGCGTTGTAGCAAGAAAGCGGCGCAAGGTTTCATGCCTTTCCATGCAAATTGCTCAACATTGATCATGAGCTCAAGGTGCTCACGGGGGACCTTGCTCATCAGCCCGTAAACCCAGGTGGACCACCAATACCTGTCGAGCAGCACTGTTCTCTTTTCCTCCAGCGCCGGCACGATGGCGCGTTCAATCAGATCGATGTGCGCAGCTATATGCAACAACTGTAGACTTGCCGGCGACATCTCTGTTATCCGGAAATCTTTTGGGGAATGGTGTAAGTCGTATACGTGTCGTCCTATAGTGCCAGGTTCCCGCCCGGGAAATGAAAGTGGTAAGACTTCTTCGCCAGCTAGCCGAAGGTACGAAGCCAATTCGGAGACCAAGGTACTTTTGCCAACTCCATCCGGCCCTTCAAACACGAAGAGATGCCCTGATTTTGAATTGTCTCGATATGTGACTGCACAAGATGGCTTAAGATTTTTCATGCGTCAGCTCGACGAACCATGGTCATAAACTGCGCGACATTGGGCAAGCAAATGCTTCAGTGCCGGTCTACCCCATGCGCCGCTGTTGCCATTTCCCTTGCCAGTCTCAAGTGCAGCCAATGTCGCATGGCACACCAGTGGCCCCACTGGAATGCCCACTTCTCTAGCGATGCAAGCTTGCAAACGAGCCAAGCCTTTGAAGTTCCCGAGTGCCTTCTGAACGAAATATTGGTACCTATAGAGTGCGGTGAGATACAGTTCTCGGTCAGGTCCGAGCTTGAGACTGATATGGCTGAGGCACTGGCCACTACGATGATTGTCGTGATCAAGATCCGCTTCGTAGAACTTGAGCTCGAGCGGCTCTAAGTTTAGATCCAGTTCATAGACTGCTCGCATCGGCCCCGGGTTCAACAATTGATGGCGTAACTTCGTTATCGCCATGTCGAGCGGATTGACTGTTTCGTTGTCCGAGCACTGACGCTGCACTAATCGTAGTGCATAGGTCCCTTTTCTGTTAGAAGGGATTGACTTTATGTATGGATAAATGCTTTCGGGATAACTGTAGACCTTGGCCAAGCCTCCGGAAATGTACTCACTTGCCGGGAAAATCGTTTCGGCAACTGTTTCAATTGGCTGACAGTCATACTTTGCCAAGAACTCGTCAACTTGTTTTTCAACAGCACGGGACTCGTCAGTCGCCAAAGTCGGCTCTGTCACTTCGACAATGAGGTTGTAGACCGGATTTGCGGTTGAATAGAGAAGTTCGGCGGCTTCCAGCCATGCGCCCGCACGTGTTTGGTGGCTACGTGTTTTCATTTCAGTTTGGCCGAGTTAGTTAGTATGCAACGCAGTTAACGAGTGACACCCGATGAGCTTGTCCTTGAGGTATTCGACGGGAAGCCAAGCATGTCCGTCCTCCGCCCATGCCCCTCCCCAACTATTGCGGATCATCAATAGGTCATCAGTCGCCGCGGAGGGGCAGCGACCAATGCCAACGGCGAGTACCGCGTGTCCGCCAAACGCAGAACCAGATGGGTCGATGATATGCGGCGCTTTCTGTACTCGCGCGAACCCGGGTACAAGGCGAACGCTTACGACGACGGGAATGCCCTGGTTCACCGCATCAAAGATGGAAGTCGCTGTAGCGACGTGGCTTAGCCCGCCGAACCACAACTTTGTCACCGGCTGTGGGTTCCACGGATTTGTGATCGTAGCCTGATATGGACAGTCGAACTCATCGGGCTGGCCGTTTGTCCGCAATGCGAGATCGGCTGCCGCAAACGTCAGTCCGTTGCTGCTGTTTTTCTGCGGCATTTGTTGAGCGCCATGATAGAACAAAAATTCCGCAGAAAGCCGATGCTTTAGTCCGTGAGCATCACTGTGACCGTCTGAAGCGGCGCACGCCAGACACGTTGGCCGGCTTCCTTGGTCGCGAACTCCGGTCCAACGACCGCGCAGATCGACGGACGCTGGAATGCCTCCGAGCGACGACGTCATGCTGCGAGCAACCTTTCTCGCCGCGGCAGCCCAATAGGTTCCTTACCAAGGAGAGCTAGGTCTAGCTCAAAGGTGTTAAGTGCCTGTGAATGGCTTTCCCATGGGCGGCGCTCTTCTAGTTGCAAACGATGAAGACCAAGCTCCTTACCCTGCGCGACAACCCGCCTTCTAATCGTTGCGCCCACAGCCTCAAAGGCTATCTCTCGTTTCTCATCACTGTAGACCGAAAGCCCGGCTGCGGGCATCGGGTCCATATCCCACTCGTAGCCACCGGCAACGTGTTCCTCTAATTCGAACACCAGGAAGTCATTCGGACTGCCGAGTAATTGAGCACCGCGGTCGTGTTCAGATAACAGCCATACATCTGGATACCAGGAGGTTGGCGTAATGCCTTCAATGGCTCGTTGCTTTGAATCCTTGGGTCGTTGTTTGGCCAAGAGACTGGCTTCAGCAGCGGAAATTAAGTCGGCCGAGGCTAACGCCCAACACGTGGCCGTGTAGCTCGCACTGACACGAAGCGAGAGTTGGTACACGGTGTCAGCATGTCGCAAGTCATACTTAGTCCAACCGCGTCGCCGAGCATGCGCGACGATCAGCCATTTGGGAAGGAGAAACTCTGATGCAAACGCGTCGGCTTCTAGCTCCTGATCATCGTAACCTACCTTTTCGCCGCGAGCGGCGAAACCGACATTCACATCAAAGCTGGCGGTGCGATGGCCAAGCAGATGATGACCGAGCTCATGGGCTGCAGTAAACCGCTGAACGTGATGGTCTCGCAGGGTAGTGATTAACATACCCGCGCCGCGCGGCGTCGGTACATAAGCACCGAGCAGGCCCTCTAGCGGCCGGAAGAGAATTGTAATTCCACAGGCGCGAATCGCTCGTAACACGTCGACAGGGCGATCACCAGCCTTCAACCTTTCCCGCAATCCGAGATCCGCGTGCATTTCGGCCGCACGCGCTATCCCGCTGAGCGTAGCGTTACGTCTTGCTGTCATCGTCAGATGCCTCTTGAGAGCGTTGCATCAGGAACTCGGTGAAGCGTAGCAACTCAGACCTATCTTTCGCCGACAACTTCGACGCCTGCCGGGCGAGCGCACTTACATCGTCTGGAAGGATCTCTTTTTCCTCGCCAGTGAAATAGGCCACCGACCTTTGGTATAGACGCGCCAGTGCTACTAATTCGACAGTGTCAACACGTCTATGCCCAGTTTCGATTAAAGACACAGCCGACCGTGGCAGATTTGTAACTTCGGCAACATCTTGCTGCGATAAGCCTAGATACTCTCGTGCTTCCTTTAGCCGGCTCGCAGTCACTATTCGTTGGTCGCTCATTTTGTGCTCTCAGTATCAAACGACTGCGGCAGGCTGTCGGACTGGCGCCGGTTCAGCGACGCAGTGTTTCTTGATTTCTGCCATCACGTGTGTGATGGCGGCGGCTACGGTCGAGTAGCCTCCCTTTTGTATCCAGGTTGGGTCTAGACGAAAGCCCGTAAATTCCTTTACGGTGGCCGACAGTTTGACAACGGTCTTCGAATCCACTTTTGGCGTCGTCCACAAGTCCGTGTGGGGATCCTTTGCTAGCTCTGGGAGTGCGCAGTCTTCGAGATCCCTCTGTAGCTGCTCGGTGAGCAGCTTTTCCAACGGTTGAGCTATTTCATCAAACTTTGTAGGACTGAGCTTGTGGGTCGCCATAGAACCTCCTAGTGTCCGATTACCGAACCCATAATATCATATGGTGTTCGAAAATCAAACAATTCATCTTTGGTAGGTAGCGCAGACTATCCGGTGTTCGGCGAGCCTCACCGGTGTGACGGTTATCCAGGGAAGGACGGCTGCTACGTCGATCGGTACTCGCCATCCGGACGCGCCGAGGTAACTTCCTCTCACGTCTGTGCGTTCGACCAGGCGTACTTGGCGGAATCCTAAGGCACGACAGAGGGTGCGAGGATATTGACATTTGTAAATCGCTTCTTTAGCCGAGAAGGCAAAGTTCTGTGCAGCTTTCCTGTCCTCGCAAATACCGAGCGCGAGGAGCCGGCTTACTTCTGTGGACCAAGTGATGTCGCGAGCAATTTGATCGGTAATAGGTCTGTCATCGTCGATATCGACACCGACGGACTCGTAAACGCCTTTCCGCGCCACAAATGCCACGGCAAACGCGTCGGTATGACTGATACTCCCGCAAATTGCATCCGGCCAAACCGGCTCACCGCCCGCCCCTTGTAGTACTGCGCTGAAAGGAATTCCGAGCGCTTGCATTGCGGCACGCGCCGCTGATCGACCCGCAGTAAACTCTTTTACACGGGAAGGAATTGCGTCGTAAATGTACTCTGGCTCGTAGCCGACTAGTCCATCTTTGCAGCCCTGCACACTGCGAACCACCAAGCAAGCGTCTGTGGAAACCCAATGGGTAATTGAGGAATCAAGACGAGAGGTCATAACCGAGCTTTCGCGACATTGGTGCAGATTTGGAATCAGGCACCCGTCATAATTCTAACAGTTGCGCGTTCACGGTATGGTTGCATGGCATAAAGACATGTTTGGTAGTCATTGACTCTTCCCGAAAGTCATATTCGTCGTTTGAGGACTATGTTGCGTCGGCAGAAGTACCGACCGGGTCAAGGATGATGTCTGCGCGATCATAAACACAATGGCCGAATGCTTTCTTCGCTGATCTTGGGCAATTCACGATGTCCGAAGCCCATCAATTGGCGCGCCAATCCCGATGTGGAAACAACTGACTGGAGAGCCCGGTGCGAGAAAATCGCACGCCGGGTTCGGAGGGAGGCGATGGTGATCGTCATTCCCTACCCATATCCTCGGCCGACAACCGGTCCTACGGAGGGGTTGCGGCCGACTTTTCGCCGACGGAAAGAATTCATGGTGCCTTTAAGAGGAAAACAAAATTTTCCGTTAGCTGCTGTTTACGCGGGCATTGCGGCGAGTCGCGCGGCCTGCGCCTGAATGCCCTCAAGGATCGGCACACTTACCTTTGCCGTAAAGCCTGGCGGCAACTCAGCCGCAACTTTCTCGAGCACGGCAGGCACCGCCGCCAGTACCTTCTCAATAGTCATCTCGAAAGTCGCACCCATGGCATTGCGTTTAGCCGTCTCGTTCCAGTGCCGTCGCTGGATACCGTCAACGAGGTCGTGCTTGTTCTTGCCCCACACGCCCATGGCAAGCTTGAGCTTCTTGCGGTTGAAAAGATTCGGCCCGGAGCCGGTCACCGGCCAGGCTGACATCACGTCGTAGAGCGGTGTCAGTCGGAAGCGTCCCTCGGGTTCGAGGAAGACGCTGAAGTTCTTGGCGTGCCCGTCCGGCGCCCCCAGCAGCCAGAAGATGAGCTGGGACATGAGAAAGCGCTGCCGGTCAGCTTCAGCATCCTGACTGCCGCGCAGCTTGTCGAGGATGGCATCGATACTTGGCCCGCCATGGCTCTCGTACTTGTGCTGGGGCGGAATCCCCAGCACCTGGCAGAAATCCTCCTGGGGAAGCCTCGCCCACCAGTCGGGAAACCGGTGTCGGTCGAAGCGCTCGACGACCAGCACCTTGTGTGGCCCGAAGGACTCCATCCAGCAGTGCGCGACCGGCAAGCCGAACGCATGAAGTACGCGGTTGCAGAGCCACTCGTTCTCCACCGAGGTGGAGAAGTCAGCTTGTACCGCGCCAACCCGGCCAAGAGGCAGCTTGAGGATGTGGGTCGTCGGTGTGGCGCCCAGGGGGATCTGCCACTGGTTGTCCTGCAGGAGCAGTGCAGTCTTCTCCTGGGCGCCGGCGAGCGAGATGCGCAGCTCGTCCTGTTCGCCCAGGGGTAGGGGCGCAGCACTCAGCGTCGGCTCCAGCAGAGCCACGATTCCAGCCGTGGTGAGGGGCCGGGCCTCGATACGCCGCACATCCGGCGTCGGGCTGCCGACCGGAAGCAGCTGCACGGCGCCAACGCAGTCCCTGCCGATGGCCTCGAGCAGTTGAAAAGCCTGAGTGGGGCTCACCCCATAACGCCGCGCGATCCGGGTCCGGATGTCATGGCTGTCCGGCAGCAGGTTGTCGAACCAGGCCTCGACCACCTCGCCGCGAAAGGGATCCTTTTCGTGGGTGAGCGGCAGCGACAGCGAGATCGGGCGCCGCCGGGGATTGGCGAGCCATTCCCCGGAGTAGGCAAAAGCATGGCCGCCGCGCGGCGACACCGACCAGGTGCCGACCCGCTCACCGTTCATCCAAACGTCGAGTGCTTGAGACTTCGACGGGCGACCTGCCATTACCATTCCTCCCCGGACAGCTTGCCGCCGGCCGTGCCTGTCGCCGCAGTCTTGCCGGACAGAGCATGCCGTGGGGCCACCTGAAGCTCGGCATCGAGCGCCATCAGTACCGTCAGCAGCTGATCAAGGGTAACCTTTTCCGGGAACCGCTCAATTCGAGAAATTCGCTCCTGCGACAGCCCGAGCTTTTGACCAAGGCCAGCCTGCGACAAGCCCTGATTCTTGCGTAAGCGCTGTAGGAGTGGCGCCAGTTGTCCAGTGGTAGTGATGGGTGTGCCCATGGAAGCACCTTCAGTTCGGATAAGGAATATTTGTAGATTATGCTCTATAACGCATACTGTCAATATATTCTTTATACGGCATATCTGGATGATATTAGTTACGGTGCGAATGGTCGCGAGGAACCGTCACTACACGGCGATTTGGTATAAGCGGTGAATCGCGTAGCGGTGTTTTATCGTCCGGGCGATGCTGGATTTTCGGTGGGCTAGATCGCTAGTTAGCCATTGAGTCGAAAGGCTTGGCGAATTCGTCCGATAACCTCCGTGGTGTCACTGTTCTTTATGCCCAAAGATTTCAGGTTCAGGCCTTGCTCGCGAGTGATCTCATTCAGAAAGGCATCAAGATCTCGCGAAACTTTTCTTGGCAGTTCAAACGTCGTTGTAGCGGTAAGCAGCTGGGATAGACGTAGCACGTCATTGAGATGCTTGCGGATATTCTTCGAGTCAATCTTTTCTCCTTTGGCTTGTCGTGCCGTCAAGTCCAGCCAGGCACTTGCCTTCAGAGGAATCAGACGGTCCGCCTCGATCCATGCAAGTCCATCTCCTAGCTTTCGTCCCGCAATGATGAAGTCGTAATAGTCGTTGTCGAGAAGGATCGCGGAAAGGCTTGACAGCGCATCATCCAGCGGGATTGGAGTGCGGTGGGAGTCTGGAGCGAGAATTAGCCCATCAGGGATTCTGGAAAACAACTCCAGCATTTCAGGAAAGCTTGCGTCCCCCGGCTTCTGGAAACGATAGAACTGCGGCTTACCTGAACTCTGTTGCCTGATTTCGTATTTCCCATCTTCGATGAATCGCCAGAGCACTCTTCCAAAGTCTGCGGTGAGGGCTTCAACGTAGAGGACGATATCGAGATCCTTGGTAGCCCGGAATTCGATTCCAGCCTCTTCCATGACCAACGTGGTGGCCGTACCGCCAATCAGTACGTAGTGATCCTGGTAGGAGGCAAAGTATTTCCGGAAAATTTCGAGACCTCTCACCATGGCAGCCGGTCCTTCAAAGTGTCGAGCGCAGAATCGATTCGTTCATCTTGGGTGCCCTGGAGGCTGAGCATCAGAGAGAGGGGGTCGACCGTCGGCGCGTCCGGTAGTAGCCCTGGGTTGTAGCTCCAGACTTGCCATTCGTAGCTATCCTGATCCGGCTCGGGCAGGGGCTGGATTCCTTGCTGCTTGGCAAGTTTCCATTGCTCCTGGCTGATGGCATAGACCGGATATTTTGGATCGGCAATCATCGAATGTCGGCCCAGGGCGCTAAGACCGGCAAGTCGGGCGGCTTTCGTCAGTTCGGGGGTAGGGCGCGTCCAGACGGTCTGCTTAACCGGGGACCGCATGAGCGGTCTCACCTTTTCCCATACCTCGGCCTGCGGCAGATCGATGTGTAGCCATCGTTCACGTCCCGCCTGGACGGTAGTGGCGATTCCGGCGGCGTTCAGTTCCCCTAATGCGCGGGAGGCTGTCATCGCGGTATAGCCAAAGCGGGCAGCAACCTCGATCGGTCGGAGTTCCTTTTGCCAGGGACCAAGCAATGCGGCGATCAGTATTGCCTGCGTCGACGGGCTGAACAATTTGTCCGATGGTTTCCGTTGTCTCCTGAAGTGCTCGCGCAAATCAATGCCCAATTCCGGCAGATAAAGCTGATTTCCCGGTACGACAAAGGGTACTTTGTACTCGATCAGGCGTTTGCGTTCGAAGAAGGCGAGAGCCTCGGTAACCAGCAGGACGGGGACACGGGCGGTGTCGGTGACTTTTTCGAGGTGCTTGCGAATGTCTGCCAAGGGGAACGCGCGTGGCACAGGAACAACCATTGCGATGCATGGGGTGCCAAGCAACTCCAGCCTGTGAAACGCGTAGGCATCCTGCAGGTAATAGGGGAGTTTCCCGGCTTGTGGCCAAGAGTCAAGCCTTGCCCGTAATCCAAGGGTTTCTTGAAGGTAGCGTTCCAATTCTCCCGCGAGCATGGTTATGTTCCGAGTAACAGTGCTATGCAACAATAACATTGCTTTTGTTAAAGTGCAATAATAGTGTTAATTAGATGAATATATATATTGTTTTGTAGTTACTAATGTCTCTCTGTCGCAAGCCAGGTCGACTCATGTTCGAGACCAAGTCCCTGTGCGCTCAATGCACGGCACAGATCCTCGTGCATGTTGTTCTCCGCTTCAATGTAACGACGGAGGAGCGCCATCCGCGCCGCAGCACTTTTTGAACTTCTTGCCACTGCCGCAGGGACAGGGATCGTTGCGGCCGATCTTCGGGCCACCACGAACGATCGGTGCAATTTCCTTCTGACCACGATGATGATGAAAGTCGGCGTTGAATATTCCAGCCGGTTGGCTGCCGCGCTTCCCTTTCCAGTAGGCATGGATTCTCACGAGCGCCGGTTCAATCCCGTTCATCCAGGTCTCGGCATCCCCCGCGCTCTTTGTAATGTCGATACCCTCGTCGGTACCGAGGCGCAGAAATGGCGTGAACCATGTCGGTTGTCCCATGGATAGCAGACTCCACGCGTCTTCGTTGAACATGAAGCCGGTAATGAAGCCCTCGCTCCACTCGGCAGCACCCCATTGAATGCCCCGCCAGAAGATTGGCTCGAATGAGGCTGGATCGGTGTTGAAGGTGTGAATCACGTTGTTGTAGTGCCGCAGGATGAGCGACATGATCCGGCTGGCCTGCGCCTCGCTTGCAAAGTCGGCCTCGACTTCTCCACCCTCCATGTCCCACACCCAGGGCAGCCAGTCCGAGGGCGGCACCATGCGGGGGCCGATGGCGATGGCGGTCAGGAAGCCTTCCAGCGTGGAGACATCCATCGACGTATCCTCGTTGGCCTCGTTGGCAAGGAAGTCGTCAAGTTCGCCAAATTCTGTTTCCGAGAGAGGTTGATTCAGCCCCATCATCTGCTGCCCATCAGGTGGCGAGCCAATCAGCGAATCTATTCCATCTTCATTGATAGTCTTCAACACCTCGTCGAGCGCTTCCTGGTCGGCCGCAAACGGATCGTCCCATACGGTAGAGTTGCCATAATCATCGACCACCTCCAGGAGCCATGCTCCTTCGCCGTCTTCGTAAATCTCGACTTGAACAGTCTTGCCATCTCGTGTCACTGATTGACAGAGCGGTGAGTGGCGCGGGTATTGGTCGAGTTCAGTCATTTCTTGTTTCGCATAATGTTGTGATGGAAATGCTGCGGTCCCTATTGGGCACCTTGAGAACAGCATCGGGATCAGCTATGAACATCATCCAGCGGAGAACTGCTACTGGTAGTCATCCCCTTCGATGCGTTCGACCGCGGCGTTGTCTATCAGGCTGATGATTCCCTCGGATATCTCTTGAATCTTGCTCTCCGGCAGCTTGAGTGACTCGCAGTAGTTGTTCATCGCCGAGAAGTGTCGACTCAGGCAACTCTGGAGTTGCCCGGAATCGATCGATGTCACGCCAGGTACCACCTCGATGCTGTCGCACAGGCAGCTTTCGATGACCTTGATCGAGTCGTCGGCCTGCGACAGGAAGAAGAACCAGTACGGCCACATCGCGTCCAGTTCCTTGATGAATCGCCGGACTTCAGGAATCTCGAAGAGCTCGCGCGGATCCTTGTTGTAGCCATCGATGACGAGACTGATTCGACCGCAGGCAGCTACGGCCTTTTCAGGATTGCCCTGCAATTGGCGCAAGACTCTCAGTGGCCCGGAAATGTCGCATTCATTGATCTGCTCTCGCGAAATCACAAGGTAGATCGGTTCACTGACGGCCGGGAGAAAGCGCGGGTTCATGTCGGAGCAGGGGGCCGCGCCCGAATCGACTGGAGGCAGGCTTCCAGACCGCCTTCCACGATGTGGGCGGGTATGGACAGCATCAAATTACAAGGGAGGCCAAAGTTCTCGATCAGCATGCCCTGCAGGTCAAAGATCTTGTCGCCGTAGGGAGGAGGGGGATCGCTCTGCTTCTCGGCCAATTCGACGCGCTTCGCGAGCGTATCGAGTCGTGTCACATAGCCGCAGATCTTCTTGCCCAATGCCAGGGCATATCCAAGTTCAAAGGCGGCGCCTGAATCCGGCTCGGGGCCGCGAAATGGATCCAGGTTGGCTACGACGATCTGCGCCTTTCGGATCAGGGCAATGTTTGCCTGAAAAATCTTCTCCGGTGCCGTTTCACAGTGATCAACGGGGAGGAGGGGCTCAAAGCCATATCGCAGGCACAATTCGCGGACTGATTCTGCCCAAGTGGAGACATCCGGTCTGAAAACGTCGGGGCCAGCGAGATAAATCTTCATGCGGCAACAATGAGGTCGGGACAGTCTTTGCGGGAGGAATCGACAGGCGATGTCGTGCGCTCTCCCAAGGGGGCTTCCCGCGGAGCGTAAGTCGGGAACAGCTTCATCTTCCGGTGTCCGCGTTCGATCGTCTCGACGGCCCGGATTTTGCCATCCCTGAGCAGACTGGCCGCGTGATCGTGGGCTCTGCGATATTGAAGCCCAAGGGATTTGGCGACCTCGTAAATGCTCATCCCGGGAGCGCGCGCCACCTGGGTGAGAAAATCCCGGCGCCTTTCCGGCATGGAGAAAAAATCCTCTGTCGGTCGAAGATTCCAACTTCCGCCGACAGCCTGGCTCCATGCGAGGTCGAAAATCGCAGCGTATCTGACGGTTTCTTTCGGGAGTTTCGCCCGCAGGGCCGGCCAGTCGCGCTTGAATTTCGAAAGGCCATAAAACCGGACGAACTCGGCCGGAGTCATGGTCGAGACGGCATCAGGAAGATAGGAGCGGTGTCCGACGGAAATCCTTTCCAGCCAACGTTCCAGAGGAACGTCCCGATCCCAATAGACCTTCTTGCTGAGCGTTTCCCAGCTATCGACGCTCATGACTTGAGCCCTCTTGGCTTAACCTGCTTCTTGCCGGGCCGGGATTTCTTCGGCGTTGTGCCCGGCGTGGGCCTGGATTCTTCTACCCACTCATCCCCGACGAGAACGGCTCCTATTTGCTCATAGAGAGCACTCTGCAAGAATGCGACATCCTTGGCGCGCGCCCATTCATCAGCGCAAATAATCTCCCCAAGTTCGTCTGCAAGGTCGTACCAGGGCATGCTGGCAAGCCCGTTGCTGAAGGCCGCCGAGGGAAAGGCGTACGGTAGAGATTCGATGAACTCCACCAGAGGCTTGAAGGCCTGGGAGAGAACGTAGAGGTCAAAGAGGTCGCGCGCCGTCTGCCGACCGCCTTCAAACGAATCACCCTCCGAACCATGTCCGGCGACCGTCCTGAGTTTCCTGTGATACAGACCGGGTATCTCTTCCGTTCGAACCAGTCCACCCCCGAAAGACTTCTCGACAGCAGGGAACAGCGTGAAATAGGCATCTTCCATAAACGACACTTTGAGAAGCCTTCCCTCGTGTGAAATGTAGCCGTGGAGCTGGTTTGCCCTTTTCAGGTCGTCCACGATGTCTTTTGTTCGAAAGTCGATGCCTGCCTTTTTCATGGCTACTGCCAGTTCCCCTGCCTTGAAACCCTCCGGCAGGAAGAAGTCGAGGTCGAATGAAACCCGATGGCCGAGCCAGCAACGGGAAAGGGCGGTCCCTCCGCATAGCTTGGCCACGGACAACTGCGGGTCGTTCATCGACTGCAATCTGACGAGCACCGCTTCCTGGAGCGGGTAGATGTCTTCTGTTCGCATTTCTTCGGACATTCTGGCTACTTCTTTTGAAGTGTTGACATATATGTCATTGTCGGCTCGATAACGAAAAAGTCAAGCGCTGTTCATCCATGACACGCTCTTGCGGTATCCGAACATTTCTGTATCGGTGCGTACTGCTGGCCAGATGGTGGAAAATTTGATAACGCTCCTTGGCCAAGGCCGGCCATCGTGCTACGATGTATCTACACGTATCGACAATGGAGGTAGCTATGAGGCTGCAACTGGCGAAATGGGGCAACAGTCTGGCAGTTCGTCTGCCGGTGGAATGCACGCGCGCTGCAGGGTTGCGCGAGGGCGATACCGTCGAGGCGGAAGTGACGCCGATCGGCGAGATCAAGCTGACGCCGGCCCAGCCGTTCGACAAGGCGGCATTCATCAAGCGTCTGCGCAAGCTGCGGGCGACCATGCCGATGACGACGACGACCGTTCAAATGATGCGCCAGGAGGATCGGTATTGATGATCTATCTGGACACCAGCGCGGCGGTTCCGATGTTTGTTCCGGAGCCGGCGAGCCCTGCAATCGAAGCATGGTTTGAGTCTTGCACGGAGCCCTTGGTATCGTCTGACTGGATAGTGACGGAGTTTTCGAGCGCCTTGTCCATCAAGGTTCGAAAAGGGGAGATCAGCGCCAAGCAGGCGCAGGCGGCATGGAAGGGCTTTGACGCTTTCTGCAAGTCTGGGTTGCGTTTATTGCCGGTGAGTCGAAAGGCGTTTGCAGAGGCTGCCGGGATGGCGCGGCATGCGGCAAGCGGTTTGCGCTCCGGCGATGCCTTGCATCTGGCGATGGCGCTGGAAGCAGGCGCCA
>ORMF010477953.1_pt1 | contig 16644 bp, 13 predicted proteins | sample 1779871 | NCBI WGS metagenome assembly ORMF01 (sample SAMEA104232316, study PRJEB22302) | groundwater metagenome | biome: forest; feature: aquifer; material: groundwater | place: USA | collected 2011-08-07 | depth 5.4 m
ATGCCGGGTTCGCCCAGATTCTGCAATTGCGTCAATGCCGTTTCCAGGTCATCCAGAGTGACATCGAGTTGTTGCGGCAGCAGTTCGGCGATTTCTTCCAGCGGTTGCGCCAGATAGCCGTTCTCGTCCAGCGCATCAATCAACAGCCCGATGATTTTTTTGTCGCGCTCATCAAGCTGGCTCATATTGAGTTGCCAGATGAGATGCTCGCGCAGGCTGGGGGCGTCCGCCACTACTTCGGCATGGGTATCTTCTTCGTCGTCAGACGCGCCGCCCGCAGAGAACGAGGGCTCGTTCCACTCATCCTTTGCCCATTCTTCCCCGGCCGGTTGCGGTGCTTCGTCTTTTGTTGCGGTATCTTCCGCAGGGGAAGTGGAGGTTGATGCAGCGTCGCCGTGAGCGTAAGGCAGCGTGGGGTCGTCTTCCTCGCGTTCGAGCATGGGGTTTTCTTCCAGCAGGCGCGCCACTTCCTGGTTGACCTCCAGGGTGGAGAGCTGCAACAAACGAATGGCTTGCTGCAACTGGGGGGTAAGCGCCAGTTGCTGGGATTGCCTGAGTTGTAATGCCTGTTTCATTACTCGGTTTACGGATGGGGGCGGCGCATGGTGTGCGTTTTTTTATAGAGGGCGCTACAGTTTGAAGTGCTCGCCGAGATATACTTTCCTCACGCCCTCATTATAAATGATTTCATCTGGTTTGCCTTCCGCCATTACCGAACCGGCATTGATGATATAGGCGCGGTCGCAGATGCCAAGGGTTTCGCGCACATTATGGTCGGTAATCAGCACGCCGATGCCGCGCTCCCTGAGGAAGCGGATAATTTTCTGGATATCCAGCACGGCGATCGGATCCACGCCGGCAAATGGCTCGTCCAGCAGGATGAAGCGCGGGTTGGTGGCCAGCGCGCGGGCGATTTCGGTGCGCCGCCGTTCGCCCCCGGACAGGCTGATGGCCGGATTGTCGCGGATATGGCTGATGTGCAGGTCTTCCAGCAACTCATCCTGCCGTGCCCCGATTTCATCCTCCGGGCAGCCTTGCAGCTCCAGCACGGCCTGGATGTTTTGCGCCACGGTAAGGCGGCGGAAAATGGAGGCTTCCTGCGGCAAGTAGCTCAGTCCCAGGTGCGCACGGCGGTGTATCGGCAGGTGGGTGATATTCTTCTGGTCAATGGAAATGTCGCCGCCGTCGGTGGCTACCAGTCCGACTATCATGTAGAAGCAGGTGGTTTTGCCTGCGCCGTTGGGGCCCAGCAACCCGACCACCTCGCCGCTTTGCAGCGACAGGGAAACATCATGCACCACGGTGCGGGATCGGTAGCGTTTTTTCAGTGAGGCGGCGCGCAGTTCGCTCATTGATCGCCCTCGGGTTGTCTCAGTTCGCCTGCCGGTTGGATCGGCAGCGGTTCCGCAGCCGGGCCGGTTGTGGCCCCCCTGTTTTTGGGCTGGATGATGGCGCGCACCCGCCCTTTGCCCGGCGTATCCATTTGCATGCCGGACGCACCATTCACCTGGAAAATTTCCGTTTTGGAACTGTAGGTAATGTGCTCGCCGCGCACCTCATCCCCTCCCCGTTTCATGTGCGCCTGGCCGAACAGGTCCAGAGTCTCGCTCTTCGTGTCATACTCAATACGATCCCCATAACCTTCCGCATATTCGTCAGAGCCTTCGCGCTTCTGGCGGAAGCTGGCGGGCTGCCCGGTGGCCGTGCCGTGCGTGAAACCATCCTTGCTCTGCGACACGACTATCTTGTCGCCGCGGATGGTCATTGTGCCCTGGGTAAACTGCACGTCGCCTTCGAATACGCTGACCTGGTTGGCATCGTCGATGCTGACCTGGTTGGCATCCAGATGTATCGTTTTGTTGCGGTCGGCGCGCTCGGCGTGGCTGGCCGGGGCGTGGCAGGCCAGGGCTGTGCAAAGCAGGATGGTGCGGCACAAGGGTGTAATGCGTTTAATTTTTTGCAGGCTCATGTTGACTTTTGACCTGAGAGAGCAGTTTAACTACACGCGCCTTGTTGTCGAATTGCATACCCACCGCGTGCACGATGTTGTGTGCGTCTGCCATGGTGACAGGGCGGTCGGTATCCGCCAGGTCGCGATCCGGAATAACATGCAGATATGTGGTGGTGAATGTCATCTCGTTCTGAGCGGCGCTGGCGGCGCGCACGAGTTTCACCTCGTCGCGCAGGAATATCTCATCACCCTTGCTCGACACTTCGCCCTGCCTGGCAAAGGCATAAACAGGCGGCCGGCCCGTATTAAAGCTGCTTAGTTGCGGTTCGTCCAGAAGGGTGCTGTCATCGTCGGCGTAATGCATCATTTTCTGTGCGGACACGAGGAAGCGCGGCACACCCAGCTCGTTCAGCGTGGTGGCGGAAAATTTGCTGATGATGAAATCCGGATCGTGGAGCTTGCTTCTGTCGGGCTTGGGCGGCAGGGGTTGCACCTGCTGGTTCAGCCAATAAGTTGCCGCCAGCAGCAACAGCAGCGGCAACAGGGCAGACCACTCGCGCAGCCGTTGCAGGCGTCCGGTCATCATTTCAGGTACGGCGCCAATTGTGAAGCGAGCGTGCCCTGCGCTGACATCAACAGTTCGCATACTTCTCGCACTGCGCCGTGCCCCCCGCTGCGCGTGGTGACGTAATGGGTGCGGTCGCGCACCACCTGCGGCGCGTCCGGCACGCTTATCGACAGCCCCACATGGCGCATCACCGGCAGATCCACCACGTCATCGCCCATGAAGGCGGCGGCGGCAGGCGGCAATTGGAGTTGGGCAAGCAGTTTCTGCATGGTGTCCAGCTTGTCGTTTACCCCCTGATACAAGTGGGTGATGCCCAGGTTGTGCGCGCGCAGTTCGACGCAACGCGAAGTGCGTCCGGAAATGAAGGCCAGCGCCACACCGGATGCCTTGAGCATTTTCAGGCCTTGCCCGTCCAGCGAGTTGAAGCGCTTGAATTCTTCCCCGGAGTCGGACAAATAAAGCCCGCCGTCGGTCATGACGCCGTCCGCGTCGAAGGCGATGAGGCGGATGGATAGTGCTGCTTCGACATAACCAATGACTTGGCTATCGTTTTTGGATAGCCTAGTCAGATGGCTAGTTGTTCCATCAAGCTCAGCATGAGCGGGGTTTAAAGGCATCAAATCACTTTCGCGCGCAGCAAATCATGCACGTTCAGCGCGCCGACCAGCCTGTTGCCGGCATCTACCACCAGCATCTGGGTGATGTTTTGCCGTTCCATGACCTGCACCACTTCTGCCGCCAGCGCATCCGGGGCTATGGTGCGCGGGTTGCGCGACATGACGGTGTTGACCGGGGTGGTGGTGAAATCGAGCCGCTTTTCCAGCGTGCGGCGCAAATCGCCGTCGGTATAAATGCCCAGCACGCGCTGCGCATCATCCACGATGGCGGTCATTCCCAGCCGCTTGCGCGACATTTCCAGCACTGCTTCGGACAGCAGGGCATCGTACCCGACGGCCGGAATTCCTTCGCCACTGTGCATGATGTCGCGCACATGGGTGAGCAGGCGGCGGCCCAGGTTGCCGCCGGGATGCGAGCGGGCGAAATCTTCTTCGCCGAACCCCTTCGCATCCAGCAACGCCACGGCGAGCGCGTCGCCCAGGGCCAGCGCTGCCGTGGTGCTGGCAGTGGGCGCCAGCCCCATCGGGCAAGCCTCTTTGGCCACGGCGGCGTTGAGATGCGCATCCGAAGCCTGCGCCAGGCTGGATTGCGGATTGCCGGTCAGGCTGATCAGCCGCGCGCCCTGGCGTTTGATGACCGGCACGATGGTGAGCAGTTCTTCGCTCTCGCCTGAATAGGACAGCGCAATAAACACATCCCCGGCGGTGATCATGCCGAGATCGCCGTGGCTAGCCTCGGCAGGGTGCACGAAATACGCCGGCGTGCCGGTGCTGGACAGGGTGGAGGCGATCTTGCGCGCGATATGGCCGGATTTGCCCATGCCGCTGACGATTACCCGTCCTTCGCAGGACAGGATGATGTTGAGCGCACGCAGGAAAGTTTCGTCAATGCGCTGCGCAAGCGCCAGTACGGCGGCGGCTTCGATGCTCAATACCTCGCGTGCCAGATCGAGCGCGCGAGGGGCGGCGGAGAGGGCTTGGTTCATGGCGCGGGATTATAACAGTGAGCTCCGGTGCAGTGAAATTTTGAAAGGGTGTACCACTTAGGGCATTATTCGGACATGGAAGGTTTACTGATTAAAATAAACCTGAAAAAATCAATTTGCCACAGAGAACACAGAGTTCACAGAGGAGAAACAATTGGTTGCCGTAAATGTTGACTTCACCCATCAGGTGAGCAGAAGAAATATGTGGCGCTCGCTTCATCTCTGTGTTCTCTGTGATCTCTGTGGCTTGAATTGCGGTTTTTAGGATAACGCATGACTAACTCGCTGCAACTCCTGCTGATCCTGCTCGCCGTTGCCGTGGGTGTGGTAGTGCTGTGCCGCATCCTGCGCCTGCCGGCGATGCTGGGTTATCTCATCGTCGGCATCCTGATCGGGCCGCATGCGCTGGGCTGGATACCCGATGCGCCGGAGACGCGCCATCTGGCCGAATTCGGCGTGGTGTTCCTGATGTTCAGCATCGGGCTGGAATTCAGCCTGGCGCGGCTGCGCATCATGCAGCGCGTGGTATTCGGGCTGGGCACCGCGCAGGTGCTGGCCACCATTTTGCTGGTCATGCTCACCTCGTTGTTCTTCGGGCTTGATTGGCGCGCCGGCCTGGCGCTGGGCGGGGTGCTGGCGATGTCCTCCACCGCGATTGTCAGCAAGATGCTGGTTGAGCGGGCCGAACTGAACACACAGCACGGCCAGAACGTCATGGGCGTACTGCTGTTCCAGGACCTGGCCGTGGTGCCGCTCATCACCATCATCCCTGCCTTGGCCAGCAGCGGGCAGGCCGTCTATACCACGCTCGGCGTTGCCTTGCTCAAGGCCGCAGTGGTATTGGCGGCGCTGCTGATTTTCGGGCAGCGCATCTTGCGCCCGTGGTTCCATCTGGTGGCGAGGCAGAAATCTTCCGAACTGTTCATGCTCAACGTGCTGCTGTTCACTCTGGGGCTGGCATGGCTCACCGAACTGGCCGGGCTTTCCCTGGCGCTGGGCGCGTTCGTCGCCGGCATGCTGATTTCCGAAACCGAATACCGCTATCAGGTGGAAGAAGACATAAAGCCGTTCCGCGACGTGCTGCTCGGCCTGTTTTTCGTCACCATCGGCATGCTGCTCGATCTGGGCAGCGTGATCGCGGGGTTCGGCTGGGTGCTGCTGCTGTTGCTCATCCTGCTGCCGTTCAAGGCGGCAGTGGTGGCGATTCTGGCACGCTGGTTCGCCGCTGACTGGGGCGCGGCGATCCGCAGCGGACTGGGGCTGGCGCAGGCGGGTGAATTCGGTTTCGTGCTGCTGACCCTGGCGGGCGGGGTGAATTTGCTGCCTGCGGAAGTGATGCAGAACGTGCTGGCGGCCATGCTGATTTCCATGCTCGCCGCGCCCTTCCTGCTGCAACATGCCGAAGCCATTGTGCGGTACATTTCCCCCTCGGCATGGATGAACCGCGCCATGCAGATACACCAGATCGCGGTGCAAAGCATGGGAGCCGACGCGCACATCATCATCTGCGGCTTTGGGCGCAGCGGGCAGGCGCTGGCGCGTTTCATGCAGCAGGAGAATGTCCGTTCCATCGCGCTTGACCTCGACTCGCGCCGGGTGCGCGAGGCCGCTGCGGCGGGCGAGAGCGTGGTATATGGCGATGCCGCCAAACGCGAAGTGCTGCTGGCTGCCGGGCTGATGCGCGCCAAGACTCTGGTGATCACTTACGACGACAAACACTCCGCACTCAAGATACTGCACCATGTCAATGAGCTGCGCCCCGGCCTGCCAGTGGTGGTGCGCACCGCCGACGATACCCATATCGAGGCGCTCAAGCAGGCCGGGGCGGCCGAGGTGGTGGCGGAAGTGACGGAAGGCAGCGTGATGCTCGCTTCACAGGTGCTGCTGATGTCCGGTGTGCCGCTTAACCGCGTCATCCGCCGCATCCAGGAAAGCCGCGCGCGCCGCTACAGCGTATTCAGCGGGTTCTTTCGTGAGCCTGCCGATGAGGTGGGTGAAACCACGGAAAGCCTGCAACCCCGCTTTCATAGCGTGTTGCTGAATGAGCGCGATGCCGCCGTGGGCAAGACGCTGGACGAGGTCAACCTGGCCGAACTGGAAGTGGAAGTCAATTCAGGGCGCCGCCACAACGGGCGCGGCAGCCAACCGGCGGGGGACATGGTGTTGCGGGCGGGTGATGTGCTGGTGCTGCTCGGCCAGCCGATGCCGCTGATGGCGGCGGAAAAACGGCTGCGCGAAGGGTAAACCAGAGGACTGAGTACGTAGGTTGGGTTAGCGGCTTTTTTGCGTAACCCAACATCCTTAAAAAAGGCTGTTGGGTTACGCGGTGAAACTGCTAACCCAACCTACGAAAAGCTGCTTCCCATTTTTGGTTCCGGCTCGTCCGGTTTAGGGTTAAACAAACGGGTTGCGAATGGTTAGGTCGTCAATTTTCATCCCGTCTTGCATATCTTCCGACAGCACAACTTTGACACCGGACAAAATAGCCGATGCACAAATATGGGCATCGTAAAACGATAGTTGGCAGCGCTTGGAAATTTCAACTGCTTTTTCGTGCGACTCCACAGTGAGCGGAATGATGTCACAAGCCGTCTTGACAGCCAGCAGCACAGCGTCAATCTCTTCCCAGGGCATCTTGAGTTTGCGCATGCAAACCGAGGTTACTTCGTTGAGCACCTGCACACTGATAAGGCCGCCTTTTGCGAGTATTGCTTCAACGCGATCAGCTTTGGCGGAATCGCCGGACAGCAAATACAGGATGACGTTGCTATCAATAAAGGCCGTGTTCACTTGACGTGATTCCGGTCGTTGGCCTCAAGACGGTCAAAGTGAAAATCAGCGGGCAGGCGCCCACGGAATTCGCGCAAGCGCTTGAGCAGTTCCTTCAGCTCTTTCTTTTTGGAAACCTCAAAAGTCCTGGCATTGATGGCATGAAGAGCAATCTCTTCGCCCTCCTTCAAATCAAGCGCCTGCACGAGTGCAGCAGGCAGCCTGACGGCCAGTGAATTACCCCATTTCGCAATTTGCATGATTGACTCCTTGTGGATATACGTTGCATGTGAAGTGTATCACGCAATATTTGACAATTTGTATCGAAACTTGTCGAACCCGCAGAATTGCCGGCTATGCACAGGAATGAGGTGCAATAAAAAAGCCCGCCGAAGCGGGCTCTTTAATATTGCCGGATAGTTCAGATCAGACGCCGTAGCAGACGGTGTAGGTCGTTGCGTCGTCAATGGACGCGGTCGCGGTGGCGACTGCACCTATGGCATAGCCGGTGGTTGGTGTAGCCATCATCGAGCCGGTGGCGGTATTGCCGTCATCCATCTGCGTGTCCAGTTGCTTGACGTACTTGCCGAGAATGCCGGATGAGCAAATGACATAGGAACCGCGAATCGGGTTGGTGGGGCCGGCTGAGGCATTGAGTGGCGAGCTGGCGGGGGTGGTGGTGCCACTCTGGATGCCGATGGTGCCTCCCGCTGCATTGGTGGGCAGATAGTCAGCAGCGCCGGCAGTAGTCGGGCCCGGAGCCAAGCCAGCCAGCCGTACATGTTGCCAGAACAGATAGGTCTCATCCGTTGTAGTAGTGCTGTTCCAGTTGCCGTTAATGACCCCATTGCCCTGTACGCCAGCTGGTGTCGTGGCCAAGGTTGCGCCGGTTACGTGAGTGGCTACTAAGCTATCATCCCCAGGCAGAGCCTTGAATTTGTCCTGATAGCCGTAGATGAATACCGGGATATTTTTGAAATCGGTTGCGAGGTTTTTCACCTTCGCGCTGTTGATGAGTTCCTGGCCTTTCAGCACGCCGCCGAGCAGCAGGCCGATAATCACCAGCACGATAGCGATTTCGATTAAAGTAAAGCCGGATTGGTTGCGTTTCATGATTTCGATCTCCTAAATGAACATATAATTATTGGCTACAACCAACCATCAGCAATGACCATGCCAGCAAGTGGTATGTTACCGAAACCTGCGCCAACAGGCGCATGCGGCGTTGTAGCAGATATGCGGGTGTTTGCCGAGCGACGGAATTTTGACAGAAAGATGACGACATGGCGACAGTTTTATCTAAAAAATTGCTTCGTTCCAGCCGCTTGCTGTTGTTCGCCATGCTTGCATCGTTGCACTTTGCGCTCTGGCTTGAAGTAGATAGCATCTGGTCGCGCCCTTTATTGTTCACCCACCTCGGCCTGTTCCTGCTGTGGCAGCCGTTATGGCGCGGCGAGCATGAATTGCGCCTCGGCGGCGTGATGTTCATCGCCTGCGCCAGCGGTGTGGCATTGCTGTGGCTCAACTGGTGGCTGCTGGCATTCTGGGTGGGCGGGCTGTTCGCATTGGTGGGCGGGCGGGTGTTCTCCTTTCATACACGCTGGTTGCGCTTGCTGTATCTGGCGGTGATGGCATATCTGCTGGCGGCATTGTTGTTGTGGGTGGTGCCGCACCTGTTCGGGCTGTCGCATATTTTTGAGCTGCAGAAAGCCCACGAAACTGCGAGCAGCATGATGGGTGTGGTTTTCCCGCTGTTGTTGTTGGTCATGGTATTCATGCCGGAGGAAGAATACCAGATGGAACCCGGGCAATCAGAAACCGGGCAGGCGGTGGATTTTTTTTACAGCCTGCTGCTGTTTTTGCTGCTCACGCAATTGGTGCTCGGCAGCATGTCATTCATGATGCTGGCGCATGTGGACTATCTGGAGGCGCTGTTGCGCACCTTGTTCATCATGGCGCTGGTGTTGCTCGCGCTGGGCTGGCTGTGGAACCCGCGCTTTGGCTTTACCGGCCTGCAGCCGCTATTCTCGCGCTATCTGCTGAATATCGGCACGCCGTTCGAGAGCTGGCTCAGGCAACTGGCCGAAACCGCCCAGCACGTGCAAAGCCCGGCGGCCTTTCTGGCGCGAGCCACTGCCGACCTCGCCGCGTTGCCGTGGCTGTCCGGCGTAATCTGGCGGGCTGAGGAAGATTCCGGCCGTCTGGGCGAATCCAGCCCGCACTACATCGAAGTCGAGGAGCAGGGTTTGCGCTTGACGCTGTTCAGCAGACAGGCCATCGCCCCCTCGGTGCTGTTGCACATCCATTTGCTGACCCAATTGCTGGGCTATTTTTATCAGGCGAAGCGGCGCGAACAGCGCCTGCGTGAAGTGACGCGCTTGCAGGCCATCTATGAGACAGGCGCGCGCCTGACGCATGATCTCAAGAATATGTTGCAATCGCTGCTTGGGTTGACGTCCATCGCGCAGCGCCGTGAAGAAGAAGTGTTTCCATTGTTGCGGCGGCAGTTGCCGGTGCTGGGGCAGCGCATCGAGACAACCCTGTCCAAGCTCAAGATTCCTCAATTGGAAGACGAATCCTCCATGCTGTCACTTGCCGCGTGGTGGGAAAATCTGCGCCAGCGCCATCAGCATGCAGCCATCATCTGGGTATGCAAAGGCACAGCGACGGATGAAAAAATTCCTGCCGCCCTGTTCGATTGCGTGGCCGACAATCTGATTGACAACGCCGGCAACAAGCGAGTGCAACAGCCTGGCATTTTCATCCGCGTCACCCTGTGCGTGCAGCCATTTTCATTGAATGTTTGCGATAGCGGCAATGCCATCCCCGCTCCGCTTGCGCGCCAGTTGCTGCAAACTGTGGTGCCGTCCGAAAACGGGCTGGGCGTGGGGCTATACCAGGCGGCACGCTGGGCGGGGCAACTCGGCTACCAGTTGGTATTGCGGGAGAATTTAGCGGGGACTGTGTGTTTTGAGTTGTTGAAGATGTGATGAGTCGTGCTCCTGCCGAATTTCTTCTGGCCGTCATTGTGCGCGAAGCGCGGCAATCCAGAGGTTCTGGCGTTGTATTAGCCTGACTGGATTGCCACGGCCCTGCGGGCCTCGCAATGACAAGGCGTATGGGGCTTTGTGGTGAGTCATGTATATTGATATTGCGCACGTCATTGCATGGGAGCGTCATTGCAAGCGAAGCGAAGCAATCCAGAAGTGCTGGTACCACATAATTAAGCCTGCCTTAAATGTTGCGGAAATGATACACCCTGCCGATAACGCCTTGACACCCCCGCAGCCGCTTCGGTACTCTGCGGACGCATGATTGGTTTATGCAGTGGGCGCGTTAATCAGCGCGTCTAAAACAGTAACTTCTTAATAATTCCTAAAAGGGGTTTGTGATGAAAAAAGTAATTCTCTCTCTGGCTGGCGCTTTGGCGGCAACAGCATTTGCTCCCGAAGCATCTGCTATTCCGGCGTTTGCGCGTCAAGTCGGCGTGGCATGTCAAGCTTGCCACTTCCAGCATTTTCCGCAGTTGAATTCGTTTGGCCGTGCATTCAAGAACAGCGGCTTTACCACGATTGGCGCAGAACCCAAGGTTGAAGGCGAGCATCTGTCCATTCCTGCCACGCTGAACATGTCTATGCTGGTTACCGCAGGCTACGAAAGCGTATCCAAAAGCGGCGTTGCCGCTGTTGCTCCCGCCACCGCCGGAACGACCAATGGGAAGTTCTTCGCTCCAAATAACGGTGGTGAGTTGTCCCTGTTCGTCGCCGGCCGCATCAGCGAAAACATCGGCTTCCTGACCGAACTGGCCGGTACCATAGGCGGTTCACCATTCAAGTTGCCGATGTTTTGGGATATGGGTGGTGCGAAGGTTGGTCTGGTAGCGGTGGGCGGCAACGTTCCTGCATGGAGCTTTGAGACGCTGAATACCGGCGCGGTCAGCACGCACCGCATGATGGGTAACGCGGGACCCAATAAAGAGCACATCAACGTGACCGGGGCGGCCCAGTACCTTGGCACCGGCGCTGTTAAGGGTAATGGCGTTTCTTTCGTGGCTAACAACGAAATGGGCTTCGTGAACATCGGCAAGTATGATCTTACTGCTGTGGGTGCCAGTTCCAATACCAATGCAATGAGCACCACTTACGCTCGCGCTGCGTACATCTTCAATGCGGGCGGCTGGGATTCAGCGGTCGGTATCCAGAGCTTCTCCGGCCAAGCTGGCGCACCAGTATTGGTTGCCGTAGCTCCGGACAGCAAAGCTACCATCATCGACGGTCAGATGCAGGGCGAAGCGGGCGGCATGCCGCTGGGCATCTATGCTTCCTACGGCCGCGCACCGGTTTCTGCTACTGCTGGCAACATTTACAACACAGGTGTGGGTGCAGGTGTAGGTGCAGTTGCACCCGCAATTGGTACTGTTGGCTTGAATGACCGGAAGTCCTTTAATATCGCTGGCGAACTGGGTGTGATTCCCAATAAGGCAACGCTGCAACTGGCCTTGCGTTCCGCCAATAATGGTAGCGGCACGGCCAACGTCGCTGCTGGCCAGGGCGATAAGGACAACGCCATCATGCTCGGCGCCACTTACGAGCTGGCACAGAATGTGGGACTGTACCTGACCCACACTGCCCAGTCGGGTAGCGCATGGAATACTCCTATCGGTGGTACTGAGCCTATCGGCAAGACCGTTACCTCCATGACACTCGAAGCTAACTTTTAATGAATCTGTAATTTTCGAGCACAGGCTAGCGTAGGATGGATGGAGCTTAAGCGATACCCATCAGACAAAAGCAAAACAGCAGTTGCAACATCAAACAGGGGAGCTTCGGCTCCCCTGTTTTTTTGCCTAAGGAAAACGCGCACTTGCTCTTTGTGCGCCAATGGCAACATGTTTCGCGAAAGGTGTAGCACCTCTACAAGACGAATTAAACTATACAGTGCCGGGTGCGCTTGTTGCTTGAACCCAAATAAGTCCATTAACCAGATTGAGCGCCGACACAACCCCTTCCATCAACCACAACAGCTCCTAAACATTGTCATTGCGAGGCCCGCAGGGCCGTGGCAATCCAGTAAGGCATCACGCGCTAGAGCTTCTGGATTGCCGCGCTTCCTGCCACGCTTCGCTCGCAGCTAAAGGCTTTTTGCAAAGACGGCGCCTCCACGCAATGGCGTGCGCATTGCTGCAAGGAGGGGATGCACCGCTCGCTTTGCAAATGGCAACAAAACTCCTGCCAGATAGTGCAGCAGTGATTGCATCAATAACTCTTAAGAGAATGTGTGATCTTGCCATCGCCCGACTTCATGGGCCGCGGCGGATTGCGCAATATTGTTGCCAGGCGTTTGCCTCACCCGAATGGTATATTGAGCTCACATCATAATAGTGTTACTCTTCTAGCAAAATAAGACAGGGGGAAACATGCGGTCTGGCAATGTTTGGTTGGTGTATCTCGCTTGCATCCTGCTCACCGCTTGCGGCACGCAGCCGATCAAGCCGTCCGACAAGCATCTCCAGCGAGAGCAGGGCGCCGAAACAAATCAGGCCGCCAACATTCCGCAGCCGATCAAGCGCACTATTCCGCTTCCTCCCCCGGTTGCCACCCCCAAAGCCGAAACCTACAGCGTGGTCGTGACCAATGTCCCGGTGCAGGAAATCCTGTTCGCCTTGGCGCGCGACGCAAAAATAAATCTCGACATCCACGCCGGCATACAGGGCGCTGTTACGCTTAACGCCATAGACCAGACCCTGCCGCAAATCCTCAGCCGTATCGCCAGGCAGGTGGATATGCGCTATGAATTGGACGGCCCGAATTTAATCATCATGCCGGATGCGCCTTACCTGAAGCACTACAAGATTGACTATGTGAACATGGCGCGCGATTCGGAAGGCGCGATTTCGGACTCCACGCAGGTCGGCTCTGGCGCAGCCGGGGGCACTGCCGGTGCGGGCAGCGCAGGCAACAATTCATCGCTTGCCATCAAGAACACATCCAAGAACCACTTTTGGGAAACTCTGACCCAGAACATCAAGGACATCCTGCACGAAACCGACAAGGTATTGCCGGCCGGCTCCAGTGAAACATCTGTGCAACAACTCAAAGCGGCCAGCAGCACCGGCACCGGCGTTCAGCCCGCCAGCGGCACCAAGAAATCTGCCCCCAAGGGTGGAATAGAAAACAGCCCCAATCCGGTGAGTGTCGAAGAAGGCGGCACCACCGTCATACGCACCAGCACTTTCCGCGAAGCGGCTTCGGTGATTGCTAATCCTGAGAGCGGCATCATCACGGTGCGCGCCACCGGCAAGCAGCACGAAAAAATCCAGGGCTTCATTGATCAGGTCATGACCAGCGCCAGACGCCAGGTGTTAATCGAGGCAACCGTGGTAGAAGTGCGTTTGAACGACCAATACCAGCAGGGAATTAACTGGTCAAAATTGCGACTGGGCAGCAAAGGTTTCAACTTAACGCAACTCGGGACAGCCGGTTTGCCCGCTACCAATACCGGCAGCATGTTCATACTCAACTATGCCAATCCCACTGCCAATATAGGCAACCTGAGCGCGCAGGTTTCCCTACTGGAATCGTTCGGCACGGTGAAGGTGTTGTCCAGTCCCAAGCTCAGCGTGATGAACAACCAGACCGCCATGCTGCGCGTGGTGGATAACCTGGTGTATTTCACCATCAAGGCAGACACCACGACCAACCAGACCAGTTCCGTCACCACTTTCACTACCACCGCCAACACCGTACCCATCGGCTTCACCATGAGCGTGACACCGCAGATCAATGACAGCGATACAGTGCTGCTCAATCTGCGTCCTTCGATTTCGCGCTTCCTCACTTACGTCAACGACCCGAATCCGTCGCTGGCAGCGGCAGGAGTAATCAGCAAAATCCCGCAAACCCAGACCCGCGAAATGGAATCGGTGCTGAAGATCGAAAACAACCAGATCGCCGTGATGGGCGGCCTGATGCAGGATGAAATCAACAATCTCACCGATGCCATACCCGGGCTGTCCAACATTCCGCTGGCGGGCGGTCTGTTCAAGAATCGCAACGACACCACGACAAAAACCGAACTGGTGATTTTCCTGCGCCCGGCCGTCATCAAGGATGCCAGTGTGAACGGCGATTTCAGCGCATTCCGCAGCAACTTGCCGGATCAGAACTTCTTCAAAGAGTCCGCAAGCGGCAGCAAACCATAACGTCATGAGCCTGTTACTGGATGCCCGCAAAAAAGTTGAGCGCGCGTTGCAGCACAGCGATGCCCATACCGACACCGGAACGCAGTCGGCAATGGAATCGGGCATCGAGGGTTCTCCGGCCAGCATGCCGCAAAAAGAACCGGATGAACCGTCCCAAGCCGCCCAGCGCGCAGCAGGACAAAATCTTTTCGTCGCCAAGACCGCAGCCACGGGGAAGCGGCCAGGCATCATTCCCATTGCCATCATCAGCGGCCTTGTGCTTGCCGCCGGCGGAGGCTATTACGTCTGGCGCGAAATTTCCCCGCCACCGATGCAGCGGCACAATCCGCCAGCCCCGCCTGCCACACCCATTGCCAACGCCACGCCACCCGCCGTGCCGGCAGCGCAAACCGCTCCTGCTCCTCCTGCTCCCGCAGTTCCCGCAAAGAGTATTCCGGCAGAAAACAAGCCCGCCCCGGCAGACGCCGGCATGAAGCCAATTGACGATGCACCCAGGGTTGCCGCGCCATACACGCCACCTGCCGTACCGCATGACACGGCAGCACAGCCCATCCGCATCGAGCATGCCCAGGAAGGCGATGCCGTTGATCCGATTCTGCTGGCAGCGTACCAGGCTTATCGCAACGGCGATTTTGACACCGCCCTGCAACGCTACAGCGAAGTGTTGCGCAAAGATGCAAAAAATCGCGACGCATTGCTGGGCATGGCAGCCATCGCCCAGCAGCAGTCGCAGGACGCCATCGCCGCCCGTTACTACAACCTGGTGCTCATGCTTGATCCGCGCGACCCGGTCGCCAATGCCGGCATGTCGGCATTGCTCGGGACGAGCGATGCGGCAAATACGGAAAGCCGCCTGAAAATCCTGCTCGCGCAGCAACTCCATTCAGCCGGCACACAGTCAGCGGCCCTGCACTTCGCACTGGGCAACCTGTATGCGGAACAATCGCGCTGGAGCGACGCGCAACAGGCTTATTTCAATGCCTGCAATCTGGAGCCGGACAACGCACAGTTCGCCTTCAACCTCGCGGTCAGCCTCGACCACCTGGGGCAGGGCAAGCTTGCCGCACAGCATTACCAGCGCGCGCTGCAACTGGACCAGTCGGATAATCCGGGTTTCAACCGCGCGCAAACGCAGCAGCGTATAAATGAATTGACGGTGCCCTGATGCCGGCACAGGAAAGCGGTATGACGACAACGCGTATTCAACAACCCCTGGGACGCCTGCTGGTGGAAAAAGGCGTCGTCAGCGAAGACCAGTTGCGCATCGCCATCCAGGAGCAGAACAAGAACCACCAACCGCTGGGGCGTCTGCTGGTGGGCTTGGGCTTCCTGTCCGAGGCCACCATCCGCGATGTGCTGTCGGAAAACCTGGGGCAGGAAAGCGTCGATCTCGCTACCGTCATTATTGACTCGGCCGCCATCAAGCTGATCCCCAAGGATATCGCGCGGCGCTACCAACTGCTGCCGTTGTCGGTTGACCTGCCCAACAAGCATCTCACCATTGCAATTGCCGATCCCGACAACATCATTGCGCTGGATCAACTGCGCGCCCTGCTCAAGGACGAATACCGCCTGACCACGCAACTGGCGAGTGAATCCGACATTCTGCGCGCCATTGACCAGTATTACGGTTTCGAACTGTCGATTGATGGCATCCTGCACGAGATCGAACCGGGCGACATGGAATATCAGGCGCAGCATCAGGGCGTCACCGAATTCAGCCAGCCGGTGGTGCGCCTGATTGACGCCCTGCTCACCGAGGCGGTGCAGCAGGGCGCATCCGATATCCACTTCGAGCCGGAAAGCAGTTTCCTGCGCATCCGCTACCGCATAGACGGCGTGCTGCGCCAGGTGCGCAGCCTGCACAAGAGTTTCTGGCCGGCGATGGTGGTGCGCATGAAAGTGATGAGCGGCATGAACATCGCGGAAACCCGCGCGCCGCAGGATGGCCGCATCTCGCTGCGCCTGTCGGGCCGCGCCATTGATTTTCGCGTCGCCTCGCATCCCACCACGCACGGCGAAAACCTGGTGCTGCGCATCCTGGACCGGCAGAAGGGCATCGTACCCATCGACAAGATCGGGCTGGACGATGTCGCGCTTAACACGCTCAGGCTGATCATCGCCAAACCGGAAGGCATCGTGCTGGGGACCGGCCCCACCGGCAGCGGCAAAACCACCACGCTGTATTCGGTGCTCAACCACGTCAATACCGAATCGGTCAATATCATGACGCTGGAAGACCCGGTGGAATATCCCCTCCCGATGATCCGCCAGACTTCGGTGAACGAGGCGGCCAAGCTGGATTTTGCCAACGGCATCCGCTCCATGATGCGGCAGGATCCGGACATCATCCTGGTCGGTGAAATCCGCGATCACCCCACGGCAGAGATGGCATTCCGCGCCGCCATGACCGGCCATCAGGTATATTCGACGCTGCACACCAATTCGGCCATCGGTGCCATCCCGCGCTTGCTCGACATCGGCATCCTGCCGGACATCATGGCCGGCATCCTCATCGGCCTCATCGCGGACCGGCTGCTGCGCGTGCGGTG
>ORMF010276492.1_pt1 | contig 16642 bp, 19 predicted proteins | sample 1779871 | NCBI WGS metagenome assembly ORMF01 (sample SAMEA104232316, study PRJEB22302) | groundwater metagenome | biome: forest; feature: aquifer; material: groundwater | place: USA | collected 2011-08-07 | depth 5.4 m
CGCTTCCTCGTCGATGTGAGGAATCAGCATGTCCAGGGTTTCCGCCGATTTTTTTACCCCGTAACGGCCGTTAAACGTATATTGATTTTTACTTTTGTCCCACAAAACTGTGATTGAAGAAATAAACAGAGAAGCTTTTTTTGTCACATGCTTTGGGAAAAGGAGTTTTCGGATTGCAAGACCGACAGATTTTGAATTAGTTCTGACTTCAAGACCGATGTTTGAAGCAAGAAGGTAGAAAAAACGAATTGGCGTCTTGTTCATGTCTCGATCAGTTTCAATGCCTTCAATTTACGAATCGTACCTTCCACTTCTTTTTTGAGTTTGGCGTCTGATTCTTCCCAGTGCTTTCCTAGTTTTAACTCAATAGCTTTTAAATCATGGTTTCCGTCACAAAGCAGCCAAACAAACGCTGCTGTTGTATTGAGTGAATGAATACAGCCTTTTTTCCGGTCGAGAAGCATACAGCCGTTTTGGCTGGGCTGAAATTGAATATCAGAACGGCTTTTTGGTTTAAATCCGAGAGCCATTTTTTTCACGGAAATCTCTTTTCTCCCAGCCATTGCTTGAGCATTATATAAATTTTAACAAGAATTCTAAAAAGAACAGGCTGTTTTTTTGAAAGCGTTAAAGCAAACCAAACCTCACCGGCATGGCGTTTATTCGGCACCCAAGTTTCCAGGGAAGAATAGAAAAGATTGGGAACAGCCGCGTGATTTTTCGCAGCCTCTTTTTCATTGAATACAGTGTTTGAAAATTGATGCAGCCCCGCCGTCTGTTTTTGAATTCTTTCATTTTGGTCCCCCACGCAACTTTCAAATGATATTTCAGGAAATAGTTTAGAAAGTTCAAAAAAATCTTTCGCTGATCGAATCCACCTGATGGTATTGATTTGACCCATAAAATCGCGATCGATATTGAGTAAAAAATTGGTGATTAAATCTTTTTCTGAAAGAACGGAAGCAGGCAGTCCTTTCCAGTGAATTTCCTTTTTAGAACGAAGCATCTCACTAATTCTTGTCTCGGGCAATATTTCAAAACAAGGACCTTCAGGAGTGTCTTTCACCTCTCCTTTTGGAAGAGTCCAGTGAAGACCAACTTCTGGTTTTAGATTTTCTAATTTTTTAATCAATGTGTACTCGTAATAATTTGAACTTTGCACTTCCAAAGTACGGTAGTAAGGGCTCATGTTAATTTGATACCCGTCTTTCTCCAAAATTTTAATAGCTTTCGCAAGATTTTCTCTGGAAACTAAAAGATCAATGTCGCTTGAGAGACGGCTTTGAAAATACGAATCATCTGATAAAAGATAGTAAGAAACACCTTTCAAAATTGCGCATTCAACTCCACCCAGTTTTAATAAACCGCATAAAGAAATAGCGTCTGTCACACAAATTAAATTGTGCACTTCAATTGCTTCCTGAAGTTTGTGCAAAGCTTTTTGATTGGGCAAAGAGGCTTTTGGATGGGTTTCGTATAAAAGTTGTGCTAAAAGATTGAGTCCGTGTTTTAAATGTTTATCAAGTTGCTTCCATCGTTCTTCCGAAGGCGGCCATTTGGTCAAGAAATCAGCGGTAACAGCCGGATTTTTGTAAGCCGGTGTGAGAGCAAGGATTGCGTGTGCAAGATCACATTGAAATTCGTATTTTTGCGCTTTGTCGAAATTGGGCATGGCCATTGTTGACAAGTCTGCTACTAAATACTATTATAACATTTTTATCCTTACGGCTCTTTTTTTGTAAATCTTTACTTAACAACTACTTAGGGGGAATTTTCGATGTCAAAAGGCGTCACGATTTGGTTCACAGGTCTTTCAGGAGCAGGAAAATCTACAATTGCTAGGATTTTAGAGAAGAAATTAAAAAGAGTGGGCCGGAAGGTTGAAATTCTAGATGGCGATGTCGTGAGAACCAATTTAAGCAAAGGACTCGGTTTTTCAAAAGAAGACCGGGATACCAATATTAAGCGGATTGGTTTTGTTTGCCATTTGCTTACCAGAAATGATGTGATTGCTATCTCCGCAGCTATTTCCCCTTACCGGGAAGTGCGGGATTATAATAGAAGCATGATCGGAAACTTTTTGGAAGTGTATACCAAGTGTTCGCTTGAGGCTTGTATTGAACGAGATACCAAAGGGCTTTATAAGAAAGCCATTGCGGGAGAAATTAAAGGATTCACAGGCGTTGATGATCCGTATGAAGAGCCGATGAATGCAGAAGTCATTTGTGAAACGGACAAGGAAACCGCCGAACAGTCCGCCGAGAAAGTTTTGCAGAAGTTGGAAGAACTGGGTTATCTCAGTTCGAATGAGTTGGTGGATGCAGCAAAATATTAAGGAAAAACGCGTTGATCTCCACATGCATACGCTTCACTCGGATGGAACGCTGACGCCGAGAGAGCTTGTTACGCGCGCAAAAGCAAGAAACCTTTCCTGTATTGCCCTAACAGATCACGATACGCTAAGCGGAATTGCGGAAGCCAAACAGGCCGGCAGCGAACTCGGCGTTGAAGTGGTGGCGGGCGTTGAAATCAGCGTTATTTTTTCAGTCGGAACCATGCACATCCTGGGATATTTTGTGGATGTCGAAAACCAAGATTTGTTAAAAGGTCTCGGGAAAATTCAAATCGCTCGGAAAGAACGCAATCCACTCATGATCGCTCTTTTAAATAAGCTCGGAATGGAAATCAGTCTCGAAGATGTGGAAGCCGAATCCGGAGGAGATCAGGTCGGCCGTCCTCATTTCGCGCGAGCGATGGTGAAAAAAGGATACGTTCAAAGTTTTCAGGAAGCGTTTGATAAATATTTGGCCAAAGGTCAGCCCGCTTATGTAGATAAGCGGAATATGACGAGCAAAGAAGCGATTTCTATGATCCGAAAATCTGGCGGAATTGCTTCTCTCGCGCATCCGAAACAGTTGAAGCTGAAAGACAAAGATTTATTTGAAGTAGAGATCAAGCGGTTGAAGGAAGAAGGATTGGGCGGCCTTGAAGTGTATTCGAGTTGTCAATCCAAAGAAGAATCGTCGTATTATTTGATGGTCGCAAAAAAGTTTGATCTGATTGTAACAGGCGGAAGCGATTTTCACGGCGCCAATCGGCCTCAAGTGGACCTGGGCTGGCTGGGTGATGGGGTTACGCTTTTTTACGACACCATTGAGGAACTCCGCGCGAAAGCAAGCCGTAATTAATTTGAATTTATGATTTCGGGAAGCGTTATGTCACACAAATTAAATTTAGAAGAATTGAACGCACGTTTCGAAAAGGAACAGCCGGATGCAATTCTGCGCTGGGCCATTCAAGAATTTTGCCCGCGCATTGCTGTCAGCTCTTCGTTTCAAACGGAGAGCATTGCGCTTCTTCACATGATTTCAAAAATTGATCCTGCCACTAAAATTTTCTTCTTGGAAACGGGCTTCCATTTTAAAGAAACCCTCGATTTCAAGAAGAAGGTGATCAAACAGCTTGGTCTCACGAATGTTGAAGATTTACAAGCAGATCCGAAAAAAAGAGAAGAGTTCATGAAGCTCTATGACGGCAAAACATACGAAAAAGATCCGGATCAGTGCTGCTATATTAATAAAGTAGAGCCGCTTGAGCGAGCGCTTAAAAATTTAGACGCGTGGATTGCAGGAATTAGACGTTCACAATCAAAAACAAGAAAAGACATTAAGATTATTGAGGAGTATCAAGATATTTATAAAATCAATCCTTTGGCCAATGTGACCTCGGGCGATATCTGGTGGTACATTAAAGAACACAATCTTCCAAAGCACGAACTTTTTGACAAAGGATATTTAAGCATCGGTTGCTGGCCATGCACAAAACCCGTTCAGCCGGGTGATGATGAACGTTCAGGTCGATGGGCGGGAAAAGAAAAAACAGAATGCGGCATTCATACATTCATGAAACCAAAAGAATCACAGAAAAAAGAACCAGAAGAAAAATCAACTGACGAAGGGACGAATATATGAGTTTTCAAGCGCACGGCGGGACATTGATTAACCGGGAATTAACGGGAAGTAAAAAAAGCGAAGCGGAAGGCAAAGCAAAATCATTATTTGCGCTCACGCTTTCTGAAAGAGAACTCTGCGACCTGGAAATGATTGCAACAGGCGCCATGAGTCCTCTTGAAGGATTTATGACACAAGCTGACTATGAAGCTTGCTTAACCAAGAAACGGTTAAAAAATGGGCTTCCATGGACGATCCCGGTGACAAAATCGATTACAGATGAAGAAAAGGGGAAGATTTCAAAAGGAAAAGAAGTTGCGCTTAAAGATGAGAAAAATAATCTTTTAGCTATTTTAGAAGTGGATGACATTTTTGCGCATGATAAAACAAGGCAAGCAACATCCGTTTATGGAACGGATGATAAAGCGCATCCCGGAATTGCGCTGATTGAAAAAATGGGCAATTGGTTCATCGGCGGAAAAATTTCAGTTTTTAACCGCCCTAAATACGAGAACTTCTTAGAATATCGCAAAGATCCTACGCAACTAAGAGAAATTTTCAAACAAAAAGGCTGGAAGACCATCGTTGCGTTTCAAACGAGAAACCCAATTCACCGCGCCCATGAATATTTAACAAAAGTAGCGCTTGAGTCCGTCGATGGGCTTCTCATCCATCCATTGGTCGGGCAAACAAAAGGCGATGACATTTCGGCGGAAGTCCGCATGGAATGTTACAAGGTGCTGCTCGAAAAATATTATCCCGAGAAACACGCAATGCTTTCCGTATTCCCGGCATCGATGCGTTATGCGGGACCGCGCGAAGCTGTATGGCACGCGATTGTTAGAAAAAATTATGGCTGCACACATTTTATTGTTGGGCGTGATCACGCCGGCGCAAATAAGCCTGATGGCAAATCTTATTATGGGACTTTTGATGCCCAGCTCATTTTTAATGAATTTGATCCGAAAGAAATCGGGATCGAAATTTTTAAATTTGAACACACGTTTTATGATAAAAAAACCGGCGGAATTGTCAGCTTTAAAACGGCACCTCCGGGCGCTGAGCAGTTTTCTGTTTCAGGAACGAAATTAAGGGATATGCTTCGTGCCGGTGAAATTCCGCCGCCTGAAATTACGAGGCCGGAAGTTGCAAAAGTCTTGATTGAAGCGATGAAAAAAGAAGCCGGTGTTGCGACTTAGTTTTTCGCTGATTTGACAATTTAGATGTTTTTAAGTATAGTACCCAAAGTTTTAGAAGTCTCTTATTGCGAGCGGTGGAGGGACAGGCCCTATGAAACCGCGGCAACCAATTCACTTTAGCGGGTGAATCCGGTGCCAAATCCAGAGCGAGTTTTAAAGTCGCTCTAAAATAAGGGGAGGACAGTTTTTATCGAACGACCTCTTCTTGATGCGCTTAAGAAGAGGTCGTTTTTTATTTTATGGGGGCTTACACGGAAATCATATGAGTTACGTTAAAGGGTTAAAATGCAGAGAATGTGGTAAGGAGTATCCAAAGGCTGCGCTCTACGTCTGTGAATTTTGCTTCGGTTCTCTTGAAGTCGATTACGATTATGAGGGAATCAAGAAAGTAATTTCACGTGAGCGGATTGAAAAAGGCCCGCTCTCCATTTGGCGATATAAAGATCTTCTGCCTTTAGACAACGAGCCCACGGTTGGGCTTTATTCGGGGTTTACGCCGCTTGTGAAAGCGGATGCGCTTGCCAAAGAGCTCGGCGTAAAAGAACTCTATATTAAAGATGACACGGTTTGTCACCCAACATTTTCATTTAAAGACCGCGTGGTTGCAGTGGCGCTTTCAAAAGCCCGTGAGCTTGGTTTTGATACAGTTGCTTGCGCTTCCACTGGAAATCTCGCAAATTCCGTGGCGGCTCATGCCGCGAAAGCCGGACTCAAACGTTATATTTTTATTCCGTCCGACCTTGAGTACGCAAAAATTCTTGCTTCTCTTGTTTACAATCCAAATTTGATTGCCGTCAAAGGAAATTATGACGATGTGAACCGTCTTTGCAGCGAGATTGCCGGCAAATACAAATGGGCATTTGTGAATGTAAACATTCGCCCTTATTACGCGGAAGGTTCCAAAACTTATGGTTTTGAAATCGCTGAACAGCTCGGATGGAAAACACCGCAGCATTTAATTTGTCCTGTGGCAAGCGGCTCGCTTCTCACCAAAATTTGGAAATCATTTAAAGAATTTTATAAATTAGGGCTTATTTCGAAAGTAGAAACCAAACTTTACTGCGCGCAACCCGAAGGGTGCTCACCGATCAGCGATGCAATTTCAAGCAAATCGGAATCTATCCGTCCCGTCAAACCAAATACAATCGCGAAATCTTTGGCAATTGGAAATCCGGCGGATGGTTATTATGCAAAAGACGCTGTGATCGAAAGCAACGGGGCGTCTCAAAAAGCGACTGATGATGAAATTCGGGATGCGATTAAACTACTTGCAAGAACAGAAGGAATTTTTACGGAAACAGCGGGTGGTGTTGTGATAGCGTGCGCAAAAAAATTGATTGAACAGGGTGTTATTCCAAAAAATGAATCTATCGTGATTGCAATTACAGGAAATGGTTTGAAAACACAAGGCGCCATTCGCGATTCTGTTGGAGAGCCAGTTGTGATTGAGCCGCATTTAAAATCATTTGAGTCGATTCTCGAAGAGAAAAAAGGTATAATAAGCATTCGCACGTAAACATTTTTTGCTTGAGGAGAAAATATGCCGGTAAAAGTTAGAATTCCAACTCCGCTTCAGAAATTAACCAATGAACAGGAAGAAGTCGACATCAAAGCGGCGTCCGTTCGTGAATTAATTGGTTCTCTCGATAAGAATTTCCCCGGAATTAAAGAGCGGATTTGTGATGAATCGGGAAACGTGCGCAGATTTGTTAATATTTTTCTAAATGATGAAGACATCCGTTTTTTAAATAAAGAAGATACGGCGCTTAAAGATGGCGATGTTATTTCCATTATTCCCGCCATTGCCGGAGGATAATCTGGTGCCCGCGACAGTTACCGAAGAATTTATTTTAGATTTAAAAGACAGGGTTATTTTGGGCGAAGAAATTTCCTACGAAGACGCACTTTCGCTTGTTCATCTCGAAGATGAACATCTCCTCAAATCCCTTTTTAGCGCAGCACGCGAGATTACGTTTTTCTACCATTCTGACAAAGCTCATTTGTGTTCTTTGATGAATGCAAAAAGTTATCTGTGCGGAGAAGACTGTGCATTTTGCGCTCAATCTGTTCGCTACGCGACGGAAGCTACTCGTTATGAACTCGTTTCGTCTGATGCAATGGTTGAGACAGCTAAAAAAAACGAAGCCCAAGGGATTAAAACTTTTTGTATTGTGACAAGCGGCGCTTCTTTAAACAATGAAGAGTTTGAACATATTTTGGATGCGGTAAGACGTTTGAAAAAGGAAACAAATCTGCATATCGATGGTTCGCTTGGATTTCTGACACCTGAACGCGTCAAGCGCCTAAAAGAAGCGGGTATGAGACGTTTTAACGATAATCTTCAAACTTCACGCGAATATTACACCAACATTGTTTCCACACATTCCTACGACACTCGCCTTCAAACGTTAGATTATTTAAAACAAGAAGGAATGGACCTTTGCTCCGGCGGTATTTTTGGAATGGGAGAATCAAAAGAAGATCGCATCAAGCTTGCTTTCGAACTAAAACAATATGCGCCGGAATGCGTTCCAGTGAATATTCTGAACCCTCGTCTCGGAACCCCGCTTGAACATACGCCAAAAATTGATCCAAAGGAAGTGGTTAAAACAATCGCTGTGTATCGATTCATTCTTCCAAAATCAAACATTAAGCTTGCCGGCGGCAGAGAGCAAGGGCTCGGAGAACATCAAGTTTTGGCGCTTAGAGCGGGCGCTAACGGCATGATTACGGGCGGTTATTTGACCACCGACGGAAATTCATTTGAAGCGGACAAGGCACTTCTTCGCGAAGCAGGCCTTGAACCTGCAGAAGATTAACCTACCTCTCTTTTCCCTATGGATGTTTCCCTTGCAGGGAAGAAAATATTAATCACAGGCGGCACAAGCGCATTAGGATCCGCTTTTGTGACACAAGCCGTTAAAGACAGCGCAGAAATTTTTTTCACTTTCCACAAAGATGAGTCCAAAGCCAACGAATTAATAAAGCTTGGCGCCAAAGCGTTTCATCTAGATTTATCAAATTCCACTGAAATTAAAAATTTTGTTTCCGAATTAAAATCTAAAACTCAATCTCTGGACGGACTCATTCATAATGCCGCCGTCACTCATGACCGCACACTTCAAAATTTAGCGGAAGAAGAATGGGACCAAGTTTTAAATGTGAATTTAAAATCGGTCTATCTTTTAACTAAAGAAGCTTTAAGGCTTTTACTCAAAAGCAAACAAGCCAAAATTTTAAATGTGGTGAGCCGCGTCGGGCTCCAGGGCGGGTTTGGGCAGGCAAATTATGGAGCGTCCAAAGGAGGCGTGATCGCGCTTACGAAAAGCCTCGCAAAGGAACTGGGTAGCCGGAAAATTTTAGTGAATGCACTTAATCCCGGTTTTATGGAATCTAAAATGACCGATGCGCTTTCCCCGGATATTAAAGAGAGGAATATTTCTAAAAGCACAATTCATGAAATTTCAGATCCGCGGGAAGTTGCAAATTTTATGGTTTATTTAATGTCGGATCTTGTGACGCGCGTGAGTGGACAAGTATTTCATTTTGAATCGAGAGTGGCATGAAGAAAGTGGTAGTAACGGGTGCCGGATGTGTCACGGCAATCGGCAGCAACCTCCAAACGTTTTCTAAAAATATTTTCGCGGGGGTTCCCGGGATTAAACCAATTACTAAATTTTCTGTAAATAATTTTCCTGTCAAAAAGGCAGCCGAAGCTTTGGATTATATTCCTTCCCGCGCATTTTCTGTTTTAGATCCGTTTATTCAATTTGGTTTAACGGCAACGGAAGAAGCAGTTCAGGATAGCCGGTTAGATATTCGCGCAATGGATCCGTTTCGCGTGGGGATAGCCGTCAGTTCAAGCAAAGGCGGAATTACCACATTTGAGAAATTTGCAGAACGACTCAGAAAAAGACCGAGCGCACTTTTAGCCGCAAGAGTTTATGCGAATCTGATACCAAACATGCTTTCCCAGTGGATTGCAAGGCGTTGGAAAATCCAAGGTCCGGCAAAGCCTGCCGTAGCGGCCTGTGCTACTGGCACGTATGCAATCATGGAAGGTGTGCGAATGATAGAAGATGACGAAGTGGACGTGTGTATTGCAGGAGCGAGCGACGCCTCTATTACACCGCTTCTTTTGGCGGGGTATAAACAAATGGGCGTGCTTTCGAATGAAGAAATTCGGCCTTTTGATAAAAAAAGAAATGGGTTTTTTATCGGGGAAGGCGCCGGAATCGTAATCTTGGAAAGTGAAGACTTTGCGCGTTCACGAAAAGCCAGAGTCTTAGGGCGTATTTTGGGTTATGCCTATGGTCATGAATCAAAAGATGCTATTTTCTTTCCTATTACGGGAGATGGGCTCAAATGCTGTTTGGAACGGCTTCTTAAATCCGCAAAAATTACTCCCAAGGAAATTGATTCCCTCTTTCTTCACGGGACGGCTACAAAAAGCGGCGATTTATATGAAACCAGTCAAATCAAGCAAGCGTTTGGCAGGGAAGCTTATCAGATTTCCTCTAACTCTATAAAATCGATGATTGGTCACACAGTTGGAGCTTCAGGAGCTATTTCATTTGTGGCGTCGCTTCTCTCGCTTCGTGAGCAAGCGATTCCGCCCACCATTAATTTAGAAACACCGGATCCGGAATGTGATTTGGATTATACACCCAAAAAAACTAAGAAAAAGAAAGTCAAAATTTCCGGGTCTATTGCCATGGGCTTTGGCGGACACATCGGCGCTATTTTGGTTTCTCAATGAAAACCTCTATTTATTTCGCAAAACTTTCAGAAGAAATTAAATTTCTCAAATTAGAACATCTTTACCGTGAGCTTCGTCAGCTGGACGAAATTCGGGAGACGACAGCAAAAATTGAAAATCGGGAAGTCATTCTTTTTTGTTCGAATGATTATTTAGGATTGAGCAAACATCCTTTGGTTATAAAAGCTTTCCAAAAAGCTGCAGAAGAGTTTGGTGTCGGCGCCGGCGCTTCACGCCTTATTTCCGGGACTTCCAAAATTGCTTCTGAATTGGAACAGCGTATCGCGGGATTTAAAGAAAAAGAACGCGCCCTTGTTTTTACAACAGGGTATCTTGCGAACCTAGGAATCATTTCTGCTTTTTGCGGAGAAAAGGACGTTGTGATTGTGGATAAATTGAATCACGCGTCTATTGTAGATGCCTGCAAACTATCGGGTGCAAGAATCAGGGTGTATCCGCATAAAGATTTAAATTATCTCGAAAAGATCCTAAAACAATGCGGACGTTTTCAGAAAAAATTAATCGTCACAGACTCTGTATTTAGCATGGATGGAGATCTTGCGCCGCTTAAAGAAATTGCGGAGCTTAAAAACCGTTATGGCGCTTATCTTATGATTGATGAGGCGCATGGAACGGGTATTTTTGGGAAAAAAGGAACCGGCGCGGCTGAATTCTTAGGAGTTCAAAACGAAGTCGACATTTCAATGGGCACGCTTTCAAAAGCAATCGGAACACTCGGCGGGTTTGTGGCCGCCGACGGGGAACTTGTAGATTATTTGATTAATAAGAGCCGTACATTTATTTTTGCGACGGCACTTCCACCGGCTATTTTAGCCGCAAGCACGAAATCGCTCGAACTCATCCAGAAAGATTCTCTGCTTCGCGGAACTTTGTGGGCGCGAATTGATCAATTGAGGAAAGGTCTGGAGAAAATAGGGATTCCTATTCCAAAGGACGCTTCACCGATTATCCCGGTGATTGTCGGGGAAGAGAAAAGAGCAAAAGAAGTTTCTGATAGTTTGCTTCGGGAAGGCTTTTTAATTCCGGCAGTTCGGTACCCCACGGTCCCCAAAGGAAAAGCAAGGCTCCGGATCACCCTCTCCGCCCTACATAAGGAGTCGGATGTCCAAAAACTTTTAACGGTTTTGAGTCGCACCCTTTAGAAAACGTCGAAAATTGACGAATAGGGTACAATAGCAAAATGAAAAAAAGGATAGTTTGTTTTATTTTAATAGGAATGCTGATCGGTCTTGGGAATTCTTCTGCCCAGATTTTACAGAAGTTAAGCGGGCTTGCCGTTGGAATCGATCCCGCGTCTCACGAATTAAGTGTTCGCTTTGAACACCCAGTTACCCGCGAACATATTTTGAAGATTTTTCATATTTTGCCTAATACAGGATTTAAAAATGTAAAGCGGCTTGAACAAATTAAACCCAACGATCCCGTGAGTATTGATTATGAAGAAAATGGAAAGGACGGTTTGCACGCTGTTTATATCGAAGTGATTTCACTTACCAATCTTCCTTTTGACCCAAACCTAGTCAAAAGAAAATTTCTCTCTCGTTAATCTTAAATAGATCCTTCGACTTCGCTCAGGATGATTTTTCGTTTACTTAGAACCGAAAAATCACATTCCCATGATGCGATATCCCGCATCCACATAGAGAATTTCACCCGTAATACCGCTTCCAAGTGAGCTGATCAGAAAAAGAGCTGTGTTCGCGACTTCTTCAATTTCCACGTTTCTTCCGAGAGCTGCTTTTTGGCGGTGCGCTTCAAGCATGGTTGTGAATCCTGAAATACCGCGTGCTGCGAGTGTGTTGACTGGGCCGGCGGAAACACCATTCACGCGAATATTTTTCTTACCTAAATCGGCAGCGAGATACCGAATGCCAGATTCAAGACTGGCTTTGGCCATTCCCATCACATTGTAGTGAGGAATCACTTTTTCAGAGCCAAGATAAGTAAGCGCCACAACACTTCCGCCTTCTTTCTCAAGCAAAGGTTCCGCGGCTTTGGTAAGAGAAAGAAGTGAGTAAGCGCTGACCTCATGAGCGAGCGTGTAACCATCTTTTGACGTATCAACGATTCTGCCTTCCAAGTCTTCTTTTTTCGCAAACGCAATACAATGGACCAAACCATGGAGCACTCCAAAATCAGAACTGATTTTTTGGAAGAGGTTGTTTACTTCGTCTACTCTGGTGACATCGCATGGATAGATCGGAGATTTCTGGGGAAGGGTTTCTACCAGTTTTTCAACGCTTTCTTTAATCCGTTCACCTTGATAGGTAAACGCAAGCTGCGCGCCGTTATTAGCAAGCGCTTGTGAAATTGCCCAAGCGATGCTTCTTTTGTTGGCAACCCCCAATACAAGAATTTTTTTCCCTTTGAGCAAATTTGACGTAAATTTTGGTTTTTCTGTATCCGTTGCTTGAATTGACATCGTTTCTCCTTATAGAAAATTTTGAGGACTCAGTATAGCAAATTAAAAATGACTGACAAGAATCAATTTTTTTGACACAAGTCTCTAAAATGTCTTGTCTTTTGAACTGGTTTTTGTAAACTATAACTCTTCTATGGCTGACAAATCACCAAATATCTTAGTTTTAGATCTCGAGACTCAAAAGACTTTTGACGAAGTCGGCCGGCAAAACATCCACAAGCTCAAAATATCGGTGGTTGGCGTCTATGACTATTTAACGGATGTGTACACGTGCTACGAGGAGAAAGAGATCCACCTTCTTGAGGAGCGTTTAAAGACTGCCGAGCTTTTAATTGGTTTCAACATCCGCCGGTTTGACCTTGTCGTTCTCCAGCCGTATCTTTTCCTTTCTGTTGAAACGCTCTCCGTTCTTGATCTCCTTGAAGAAATTGAAAAAGTAAGAGGGCACAGGGTTAGTCTCCAAAGTGTTGCGCAAGGAACTCTGGATGTCTCTAAAACGGGGCAAGGACTGGATGCCATCGGACTTTATCAGCGCGGTCAAATGGATCTTTTAAAAAGTTATTGCACGAACGATGTCCGTTTGACTAAAGACATTTACGAATATGGGAAAGATAAAGGGCGCGTTTATTTTATTTCAAATCGTGATTGGAAAAAATACGAAATCCCCATCGCTTGGGGTGAACCCGCGATTCTCAAAAAAGAAAACACTTTTCCCACCACTCTTTTTTAATCCTCATGAACCCTCTTATACTCGCCATTGTGAGCGACCCGGAATGCCGTCTGCAAATTGAATCCGGAGCTGGTGAAATCGGTGCAGAAATTATATTTGTTTCATTTGGAGAACATTTAACGGATCTTGTTAAAAGAATGAACCCGTTTATTTTAATCGTTGAATTAACGGAAGACAATTCTAATTGGATTCAAAAACACATCTCCGAAATTAAGGGCAGCCGTTTCGACTTTCCGGTGCTTGGAATTACGGGAAACACGGAATCAGAATACGCCCGTCTCGAACGCGCAGGTTGCAGACCCATTGTCACACGGGAAGTGTTTGTCAAAACCGCTAAGTCGCTGATTGAAACTCATTTTCGTTAGTTATCAATTCAGATCATGAAACCTGAAAATCATATCGCCTTCAAAGAGTGGGCCGTCATTATTCACGCCATTGCTCAAGGAAAGCAAAATATAATTTTGCGAAAAGGTGGGATTCATGAAAACATGGGCTACTTTCAAGTTGAACATGACGAGTTTTTCCTGTTTCCGACTTATGAACATCAAAATGAAACGGATTTAAAGTCTTCCATCCGAGCGAATCTCTTGAATCTAAAAAATCCGGAAAAGGAAATTTTGATTGAATATTATGTGCAGGTCAAAAAAGTTTTTCGACTAAAAGATGAAAACAAGCTCGAAGCAATTTCAAATTTTCATGTTTGGTCACATGAAGCAATCCGGAAACGATTTTTCTATGGAAATAAACAAGGGCTTTATCTTATTGTGGTTCAGGCCTTTCGTTTAACAAACCCCGCCCGCTTGGCCAATCTTTCTAAATATGCCGGCTGTAAGTCTTGGGTTGATTTCGAACAGCCGATTGCCACGTCCAGCACCATTCCCATTGTGAGTGATGTAGAAATACAAGATTTTATTGCCTGCCTCGAAGACAGGTTGAAAGAACCCATCCATTAATACGTTGTAAACTATTGTAAATAAATAACTTACGTAATTTTAATATACCCCCCTTGATTGACACCTTTTCCGCAATGCTGTATGATAACTAGTTATAGGATAAAAAATGAAAAATAAGCAGCCAATTTATCTAGATCACCATGCGACAACGCCCCTTGACCCCCGGGTGCTTGAGGCCATGCTCCCCTATCTTAAGGAAAATTTTGGGAATGCCGCAAGTAGGAACCACTTTTTTGGGAAAGTTGCGGAAACGGCGGTAGAAAACGCACGCAAAGAAATCGCCAAAGCGATCGGTGCAAATGACCCCGATGAGATTATTTTTACGAGCGGAGCCACCGAATCCAACAACTTAGCCATCGCCGGTCTTGCAGATATTTATCGGGATAAAGGAAATCATATCATTACGAGTGCGGTTGAACACCGTTCAGTCCTCGATGTGTGTGGGCAATTAGAAGAGAACGGATTTCGGGTTACCTATCTTCCGGTCAACCGAGAAGGTCTGATTTCGCTTGCGGATCTTAAATCCGAAATTACGGCAAAAACAATTTTGATTTCAATCATGCATGCCAATAACGAAATTGGGGTTTTACAGCCCATTCAGGAAATCGGGAAAATTGCAAAAGAAAGAAAAATATTTTTTCATTGCGATGCTGTTCAATCCATCGGAAAAATTCCTGTGAACGTTCAGGATTTAAACGTAGATCTCCTCTCCATTTCGGCTCATAAAGTTTATGGGCCTAAAGGAATCGGCGCTTTATATGTGCGTAAGAATAATCCGCGCGTCAGAATTAAACCCCTTCTTTATGGCGGAGGGCAGGAGCAAGGGCTTCGTTCAGGCACTTTAAATGTGCCGGCAATTGCAGGTTTCGGTACGGCTCTTCAAATTGCAATGAAAGAAATGCCCCAAGAATCCAAACGTCTTTTGGCAATCCGCGAAAAATTGAGAATGCGGATTATGGAAAATTTGTCGGAAGTTTATGTGAACGGAAGTTTGAGTGAGCGGCTTCCTGGAAATCTTAATTTAAGTTTTGCTTATGTGGAAGGCGAATCGCTTTTAATTAGTTTAAGTGATGATCTCGCAGTCTCTTCAGGGTCTGCATGTACACAGTTTAGTTTGGAACCTTCTTATGTATTGAAAGCGATTGGTATCGAATCCGGTTTGGAACACGCGTCACTTCGTTTTGGTTTAGGGCGTTTTAATACGGAAGATGAAATTGATTATGCGGTGGACTTGGTCATTAAAGTTGTGACGCATCTTCGCGAGTTATCACCCTTATATCAAGACGTGCAGAAAAAAACAGAGTCAGTCTCGGGAAGGATAAAATGATTCAATTAACAGATGCAGCGGTTCACGAAGTAAAAAGGTTGCTTGCCAAGCAAAACAAAACAGAGTTCGGTCTTCGTGTTGGCGTGCGCGGCGGCGGATGTTCTGGGCTTTCCTATGAGCTTAACTTCGGCCCGAAAAAAGAAGGGGACAACGAGTTTCAATGTAACACGGTTAAAGTATTTGTAGATCCCAAAAGCTATTTGTATCTGAAAGGTATTACCCTCGATTTTATGGATGGCCTTGAAAACCGGGGCTTTAAGTTCGTGAATCCCAACGCCGATAAAAGTTGCGGTTGTGGCGAATCTTTTTCTGTGTAGTTAACGGCATACTTTCCATTGAAAACAAAATTCCAAGACAAAATCATTTCGCTTGCCGCTCTCTTTTTGCTTGTCTGGTCTGTGTATTATTACACGTGGGGAAGACATCTATATTTAGTAACTGCTTATTGCAACTGTCCCATCTGTATTAATGTAAAGCGTTATCAGGATGGGCGCTTTGCGAGCGGAAGAAAAATTTATTGGGGTGGAATCGCTGCAGATAGAAAAATTTCTTTTGGTGCAGCAGTCGATCTTGTTCCGGCGTGGCCCATGGATTTTTGGAAGATTGAACGGATTTTAAACAATCGGAAAAATTTTCAAGTAGAAGACAGAGGTGGAAAAATTCGCGAACGGCATATCGACGTTTTTATTCCGGATTCTATGGGCGGACACAAAACCGCTATAAAATGGGGAAGACAAAAAATGCGGATCCGAATTAACGGGAAGTTAGCTGATTAAGTAGCCGGATTAATTCGGATTTGGTTCTCACGATTCGTTTTGCCCCTGCTTTTCTAAATCCTTTCTCCATCTCTTTTTTCTCCGAACTCAAATAGGGAAATCCCCAACCCTCAATATAAATTTTGCGGGAGGCCTCCCTAGCCATTTGAATGTCATCCGGCAGATCGCCGATATAAAGATATTTTTTCCGAAGCCCGTATTTTGCTGCAATTTTCAGCAAAGAATAGGGATGTGGTTTTTTAAATCGTCCACTCGGCAAATCGTTCACGCAAATTATTTTTCCGAAAAAACGCCTGATTCCAAATCTTTTAAGAACGTATCGTGCTTCCGTCCGGTTACGGCCTGTTGCAATCCCAAGTTTGATCCCACTCTTTTTCAGTTTTTCAAAAGTTGATTTTGGAAGTACCGGCCATTCACGGTTAATATATTTCTTGAAGTAGAGAGCTTGGAAAGCACGCGCTATTTTTGGAATCGAAACTTGAGAATTTTTTCCGCAAATCCGCTC
>ORMF010671000.1_pt1 | contig 16633 bp, 12 predicted proteins | sample 1779871 | NCBI WGS metagenome assembly ORMF01 (sample SAMEA104232316, study PRJEB22302) | groundwater metagenome | biome: forest; feature: aquifer; material: groundwater | place: USA | collected 2011-08-07 | depth 5.4 m
CCCCCGGCCCCGGCCCGGGCGCGCGCAGGGGGGGGCCGGCCCAGGCGACCTCGATCTCGCAGGCAAGCCCGCGCTCCGCCTCGACGGGCGGTGGTCCGTCGGGTGCGGCGGACGAGCTCGATACGCCCAGGATCGCGGCGGCGAGCGCGAGCCGGGCGCGGCGCGTCACCTTTGCCCTCGCATGAGGTGCCCGCGCGAGGCGAGGAACCGGCGCAGTGGCGCGAGGAACGCGCGGTCGGTCGGGAGCGCGAGGTAGTCCACGCCGCATCGCACGAGCTCGGTGCGCGCTCGGTGGGCTCCTTCCCAGCGCGTGCCTGGGCCGGCGAGGAACGTTCGCCCCGTCTCTGCCTCGTGGCCGCGGAAGAACCCGGCGCGGAGCGCGCCGGTCTCCGACGGATCGAGCGTGTGGAGCACGACCACGTCGTGTTGCTGGGCCGCTTGCCGGAGCGCCCAGACCGCATCGGGGTCGTGGAGATCGCTCGCGACCACGATCACGCTCGACCGCAGCGCGCGACCTCGCAGCTCGCCCAACCGCTCCGCCAGCCGGGTCCTCTCCGCGACGCCGCGCGCGCGCAGGGGTTCGATCGCTCGCCACAGGTCGCTCTGCAACAGGCTCGGCAGGGTCGCGGTCGTGCGCTCCCCGCCTCCGATCACGGCCACCGGGCTCAGGCGACGCAGGGCCACGAGCCCGAGCGCGGAGGCGGTCCACACCGCCACGTCGTGCTTCGACAGCGCCACCGAGGAAACGGCCATCGACGCCGAGGTGTCGACGACCACGTACACGCAGGTGCGCTTGAGCGCCTCGTGCTGTTTCGTGAACGCTCGTCCGGTGCGCGCCGTGAGGCGCCAGTCGAGCATGCGCACCGAGTCGCCGGGCTGATACGGTCGCGAGCTCGCGTATTGGAGGCCGCCTCCGACGAAGCGCGAGGCATCCGACCCGAACGCGAGGTCGTCGGCGAGCCGGCGCACGACGAGCTCGAAGTCGCCTCGCGCGAGCGCGTCGGGGGGCGGCAGCTCGGCGTGCGACGGGTCGTTCGCGGCTCGCGTCAAGCGAGCGACTCGATGAGGCTGCGCAGCACTGCCTCGGACCGGACGCCACCCGCCAGCGCCTCGTAGCTCAGGCGCATGCGGTGCAGCATCACGTCCTCTGCCAGCGCGAACAGGTCCTCGGGGATCACGTAGTCGCGGCCCTGGATGTAGGCCCGCGCGCGCGACGCGTGCGCGAGCGCGAGCGCAGCGCGGGGGCTGCAGCCCAGCTCCACGTGCTCGTGGGTGCGGGTGAGCCCGACGAGCTCGACGCAGTCGCGGACGAACACCTCGCTCACGTGCACGGCTTGTACCGCGGCCATCGCCTGGGTGAGCGCGCCTTTGTGGAGGCGATCGCGAGTGTCGATCGCGTCGAACGCCGTCATGGGCACGGCGCCGTCGCCCTGGTGCTTGAGCTTGAGCTCGAGGCTTCGTCGCACGACCTCCGCCTCGTCGCGCGGTGTGGGGTAGCCCAACCGGTGGCGCAGCATGAACCGGTCGAGCTGTGCTTCGGGCAGCTCGAAGGTGCCGGCCTGCTCGACGGGATTCTGTGTGGCGATCACGAGGAACGGCGCAGGCAGGTCGTGCGTGGCGTCCCCGATCGAGACGCGGCGCTCCTGCATGGCCTCGAGCAGCGCCGACTGCACCTTGGGCGAGGCGCGGTTGATCTCGTCGGCGAGCAGCAGGCTCGTGAAGATCGGGCCCTTGTGGACACGGAGCTCGCCCGTGCGTTGCTCGAGGATCTCGGCCCCGATGATGTCGGACGGCAGGAGGTCAATCGTGAACTGCACGCGCGCGAAGCGCAGGTCGATCGCGCGGGCCACGGCCTGCACCATCAGCGTCTTCGCGATCCCAGGAACGCCCTCGAGCAACAGGTGCCCGCCGGTGAGCAGGGCGATCAGCACACGGTCGACCACCGCCTCCTGGCCCACGACCGTGCGGGCGACCTGGGTGCGGACGACGTCGGCGAACGGACATTGACCCGTGACCACGCTCAACGCCCCTTGGGGAGCCGCTCGCCGAGCAGCTTCTCCACGAGCTTCTGGACTGCGTCGGGTTTCACGCCCGCTGCACGGACCTTCCCTGCGCGGTCGACGATCACGATCGTGGGGAAGAACTGGACGCCGTACGCCGTCGCCGTGGTCCCCCGCCGGTCGGCGGCATCGCCCTCCGCCGTGTCGTGCACGAGCGGGTGCGCGAGCTTGCGCTCCTTCACGAGAGCGGCCACGGAGTCTTCCGGTGCGCGCGCGTCACACACGAAGACGAGCAGCATGCCCTGGGATGCCAGCGCCTTCTCGACCGTCACCAAGGGCTCGAGCTGGGCCAACGAGACGGCGCTCGTGGGGGAGATGAACGCGATCACGGCGACCCGTCCCTTCCGCGCGGCCTCGTCGGCGGCGCGTCCCGTCCAGCGTCCCGTGAGGCGGCTAGCGCTCCGGCCCTCGATCGCCCGCAACGCGGTGGGGCGCGACTCTCCGCCCAGGTACACCTCGGCCGGAAACTCATCGGCCGCTTGCGCGCTCGGTGCCTCTTCGGCGAGGAGTGCTTGGACCACGTCTTCGACGTGCGCGGGCAGGAGCCCGGCAGCGCGGACGACGCCCGCGCGGTCGATCGCGACGTAGGTCGGCCAGAACTGAACCTGATACGCCTTGACCGAGGTCGCTCCCGCCGCGTCGCGCGCGACGGGGTAGTTGATCCCCGAGTCCTTTGCCACCGTGGCGGCCTGGTCCCAGCCCGACTCGGAGTCGTGCACGCCGACGAGCACGAGGCCGCGCTCGGCGTAGCGCCGGGCGAGCTCGACGTTGTGGGGAATCGCGGCGCGGCACGGGCCGCACCACGTCGCCCAGAAGTCGAGCACGACGACCTTGCCGCGTTGTGCACGGAGAACGCATTCGGGGCCGATCCAGGCCTCCGCCGCGATCGCGGGTGCGGGCTTGCCCTCGAGGGTGCGCAACTCCTCGGGGCGCTCGGCGCCCTGGTAGAACCACTCGTCGGGAAACGCCTTGGGCTGCGCCGCCGCATCGGCGCCGCAGCAGCAGGCCCACGCGGCCACCAGCAAGCACCAACCGAGACGTCGTGTCATCGTCGCGCCCGTCCTACGATCGAGTGCGGCGAGTCTACCAGGGGGCGGCGGGGCGACGGGCGGGGGGCGGGCTCGCGGAGTACAGTACCGCGGTGAATCGGGACGCGAGCCTAGCGCGGATGCGGAGCGAGCGGTTCGACGTCCTCGTGATTGGCGGGGGAGTCACGGGGTGCGGCATTGCCCTGGACGCCGCGTCGCGGGGGCTCAAGGGCGCGCTGCTCGAGCGCAACGACTTCGCGAGCGGGACGTCCAGCAAGTCGTCGAAGCTGATCCACGGGGGGCTGCGCTACCTCCGGCAGCTCCAGCTCCACGTCACGATCGAGGCCTCGCGCGAGAAGGCCCGCCTCAAGAAGCTCGCGCCGCACCTGGTCGAGGACCTGCCGTTCCTGCTTCCCCTGTGGAGCCGCGCGGCGCGGCCCGTGATCGCGTCGGGGTTGTGGATCTACGACGCCGCGGCAGGGTTCCCGAAGGGGCGGATCCACAAGCATCTCGGCCGTCGCGAGACGCTCGAAGCCCTGCCGGGCCTGCGGTGCCAGGGTCTCCGAGGTGGGTACGTCTACTTCGACGCGCGCGCCGACGATTGCCATCTCGTCCTGCATCTCGCGCGGAAGGCGGCGGAGCTCGGGGCCGTGCTCGTCAACTACGCCCCGGTGACGGGCCTCGTCAAGGTCGGCGGCAAGGTGGCGGGAGCGCACACTCGCAACTTCACGGTTGCGGCCGATCGCGTCGTGAACGCGACCGGTGTGTGGTGTGACGGGGTTCGAACGGCCGACGACCCCGCTGCCCGGCCGACGGTGCGGCCATCGAAGGGGATCCACCTCATCGTGTCGGCCGATCGCCTCGGCCTCGCGATGGCCGCGATGCTGCCGTCACCCGCCGACGGACGGATCGTGTTCCTGATCCCGTGGGGCCAGCGGGTCGTGATCGGCACGACGGACACGGACTACGCGGGCTCGCTCGATGCGCCCCGGGTCGACGCGGGCGACGTGGCCTACCTCCTCGACGTGGTCAATCTCAACGTGCCCAAGGCCAAGCTGACGCGGGCCGATGTGCTGAGCAGCTACGCGGGCTTGCGCCCGTTGCTCGTCGACGGAGCGGAGGTGCCGTCCAAGGCGTCGCGCGAGCACCATCTGTTCGAGAGCGGCTCGGGCCTGATCACGATCACGGGGGGGAAGCTCACGACCTATCGACTGATGGCCAAACAGGTCGTCGACCGGCTCACCCCCGTGCGGTGCCGGACGCACGCGATCGACCTGTTCGCTTCGGGGTTCGACGATCCGCTCGCCCGGGTCTACGGGTCGGAGGCGGCGCGGATCACGGACCGCGCGCCGCTGGTGGAGGGTCTACCGAACGTGTGGGGCGAGATCGACTACGCGGTCGAGCACGACCTGGCGCACACGCTCACCGACGTGCTGGCGCGGCGCGTGCGCCTGGCGCTCCACGCTGCCGATCAGGGGCGCGCCATCGCTCCCGCGGTGGCCGAGCGCATGGGGCGCCTCCTGGGCTGGGACGTCCTGGAAAGGGCGCGGCAGGTCGCGGCCTACGAGCAGGAGCTGGCCGAGAGCTACGCGCGTTAGCAGCCTGTGGTGAACGTACGCGAACGGGCTTCGAGCCGCGAATCGGCCGGGGCGGCGTTCGGCTCGCTGCGGAGTGCTCCGCGCTCCCCCTACGCAGCGAGCGCAAGGTTGCCGGAGCGCACACCCGCGACTTCACGATCGCAGCCGATCGCGTCGTTAACGCGACCGGCGTGTGGTGCGACCGGGTTCGAACGGTCGACCTGGGCGACGGTGTGGCCCCGGAGAGTTTTACGCCCCACAAGGCCGCTGCCGCCGATAGGCTGAGGCACCATGGTGACCACTACTCTCGCGCGCCGCGCAGATGCGTCGAAGCTCTTCCTCCTCGGGTTCCTCACCCTGTTCCTCGAGCTGGTGTTCATCCGCTACCTGGCGGGCAACATCTGGAACCTGGGCTTCTTCCCGAACCTCGTGTTGATCGCCGTGTTCATCGGCATGGGGGTGGGCTTCGTGTCCCACCATCGCTGGGACGACGCGAGGTCGGCTTCGTACTTCCAGGCGGCACCGTTTCTGATTCTCGCGCTCGTGGCCTTCGTGACCTTCAAGCACCCTGTGGTTCCCGGTTTCAACGAATGGCAGGGGGACTTCGGCGGCGATCTCTACTTCACGGCCGCGCCCGCGCATTCACAATGGCGCAACGCCGCCATGTTCGGCGTGTGGTTCGTTTCGATCGTGGCGATCTTCGTGCTCGTCTCGCAGCGCACCGCCAAGCTGTTCCGCGGGTTTTCCCCGCTCGAGGCGTATACGCTCGACATCTCCGGGTCGTGCGCGGGGATCGTCTGCTTCATGGCGATGAGCTGGCTTCGCGTACCCGCCTACCTGTGGTTCGCGATCCTGATCGGGCTCTTTGTCGGCTCCCAGCCCACGGGGCGACGCCGAGCCACCTGGCTCCCCGTGCTCCCGCTCGTCTTGGCCGTGTACTTCGCCCACCAAGGTGACACCCGCTTGCTGGCCGACCGCAAGTACCGGGGCGACGTTCTCGTGCAGTGGTCCCCGTACCAGAAGGTCGAGTACGTCAACTCCGAGGACTACTTGCATCGCGTCTTCGTGAACGGCGTCAACCACCAGCACATGGACACGGTTGAGCACATCAAGGCGTTCTCCGAGGGCATCCCGTACAGCCAGCCCTATCACGAGCGGGCCAAGCAACCGCAGCTCCCGCCCTACAAGACCGTGCTGATTCTCGGCGCGGGCTCGGGCAACGACGTCGCAGCCGCGCTGGCGAACGGTGCCGAGCACGTCGACGCGGTCGAGATCGACCCGGTGATCGCGGAGCTCGGCCGGCAGTTCCACCCCGCGAGGGCGTATCACGACCCACGCGTTACGCTGACAGTCACGGACGGTCGGGCATTCCTCACTCGCGCTCAACGGAAGTACGACTTGATCGTGTTCGCGCTGACGGACTCGATGGTGAAGGTGAGCCCAATGGCGCAACTGCGGCTCGAGAACTACCTCTTCACCGAGGAGTCGGTCGCGCGGGCGTATCGACTGCTCTCCGACGACGGGGACGTCCTGTTCTACAACTTCTATCGGCAGCCGTGGCTCCGGCAGAAGATCGAGCAGATGATCCACAACGTCGCGGGCGCGTCCCCCAAGCCGATCTTCCAGCGCGGCGACTTCGCGATGCTCGTCGCCGGGCGTCACAGCTCGAGCGCGACCCCGACCATCGTCGGCGACGGCACGGCGGTCGACACGGCCACCGACGACTGGCCCTTCCTGTATCTGCAGGCGCGCGGGAACCCGACCCTGTACCTCCTTGCGATCAGCGGGGGCGCGCTGCTCTTGACCGGACTCATGTTGATCGTGCAGCGCAAAGGACCGGTCACACAGGGCGACGGTCAGGGCGGGTTGTCCACGAAGATCGCGTTCATGCTGATGGGCGCCGCCTTCCTGTTGCTCGAGACGAAGAGCGTGATCCAATTCAGCCTGCTGTTCGGCACGACGTGGATCAACAACTCGCTCGTGTTCCTCGCGGTGCTGCTCCTCGTTCTCGCGGCCAACTGGGTCGCCGTGGGCGTGAAGGACCGCCACCTCGGCATCGTGTACGCACTGTTGCTCGCATCGTGCCTCGTGACCCTGGCCTATCCGTTAGCGGGGCTTCTGTCGATCGAGAGCGCGCTCGCGCGCTTCGTGCTGGCAAGCCTGATGACGTTCTTGCCGATCTTCTTTGCGAATCTGATCTTCAGCATCGTCTTCCGAAATCAGGCCGTAGCCGAGCACCTCTTCGGGTGGAACCTGATCGGCGCGACGCTCGGAGGAGTGATCGAGTACACGAGCCTCGCCGTCGGCTACAACAAGCTGTCGATCGTCGTCGCGGCGTGTTACACGGCGGCCTACGCCGCGCTCCTTGCGGCGAGGCGACGCGGCGCCGGCGGCTCCAGGGGGTCCTGACCTCGTGCGATGATCGATGGACCGACTCCGCGCCTCGGCCGGAATCGGAGTCGATTCTCGCGCGAGGAGCCCGTTGGTGGACGACGAACATCGGAAGTGGCTGGTCGGCTGCGGCCTCCTGTCGCTGCTGCCGCTGCTGTTGGTCCCGTTCTGTCAGGCGCGCTCGGCGCGCCGAGAGATGGACCACGCGACGCAGGGAGAGCGCGAGGTTACGCTGCCTCCCAGCGTGCCGGTCGTTCGGGAGGTGACTGCGGCCGAGCGCATTCGCACGCTGCTCTCGGATCGCCCCGACCGATCCGCGACCGACGGCGAGCGCGCGCTGGGGTTGTGCCAGGAGCGTCTCGCGGCGACCGGCCTGGCGGCCACCGAACGCGACGAGCTCCTTCGCCTCCTGCCTCAGGCGTACCTGGCGGCCCATCGCGAGGCGCTCGCTCGAGGAAATCGGGCGGAGGCGATCCGCCTCGTTCGCGGTGCGCTCGACCACGCCTCGACCGCGTCAGTCGACGAAGCTGCGGCGTGGCGGGATCCGGCGGGTGTGCTCCTGCGGGCTCATGCCGACTGGACGCGCGTCGACCTCGAGGCCGCGCTCGCCGGTGGAGCGGCGCGGGCGGACTCGGCGCTCGCGGCGGCCTGGGACGACCCCTACGCGGCGCTGCCGCACGGCATGGCGGTCGTGATCGAGCACCTGCTGGCGCGCCGCCGCGCCGCGGCCGGAACGGAGGACGCGCGTGCGTTGCTCGCTCGGGCTGCAGAGGTCGCGATCGCCTGCACCCACCTGGGCTACGACGACGTGCGCGACACGCCCCTCGAGCGAACCCTCGCGGCCGAGCACACCTTCGATGAGCTTGCGGCCATGGGCCAGCAGCACGAAGCGGCCGGCGAGCCGGCGCTCGCCACCGCGTACTGGATGGCGCTCAAGCGTCACGGCGATTGGGCGGCGCGGGCCAAGACCTACCGCGCCCGCTGGGAGCTGGAGCTGCCGATCCGGCGAGCGATGCTCGCTTTGGCGCGCTCGATCGAGGCGGGCCGCCATCGCTGGCTTCGCCCCGATGTTCAAACCAACTGTGCCATCATGCTCGCGCAAGAGGCCCGGGCCCTCGCGCGCGAGCTCGACCGCCGCGGCAAGCTGATGGGCGATCTCGGACCGTTCCTCGCGCTCGCCACCGAGGCCGACCAGGCGCTGCTCGATCTGCAGCTGGGCCGACTGCGGCGCCTGGCAACGGCCGGGGAGCCGATCGAGCACGCGGCGGAGGAGTACCTGAGAGACGGTCTGCTCGACCACCTGCAGTTCCGTGCCGCCTACGCCGGACACGATCCGCTCGAGGGTGTGCCGGAGCCGCTACACGCGGAGCTCGCCGCTCGTGGGACCACGCCGCTCGAGCGTTGGGCGGCATTGTCCGAGGCGGTGCGTCGGGGCCGATACCGACTTGCCGGGTACGGCGCGACCGAGGTGGAACGGCTGCTGTGGGGCGTGCGCGCGCGCGAGGCGATTGCTCGCAACGACCTGGCCCAGACGCGACGGGTGCTGCGCAGCGCGCCTCGTGAGCTCGCGGTGCCGGTCGTGGCGCACCTGCTCGACCGGATCCGCCGCGCGCGCGCGACCAGCGACTGGGGTGGGTTGTACTCGCTCGGCGGCTTCTACGTCGCCGAGCTCGGCACGGACGCGCCCGCGTCGGTCCGCGACGAGCTGGTGAGCTGTCTGGCGGCCGCCACCGAGGCCTTCGTCCAGGCCGGACAGCGCATGAAGCGCGTCTTCCTTCTCAGCCTGATGGCCGACGTCCGGAAGGGCACGGCCGAAGGGGCGCGGCTGCGCGAGCTGGCGCTGCGCTTGGCGTTCGAGGCCGTCGCCGACATTCAGTCGAGCCCCGAGCCGCGCCATGCGGACCGCGAGCTGCCGTCCGGCCTCGTGGGTCACTCGGTCGCCGCGGTGGTCAACGCCTGCGAGATTCCCCTGCTCCTGGTCTACGACGGCCCGGAGCGGTTCTACGTCCGGGTCGACCCGATGCGCCGCGGCTGCATCGTGCTACGCGACGGCGCCTACCAGGTGGCCGTCGTCGGTGCGCAGGAGGACCTCCGACCTTATCGCGGGCGCGAGACCTACGCCGAGCGTTACGGTTGCGTCACGTACTACGTCCAGCGCTCCGACCAGCCGGCCCCGGACCCGGCCGCGATTCGGGGGTTCTTCGGCGCGTGGCACCTGATGCGAACCCCCGACGGTGGGCGTTATCGCATCGCCGATGCGGAGCTGGGATTGGTTGCCCGCGACGAGTAAGTCAGCGGTCAGTGGTCGGCGCGAGTGACGTTACGATGCCCCGGCCATCGCCTGGGACGTCGCGGAGAGGGCGCGGCAGTCGCGGACTACGAACACGAGCTCGCCGAGAGTTACGCGCGTTGTTAGAGCGGTCCGTGAGGCCGTGTGTCCCGCATGCGGGTCAGCCGACGGCGGTTCGCCTCCTCCTCGTCCGCGCGGTGGCGCGCGGTCACGAGGCCGAGCACCGCGCCAATCGATCCGGCGAGCAGACGCGCCGCGAGCGCAAACGGCTCGCCGCCGCCGCGGCCCAGCACCAACAGGCCGCACGCGGGCTCGCCGGCGTCCAACGGCACGGCGATCGCCGGGCGCGGGCCATCGGGGCAGGTTGCGCCGGGCTCGAGCGCCGCGCGGGCGCGTTCGTCGTCGGGGGCCAGGTCGCCCTCCGCGAAGGGCTCGCCGGCGCGATGGCGGACACACGGCTCGCCTGTATGCATACACCGCTCGAGGACGAGGGCCGCCGCGGCCCCCGGCCCCTCGAGCACGAGCAGCTCGAGCAGGCCCGCGGTTGCGGTCGTCGGGTCGCTGCGCGAGGCGATCTCGCCCGCGCGGCACGTCGCGACGAAGTACCGATTCATCGCGGCGAGCCGGGCGTAGCTCGCCGTGAGCAGCGCGCGGTACGCGGCCGCGCCCCCGTCGCCACGGCGGTCCAGCTCCGCGCGAAAGTCGTTGGCCTCGAGCCGCGAGAGCGTCGCCCCCCGTGGGCCTGCCACCGCGGCGGCGCCGCGCGCGCCGCGGTCCAGCAGCGACATCTCGCCCAGGAGCTCACCGGGCCCGAGCCGCGCCAGCAACGTCGCGCCGCGGCGGACGAGCACCTCCCCGGCCTCGACCACGAACACACAGTCGCCCGGCGCGCCTTCGGCGAACACCTCCTCGTCGGCTTGAACGTGGACCGTGCGCATCCGCGTCGCGAGAGCCGTGGCGAGCTCACCCAGGAGCTCGGCCCAGGGCCCGGTCACCGCGCGCCGGCCGGGGCGGCCGGCTTCTCGAACTGGGCCTTGAGGGACTTGGGATCGTTGGCCTTGGCCATCGCGTCCTCGAGCTTGATCTCCCCGGCCGCCACCATCTGCGTGAGGTGGCGGTCGAACGAGATCATCCCGTACTTGCCGCCCGTCTCGATCGCGGTGTAGAGCTGGTGGGTCTTGCCCTCCCGGATCAGGTTGCCGATCGCGTGGTTGCAGACCATCACCTCGCGCACGGCGACGCGGCCCTTGCCGTCGGCGCGCGGGAGCAGCGCCTGGCACACCACGCCCTTGAGCGTCGTCGAGAGCTGCATGCGCACTTGCTGCTGTTGGTGCGACGGAAACACGTCGATGATCCGGTCGACCGTCTGCGCCGCGTCCGTGGTGTGGAGCGTGCCGAACGCGAGGTGGCCGGTTTCGGCGATCGTGATCGCGAGGGAGATCGTCTCCAGGTCCCGCATCTCGCCGATCAGGACGACGTTGGGATCCTGGCGCATCGCGTGGCGCAGCGCCTCGTTGAACGTGTGGGTCGTGCCCCCGACCTCGCGCTGCGTGACGATCGCCTTCTTCGGGGTGTAGACGTACTCGATCGGGTCCTCGATCGTCAGGATGTGGACGCGATTGTTCGCGTTGATCTGGTCGATCAGGCTCGCGAGCGTCGTCGACTTCCCGGAGCCAGTCGGTCCGGTGACGAGCACGAGCCCGCGCGGCAGATCCTTGAACTGCAGGATGCTCTCGCCGAGCCCGATGTCCTCCGGGGAGGGGATCTTGTCCGAGATCACCCGCATCACCGCGCCGGTGCCCTCGATCTGCTTGAGGACGTTGACGCGGAACCGGCACAGCTCGGGCACCGCAAGCGAGGCGTCGAGCTCCCAGCGCTCCTCGAACGCCTTGACCTGGTCGGGCCGCAGGATGCCGAAGATCGCCTGCTCGAGCTGGGCGGGAGTCACGGGGTCCATCTTGAACGGCATGATCTGCCCGTTGATCCGCACCATCGGCGGCCGCCGCGGGACGAAGTGAATGTCCGACGCGCCGTTGCGGACGGCTTGGCGCAGCACGTTGATGATGTCCATCCGAGGGGGATCTCCTAGGGACGTGTGGCCTGCATCATAGCCGCCTGATGGAGAGGCACAGGCCGCTGCGCGGCCGAGCGCAGGCTGCTCGCGTCAACGCCTCGGAGCACCGTATGTCGCCACGAGAGCGCCGAGCGCCTCGCGTGCGTCTGGCGCGAGCGTGCGAGTCGCCCAGTCCTCGATGTACGCGAGGTCGAGCTCGCCGTGCCGCGCCACGAGCAACCGCTGTACGTCGATCAGATCCTTGGGCCGGTTGAACACCATCTTGAGCAGGACGAGATCCTCGGCCGTGGTGATCCACGCCGACTTCGCGGCGGTGATCGCGCCGCGCCACCGCCGCGCGAGAACCGAGTGCTGGAGCGGCACCTTGGGCACGAACAGCTCCACGCGCACGCCTCGCCACGTCACGCGACAGAGTCCGCTCGTGCGGGTCTCGTCGAGCCATCGCCGCGCGTCGAGGGGCGTACCTTCACTCGACGTGAATCCCGCCGCAGCGAGCGCGTCGACGAGGCACTGCGTGCGAATCGCCGGGATTGCGACGAGCACGTCGACATCGGCGGTCGCGCGTGGATATCCGACGAGGCCCATGGCGATCGCCCCGCCCACCGCATAGTCGACGTTGCTCGCCTCCAGCACGTCGACCAGGGCGACGAGCGCGTCGGTGACGGTCGCCTCGATCACGGCTGCTCCGGAACGCGCTCCCACCACGCCCCCGGGTCGTCGAGCGCGCGGAGGCGGACCTGGGCGCGGCGGACGGCGGGGTCCCCTCGGGCGACGCGCTCGAGCTCCGCGAACGCGACGAGATGGCGCCACAGGGCTTGGGTGTCGAGCCCTCGGTAGGGTTCGACGTCGGCGCGCGCGGCGGCCACGTTCTCGGGTGCGGTCGCGAGGCACGCCGCGCGCAAGAGCGCTGTTGCGTCCATCACCCAAAGTATCGCACACGCGACGGCGGTACGCCTTCCGGGGTGATGCCGCGACGGGCCGGATCCTGCAAGGATGGCCGAGTCCGGGTACGTTGTCCGGCAGGTGCCGGCTCGCCTGGGGTCGGCCCGGCCCATCCTCGTCCAGGAGCACCCCATGACGCCCCGGCCCGGGCCTACCGAATCGCGCGTCCCGTCGTCCGGGCCGTCGTCCGTGCGCTTCCACGACGCGGCCGCCGATCCGACGCGGACGTTGCCCGCGCTATCCGAGTCGCGCGCGCCCGTCCCGAGCGACGCGCCGCGCCTCGGGCGCTACGCGGTCGTCGGCCGGCTCGGGCGTGGGGGGATGGGCGAGGTGCTCCGCGTGAGGGACCTCGAGCTCGATCGCGAGATGGCGGCCAAGGTGATGCTCGAGCTGAGCGACGCGCGCCAGCTCGAGAAGTTCCTGCTCGAGGCCCGCATCACCGGTCAGCTCGAGCATCCGGCGATCGTGCCCGTCCACGAGCTCGGACGGACGACCGACGGTCGCGCGTACTTCACGATGAAGCGCGTGCAAGGCGAGGACCTCGCGCGCGTGCTCGACCGGTTGGCAGAGGATCCCGAGGCCCGGCCGACGCTCGCCGAGCGGCTCGGCATCTTTACGAAGGTCTGCGACGCGATGGCCTTTGCGCACGCGCGAGGCGTGATCCACCGCGACCTCAAGCCCGCCAACGTCATGGTCGGCGAGTTCGGCGAGGTTCAGGTGATGGACTGGGGTCTCGCCAAGGTGCTCGGTCAACAGGACGCCGCTCGTGTGGACGCGACACACGCCCCGGGCGCCGACGCCGGAGGCGATCCGCTGGCGACGCGGGACGGGACGATTCTCGGCACGCCCGCCTACATGCCTCCCGAGCAGGCCGAGGGGCGCATTGCGGACCTCGACCAGCGCTCGGACGTCTACGCTCTCGGCGCGATCCTGTACCACCTGCTCGTGCTCGTGCCACCGTATGTCGGCGAGAGCGTGTGGGACGTGCTCGACCAAGTGACGCGGGGCGAGCTCGTGTCGCCGCTCGACCGCGTGCCGGAGCGCCGCGTGCCGTGGGAGCTCTCGGCCGCCGTGATGAAGGCGATGGCCGCCGACCCGGACGCGAGGTACCCGTCCGTTGCAGCGCTTGCTGGAGACGTGCAGGCGTGGCTCCGGGGCGGCACGCTGGGCGCCGCTCGCTATACGAGTGCGCAGCGCGTTGCCAAGTGGGTGCGCCGCCACAGGAGCATCGCTCTCGCCACCCTCGCGCTCGTGGTCGCCAGCGTGGGTTGGAGCGGACACGCCGCCTGGCAGCGCCGGCTCGAGCGGCGCGCGGGGGGCGCCGCCGCCGTCGCTTCTGCGCGCGGGCTCCTCGAGCGCCATCCGTGCGTCGCGGCGAGCCCCCGCGTCGAGGTCGCCGTGGACGACGCGACCACGTCGGACGTGCCGGAGTCGCTCGACGAGCGCGCTCAGCGCGAGCGCGCGATCGCGGCACGGTTCCAGGCCGCGAGCGCGCTCGACCGGGCGCTGGTGCGGTCGGGCGACGACGACGTGGTCCGAGCGCTGCGCGCGCGTGTCGGCCTGGAGCTCGGTCACCTGGCTCTCGTTGGCCGGGACTACGGGCTCGCCGTGCAGGCGTACCGCGATCTCGCGCGCTTCGGGGCGAGCGACGCCGAGGTCGCCCACCTGCTCGACACGGTCGAGACGGCCCGCGCCGCGCGGCACTCGGCGATCGAGCGTCGAGTGCGGTCGATCGTGGAGGACGTGGGCGCGGGCCTCGCCCGACCCGGTCGGCCGCCTCGGGCGCCGGACCTGGACGACTACGTGTTCGAGGCCGCGAGCTACCGCGAGCTCGTCACGGTGCGCGTCCTCGGCGCCGCTCTCGAGCCGCTCATCGAGCGGGGGCGCGTCGGCGGGCGCTCGGTCGCGTGGAGTGACGGCGAGACGGACCTGGCCCGTTTCGCCTGTCGGGTGTTGGGTCGCTTGCGGCTGGCGGAGCCCGGGCCCGTCTTGGCTCGCTGGATGGAGGTCGTGTGGGACCCGGACCTCGCCCTCGACGCCGGCCGCGCGCTCGTGCGCCTACCGGGCGCGATCGGGCACCGCGCCGCGCGGGCGGCGTGCGAGCGCCTGGGGCCCGTCTCCGCGTTCGCCCAGGAGATCCTGCCGCGTCTCGCGCAGGTAGAGCCTGTTGCCGCGGACGATCCCGCGGATCTCGCGACGCCCCTCGCCGTCGCGCAGGCCGTGGGCGAGCTCCTCGTTGCACGTCAACCGGATCGGGCGATGCGGCTGATCCAGCAGGCGATCGCGCGTCACCCTGACTGGGAGTCGGCGCTCCTTGTCATGCGCGCCGCCACGTCGACCGATCTGCGGGACTGGGACGGGGCTCGGCGCGACCTCGATCAGCACCTCGCGCGCGAGCCATCCAGTGCCCCCGCGCTCCGGGCCCGCGGCCACCTCCGTAAGCTCCAGAACGACATCGCGGGCGCGGAAGCCGACCTGCGCCGCTCGCTCGAGCGCGAGCCCCGCGCCATCGCGCACCGCGACCTGGCCGACATCGCCTACTACGTACGACGCGACCTCGAGGCGGCGGGTCGCGAGCTCGACCTCGCGGTCGGCCTCGCCCCGAACGACGCCGAGATCCTGGCGTTCCGCGGCATCGTGCTCGCGGCGCGCGGTCGGGAGCGCGAGGCGATGGCGGACCTGGACCGCGCCGTCGCCCTGGACTCCCAGAGCGCGAACAGCCTGGCGTCGCGCGGGACCGCGCGGTTGATGCTCCGCCAGACCTCGCTCGCGATCGCGGACCTCAATCGCGCGCTCGAGCTCGACCCCGACAACGTCCACGCCCGCACCAGCCGCGCCGTCGCGCAGATCGCCGCCGGTGCGCTGGATGGTGCGCTGGCGGATGCACGGCGGGCGGTCGAGCTCGCGCCGAACGCCCCCGAGACCCACCGAACCCTGTGCGAGGCGCACGCCCATCGAGACGAGCTCGAGGCCGCGCTCGCCGCGGCGGAGCGCACGCTCGCGCTGAGAGCCGAGGACCTCGTGGCGCGCAAGCTGCGCGCTCAGCTTCGGGAATGCCTGCGCGATGTCACCGGTGCGCTCGCGGACTGGGACCAGGTGGCGGCGCACGCCCCACTCGACCCCGAGATCTACCCGGCGCGGGCACGGCTCCATCGCGCCCGCGGGGACTACGAGCGCGCGCTGGTCGACCACGCGCGGGCGCTCGAGCTCGCCCAGGGCGCGGCGCGGCTCGAGGCGCAGCTCGCGCGGTGCCTCACGTACGTGGAGCGGGGTGCGTTCGCCGAGGCCGAGGCCGATGCTGCGGCGATCCTCGCCGCGGCCCCGGATCACGCCCTCGCGGCGGCGGCGCGAGCGCTCAATTGCGCAGCACAGGGGCGAACCGACGAGGCGCGGGGCGCGTTCGAGGCCGTGCGCCTGCGGGATCCCGGTGGCGCCTACTGGCCGCTGTGGGTCGTGGCGTTGGGCGGACCTCCGTCCGTGGTGGACGCGGCTTCGGTGGGCGAGGCGTGGCCGGCGCCGGTGGCTCGCGTGCTCGGGGGCCACCTCGCGCTCGCCGCGGCCTCGCACGCGCTCGAGCCCCTTGGGCCACGCGTCCGCGGCCGGCGGCGCTGCGAGCTCTTCGCCTTCGCCGGTGCGGCGCACGAGCGCGCCGGGCGAGTCGCCGAGGCCCGCGCGGCGTACGAGACGGCCGTGGCTCAGGGCATGCCGGACAGCTGGCAGTACACCTGGGCCGTCGTGCGTCTTCGCGCGCTCGGGCGATAGGGCGACGGGTGATCGCGATATAGTGCGGGCCGCGGCTCCACCTTTCTCGATCGGACGGTTCGCACATGACACGTGGCGTCTCGCCTTCTTCCGGTCCCGGTCCGGTGTGGTGGTGGGCGCTCGCGTGGGGGCTCCAGGGCGCCGGGATGGTGTGGTTCGAGCCGCTCGAGACGGTCGCGGACGTGGGCCGGTTCGGGGCGATGTCCGCGGTCGCCGCCGTGCCGCTCGTGGCGCTCTACCTCACTCTGGCGCGCCGCGCCGCACGCGGCGGGCTCGGGTCGGGCGCGTCGTGATCCGCGAGGCCACGGAGGCCGACGTGTCGGCGATCGCGCGCGTACACGTGGCCAGCTGGCGCGAGACCTACGCCGGGATCGTGCCGCAGGCCTACCTGGACGGGATTCGGGTGGAGGACTGGGAGGCGCGGCGGCGGCGCCATCACGGGGCGCCGGGGACTCACACGCGTGTGGGCGTGGCCGCGGGCGTGGTCGTGGCGTTTGCGATCGGCGGCG
>ORMF011335828.1_pt1 | contig 16627 bp, 20 predicted proteins | sample 1779871 | NCBI WGS metagenome assembly ORMF01 (sample SAMEA104232316, study PRJEB22302) | groundwater metagenome | biome: forest; feature: aquifer; material: groundwater | place: USA | collected 2011-08-07 | depth 5.4 m
TGTTCCGCCCTCGGGCAAGGTGTTGTCTGGCGGCGTGGATTCGAACGCGCTGCAACGGCCGAAGCGCTTTTTCGGCGCGGCGCGAAACATCGAAGAGGGCGGGAGCCTGACGATTGTCGCAACGGCTTTGATCGACACGGGGAGCCGCATGGACGACGTGATCTTCGAGGAGTTCAAGGGAACGGGCAACTGCGAAATCATCCTGGAAAGAAAACTCGTCGACAAGCGCGTGTTTCCGGCCATCGACATCAACCGTTCGGGGACGCGCAAGGAAGAGCTTTTAATGCCGAAGGACGAGTTGAACCGGGTGTGGGTGCTGCGGAAAATACTGAACCAGTTGTCGCCGGTGGAAGCGATGGAACTGCTGCTCGACAAACTCTCCAAGACCAAGGCCAACGCCGACTTCCTCAACTCCATGAGCGGGGGAAGTTAGAGTATTTTGACAACTGGTGTATCCCTCTGCGAGAGGAAGAGAACGCAGTGCAGATCCCTCACTGCGTTCGGGATGACAGCGTGAAGGTTCCGATTGACAACGGTGCGCGGGGATGAAAACGGGAGACACCTTTTGGAAATTTTGGTTAGAAATTGACACCCGAATTCCGAATGACAGATTCCTATGGACTCAGAAGAGCGTCACAAGTGGAGCAGGGGCGAGCGAGAGATTCTTCAGACTCTCGACTCGATTCTCAAGGAGAAGTTCGTTAAAGATACGGTGGAATTGGTTGCGGCGAAGCTCCGGTCCCGAGTCGCGGAACAGCACGACTGCTTGATGGCGAAAGAGCCGCTCCCGATCGCAACATACGGCGATAAACTGCCGGGCGTGGTCCGCTCGAGTTGGGTCTATCTGATGAATGCGCCAGCCGTGGCCGGACCGGAGAGGCATCCGAACAGCCATCAGCGCACGATGGCCTATACCGGAACCGGTTTCTTCGAGGTCAATCAATCCCCCGATTTTGATGGCGAAGATGAGGGGGCAAGCTTCCTTCTGGTCGGCGCTGTGGAAGGGCCTCTCGAAACCCGGTGGGTCTCGATTCCGGAAGACCTTTGGCACCAAGCGGTTGTTCCCGAGGGCGAATGGGTGCTCGTGTCATTCCATACCGCGCCGGAGAAGGAACTCGTCGAAGAGCGGCCGGGATAGGCGTATCACCCCGCAAAGCTCAGCACCACCTTCCCAAACTGCTGCCCGCTCTCCAGGTATTCATGCGCTTTCGCAACTTCCGTGAAGGGAAACACACGGTCCACCACTCCCCGTAACTTTCCCGTCTGAACGAGCTGCATGATCCGGAACATATCGCCGCGGTCTCCCATCGTCGAGCCGAGGATGGATTGCTGGCGGATGTAGAGGAAGCGCAGGTCGACCGAAACGTCGTAGCCGGTTGTTGCGCCGCAGAGCACCAGTTTTCCGCCCTTGCCGAGGCTTCTCATGCTCCCTTGCCAGCTCGCCGCGCCTGCGTGGTCCACGATAATGTCCACGCCCCGGCCTCCGGTCAACTGCTTCACCTCTTTGGCAACGTCCTGTTTGTAGTGGTCGAGCACGGCGTCCGCGCCGAGCGCTTTGGCCTTTTCGAGTTTGGCGGTGCCGGCCGTTGCAATCACGCGAGCGCCGTGGGCGAGGGCGATCTGCACCGCGGCGCTTCCCACTCCGCTCGATGCAGCGACGATCAGAACGGTGTCGCCGGGCTTCACGCCGCACTTGTTCACCAGCATCTCCCAGGCGGTGATGTAAACCAGAGGAATGGCGGCGGCCTCTTCGAAACCAATGTTCGACGGCTGGCGGATGACTCGGCTTTCCTCCATGACCACGAATTGCGCCTGCACTCCGTTAGCATGTTCACCGAGAATCCCGTACTTGGCGCAGTATTGCTCTCTGGCACGCAGGCACTCCCGGCACAGGCCGCAACCAAATCCCGGCTGCGGCATGACGTTGTCTCCCACGGCAAACTGCGTGACTTCTTTCCCGATTTCCTTCACAACTCCGGCGCCGTCGCTCCCGAGAATCACGGGCAGCGGAACGCCCGGCAGCCCTTTCCGGACCCATATATCCAGGCGGTTCAGAGCGGCGGCCTTAATCTCGATTAGAACCTGGCGCGGTCCTGGCCGGGGTACGTCGATTTCATCGATTCGCAGTTGATCCAGTCCGCCGTGAGCGTGAATTCGAATGGCTTTCATGGTGCTCCTTTCGCAATCCGACATTGTAACGGAGCCGCACGACATAAGGAAGGTTTCAAACCCACAATCCCAACGCGTCCTAATGCTCTCTGATCCGCGACGCGTCGCAGGATCCGTCCAACGCCGATGCTCCAGTCCGGCGGATTTGGCGTATTCTTTACTCTATGGACCGTTGTCGCGAGGCAGTTGTCCGCTCCGGCTGGCGGTTCGTTGCGTTATTGCCAGGAAAGTCTTCAAGACCCCGCGGCAACCAAACCCTGCGGCAACCAAAAGCCGGGTATTGCATTCCAATCCTGCATACGCCGGAAGAGGCTGGCGCCGGGGCGAGCTGCCCGGTCGATTTTATAAGCGAGGTTGCGTTATCAAACCGTATCTCTTGATTGCCGCCTGTATGGCCATGATAATGCCGGGAGCCCTTCGCGCGCAGGGGCCGGAAAAGCAACAGGACGAGGAGATTCGGCGGGCGCTCGAAAAGATCGCCACGGTTTACGATATCGTGGCCACTCGCTCGGCCAATCCAGTGGACCCGGAACGCGCCCTCTTCGACGGCGCGATCCGTGGCGCGCTCTCCTCGCTCGATCCTTTTTCCGCCTTTCTCGATTCCGGCCAGTTTCAGGCGCTCCAACAACAAGCCCGTGGGGTCCAGAAGGGGTTTGGCGCCATCTTGAACGTGCAGTCAGGCAGCGTCACCGTACTCCAATCGGTGCCGGGTTCTCCGTTTGGACGCGCGGGCCTGGGTCCGGGAGACCGGATTGTGCGAATCAACGGACACCGCGTCGCCTCGCTCGATCTGGAGGGGCTGGTGGAGGTCCTGCAACAGGCCCGCTTGGGGAGAGTCCATCTGGCGGTCCTCGAAAGCGGCAAGGTGGTGCCGGAGGACTTTGAACTGGACCCGACCGAGTTGCCCAGTCCCACGGTGGACAAGAAATTTTTGATCTCCCCGGATGTCGCCTACCTGCACGTGGCCAGGATCGAGAACGATACGCCGGGAGAGATCAAAAAAGCTTTAGAGGAATGGAAGGGAACGAATTCCCGAGGACTGAATGGGGGCCTAATTCTTGACCTGAGGGACAATCCGGGCGGGGAACTGGAAGCTGCCGTGGGAGTCGCTTCTTTGTTTTTGCGGGAGGGCCAGGCTGTGGTAAGCTTTCAAGGTCGAGCCGTTCCGGCGAAAAAGTACTCGGTGGATGCGCCTCCCCTCTGGAGTAATCTACCCCTGGTAGTTCTGATCAACGCGAGAACGGCGAGCGCGGCGGAGATTATCGCCGCTGCCCTCCAGGAGCATGATCGCGCCTGGGTGGTGGGCGAGGGGAGCTTTGGCAAAGGGGTGGTCGAGTCGGTCATGCCGCTGCGCGACGGCGCGGCATTGGCTTTGACAACGGCACGTTACTTCACGCCGCAGGGTCGTTCGGTACAGAAGCCCGTACCGGGCACTGCTTTGGCCGGGATCATGCCTTCCGGCGGAAAGCAGTTTCGTTCCGATTCCGGCCGTCCGCTGCTTTCCGGAGGCGGCGTGCAGCCGGACCAGAAAGCCTCCACGTGGCAGCTCGACTCCTGGACCGCTGTGTTGGGGCAGAGCACTGCGTTTGTGAACTTTGCGCAGTCGTATATCGAGCGGCACGGCAAGGTGGCCGAAAACTTCCAAGTCGATGACGGCCTGCTCGGTGAGTTTCAGAGTTTTATCCGGGATGCGGGCATGGTAGTGCCTGCTCGTTCCTGGGCGAACGCGGCGCCGTTTTTGAAGGTTCGCATCCGGACGGAATTGTTCAACCTGGTATTCGGAGCGTCCAAGGGCGATGAGGTGGAGACCGGCGGCGACCCCCAGGTCCGGGCCGCTCTCGATGCCCTGAGCCGCGCCCGGCGCTTGCTGGTGCCTCCGAACCGGAGCAGTGAAAAGACTAAAGTTCCGAATTAAGGACCCGGCAAATAAAATCAGCCGCGTCCGCGGAAAATTTTGAAAATATTCTTTCATCGCTCGCCTGATGAGCGAAGAGGGAGGAAGAGACATTGAAGAAGACAAGAACGATTCGATTTTTGATGTATGCCGTGCTGTTGACGCTCGCCGGAGTGATGGCTCCACAATCGTGGGCCAAAGGCGGGCTGAACTGTACTGTTGTGGATGAGACGGACAAGCCCATTGCGAAGCAGGAGTTCATCCTGACTTCCGCTGCCGGCAAACAGTCGAAGAAGAAGACCAACGACCAGGGAGAAGTAAAATTTTCGGGACTCGACGACGGCTCCTACACCCTGAATGGCGAGATCCAGGGATATGTTACCGGCAAGTCCGCTCCCATGGAGGTTTCCGGCAACGCAGAGAAGCCATGCAAGTTCACGCTGGTCTCAGCCACCTATGCGAATACCAAGCTGCAGGCGGTGATGCAATTAGTGCAGGAGGCCAGCCAATTCCTCCAGCAGGCAGTTAGACTCACGGGTGACGACGCAAAGAAAAAATCCCAGGAGGCCGCCGAAAAATTCAAATCGGCAGAGCAAACCGGGAAAGCACTTATCCAATTGATGCCTGGGGAAGCGGCGGGGCATTACGTCCTTTCGGTAGTCTATGCCTATCAAGGAAACGAGGCAGCGGGCGATGCCGTGAAAAAGGCCGCCGAGTTGAACCCGGAGAAGTTCAAGGACAAAGTCGTTCCCATCCAGATGCAGACCTTGAATGTGGAGGCCGAGTTAGCCAAACAGAAGAACGATTTCAACGGAGCACTCAAGAAATATGAGGCCATGCTTGCGCTGGCGCCGAACGATTCAACCGTGTATTACAACATGGCGGTGACTTATGCGGCCACCAAGGATTATGTCAAGGCGTTGAAGAATATCGATCTAGTCCTCGCGGTAAAGCCTGATGACCAGGATGCAAAACAGAGGAAGGATGCATGGGAGAAAGCATTGGAGCAGCAATTGAGTGACCCGCTTAAGAAATAGGGACCCCCAAGGGCATGAGAGCGATTCGCTGTCTGGGGCTTGCTCAAGAAGGAGCGGGACAAAAAGAATCCGTTTTTTGGGCCGCCGGTTGACGAGGTTTCGCGCGCCGGATATTATAGGTGTGGAAGGCTAGTCTTTCAACCCATCAAAGTCGAGGAAAAGAGGAGTAGGGATGCGAGCATTCGTTTCAACAACGTTAACACTATTGGTCGCGGCCGCGGTGGTTTTCCCGGCTCCCGGCTTGGCGCAGGACAAAGCCGCCAAAGTGGCGATCATCAATATCCAGGCCGCCATCGCCCAGTGCAATGAAGGGCAGGAGGCCGCCAAGGCGCTCCAAAGCAAGTTTCAGCCCAAGCGGGCCGAATTGGAGAGGGAGCAGAGGGAGATCAACGACCTCCAGGGCCAGTTAAAGAATCAGGAAAAAACCCTGAGCGACGACGCTCGCAACAAACTCCTGCGCTCCATCGACGACAAGACCCGGATCTTCAATCGCGACAACGAGGACGCCACCACGGAGTTTCAGCAGGCCGAGCAGGACGCCATCAACGAGATCGGGCGCAAGATGATTGCGGTGATCTCAGACCATGCCAAGAAAAACAGCTTCAGCGTGGTCCTGGACGTCTCCTCTCCGCAGACTCCGGTGCTGTACGCCGATATGACCCTCGACATAACCGAAAAGATCATTGAAGCGTTTAACGCTACCGGCAAACCGGCGAGCACCTCAGCGGCTCCGGTCTCGCCTTCGGCGGCGCCCAAGCCCGCCACGGCCCCAAAGCCGGCCGCTGAGCCCGCCAAACCTTAAGGCGGTGTGAGAAGCGCGGAACACGCCGCCGTTCGCCGTCGAACTGGTGTCGCTCGCACCTCGTTCTTTCGCGGGTGCCCGGCAGATCCGTCCGCAATTTGTCCAATGTCCAGCCGGACGCAGGATAGAATCTCCAATCAAACCGATGCTTCTGCGCCGCGAGACGCCAGCGCATCGGCCCGCCCCGGAAAGAGGCGATCGCGCAGACGCAGACAGGGCTGCTCGATCAGCTTCGCCATCGCCACTCCCACCAAGACAGCGCCACCCACCGAAAGAAGCGTGGTAGCCAGCCAGCGAGGCTCCGCCGGCAACCAGGCTCCCAATCGTTCATACACCCATTGGTCGATCCGATTCCGCACGCTGTTGATGTGCCAAAGATAGATGCTGTAGCTATAGAACCCGATGAAGGCGAGCAGGCGCGCCGGCAGACTGCTCAGGCATCTGCCGAGCCAACCCTCGCCCGGAGTGCTGTAGACCACAGCCATCAGCAGGCAGCCGTAGCCGAGATAGAGAGGAATGAATCCGTATGTCGCTACGGAGGTCTGCGGAACGAGATAAATCGCGCCGGAAACCAGCGCCGCAGCCGCCAGGCACAGCAGACCGCGATGCCGGGCCACGCGCCGCAATTCGCCTTCGCGGAAGTGATGCCAGTAGCCGAGCAGCACGCCGAAAAACAGACTGTCGATCCGAAGATGGCTGGCGAAGAAATTGAACGTCCAGTCGATTCCCAGGCGCGCGGCGAGCCATTGATTGCAAATCCGGAAGCCAAAGCATAAGAGCAGTACGCCCAAGGCGACCATAGGCAGCGGTGCAAGCTCGTTTTGTTCCGTTTTCCAAAATCGCGGCAATAGCAGAAAGAGCGCGACCAAGCTCAACAGTTGAGCGCCTACGAGCCACAAAAACACGGATTGTACGTAAGGGCGAAGATAGGTTTGCATTTCGTTGGGAAACGACGCGAGCGGCAGAGGGGAGCGCAGCGAGTACCCGACGGCTCCCAGGAGAATAATGATGCCCGCCGTAACCAAAAACATCGTCCGGACGGCAAGCCTGCCTTCCGCGGGGCGACGGGCGGCGAGCAAGAGAATCAGCGGCAGCGCCAGGTAAAAATGTTCTTCGACGGAAAGACTCCAGGTGTGGAGCAGCGGGGTTGGCAGGTAGCTTTGAAAATGCGCGAAATTCGGAGACAACAACGTGAGCGCCTGCCGTGGCGGTCCGAGCGACCCGTCCGCAGTGTATAACACCGCCATGGCCGCGATATAAATGAAATAGGCGGGCCAAATTTTGAAGCCGCGCCGGATGAGAAAACGAGGAATATCGATTCGGGAGCGTTGCCGCCATTCCTTGAAGAGCAGCCCGCCTACCAGAAAGCCGCTGAGCACGAAGAACAGATCGACGCCCGTCCAGCCGAAATCGAAGGTGATCCTGACCAAGGGCTGGAGGCGCCCGGCGAAGGGATAACCCACCGCCAGATGGCGCGCCAGAACCAGCAGCACGGCGACACCGCGCAAAATATCCAGCTGTGGCAGACGCATTGCGCGGGGCATACCTGCGCCCCGGGGAAGAGATTGCTCGGCCGCCGCAGATGGTTGGTTGGTTGAAACGTTCTTCCTCGAAGGCTGCCTTTTCCGATGGCAGTCCGCCCTTTCCGCAAAATTCTACGCCGCGCGCCGGGGGGAGTCAAACACGGTGACCGGGGAAACCAAGCGCAAGCCGATTCTACATTGACACGCTGCGACGCAGCCCCGTATTATAAATCCGGCTGGCTCCGGTTGTAAGTCGTCGATGGAAGTGTGCCGTCAGCGGTCTTCGTTTGCGGAGGAGCGTGCGTTTGGGAAGGAGGACTATGGAGTTGGACGACCGTCTGAAACAACTGATGAAGGACCTGGGTACCGCCATCAACGAATCGCTTTCCGACTCCGAACCGATCGCCGAGGCAATCTCCAACATCAAGGGCGCCGGCTACGACGTCTTTCTGGTTCTGGAAGCCACCATCGGCTTCAATAAGCACGACCATGTTGATTCCACCGAGGACTCCCATGACGAACCCGGAGCGCAGGAATTGCGAACCGGAGAGCTCGGCCTGACCCAGCAGGACGCCAAGTTTCTGCGGTCGCTGAAAATCAGCATTGATGAAGATTCCGGAGACGAGTAGGCCATCGAACGCCGCCAAGTTCGAAAATCCAAAATCCCAAAACATTATTCGAGAGAATGTAACCGGATCCGAGCCGCGACCGAAAGGGAGCGGTCTGCGCTTGCGGACTGACATATTCCGTCTCGGAACCGCTCCCTTTCGGTCGCGGCTCGGATAACATCACCGCCGGCGCCAGTAGAAATACAGCGGCAGGCCGAGGAGAACGGTTGCGATACCCAGCGATGACTCCAGCGGACGGCCGAGCAGCGTGTAGAGCAAGATCCATGCGGAGAACGCCACGAAGAGCAGAGGTGTCCAGGGATAAAAGGGCACACGGAACGGACGATGCAACTCGGGACGGCGCACGCGAAGGACGATCACGGCCGCTACCGCTAGGGCGGAAAATAATACCAGGACGAATCCCGAATATACCAGCAGAGTCTCAAACGTTCCCGTGAGGATCAGAACCGAGGTCCACAGACTCTGCGAAACGATGGAAGTGGCGGGGCTGCGGTAGTGCGCGTGGATGCCGGCCAGGCGCTTGGGAAAGAGGCGGTCGGAGGCCATGGCATAATAGACTCGGGGCCCGGCCACGATCATGGCGCTGGCGGAAGCGAGGATCGAAAGTGCCATCATGGCGGCAACAACGCCGGCGGCTTTGGGTCCGAACAATGCAAGCGAGGCTTTTTCGCCCACTTGCAGCACGCCGCTCATGCCTTCGATGCCCAGGCCATAGAGGAACAGCATGTTGAGGCCGATATAAAGTAGGGTCACGATTCCGGTTCCAGTCAGCAGCGACAAAGGCACGTTGCGGTGCGGGTTGCGAACTTCGCCGGCAATGTAAACGGCCGCATTCCAGCCGCTGAAGGAGTAAAGGACAAAGATCAGCGATACGGCGCCGTTGCGGAAAACACCGGGAGGCAGAAGCCCTTGAGGTCCGGAGTGAAAGTTTTCCCAGTGGCCCTGGCCGAGCCACAGTCCCAGCACGACGAGAGCCGCGATGGAAACGGTCTTGCCGACCGTCAACAATATCTGCAAGCGTCCGCCGCTGCGCATTCCCGTGATGTGCGCCAGCGACAGAGCCCAGACCGCGGCGAGTGCCACGATCTGCCCCGCGGAGATGCGAAGCGGGAGCGGCCCGAGGCGGCCGGACCAAAGCACATTGTCGGGCGAGAGTGCGGGAGCGAAGAACGACAGGTAGGCCGAAAATGCGATGGCCCCCGCGGCGATGGCTGCCGAAAAACCGGCGAAAAAACTGGTCCAGCCGCTGAGATATCCCCACAGAGGTCCATAGGCTTCCCTGAGATAAATATATTCTCCGCCGGCATGGGGTAGCGCCGCGCCGAGTTCGCTGTAGGAGAGAGCGCCAGCTAATGCTAAAATGGAACCGAGCGCCCAGATTGCGAGGACCGCAAAGGGACTGCCCAGATCGCGCGCGAGAAAGCCCGGCGTGGTGTAAATGCCCGAGCCGATAACGTTGGCGATCACAATGCAGGTGGCGATGAACGGCCCGGCGGTTCGCTCCAGGACGGCTGGCTGCGGTTCGAGGGGCAAGGTTTGATGAGCCATAATGAGTACGAACCCGGAACGGATGGGGCGAAGCTGTTCGGCCAAAGCGCTCCCGGACCGGAATTATTCTAACTGAAAAGTTGCGCCACCCCAAGGCGGCGCGACGCATCGAAACAGGAGGCGTAAAGGTGAGACGAGTAAATTATCCCGGTTTGATGCCGGCGCTGGTAGTATTTGCCATGATTTCCTTCGCTGCGGTTAATTGCGCCGCGCAAAAACCTTCGCTGGAGTTGCTCGATTCCAAGGCTTCGGCTTCGCAGACTGCTATATCCGTCGTCGCACAGGTCAAGAACATTTCCACCAGCGACATCAGCGGCGTCACGGTCTATTGCGATTTCGTGAACGCAAGCGGAAGAATCGTGCGGACCGAACAGAGCAGTTTTGAAACGGATCCGCTGAAACCAAACAGTACTTCCCAGTTCAAGTGCGAAACCAAGGTCAGCCCGGATATCAAGAGCTTTAAGTACCGGTTTGAACGGATGTTTGGAGGCCCCCTCATCGTCAAGGCTCCCGCTAAGAAGTAGAGGGAGATTGGCGGCTGGCAAGGATTGAAGAACCGATTAGCCGTCTATATCAATCCATCGGGTAAAAGAGGACCTCCGCGCTGTCCGCGGCTATTAGTCCTTTTTCACTTCTTTCTTCTTCAGAAGCACGCTGTTGCCATAGGGCCGCTGGTAGCTGACGAAATACCGGTCGTCGAAGACCGCGAACTTTTCGGCCGGATAGAAGCTAAGGGCCGCCATCCAGGTGTCTACGTCCGACTGCCTGAGCCACATCCAATTTTCCGAATCTTCCGGATTTTTGTCGATCACCACGATCCGCCCGTCCGGCTTCATGTACTTCGCAGTCGAGTTCACGTAAGCCTGCCGGTGTTCGATCATATGCAGCACGCGATGGAAAAATGCTACGTCCACATCCTTCACGGGCAGCTTGGGATCGTCATATTCGCCCAAGACGGATTTGATGTTGGTGACGCCTTCTTTCTTACCCCGCGCGACAACGTAATCCAGCATCTTCTGGTCGATGTCAACCGCATACAGAATTCCGTTGGGGGCGATTGCCTTCGCCATCGGGATTGAAAACACTCCGCTGCCGGAGCCGATGTCCGCCACGATGTCTCCGGGCTTGAGTTTCAGCCGCTCAATCACCTCGTTAACCTTCAGGACGCGGTCGGGCTTTTCCATATTCGCGATGTACTCGTCCGCCGGCTTCTGCTGCAATTGAGCGAAGGCGGTTGCCAAACCAATTGCGAACAACCATGTAAGAGTGAGAGATAGATTTCGGACCTTACTTTGCTTTGTCATTCCAAACCTCCATCTAAGGATAAATTACGGCTTCAAGAATCTGCTGGACGCCCGATCCGCAGGCAGCGGAGGCGGTGAATCGGAACTGGATGGGTTGCGACGGATTGGGCCCCTACTTTTCATCGAGCGGTTTCAATGCTTCGAGAATCTCTTCATTCTTCGCCCGAATGTTTGCGTCCGTATTGGTGAATTTCCAGGCCACGCGGCCGATGCGGTCGATCACAAACACGGCCGGGTGAGGAACCACGTAACCGGCGGGGTTCGCTGCGTTCTTGAACAAATCCGGATTGAGCTGGCCGTAGCGGTCAATCACGTGGTGGCCGGGATCGGCCAGCAGCGGGAAATTGGGCGGACCGCCCTGCTCCTTCGCTTGGCGCTCCACCATCTTGCCCGCGCCTTCGACATCATCGGGGCTGAGTGCGAGAATTTGAGTGGTTTGTTTCAAGCGATCATCCAGCAAATTCTTCAGCTGACCTAGCTGCGTAGTGCAGGCGCCTCACCAAAAGCCGCGGTACATCACCAGAACAACATTTTTACCGCGATACTGCGAAAGCTGGTGAACCTTGCCATTTTCGTCTTGCAAGCGGAAGTCCGGAGCCATGCCGCCCGGCATCACGCGCTTGAGGTCGTAGGGCGAGAGATCAGACCCATCCACGGGGCCGAGCGTGGCCTGCGCGAACGAGACCTGAGGAGAAACCAGCAGGAACAACAGACATGCAAGCAGGGGCATTCGCATCTACTCCTCAAGATGATTTACCGTTCAAACTTCTCATTTCCTTCGGCTTCAATCCTACGCCAACCGTAGGATCGCGACAAGCAGAATCACCAAGAACCCTTTATCGGCGATCGCGGTTGGCGGGTCCTCCTTGAGCTTGTGATTCCAGATCGTGCGCGTGAACCCCCTTGCAAGGGACGCGGTCATCCGCTTGAACGATATAGATGCCCTCGTTGGTGACCGACCCGCACCAGCAACACGCCTCCGGTTTCACGATCCCCTGGGAACGGCTGGGATTATCCGGCCTGAGCAGCCGAGTTCTCCAGCAGGTCATACAGATAATGTGACAAAAGGCGGTCATGCACATAATGTGACGTAAGGCGGTCTTGTTTAGTTTCCGAGAATCCTGGAAACACGGTCAAAGATTCACTTTGGACTATTTGACCGTTAGGTTGTCGCCGGTCTGGTGCTCCCTGATTTGGAAGCGAATGAACTCATGAATTGCGTCGAGGGCCTGGTGATTGGTTGTGTTGATAAGAACCCGGCCACCTTGAGGAAGCTCTTCGAAGGTGAAACGGATATCCGCCTTTAAGCGTTGCATCACAGGGACTCCATCAGGAACCTTGTCATGTACGGTCATCCGGAAGCGATCATCTGGTTAGTGCCCCAGAACCGTCACCTGAAGTGGGTCTTTCTTCACTGGCGTGTGTTCCCGACAGCACCCGGCCCGGCAGGGCCGGCCCGTGAATAGTCCCGCAGTGCGGGATTTTAACCTACGGAAAGCGGAACCAACAGAACGGACCAACCCCGCGAGGGGTTGACCGCCCTGGTCGGCCCCCTCCAGGGCCGTGACCCGTTTTATGAGACAGTATCCGTAGGTTAAAACCTACGCTATTCACGGGATTGCCCTTCGGGCAATGCGGACAAAACTGGGGGTGGGCAAGCATTGTGAGAGAAAGGGCCTAAGTGTGGTCCCTCCTATCCAGCTTCAGGCAGCAAGATTCGAAACTTTCTTAAATGTATATGCCGCTTCGACCTCGACTTTCGCCAACATGGAATTCGCCACCAGGCAGTTTTTCGCGGCTTTTGCCATGATCCGATCGGCGCGCTCGCGATCCTCCGACCTCTCCAGTTCCACAATCGGGAAGATCTTGATCTCGGTGAAGCGCAATCCCGAACCATCGAGCGACTCCAATTTGCCCTGCGAGGACGAACGATAACTGCTGACCGCAAGGTGCGAATTTTCCGAGATGCCGATAAACGTGGCCATCAAGCAAGCCTCGGCTGCCGCGACGAAAAGATGTTCGGGCGTCCAGAAACCCGCTTCTCCCTTGAACTCCGGAGGAGTGCTGACCGTCAATTCAGGCATGCCCTCCGCTTGCAAGTTCCCCCGGCGCTTTCCTGCCCATTGGATATGAGTATTGTAAGAGTAAGTTTGCTGGCTCATTGTGGCAACCTCCAATCCGGAAATGCCGGGACGGGCAAAATGACGCCCAGTCCCGGCTCCGATAATGACGCTCATGCGCTTTTCGCTTTACGTGCTGGCTCCGCGTACTGGAGTTTATCTTCCCGAACCATCTCCTTCCCACAGCAGCAACGTACGTTGAAATTGCCGGGACAGGTGGAGTCCGCGCCGCGCCTGACAACTATTTCCGCTTTGCAACAGGGTTCCGTACAGATGTAAACCTCACCTTGCTTGATATTCATTTTCTTTTTCCTCCAATGGCTTGTAATTCCGGATAAAAACCGTTTCCTCCACACAAAGCCTCTGCGGCCGTTGCCGCCAGCTTTGTGGCCAGTTCACAATTGTATGGTTGCTTAATATTCGAAACGGTGCAGTGATCCTGGTCACGTATGTGAATGTGACGTCTAGTATGGGGCAGACTGCTTACGACTATTTCCGTAAACCGGCTTCATTTCCCAAATGTTACTTTGGGCGCCTGGCGAGCCGCTTCGTCTGTCTTGAAGTAGGCGTCCTCCCGCTGAAATCCGCCGATCGAGGCGACCAGGCTGTTGGGAAACAACTGGATATAGGTGTTGTAATCCTGTACCACGTCGTTGTAGCGGCGGCGCTCGACGGCGATGCGGTTCTCGGTTCCGGACAGTTCGTCCTGCAACCGCAGGAAATTCTCGTTCGCTTTCAGGTTGGGATAGTTTTCGACGACCACGAACAGGCGGCCGAGCGCGCCTGAAACCTGATCGTTCGCGGCGATCCTCTCGGCGGGAGTCTTGGCGCCCATCATGGCGGCGCGGGCGTTGGCCAGATCCTCGAAGACCTTTTGTTCATGGGCCGCATATCCCTTGACGGTTTCGACCAGGTTGGGGATCAGGTCCGTCCGCCGTTGCAGCACCACATCCACCTGCGACCAGTTGGCCTTGATCGATTCCTTTTTCGTTACGATCTGGTTGCGATGGTTGAAGTAGCTGGAAAAAGCCATCAGGACCAGCACGATCACTCCGGCCAGCACACCGAGAAATATTTTCATTCCTTTAGACATATCAAAAGCTCCTTGAAGAAAGTGACAGAAGACAGTGGCAAGTGACGAGTGACGAGAAAGGGAAAGCAGGGTGCATTTGCCCGTCACCTGCCACTCGATACTTCTCTAAACGCTATCGACGGCTTCCTCGAGTTTCGTAATTTCATCGAGATAAGAGGCGAACAGAGAGTGAACGCGGGGACCTTCCACTTTTTCGGCGCCTTCGCGGATTTTTAGAACGGTATCGAAGGGGGCGGCGTCGATTCCGAAGCGCGCCGCGGCGGCTTGGAAGATGTCCCGCTTTTTTACGGGCGCATCGGTGCCCGCGATGATGAGGGCGTGGCGCGTGACGGTGGCAAAGCTCGCTACCGAGTCCACCATCAATTGGACCACGTCTTTGTCCTTGGGTTGCAAAACCAGGTACCGCTGGCGGAGGCGCAGGAGGCCGGAGGAGAACTCGTGCTCCATCTGGCAGCGATGGTTGGTCTTGTCGACCTGCATCCCGGCGATGAGGTCCGGGCCGAAGAGCATGCGATGGGAGCGCTGGATGTCGAGAAACTCGATCGGGAAAACCTCGTCGTATTCGTCCAACTCGTCGAGCGAAATCAGCAGCGGCGGCGGCTGTTTTTGCTTGATCCACCACTCGACGGCCTTTTGTCCCCGGCGCAGCTCGCCGAGAGTGACGTTCCGGAGCACGGCGATGACGTTCAGGTCCGAGAAGGTTTTATCGTGGTCCATCGCGGCACCCGAGCCGTAGAGGATCACGCTGTGCAGATCGTCGGCGTAGGCTTCCTTCAGGCGCTTGACTAATTCGTTGAGTAGGTCGTCCATGAGCGCTCCTTAGCTGGGTGTGTCATCGAACACGACGTAACCGCTCCCTTGCGGTCGCGGCTCTGATTGCTTTGTCACCAGCTCCCGGAAGCGCCGCCGCCTCCGAAACTGCCTCCTCCAAATCCACCAAAGCCCCCGCCGCCACCGCTGAATCCACTGCCGCCGCCCCATCCTCCGCCGTAGCCGCCGCCTCCGTAAAAGATGCCGCCGCGCCGTCGCGAGAAGAGCAGAAACGGTAACGCCACGAAAAGGATGAGGATTACTCGCAACAATGAAATTGGCGAGGAGCCGTCGTCTCTGGAGCGAGTGGGGCGGGGAAGCGCGGCGCCGAGCGTTATCTTGGCGTCTTGCGCGATAATGGCCGCAATCGACGATGCGGCGAGCGCGACGGCGGAATCGTAGTCGCTGTTCCGCAAATAAGGCGTCATGGAGCGCAGAATGTCTCCCGCGCGTCCGTCGGGAATGATCGGCTCAAGGCCGTAACCGACCTCGATGCGGCTGCGGTGGTCTCCAATCGCCAGGAACAACAGAACGCCGCGGTCGGCAGTGGCATCGCCGGCCTTTTTCGCTTTGCTGCCGATGCCCCACTTGGTTGCAAGATCAATCGTGAAATCTTCGACCGGCCTGCCTTCGAGAGACTTTACGGTTACAACCGCAAGCTGCGCGTTTGCTTTCTGGTCCAGTTCCGTCGAGAGAGCCTCCAACTGAGCCTTTGCCGCGCCGCTCAGAACACCGGCAAAGTCGCTGACGTAGCCTTGGGGCTTTTCCGCCGGCATCTGGGCGCGGGCGTGAGGGCTTGCCGACAGGAGCAAGCCGAGAAGTCCGGCCACCAGCAGCGTTGTGGAAGGATTGCGAGTTTTTCTTAACATGGAGACATTGTAAGGAGAAACATCGACTCGCCCAGGCCGACTATGACAGTCTTTGTTCTGTCACAAAGCGCGGAGTCTATACCGGAGCTTGGGTGGTCGTCCGTCATGGTCGAGACTGTAAAGGCGTGCATCTGTTAGCAGCCGGGGAAGCAACTGGTGCCAAACTTCTGGGCGTTCGCGAGGCGGATTTTTATTGCGATTTCCAGCGTCTTGGAGGCGGCTTGACGCGCCTTATCTTGGGCCTCGGGAGTGACGGCGTATTTTTCTAGCAGCACTTGGCCGAGCTGGTGATGATGTAACTCATCGGGCTGTATGCGGTCCTGGTAAATCTTCACAATCTCCTGTTCGCCGGCCAGCGCGCAGTACTTCATAAACTGCTCGTTCACCTGATAGGCGACGGATTCAAGCGTGAACTGGCCCGCGGCGATCTTTTCGACTGTTGAATCCAGGCTTCGCAGATAAGCGAAGAGGGGATTCGGCGGGGGCGGAGCGAAATCGGCCGTAGAAAATCCCAGCTTTTTCAGGCGGCGCTCGATGAGATTGAAGTGATGCGCTTCGTCGCCGGCTTGCTGGGCGAGCGCGAGCTTGACGTCCATCTCCGGCGTCGTCGGCATCCAGAGCGCGGCCAGCTCACTGACGTTAATTTCGTTGACCAGTGCCACCTGAAGCAATTGTTTGAGATCGAGGCTCGCGGCATCGACCGAGGGAGAATCGTCCTCAACCAGTTTTCCAAGCTGCGCGCGGTTGGAGGCTTCCAGTTCTTTGACAAAGGTTTGGCTATCCATAAGTTTCCAGTTTCGAGATCATGTTATGCTGCGTGAGAAGCGAA
>ORMF012359590.1_pt1 | contig 16622 bp, 17 predicted proteins | sample 1779871 | NCBI WGS metagenome assembly ORMF01 (sample SAMEA104232316, study PRJEB22302) | groundwater metagenome | biome: forest; feature: aquifer; material: groundwater | place: USA | collected 2011-08-07 | depth 5.4 m
AGTCACTGACGAGTATACTGCGACGGCTTCGAATTCATCAATACTGATATGGCAACTACACCCAGCGTACCGACCTTCGCCGACGACAGCCGCATCGGCGCTCAGCAGATCACGACCTTCACGCTCTGCCTGTTCTGCCTCATCATGGACGGCTTCGACGTGCAGGCGCTCGGCTACACCGCGCCCGCGATCGTCCGTGAATGGGGCATCTCCCCGGCGGCGCTCGGCCCCGTGTTCGCCGCGGGCAACTTCGGCGTGCTGCTCGGCGCCCTCGGCTTCAGCATGCTCGCCGACCGGATCGGCCGCCGGCCGGTGCTCATCGGAGCGACGCTGTTCTTCGCTGTCATGATGATCCTGACGGCACGGGTAACTTCGGTGCCTCAGCTCCTCATGATGCGCCTGCTCGCGGGCATGGGCCTCGGCACGATCATGCCCAACGCCAGCGCGCTCGTCGCCGAATACAGCCCGCAACGCCGACGCGCGACGATGATCATGATCGTGGGCGCCGGCTTCACGGCTGGCGCCGCCTTCGGGGGCTTCGTCGCCGCCGCGCTGATCCCGGCCTACGGCTGGCAATCAGTCTTCTACTTTGGCGGCGCGATCCCGCTCGTCCTGGCAGTGGCGATGACCATCGCGCTGCCCGAATCGCTGCAACTGATGGTGATCCGCGGAAAGAACCCGCCGAGCCTCGCCGCGTGGGTGAACCGGATCGATCCGCGCGTTCACGCCTCAGCGTCGTCCGAGTTCGTCGTCCGCGAAGAAAAGAAGAGCGGCGTGCCGGTGCTGCATCTGTTCCGGGACGGGCGGGCCGCCGCCACGTTGATCTTCTGGGTCGTCAATTTCATGAACCTCCTGAATCTCTACTCGCTGGCGAGCTGGCTGCCGACGGTCGTGCGCGACGCCGGCTACTCGGCCTCGACGGCGGTGCTCGTCGGGACGATCCTGCAGGTGGGGGGCACCATCGGCTCGTTCGGCCTCGCGTGGCTGGTGGCGCGTGGCGGATTCGTGCGCGTGCTCGCGTGCACCTTTGCGGTCGCGTGCGCCAGCATCGCCCTCATCGGGCAGCCGAGCCTTTCGCTCCCGCTGATCTTCGTCGTGGTCTTCATCGCAGGCTGGTGCGTGGTCGGCGGCCAGGCAGGCCTCAACGGGCTGTCGGGGACCTATTATCCGACCGCGATGCGCTCGACCGGCGTCGGCGCGGGGCTCGGTGTCGGCCGCATCGGCGCAATCGTGGGTCCCGCGATCGGCGGCTACTTCATGGCGACGCACTGGGCCGCCCGCGACATGTTTCTGGCGGCTGCCATTCCCGCCCTGATTTCAGCGATCGCGATGTTTTCGTTACGATGGGTGGTCGGTCCGCGCATGGGCATCACGTCCACACGATGAGACGAAGAATTCTCCGTGCTTTCGGACGTGTGATCATCGAGCGCCGTACCCCGGTGGCAGCTGCTGGTTTGGATACCAGTACTGCGAATGGCAGTTCTCGCACGCCATCTCGATCCGTTCGCCGATGTTGAACAGCGTTTCGGCATCCCTGGCGTCGATAGCCTGTAGTGCCGCCAGACCGGCATCACGAAGCGCCTTCGCCCGTCCGTTCCACGCAGCCCGGTCCTTGTTGATCAGCACTTCCATCTGTTCGGGTTCCAATTCGACGTTAGCAGCCTCTGATCGGTCCCCTGGCCGGGCGACATGACGACCGGGCATCATGAGCAGGTTGGTCGCTTCGATGAGACTGATCGCACCGTGGCGGACGTTGGTCCATTCCTCGTCGGTGCGGGGGGCTTTTTCATCGATGGTCGTTGTCACTGACGTCTGTACCGCTTGCCACACGACGTCAGCTGATGGATCGACGATCGATTGCATGATGTCCTTGATGGTCGCGATCGGCGCGTATTCCGGCTGTTGAGGCTCCGCTCGCGGACCGCGGCACGCGCTGACGAACGACAGCGACGCGAGGAACAGCCCCACACCGAGAAGAAGCAACCCTTTCAACGTCTCCTCCGGCGGTGCCCGTGGCCGCTTCGGGCTCGCGCGTCACGCGCCATACGCCAGGACGCCCACGCCGCGAGCAGAAGACCAACGACCGCTACGCCGATGAACCACTTGCTTTGAGCCAACCGAGTCGTATTCGAGGTAGGCACTACAGCCTGGTTGCAACCGGCGAGGCACACCAGGGCGACAAGGGGCACCGGCAACCTGCGCAATATGCTAGCCTCCAATCCGCTCTCAGACTTCTTGATCTTCGCTTTCGGGTATCCTCGGCGCGAAGGCAACCGCGTCATCTCGCCGCCGCTCCGGCGGATCGCGCGGGAAGATCGCTCCGGACGAGGAGGCCGCCCTTCATCACGAATCGAACGCGCTGCATCTCGGTGAGGTCGGCGAGGGGGTTCCCGGCAACGGCGATCAGATCGGCAAACTTCCCTTTCTCCACACTCCCGACCTGCTCAACCCAGTTGTAGTTCAGCATGGCAGCCGCTGGAAGATAGGCTGTCTGCAGCGCCTGCGCAGGCGTCATGCCCCATTTGGCGTAATACGGGAACTGGTCGGCCCCGATGCCGTGGGGAATCGTGGCCGATGTGGCGCCGCTCCCGAACACGATCGGCACACCGGCCGCGCGCGCTTTCCTGAACGCCTGTTCCGCCATGCGCAGCCGGCTGTTCCTTCCACCCGTGCGCTTCAGGTCACCAGCCTCCAAGGACACCAGATCGTCAACGGTCAGCTCCAGTGGAAGCTTCTTGTCGACCAGCAGCTTCAGCGATGCGTCATCGAGATCGGTAAGGTGATTGGGCGCGTCAACGCCGGCCTTCAGGCAACTGAGCTGGCCTTCCCCTCCGTAGGTATGGCATGCCACTTTCAAGCCAAGGCGATGCGCTTCGTCGACGATCGCCGTCACCTCTTCTTCCGTCATCGAGGGGCTGTTGACGAGCGTGCCGTCGGGTTTGAAGACCTCGTACTCGTCGCCGACGAAATCCTGCGTGGTGTAGATCTTGACCCAGTCGACGCCGTGCAGCTTTGCCTCGCGCACGGCCGCGCGGCCCAGGTACGGAGAGTTGGGGTTCTTGCTCTCGGTGAACCGGTCGATGAAGCGCTCGAACAGAGCCGGATACGGAACGCTCGCGCGCTGGTTGAGCGACTGTCCGACGACCTGCATCCGCGGACCGAGGACCAGCCCGCGATTGATGGCGTTGCGGAGATCCACGGTGCCGAACCCGCCACGCGAGTCCATGTCGAGCACGGTCGTGAAGCCGGCGTGCAGATCGGTCTGCGCGTTCGCGACAGCGACAATCGTCCGCGTGGATTCAGACAGGGTGAGGTCCGCCGGGAATAGGTGGACGTGGGCGTCGATCATCCCTGGGAGCACCGTCGCGGTGCTCAGGTCGATGACCCGCGCCTCGGGCGGGATCGCGACCGCGGGACCGACGTCGGCAATGCGATCCCCTCGGATGAGCACGACCTGATTCGCCAGCATCGCGCCCGACCTGCTGTCGAACAGGCGGCCGGCACGAACCGCCACGACCTGCGCGGGAGGCGTCAGGAACCGCGTCGGCGCGCCACCCTGGGAGCGCACAAGGGCACCTGAGAGCACAACGAGCACAACGAGCGCGCCGATCATCGTGCTGCCGATTCGCTGCTGACGCTTCATCGGTCCTCCCGAGTTATCGACTTTCGATGTTGCAGATTGTGCACCTCGCGATGTTCGGATGGAAGACGGGATTTCGCTTTTTCCGCCGCCTCGGCTTGGGTCCGCGACGCGAAGGGGCGATATTCCGCACGGGTAGGGTAATCGAGAGGCGGGCAAAATGAAAAAGCCGGGATTGCTCCCGGCCTCCAGGTCTGCACCAGAGTTCTATCGAAGGGGCTCCGATCGAGCCGCGCTACCCTACGCGACCTCGGAGCGCACGTCCATCTCGCCGAATCGGAACGCCGCGAGAAACGCGTCGACGACGACGGGATCGAAGTCGACCGCCGACCCCTTCACGATAATCTCCTTGGCGTCGAACGGCGACATCGCCTTGCGATACGGCCGATCACTGGTCAGCGCGTCGTAGACATCGGCAACCGTGATGATGCGTGCTTCGAGCGGAATCGCCTGGCCTTCGGTTGCGTGATAGCCGGATCCGTTGAACTTGTCGTGATGCGCGAGGACGATCGGGATCACGCGCCGCAGCGACCCACCGACCGTTTCGAGCATGGCGACGCCTTTCTCGACGTGGCGCTGCACTTCCTGGAACTCTGAGGTCGTGAACTGGGCGGCTTTGTACAGCAGCTCGCGGCTGATCTCGAGCTTGCCGATGTCGTGGAGCAGGCTTGCCGCGCGCACGTCCTCGATGCGATCGGGGGAAAGTCCCATGTGCGCCGCGATGCGTGTGGCGTACAGCGACACGCGATAGGAATGATGTTCCGTGTACTCGTCTTTGGAGATGAAATGCCGGAGCAGCATCAGCACACCGTTGTAGGTTTCCCGCATCTGACGAAGCTGCTCGTTCTGGCGCTCGTAGAGCGTGCCCATCAGGTATCCGGTGATGATCAGGGTGCCGCCCCAGGACCCAAGGTCAATCCACGCACCGGGATCGGACAGGGCGTTCTCTTTCCCGGCGGCGAGCCATGAGGAATTCGTCATCATCAGCGTCACGATGAGAACGCTGGCCAACGCCGTGAGCGTGGCGTGGCGACGGCCGTAGAGATATGCGGACCCGAGGGTTGGCAGGACGTAGAAACTGAGCATCATCCGCTGCGAGTCGAACATGTGGTTCAACAGCAGCGCGATCGCGAACATCGACAGGATGAGCCACAACTCCTTGTTTGCCCGCTCCAGGTACTTGACGGCGGCTGCAGTCGGCACTTTCCCCCCTAATCGTCTGGTCGACCGGATCACCCGGCAAAATAGACCGGAGCACCTTGAGCAATGACTATTCCGGTCTGCCGAGCTGCCTGCACTTAAGGGCGTAACCTGTTGATCCAGGACGTATTGGAGGTCTGCTCTCGGTAGCGGCGAACCGGCGCAAACCTCCGCCAACATGTTCCATTCCGGAGCAGGCGATCCCAAAAACGCAACTGGCGAGTCTCAGAACGCGGGGCGCAGCCGTCCGCAGGCTGGTTATTGCGTGCTCGCCGGCGTGACACGAATCACGCCGACACCGTTCTCTATGGCGATCGCCGTGCCGAACGGCCTCGAGAGCGTCTGCACTTTCTCGAGGATGCGCCGCGAGATTTCCGGAGTCGGCGTCGTCGGATTTCCGGCTTTCGACGTCGTGCGGCGCACGATGCCGATGTCCACTGGATGGAGGCGAGCCTCGACGAGCTTTCCTCCCTCAAAGCGCGCTGTCGCCAACAGCGCTTCTTCATCGCGAGCTCTTTCGCCACGTCATGCATCATCGGCTGCAGAACAGCATCGCCCATCGCGGCGCCTTGTCCTCTCACGAGCACGCCGGCCGCGAGTGCAGCCGCGACGATCATCCCCAGGCACGTCTTCCGCATCATCGAGTTTTTCAGCATGGAGAAACTCCTTCGCGCGATCGGATTACATGGCCAACCGCGCCTTGCTCCCGCGACGACGACGATGCTATCGTCGTCGGCCTCCGCAGGCATGACGTTCGCAACTCAAGCGTAAGGAGCGAGCATCATGCAGGAGCGATCGATCATCGAACGCGTGGAGATTCTGGAGCGAAAGGTGGAGCTGCTGAAGGAGTTGCCCGCCCGTGTGACTGCGGTGGAGTTGCAACTTTTGCAACTGCGCGATGAGATGCGCATCGAATCTTCTGCCACGCGAGAGCATCTGCAGGCCGAGATTCGCGCTAGCGACGAGGAGACTCGCAGCTTTATGCGCGTCCTGCACGAAGAGGTGATTGCGAGGATCGCGACGATCCACGAAGCCGGCCGGCCGCGCAGGAAGCGCTAGCCGCTGATGGACGCCACCCGGCGGGAACCTCCGGTGCCCAAACTGCAATACGTGACTGCCAACGTTCGACCATTCGGCAAGTCCGAGCGGACACTCGTTTGCATCTCATCCGAGGGCCGACGACGATGCTACGATTTGAACCGCGACAGCGCGCAGCGCTTGGCGAGACCGCCCGCGAACTGGCGAACTACGGGGCCGCCGCGCTGGTGTTTGGGCAGTTCGTCGGCCAAGGCACGGTTTCATGGTTGATGATCCTCGCCGGGATTGCGCTGTGGCTGGCATTCGTATCGTTTGCCCTCGTGCTGGATGGAGAGTCGTGAATGGAGAACGCGCTGCTGCTGCTCGGCGGCATCGCTCTCATCGTCGGGATCGTCACCTTACTGGACTGGTTTGGCCGTCGCAAAGACCGGCAGTCACGCAATCGCGCTGCGTAACCCATGCTCGCGGGCCGCGCGACACCGCCCCTGTGCCCCGCTGTCGCTTCAGACCGCCGGGGACGTTCCTAGTCTAGTTTCTTGTTCGGTAGTCTGGCTCTGAGTGCGAGGCTCGCTTTCAAATACACCAGGGCCCATACGCCGGCCCCGATGACGAAGGGGATCTATTTGGGCGGCACCGCGGGCACATAGCCGGGGAACACGTACGCAAAGAGCATCGACAGCAGGCCCATCACGACCATGAGAAAAACGCTGTGCTTGATCGTGAACCGGAACAGTTTGCCTTCGTCCGCCGACGTCATCCCGGTTGCGGCGACCGCCACCGCAATGCTCTGAACCGAAATCATTTTCCCCATGACGCCCGCCGCCGAGTTCACCGATGCGGTCAGCACGGGATTGAGATTGAGCGCGGTAGCGGTGACGACCTGCAGGTTCCCGAAGAGCGCGTTGGCGGAGGTGTCGCTCCCTGTGAGGAAGACGCCGAGCCATCCGAGGACGGCGCTGAAGAACGGAAACGCCCACCCGCTGGCGGCAAGCGCCAACCCCAGCGTAGACGTCATGCCCGAGTAGTTCATGAGGTACGCAAGTCCAAGCATCGTCGCGATCGTGAGCATCGGCAGCGACAACTGCTTGAAGGTGGCCTTGTAGACGTTCACGAACTGGGTGGACGTGACCCGCGCCAGTATCGCAGTTGTGATGACGGCCAGAAAGCACGCGGTCCCCGACGCAGTAAGCCAGTTCAACTCGAAGACCGCGGCATAGGGAGTCGGCTGCGGCGTGACCGGCGGGATGCGCGTGATGAGACCGTGCAGGCCCGGAACCAGCAGACCATTCAACACGGTGGGGCTCTGCGCGAGAAACGCGGGAAGCAACGTATCGGTCCACCGGTTCATCGCCAGTTTGATGTCCGCCTCCCCCCACACGAGAACGAAGACGACCAGGAGCATGTAAGGGAGCCACGCAGCGAGGAGCTCGCCACCCGAATGTTTCCTGGCAGCAGTCGTGACTGGCTTATCGCCCTCGAGCCGCATGATGGTCCTCGGCTTCCATACCTTCAGGACGAGCACCATGACTGCGATGCACGTGAGTGAGCTCGCAATATCGGTCAGCTCAGGCCCGACGTAATTCGACACGTAGAACTGCATCCCGGCAAACGAGACGCCGCAGGCCACGATGGCCGGCAGCACCTCCAGCGCGCGCTTTCGTCCCGCCATCACGACGATGAGGTAACCGGGAATGATCACCGACACCATCGCACAGAGCTTGCCCACCATGCCGCTCAGTGCCAGGACCGGCAATCCAGTCACGTTGGCGAGCGTGGTCACGGGAATTCCGATGGACCCGAATGCTACGGGAGCGGTGTTGGCGATGAGACAGATTCCCGCCGCGTAGAACGGATTGACGCCGAGGCCGGCCAGCATGGCGCCAGATATGGCGACCGGCGCACCGAAACCAGCCGCACCCTCGATGAACGCACCGAAGGAAAAGGCGATGAACATCGCCTGCAGCCGTCGATCGTTGGTCAGGCCGCCTATCGAGTCCTTGATGATCTCGAACTTCCCCGTGTCGACCGCCAGGCGGTAGAGCATGATCGAGCTGAACACGATCCACGCGATGGGAAACAACCCGAATGCGGCCCCGTAGAGCGCGGAGATCAGCGCCAGCTGCACGGGCATGCCGTACACGAACAGCGCGACGAGCAACGCCGAAGCGAGTGCAGTCAGCGCCGACATCCACGACGGCTTTCGCCTGACACCCAACATGAAGAACAGCAAGAGAATGGGAATTGCGGCAATCACGGCCGACATGCCCAGACTCCCACCTACGGGCTCATAGTTGTGTTGCCACATTTCGCGCGTGATTATACGGGAGCCGGGCGTCCGAGCGGCGCGTGCGACAAACGATCGGCATGATCGGAGACCGGTTGAGTTGACTCGATCCACACCGGGAAGGTCTCCTAATCGGCTATACTGCCTCAGTTTCCCTACAAACCAGCCCTGTGGGAGGACACCAGGTGTTGAGAGCGACTCGTTTGCTTCTGGTGACGTCCCTGACCACAGCTCTCATCACCATTCCATGGAACGATGCCATTGCCGGTGAAAGAGCAAATGGCATCAGAGAAGCAGCGCAGTCCCAGGCGCCTGATGCCTCGGCAAACGACGACGCTCCAGCAGTCCCCGAACCGGTGACAAGTGGCGCCCCGGAGTCGTCCGTTGACCTGGTGCGGCTGCCGGCGTTGAGCGGCACGGCCGTCAGGAGCGAAACGATCTGGCGCACCACGTTCGGAGCCCTGCCGGGCCAGTCGCCCCGGGTGCTGCGCCAGGCGGTTGCGTCAACGAACCAACACAATTTTCTTCTCGGCGCAACGGCGGCAGCTCTGGTGATCGGCGGCGTCGGACTGATCGCGTATAGCACGACCCCCTCGTGCAAAGAGGGCCGTCCGACGGCGTGCGACCGTGACAAGGTGCTGGGCGCGATCGGAATCTCCGGCGGAACAATCCTGCTGGTCCTGTGGGCGCTCAGCAAGTGAGTGCGTGGTTCTCGCTCGCGGCATGCACGCAGGAGCGGTTGCGGCCGATATCAGGTTACGGTGAACGTTTTCAATCCGGCCGGCACGCTGTTTGATTCGGCGCCCCGGCGCCGGACGATCATGGCCGCAAGCGTCGTGGTACACCTTGCGTTCGTCACGGCCATCTTCTTTGCCGCAAACAACAGAGAATGGGCGATTCCCGCGCGTGCATCGCGCGCCCTGACGTTCGTCACCATGTTGACGCCGCCGGAGCCGGCGCGCCTGATCCCGCCAAAGCCATTACGTGTGCCGCCTGTCGTGAAGCAAGAAACACGAATCCGAGAAACTGTTCCGGTTGAGCTTGTGGCGCCTATTCTCGAGCGCGTCATCACGCGGCTCGAACCGGCCCCGACCGCTCCCGATCCTCGCCGCGATCGGATCGTACCTGCGCGGCCAAAGCCTGCGCCCACCGTAACGGTCGGCGCGTTTGCGCTGGCTGGAAACAGCGCGCGGGCGGTCGAGTTGTCCCGCACGATACGAGAAGCTGAATTCGATGCGCCTGCTGCGCGGGCACCTCAGATGATGGTCGTCAGCGCAGCGACCGGCGTGTTCGAGCAGTCGTCGGCCGGCCGGCCGCAACCGGGCACTGATAGACCGAACGTCCTGGGCGACGCGGGATTTGGCACCGGCGTCGCGACCGGACGTGTACGTCCGGCGACGGAAGTCGCTGACGCGGGATTCGGCATCGGAACAACCAGCGCGCCGACACCTCGGGGAGGACGGGGCCTGGCGGATGGCGGCTTCGACGCGGGCAAAGCGGACGCCGGTGGAAACGTCCGGCCGGCGCAGGCGGTCAAGACAACTGATTTTGATACCCGGGTTCAGCAGGCCGCCGCACAGGCGCCGCGTCAGTCGGCGACAGATGTGCCGCTCCAGATCCTGTCGAAGCCGACGCCGGCGTACACGGACGAAGCGCGTACCCTCGAGATCGAGGGAGAGGTGCTGCTCGACGTAGAGTTCACAGCCACTGGCGAAATCCACGTATTGAAGATTGTCCGCGGTCTTGGCCACGGCCTCGACGAATCCGCCGCGCGTGCCGTGCAAGGCATGCGCTTCAAGCCGGCGCAGCGCAACGGACAGCCAATCGACATTCGAACGACGGTGAACATCGTCTTCCGCCTGGCGTGAGCCCGATCAGTCATGCGAACCCTGCCCCGACTTGGTCTCGTTCTCCTGACCGTTGTCGCGTTGAGCCACACGCCGCATGCGCAGCAGGCACCGCCAGGCAACGGATCGGCGCTGTCGATGGACGCATTCATCGATCGGCTCACGAAGGCCGAGTCGGTATTGACCGTGCGAATGGGAACCTATCATCCGGTCGCCGAGGTCTACATCCAGAATCTTGCACCCGACCCGAAGGTCGCCAGCGTGCCGGCGCGCGATGACTACTTTCTCGGGCAGTTCGACAGCACAAACGGTCCAACCCTGACGCCACTCGGCCCGAACAGGGGGGGATTTCGGACCCCCGGTCTGATGAACCGGCCGTTCGGGTTGAGGTACGTGCCGTCCGGATTTGCGGCGACGACTGTTCCCGACCGGCAGGTGATCGATCGCACGCGGTACGAATTCACGTTCGTACGGCGAGAGTTTCTCGACGAGGTCCGCTGTCTCGTGTTCGAGGTCCAGGCCAAGGGTGGCTACGCCGGGGGATTCAAGGGGCGCATCTGGGTTGAGGATCGCGACTTCAACATCGTTCGCTTCAATGGCATCAGCCGGGAAGTTGATCGCTCGCTCTCCAGGCTATTTCGCAAGAAGCTGACGTTTCACATCGACAGTTGGCGCGTGAACGTGCTGCCGGGTGTCTGGCTGCCGGCATACGTGTATTTCGAGGAGACCGACTCCAAGGACGGGGCAGCGCCGCCCCAGGTACCCCGGATCAAGGGTCAGATGCGGCTGTGGGGCTACGAGCTGAAGGACACGAACGCGCGGTCGGCATTCGCGGCCATTCAGATCGACCCGACCGCGGTTCAGGACAGCAGCGAACAGGCGCGGCCGCTCTCCCCCGTGCTCAGTCAGAGGAGATGGGAACAGCAGGCCGAAAACAACGTTCTCGATCGGCTCACGAACGCAGGCCTCCTTGCGCCTGTTGGCGCCGTGGACGGTGTGCTCGAGACGGTGCTCAACAATCTCCAGGTCACCAACGATGTTGCCTTCGACCCGCCCCTCAAATGCCGCGTGCTGCTCACATCGCCGCTCGAAGCGTTCACCGTTGGGCGCACGATCGTGCTGAGCCGCGGTCTCATCGACGTGCTACCTGACGAAGCCAGTCTCGCGATGGTGCTGGGGCACGAGCTCGCCCACGTCGTCTTGGGGCATCTCTTGATCGACACCAGGTTCGGGTTCGCCGATCGGCTGATGATTCCGGACAGCGACGTCGTGCCGGTCCTCCGATTCAACCATTCGCCTGAAGAAGAATCGGCTGCTGACGCGAAGCTCATCGAGCTGCTGAGCAGGTCGCCCTACAAGGACAAGTTATCCACGGCGGGATTGTTCCTGCGGGCGGTTGGTGCAAATGCGAAGGTGCTGCCGAATCTCATTCAGCCGCACATGGGTGATTCCGTCGTCGACGAAGAGCGGTCGCTGATGGAGCTCATCCAGAAGTCCCCGGAGCTGGCGCCCGAACAGATCGATCAAATCGCGGCGTTGCCGCTCGGCGCGCGGCTCGTCATGGATCCGTGGAACAATCGGCTCGATCTGATCCGCACTCCGGCGGTTCCGCTGAGTTGGGCACGGGAAAAGCTGCCGCTCGCCATCACGCCGATGACGCCCTATCTTCGGTACGCGGATCGGGCGGCAGAGGCCTCCTCCCGCTAGAAGCACCCCGGATCTCTGAACGCGTCCGACCCCGTTCTGGATTTCGTGCGGACGATGCGTGCGTCGCCTCGCATGTTGTCGCCTCGCATTGACAACCAGTGGGGCCTACCGTAGCATCCCCCCGACTTCACGATCAGTTTGAACGGTACTCGCCGACTCGCGCCGACGACGAACCTCGATGCAGGGAGGTTCGGCCAGATCACGACGCAGAGCGGCGATCCGCGCATCATGCAGTTCGGCTTCAAGTTGGGGGTTCCAACGGATGTCAGGAGGAGCGGCGATGAGAGTGACGATTCGGGTTCTGTTGGTCGGTCTCGGCCTCGTCATCCTGGCGGTCCCGATTGCCGCGCATCACTCGTGGACGGCGGAATACGACGCCAAGAAGCCGGTGACGGTGAAAGGCGTCGTCACGAAGATCGAGTGGACCAATCCGCATACCCACTTCTACGTCGATAGCACCGACGAGAACGGGAAGGTCACCAACTGGAACTTCGAGATGGCCAGTACGCCTGCGCTCGAACGCAACGGGTTCTCGCGTAAGACGCTGCCGATTGGCACCCAGGTGACCGTCACGGGCTTTGGAGGGCGCTCGGTTCTCGAGCGTGCGATCGTCACCTCGTTCAAGGCGTCCGATGGCAAGGAGTTCTTTGTCCCGAAGCTGGGGAATTGAGGCCGTGAGAAACATTCTAGTCGTCGCGGCAGCGATCGCCGGGCTGACCTCGCCCTTCCTTGTGCCGCAGGCTACCGGCCAGGAGCTTCCCCGGCGTCTGGGCGGCGCGAATGGTCCAACGGTGATCAAGGATGCCCCCAACCGGCCTGCGCCAAAGTTGGCCGACCGCACAGTGGATTTGTCCGGCGTCTGGACGGGTGGCGGCGACGCGCCTATTCCGCGCCTGCTGAAGCCTGGCGAGCTGGACAGTCTGCTGCTGCCGTGGGCGAAGCAGAAGATGGCGTCGCAAAAGGAATCAGACGACCCCTATTTCTATTGCATGCCGGGCGGACCATTGCGGATTACGGGAGGCTTCGCGTGGCGGTTCGTGCAGCATCCGACGGTGAATGCCACGCATATCTTCATGCTGCAGGAAGGGAACGCGCACACCTACCGGCAGATCTTCATGGATGGCCGCAAGCACCCCGACGATCCAAGCCCCACGTGGTACGGCCATTCCACCGGCAAGTGGGAAGGCAATACGCTCGTCATCGACACAATCGGCGTCAACGACCGGTTCTGGTTGGATAGTGCCGGCACGCCGCACACCGAGCAACTGCACATGATCGAACGATGGACGCGAACCGACTTCGCGACCCTTCGGCGCGACGTCACGATCGAAGACCCGGGGACGTTCACGAAGCCGTTCACAGTCAGCTACACCGCGAAGCTAGGTACCCCGGACAGCGAGATCCTGGAGTACATCTGCATCGAGAACAATCAGTGGGGCGAACGGGACAAGAAGTAAGGACACTACGGTTTGCAACGAGGGAGAAATCACATGCGCATTCGGCTTTCTGTGCTTTCGCTTGCGGCGTTGGTGACCGTTTCTCCCGCCGCCGATGCTTCGGTGATACAAGCGACGAGGGACATCAAGGTGATCTCGAGCGCCGGCGCACGCGCCATGGCGGACGCCTGTATCGCATGGGCCGAGCAGAACAAGCAAATCGTGGCGATGGCGGTTCTGGATTGGGGCGGTAATCTCATCGAGTCCCACGCCATGGAAGGCGCAGCCGCAAACGCCATCGACACGGCGCTGTTGAAGGCAAAGTCGGCGTTGCGCTGGCGGCGCGCGACCTCCGAGACCAACAAGATCGTGCGGAGCGGCGAAAATCTGGCGCCGACCTTCATGAACGATTTCCCGCAACCGGGCGCGCTTCCTGTCATGGTCAATGGCCAGGTCATAGGCGCGATGGGCGTTTCCGGACCCGACGGCGAGAAATGCGCGCAGGCGGCGATTGACGCGGTGTTCAAACCAACGCCCGCAGCTCCGAAGGCGAGCCAGGGGGATTAGCGACCGCCGGTGTCGGGAGCAGGTAACCCACCCGGGAGGGTCTGCACGCCGTATTGATTGTTCTCCTGGCAGATGTACTCCAGCAACTCGTCGCCAGGAGTCCAGGTGGCCATGAACCTCACGGTGAACGGCTTGGTGTAGGCACCGGGGTCGTCGATGGTGACGACGTTCTCGAGGTGCCCCATGTCCTTCCGGGTCCATCGCTCGATGGTGTGCAACTGCTCGGTGTGCGGGTGCCCGCGACGATCGAACCACCACTTGTCGTTGAAACCGACTGTGTCGATGACAAGCGTGTCGCCTTCCCATTTGCCGATTGAATGCCCCAACCAGGTCGAGTCGAGATCCTCGGGGTGTTTCCGGCCATCCATGAAGATCTGGCGGTAGGTGTGGATGTTGCCCTCGTGCAGGATGAAGAGGTGCGTCGGCGCCTTGTCCGTATAGTTCTGCACGAACCGGTACGGAAATGGGGTCACGCGCGGTACGCCCATTGGCAGACACTGGTTGTGCGGCTCCAGGGTCACGTCCCGCTTCGACATGAGCTCTTTCGCCCATGGCAACATCAGGCTGTCGATTTCCCCTGGCTTCAATCCCCCATCCTTCTCGAGGTCATTGATAGGTCCGCCGCCAACCCAGACGCCGTTCAGGTCCACGTGCCCGTTGGGCAGTCTCGGCACCGGACCGGTTGGCGGCGCTTTACGCCTGGCGGTGTTGACCGCCTCGACTCCGGTGGCGCCTCCGCCAGTCTGCGTCTGTGCAAGCAGGGGCAGAGCCGTCGCGAGCAGCACGGAGACGACAAGAAGCTTTCTCACGTCGATTTCCTCGTCTAATTGTCGTTCGAGCCGGAAAATACCTTCTTGCCGTCGGCGAGGACGACGGATCGTACATGCGCGCCGCTCACGCCGGACCGGGCCAGGTCCCCCTCGACAGTGACCGTGTCACCAATCTTTACGGACTTTCCCGTCCAACCCTGCCGGGTCAGCGCGCTTCTCGCGGCTAGTTCGAAGTTCCAGGTCGTCACCTTTCCGTTCGGCTCGGTGACATCGACGTACATGCGGGCATGTGGGTTGGTCCATTCGATCTTCGCCACCGTGCCCTTCAGCGTGACCACCTTGTTCTGGTCGTACTCGCCCGCGACGGAATGATGAGCGACGACTGGGCCCGCTGAGCAGAGGAGACCGAGACCGGCCAACAAGACCGCGAGTTTCTTTCTCATTGCATCCTCCAAATCCCGCCGGGTCCGCTGGGCGGTCCCCGGCCTGCCACTGGCGAGAAGAATCAGCGCGCCGATGGACAAATCCCGGAAGGTGTGATCGTCGACCTGGCGTACCGGCGAAGAGAAAAGGTGAAGGCGGCGCGTTTGCGCAACGTGTTTAGACGCGACCCTTTATTACAGAGTTAGGAGCGGAGTGTCAACTGAGACCAATCCAGGCGTAACGCTGGCGACGCCGCGATAATCCGCATAGTTACCCGATCTGGTCTTCCGACACCGAGTGGGTGTATAAGGGGCGCCTAGATGAAGGCGTTACCACTGTTGTGCAGCCGTTCTGTGCGGCAGACAGGGTAGTCGGCTCATATTCGTTGCGCAACAGCTGATCTGGCACTTCGAGACAAACGCCGGAAGGAGAGTACCGATGGGACGCGGACTTGGTTGGGCGTTCGCTGTGATTGCATTCCTGGCCTTGCCAGGCGTGGGGCAAGCGCAGGAGGCGGCGATTGGCGGCACGGTGAGAGATTCCACGTCAGGCGTTCTCCCTGGCGTCGCAGTGCGGGCGGTGCATGAGGCGACGGGGACTCAGTTCGAGGCGTTCACCGATGAGCGCGGCGTCTTTCGAATCCCGGTACGCATCGGCACGTATCGAATCACCGTGGAATTAGCCGGGTTTGCATCGCTCCAGCGAACGGGGCTTGAGGTCCTGGTCGGACAGCAGGTCACGCTGAATCTCACAATGTCGCCGTCCGCAATCACGGAATCCGTGACGGTCACGGGGGAGGCGCCGCTCGTCAACGTGACGTCCTCGCAGTTGGGCGGGAACATCGATTCGCGGCAGCTGTCGGAGCTGCCCGTGAACGGCCGGAACTTCCTGGATCTGACGATGCTGGCGCCAGGCGCCCGCGCGAACCACACCGATTCTGGAGGCATTCCAGTGACCACCGCCCTCGGCACCGTGCAACTCAACGTTGACGGCATGCAGGTCACGAACAACTGCTGCGGCGGATCGAACCGGCAACCGAGCTTCGGCCGCGACGCCATCGCGGAGTTCCAGTTCATCTCGAACCGTTTCGACGCGACGCAGGGGCGCTCCTCCGGCGCGCAGGTCAACGTCATCACCAAGTCGGGGACCAACGTGGTGTCGGGCACGCTTTCCGGATACTTCCGTACAGACCGGATGAACGCGAAGGACTTTGTGCAGCAGCGCGTGCTGCCCTACGCGAATCAGCAGGTCAGCACGACCATTGGCGGCCCGATTCGCCGCGACCGAATGCACTACTTCTTCAACTACGAGTTCGAGCGCGAGCCGATCACGGTGACGCACAACTCGCCGTATCCAAGCTACAACGTCGATTTGACGACGGTACGACGCCAGCACAAACCGATGGCGCGCGTCGACGCGCAGCTCTCGAACAAAACGCGCATGGCTGTGTCGACCTACCTGTGGCGCGATTTCCAGCCGATCGATGGCACCCAGGCGACGACAGGCGGCGCGACGAACCATCCGACCAACGTGGTCAAGTTCGACAAGTACGCCGAGGCCGTCCAGGGCACGTTGACGCGCGTCATCAGCAACAGCGCGGTCAACGAGCTGAAGCTCGGATGGGCGGCGAACCACTGGGACCAGGGGCCCACCGCCACATGGACGGCGACCACCGGGCTCGCGACCGCCCGCAACCCCGTGGCCAACGAG
>ORMF010838677.1_pt1 | contig 16620 bp, 7 predicted proteins | sample 1779871 | NCBI WGS metagenome assembly ORMF01 (sample SAMEA104232316, study PRJEB22302) | groundwater metagenome | biome: forest; feature: aquifer; material: groundwater | place: USA | collected 2011-08-07 | depth 5.4 m
ACAAGCCAGTTGGAAGCTGTGGTGACGGAAGTGGCAACGGTGAAATTGAACGCGGCCCCGGTGCTGGCGATTGTGAAACTCTGGCTCGCCGGCGGAGGGCCGCCCGCGGCGAATGTGTAAGTGAGCGGTGTGGTCGGAATGTTGAGCAGCGGAGTTGTGCTGACCAGCAAGGTGACGGGAACGGGGATGGCGACGGCGTTGGCGTCGGGGGAGATGATGTTAACAGTGCCGGAGTAGAGACCTGGCGGGAGACCAGCGGGGTTGGCCGTAACGGTGATATCGCCGGCAGTGGATCCGGTGGAAGGTGTGACGGATAACCAGGAGCCGCCGCCGGAGACGGTGGCGGAGGTGTTGTAGGTGACCGTGAGACCGGTGGATGTAAGAGAAATGGTTTTGGGGGCGGGGTTGACGGCCCCGGTTTGAAAGACGAAGGAGAGATGATTGGGGCTGGCCCGCAAGGCGGAGTTGGGCGTAACTACCAAGGTGACGGGGATGGTGAAGGGGCTGTTGCCGGCAGTTCCGGTGACGGTGACTCCGCCGGTATAGGTTCCTGGAAGGAGGGAGCCGGGGTTGACGCCAATCGAGAGAGCAGTCGGTGTTGTGGCGGAGGATGGCAGTGCGCTGAGCCAATCACCTGTGCCGTTGGTTGAGACTGCGAGAGTGAACTGGACGGCGTTACCGAAGTTGGTCAGGACGGCGATTTGCCGCGGGACGGAAGTGGAGCCGGTCTGGGTGGTGAAATGAAGGCTGGCGGGACGCGCAGCCAAGATCGGATCCGTGGTCACGCGTAAAGTGACAGTGACCTCCCGGGGACTGTTGACGGCGGCTGTGGAACTGATGGAGACTTTGCCGGTGTAGGTTCCGGCAGCCAGCCCGGTGGGGTTGACCGAAGCACTGAGGTTGGCGGGAGTGTTGCCGGAGGATGCGTTGATGCTCAGCCAGGATCCGCCGGAGGTTGTGGTGGCAACGGCGGTGAAGCTGGCGGACGCGCCGGTACTAGTGACTGAGATGACGCGGTCCGCGGGGGTGGGTGTGCCGGCTTGAAAATCGACGGTGATGGAGGAAGGGTTGACTCCGAGGCGGATCTCGTCGGCGATGGTAAAGGAGACGGGGATCACCACGGGAGAGTTGGCGGCAGAGGCAGCGGCGATTGTGACGGATCCGGTGTAGAGACCAACGGTCAGGCCCGCCGGATTGACGGAGACCGTGATGCTGGAGTTGGTGGTTCCGGAGTTGGGCGTGACGTTCAGCCAACCAGTTCCAGTGTTGACTGAAGAGGCGGCGGTGAAGGCGACGCCGGGGGTGGTACTGGAGAGGGTAATCTGTTGGCTGGGTGGCGGGGTGCCGCCAGCCGAAAAACTATAGGAAAGAGAGGAGGGGGTGGGGATCAACAAGGGGCTGTTGCCGACGGTCAAGGTAACGGGGACCGTAAATGGGCTGTTGATTGCGCCGGCCGAGGTGAAGGTGATGGCACCGTTGTAAACGCCGGCAGTGAGGCCAGAGGGGGCCACGACGACGGTCATCGAATACGGGGTTGTTCCCACTTGCGGATTGGCGAAGAGCCAATTGATTCCGCCTGAGGCGGTGGTGCTGACTGTGGTGGACAGGGCTGTAGTGCCGGAGATGGTTAAGGTCTGCTGAGGAGGCGAGCCTTGTCCGACCTGATGAAAAAAAGACAGGGAACTGGGGGAGGCGGAAAGGGATTGGGCGCCGGCGGGAAGCACGAACGACGTGAACGCGGCCAAGGAAAGTAGAATGCGAGTAGAAACGGACATGCAAAAGCCTCCAGTGGTTGGCTGTCTCGTGGCGGGACGCGGAGTAGCCATCAAAGGTGTCAGCACGCGATGGGCCATATGGAATCTTTGGCCAACTCTAGCGAAATCATCACCCAATTGGGGATGGAGCAAAATCCGCCGTGTGTTTTTTACACGGTTCACCCAGAATCTGCCACAAGTTCATGTTATGCTGATTTCGACCATTGACCGGCTTTAGGGAGGATCATTTTTGTGCGAATGACCACGTTTGTTTTGAGTGTAGCGATGCTGTTTGCCTCGGTGGCACAGGCCCAGACTGAATTGGCCACGCTAACCGGAACTGTGACAGACCAAAGCGGCGCGATGCTGCGTAGCGTCATGGTCACGGTTATTAATGAAGCCACGAACCTTCCGGCCACGACGCAGTCGAATGAAGCGGGGCGGTACACACTTACGAGCTTGCGACCGGGAAACTACCGGCTGGAGGCATCGCTGGCAGGGTTCAAAAAGCAGGTGCGGACCGGGATCACGGTACAGGTGAATCAAACTGCGCGGCTGGATCTGGTGCTGTCGTTGGGCGATGTGGCTGAGCAAGTGACGGTTGCGGCGGAGGTGTCTCTGTTGGAAACGGAGACCTCGAGCCGGGGGGCCGTGATTGACCAGCGGAAGATTGTCGAGCTGCCGTTGAACGGACGGGACTACAATCAGCTGGCGCTGCTCTCGCCAGGAGTGTTGGCCTCGACACCGAGACTGAATTCGATCGGATTCAAGGGCGCCTTCAACGTGAACGGGAACCGGGCGTTCCACAACGCGTTTCAATTGGACGGAGTGGACAACACTTCGTATTCGAATTCGTTCCGGGGAAACAACATGCAGGTGGTGCAGCCGTCGGTGGACGCGCTGCAGGAGTTCAAGATCCAGACGAACGCGTACACGGCCGAGTTCGGCCGCAGCGCGGGGGCGTTGATCAATGCGGTGATCAAGTCGGGGACAAACCAGTTGCACGGATCGGGATACGAATTTTTCCGCAACCGGGAGTTTGACGCGAACAATTTTTTCGCAAACAAGAACGGGGCCGACAAGCCGTTCCGGCTGCGCAATCAGTTTGGCGGAACGCTGGGTGGGCCGATCCGGAAAGACAAGACATTCATTTTCGGGGATTACGAGGGGCTGCGGGACCGGTTGGGAACGGTGCGGATCTCATCTGTGCCACAGGCTGCCTGGCGGCAGGGACGGTTCACGGTACCGATTGCGAATCCGTTCAACGCGGCCGATAACGGAACCGATTTCCGCCAGCCCGCCACCGCGGATTGCAACAACGGGCAGGGAGCCTGCTGGGTGATCCCGTCGAATCTGATCGACACGGTGGGACGCAACATACTGAACGTGAGTCCGAATCCGAATACGGGAGCGCCGCGGCAGGAGGACAATAACTTTGTCCACGTTCCCATTGACCGCACGCGGACAGACCAGTTTGACGTGCGCGTGGATCACTCCTTCTCCACAAAGCTGAATCTGTTTGGCCGCTATTCCTTCGCCGATACGAATCTATTCCGCCCGGCGCCGCGTCCTGGACTTTCTGAAGGGTCTTTCAACGATACGTTTGGCGCGGCGTTGTGGCGCTCGCAGGCCATCGCCACGGGCCTCACCTGGACGGTTTCACCCACCATGGTTTCGGAAACACGCGTTGGTTATTCGCGCGGGAATTTTTTTCAAGCGCCGCCGAATGCGGATTCCGGTTGTCCGGAGAAGCTGATCGGCCTGAAGAACGCGCCCAGTGATCCGGGCGTATGCGGCGGGATCCCGGTGATCAATCTGGCCAACGTGAACGCCCGGCGCATCGGACGCACCACTTCGGTGCCGCAGTTCCAGACTCCGCGGTCCACCAACATCCGGTCGTCCCTTGCCACCATCCGCGGGGCGCATGCGGTTAAGTTCGGCGGTGAGTTCCTGGGTGCTCAGACGGGCATCCGGGATGTGAGCGCGCTGCTCGGGAATTTCGATTTCACCGGACGGTTTTCGGGCCAGAACGGGACATTTCAGGGTGCCGTGGCGGATCTGCTGCTGGGGTTCCCGACGCGCTACCGCGAGGATTCCAACACGGTGTTCAACCTGTGGCAGAAAATGTATTTCTTCTTTGTGCAGGACGACTGGAACGCGGCCCGGAACCTCACTCTGAACGTTGGGGTCCGCTACGAGTACGCCACCCCGCCGCATGAGCGCGATGATCAGTGGGCCAACTACATACAGGCGCAAAGCAAGTTCGTCAATGCCACCGGCGGCGGAATCTTCAGCCGCACGCTCATCTATCCGGACCGGAACAATTTTGCGCCGAGGATCGGGCTCTCCTACACGCCGCTGAAGCGGACTGTGATTCGTTCCGCGTACGGCGTGTTCTTCAATCACACCAACCGGCAAGGGCGGGAAGGGTTGCTCGGGTTCAACTACCCGTTTATCATCCAGGGCGACCAAAATATTGCCGGCAGCAACACGCTGAAGTCGGCCAACGCGTTCATGCGGATGCAGACCGGTATTCCGGCCGGGTTTGTGGATCCAACCAAGGTGGTGGTCTCCACGCTCGGGCAGAAAGCGCAGGATCCGTATCAGCGGACCACATATGTACAGCAGTGGAATTTCGGGATTCAGCAGGAGCTGGCCTCAGACCTGATCCTGGACGTTTCGTATGTAGGCAACAAGGGCACGAAACTGGCGGCATTCAGCAACTTGAACCAGCGGGCGGTGCTTTTTAACGCGGCCGGCGTACCGTCGGCGGGCAATCGTCCGCTGGCAGGGAACAACATCAACGGCGATGTGCAGTATCTGAGCAATGTGGGGCTGTCCAATTATCACTCGCTGCAGGGGCGGCTCGAGAAGCGGTTCTCGCGCGGGTTATCGGGTCTGGTTTCCTATACCTGGGGGAAGGCGCTCACCAATTCGGTGGATCATTTGTCGACCAGCGGGGCGGGTAATGGAATAGACGTGGGGGTGTCGCGGACGCCGCAGGACGGTTTCAATCGCAGTCCCGAGTATGGCCTGGCGGAGTTCGATGTGAAACAGCGGATCGTGGCGAGCGCGGTCTACATGGTGCCATATGGCAAGGGCCGCTCGTTTGGTACAAACGCGAGCGGGGTGAAAGGTTTTGTTTTGGGCGGTTGGGAGATGTCGCCCATCATCACCTTCCAGTCCGGGCTGGGTCTGACCATGTTGCAGGCAACGCTTCTGAACCTGGGTGGAGAACGGACGAGCCGGCCGAACCGGCTGGCCAATGGGACGCTGGCGGAGGGGCAACGCACGGCCGAGCGCTGGTTCGATACCAATGCATTTTCGATTCTGCAAACGGACCCGACGCGGGCGGGCTTTGTTCCGAACCAGGCGTTCGGGAACTCCGGCGTAGGGATCGTGCGAGGGCCGGGCATGGCGAACATTGATTTCAACTTGAGCAAGACGTTTGCGATCACTGAGCGGAACATGGTGCAGTTCCGCGCGGAGTTTTTCAATTCGTTCAACCGGGCCAATTTCGGAGTTCCGGGCGTGACGCTGGGCGGGGGATTTGGCGAGATTGTGGCGATGTCGACCGAGCCTCGCGTGATTCAATTTGGTCTGAAGTACCGGTTCTGAGTGTCCGGCAGCGAGATCAAAAACTAGCGCTTGCGCTTGGCCTGGGAGCGGACCGAGAGGAAGGTCTTCGACATGTGGTCGTGCCAGGAAAGGGTTTCTTCATCGCACAGCGCCCAGATGAGCCCCAGACCACCTGCGCCAGTGCTGAGAGTGCCGCAAAAGACGCGCATGACGCGTTGGCGGATGGTAGGCGGGAGCCCATCGAAGTTGAACAGTTGAAGTTGCGCCCATCTCAGCCCGGGACTGTCGGCTCCGGCGACGGCCCACATCAGCTTGTAGACAAAAGCCAGAAACAGACCGAGGCCGCCAAAGTAGGGAAGCGAGGCGGCGTTCACCAGCGCGGCGCCTTCCATAAGATATAGTCCGGCCGCAACGGCTGCCACGGAAATCGCCACCACGCTGAAGTCCGCGGCGGCGGCAATGGCGCGGTGAATTGGTGTGGCAACGGGAGCGTTACTGTAGCGAACAGCTTCCGGACCACGCTGGCGGGAGCGAGCGGTTCCGGCGGCTTGAAATGCGAACGACTCCTGGGTCATGACCTCGGAAACAGGGTTGACAGAGGCCGCCTCCACCTTTTTTCCCTTTGCCGCTGTCTTGCCTGGACTATGCGGCTGAATTGGAACCACTCGTCCAATCTCGCGCGTGGAAAACAGGGTCGCCTGCTGAAAGGTGCGCCGGAGTGAATTTTCCTTTTGTTCCACAATGGCGAGCAAAGGTTGAGGAGAGAGGGCATGGCCGCGGTCCACGGGGTAAAGATCAGGGCCGGGCTGAGCTCCGCCGTCGTGGAGGCGCCGGCTGCAGCGGGCGCATCGGTGTTCATCGGCCGTATTGGGTGCACCGCAAAACCGGCAAATCATCTTTTCGAAACCCGCACGATTACTATTCAGCTCCTTTGGGCGCGATCCACAGCTTGCAGGGTGCAATCGGCAAGTGTTACCTTTCTCGATTGGCGCCGACTTTTCAAAGGCTACAGCACTGCTTCCGGACCGATTACGGCCTCGAACTTCACCTGTTGGACGAAGTCCTGTTCTCTTTCTGTAACATATTTCAGATGTTTTGTCACCATAAATTATCGGCTGTTCTGTTTTTTTTCATTAGCCTCGCGCTGCCGGCGCAAATCCTGCCCCGCATTCAGCCCGCTGGAAATGCACCCGTTCAGCCTCCCAAGACTCCGGGTCAGGTGCGCACGGCACGCATTAATGCTCCTGGTCCAAACGATCTTCTAATCCGGGCTGCTACCCAAAGAGTGGAGGGACATATCTATTTTCTCCGCGGATCTGTGGCCATTGAGACGGCCGAGATGCTGCTTCGGGCCGACGAGGTGGACTACAACGAAGAGACACACTATGCCGAGGCGCGCGGGCACGTGAAGTACACCAGCTATGAGCGTGGCGAGGAGTTGGAAGCGGACCGGGCCGAATACCAGATGAATGAGGAGACCGGCAAGTTCTACAACGTGCGCGGCATCTCGCCGGCCAAGGTGGAGTACCGGCCGGGATTATTGATGTCGGAAAACGCATTCCAGTTCCAGGGTGCGTGGTTGGAACGGTTGAAGGACCGCTACATACTCTATGACGGGTTTGTCACCAATTGCCGGCTGCCCAAGCCGTGGTGGGTGTTGCGCGGGCCCAAGTTCGATATCATTCCGCACCAGCGGGCGCTGGCATACAGACCATGGTTTCGGGTGCGGCAGGTGCCTCTGTTTTATTTTCCGGTTTTTTACAAAGCGCTCTCGGAGGAGCCGCGCAAGAGCGGGTTTCTCACGCCGAATATCGGGAACAGTTCGCGGCGCGGCAAGATGGTGGGCGTGGGTTACTACTGGGCCATGAATCGCAGCTATGACATGACCTACCGCACGCAGCTGTTTACGCAGCGGGGTTTTGCCCATCATGTCGACTTCCGGGGAAAGCCGACGCAGAATTCCGATTTTGACACGATATTTTATGGAGTCAACGACAAGGGACTCAAGCTCGACAATGGGGATCGAATCAAACAGGGCGGCTTTCTGTTGACGGTGCATGGTAAGAGCCGGCTGCCGTGGGAGTTTGAAGGGCGGATCGAACTCAACTATCTCAGCTCGTTCAAATTCCGGCAGGCATTCACCGAGAGCTTCAATGAAGCGGTCTTCTCCGAGGTGCGCTCGATTGGCTTTGCGACGCGGCACTGGTCCACTTATTCGCTGGCGATTTTCTTTGACCGCCTGCAAAACTTTCAAAGCACCAATGATGGCGACCAGATCACGATCCGCAAGCTTCCGGCGGTGTCATTTCAAAGCCGGGACCGGCAGATCTTCCGGAATCTGCCGGTGTGGGTGTCAATGGACTCCAGCGCGGCGCTGGCGCAGCGCACGCAGCCGCTGTTTCAAAGCCGGCAATTTGTGGATCGGTTGGACGCGGCTCCGCGCATCATGGCGGCGCTGCGCTGGAAGGACTTCCACCTGTTGCCGGCATTTTCGGTTCGGGGCACTCATTACGGATCGAGCCAGTCGAACGGGCAGATCAGCGGCCAGGGGGTATTCCGGGCCACACACGAGGTCTCCCTGGATTTGATCGCGCCATCGTTGTCCCGGATCTACCAGGCGCCGCGGTGGCTGGGCGAGAAGATGAAGCACGTTGTGGAGGCGCGGGGCGGATTCCGGGACGTCGGCGGGGTGAAGGACTTTACCGAATTCATCCGGTTTGATGATTTGGAACTGATGACCAATACACGCGAGTTTGACTACTCGCTGACCAACCGGCTGCTGGTGAAGAAAGGCGGGAGCGTCAATGAGGTGCTGAGCTGGCAGCTGTGGCAGAAGCGCTATCTGAATCACGACCTGGGAGGGGCGGTCTCGGATCAGTACAGGAACGTTTTTCAGACGCAGACGCGCATGACCGCGTATGCCTTTTTTGGCGGTCCGCGGACCTATTCGCCGGTCATATCGGTCTTGCGGGCCAGTCCGCGGCCGAACATCAGCGCCGAATGGAGAAGCGACTATGACCCGGTTCTCGCGCGTGTGACCAATTCGAGTCTGCTCGGCAGCTTCCGTCACGAAAAGTACTTTATCTCGGCGGGCCACAATCAGGTGCGAAGCCTGGCGCAGCTATCGCCGAATGCGAATCAGTTCCTGGGGGTGCTGGGCTGGGGCAATTCGAACCAGCGCGGGTGGAGCGTGGGGTTCCAGTCCGTCTACGATTTCCGGCTCGGGACCATGCAGTTTGCCACGACGCAGGCCTCGTTCAATAGCGACTGTTGCGGGATCAGCTTCCAGTACCGTCGATTTAGCTTCGGAACGCGGAACGAGAATCAGTTCCGGGTGGCGTTCGCGATTGCAAATATTGGGTCCTTCGGGACGCTCCGGACCCAGGAGCGGGTGTTTTAGAGAGGGCGTTTGTAATAGACTTAGTCATATTAGCTAAGTTATACTCGCTGCATGGAAGTCAATATTCATGAGGCGAAGTCGAGGCTCTCCCAGCTTATCCAGCGAGCCCTTAGCGGTGAGGAGGTTGTGATCGCGAAAGCGGGAAAGCCGATGGTCAAGTTGGTCCGTGTGGAGCCACAGTCGAAGCGGGTCCTGGGCAGCGCCGCAGGGACGATTGAGTTCACCAAGGGCTGGGATGCGCCGATGACCGAGGCGGAGCTTGAGGAATTCCTGGGCCGATGAGGCTGCTTTTGGACACCCACGCTTTCCTTTGGGCGGTTGGACTGCCGGCGAAACTATCGCCGAAGGCAAGGACTCTTATCGCCGACGAGAGCAACGAATTGGTTTTGAGCGGGGCGAGCCTGTGGGAGATCGTCCTGAAGAAACAGGCTGGCAAGTTAAAGATGGCTGCGACAGCAGACTACTTTCGCGCACACCTGAGCCAGCTGGGAGTAAGGGACCTGCTCCCGATCCAGCCCTCCCATATATACAGTCTCAACGAACTTGCTCTGGTCAATCGGGATCCATTTGACCGGCTGCTGGTAGCTCAGTGTCTGGTGGAAGGGTTGGCGCTGGTTTCGGCGGATGCGATCCTGAGCGAGTATGGAATTGAAGTGGTTTGGTAAACGCCCGCCCCCAGCGCACAAATCTCGAAGGTCTAGTAACATAACCAAAGGTGGGTTCGCCTCAATAGGATACAGATGACAAAGCGGGTTCCGTTCCATCAATTTTTCATTTCATTAGCGGCCTTGGGCGTGCTACTGCTTTCCGGCTGCAACCAAGCCTCCTCTTCAGAAGCCAAAAAGGGTGGCAAGAAGGGTGCCGAGGCCGTTCCTGTGGCTGTCGCCAAGGTTTCCACGCGGAATGTTCCGATCGAGGTGGAGGTGATCGGCAACGTCGAGGCCTACTCGGTGGTGGTTGTGAAGGCCCGCGTGACCGGCCTGATCGACAAGGTGCATTTTGTCGAAGGGGACTATGTGAAGAAAGGGCAGAAGCTGTTCACGATCGACCCTCCGCAGTTCATTACGGCCGTCAACCTGGCGACGGCGAATGTGCAGCGGGATCGGGCGCAGCTCCAGCAGGCGCGGGCCAACCTGGAACGCGACCTGGCCCAGCAGCGGTTTCTGGTTGCCCAGGCGGCGCGGTTTGCGAATCTGCAAAAGGCCGGGGTGATATCGAAAGAGCAGGCCGAACAGTATCAGGCCGGCGCCGATGTTGTGGCGCAGGCGGTGCTGGCCGATCGGGCCGCCATAGCCAGCGGGGAGGCGGCGGTGCAGGCGGCCGAGGCGGCCGGGAAGATGGCGAGCATTCAACTCGGCTACACCGAGATGGTCTCACCGATCGACGGGCGCACGGGCCATATCATGGCCAAGGAAGGCAATCTGGCGACGGGCAACGTGACGGAAATGATCGCGATCAACCAGGTTCAGCCGATCTATATCAGTTTCGCCGTTCCGGAGGCGCAACTGCCGCTGATCAAGAAGGCGATGACGGGCGGGCGGCTACCGGTGTCGGCCACTCCACCGGATGATGCGTCCAAGCCGGAAACCGGCACTCTCACTTTCGTCGACAGCAATGTGGACATGAACACAGGAACGATTAAGTTGAAAGGGACCTTTACCAACGCGGGGAACCGGCTAACGCCGGGCCAGTTTGTCCGCGTCACGCTTCGGCTGGGTACGCGCGCCAATGCCGCGCTGGTGCCGAACCAGGCGGTACAGACGGGCCAGGACGGCTCGTTCGTATACCGTGTGAGCGCCGACAACACGGCTGAGATGGTTCCAGTGAAGCTGGCTGGACGGGTGGACCAGGACATGATCATCGACACAGGCCTGGAGCCGGGAGACACGGTGGTGACAGAGGGCCAGCTTCGCCTGGCTCCCGGAATGAAGATCCGGCTGCGTCCGGCGAGGCCCACGCGCGGCGGCAAGGGTGGAGAGCCGGAAAGTAAACGCGCCGGCAGCCCGGATCAGGCAGCCCGCTAGAGCAGGAAATTTGTGAATTTTTCAGCCATCTTCATTCATCGGCCGGTGGCCACCAGTTTGGTGATGCTCGCGCTGGCGGTGTTTGGCGCGCTGTCCTATGGTCTGTTGCCGGTGGCGGATCTGCCGAACGTCGATTTCCCGACGCTGGTCGTGTCGGCGAGCCTGCCGGGGGCAAATCCGGATACGATGGCCTCGGCGGTGGCCACGCCGCTGGAGCGTCAGTTCACCGCGATCGCGGGGCTGGACAACATGGTCTCCTCGAACACGACCGGGAACACGCAGATCACGCTCACCTTCAGTCTGGACCGGGGGCTGGACGGGGCTGCCGTGGACGTCCAGACGGCCATTGCGGAAGCCCTGCCGCTGCTGCCGCCCGGGATGCCAAGCCCGCCGTCGTTCCGCAAGTACAATCCTTCCGACTCCCCCATCATGTTTCTCGGCCTCACCTCGCCGGCACTGCCGTTGTATGAGCTGCAGGACATAGCCGAGACGCAGATTGCGCAGCGGCTCTCGATGGTGAACGGCGTAGCACAGGTGAACGTATTTGGAGCGCAGAAGTTCGCTGTGCGCGTGCAGGTGGATCCCAACAAGTTGGCCGCTTATCAGGTGGGCATCGATGAAGTGGGGCGCGCGTTGCGGCAGTGGAATGTGAATCTGCCGACGGGAACGCTATGGGGCTCCAAGCAGGCCATCAACATCCGGGCCGATGGGCAATTGCGCAGAGCCGAAGCGTTCCGGAATGTGATCATCTCCTATTCGCGGGGTGCTCCGATCCGTCTGGCCGATGTGGCGGATGTGAAGGATAGCGTGGAGGATGACAAGACCAATTCGTGGCTCTACCAGGACGGAGTGGGAACCAAGGGGCTGAATCTGGCCATCATGCGGCAGCCCAACAGCAACGTGATCCAGGTGAACGACAAGATCCGGTCGCTGCTGCCGGAGATCCGGGAAAAGCTTCCACCCGCGGTGAATCTTTCCATCCGTGGCGACCGCTCCACCAGCATCCGCGAGGCCTTCCATGATATCCGGTTCACCATGCTATCGGCGATGACGCTGGTGATTCTGGTGATTTTCCTGTTTCTGCGCAACGCGCGGGCCACCTTCATCCCGGCTCTGGCGCTGCCGCTATCGCTGCTGGGCACGCTCGCGGTGATGTTCCTGCTGGGCTACTCCTTGAACAGCCTTTCGATGATGGCGCTGATTCTTTCCGTGGGATTTGTGGTGGACGATGCGATTGTGATGCTGGAGAACATTGTGCGGTATGTGGAGCGGGGAGACTCGGTGATGCAGGCATGCATCAAGGGGTCGAGCGAAATCAGCTTCACCATCGTTTCGATGACGGTATCGCTGGCGGCCGTATTTATTCCCATTCTGTTCATGAGCGGATTGATGGGGCGGCTGTTTCATGAATTTGCCGTGACCATCGTCGTCGCGATTTTCCTGTCCGGCTTCATTTCGATTTCGCTCACGCCGATGCTCTGCAGCCGGATGCTCCGTCCGACGCATGAAACTCCGCAGGGGATTGTATTTCGCTCCACCGAATGGTTCTTCGAACACATGCTGAGCGCCTATGATGTGACTCTTCAACTGGTGTTGCGGTACCGCCCCGTGATGCTGCTGGTGTTCCTGGGCACCATCGGGATGACGATCCATCTGTTCCAGATTACGCCGAAGGGCTTCATCCCGGATCAGGACAACGACTCGATGTACATCGCCACCGAGGCGATCCAGGGCATCTCGTTCCACAAGATGTCCGAGTATCAGCAAAAGATCGGCGAGGTGGTGAGCAAGGATCCGAATGTGGAAAACCTGATGATCAGCGCCGGCGGATCGTTCAATTTGAGCGCCAACACGGCACGATCATTTGTCACCTTGAAGCCGCGCAAGGATCGTGAATTGCCGGTGGCCAAAATCATGGAGAAGCTCCGGCCGCAATTTGCCGGCTTTGTCGGCGCGCGCATCTTCTTCACGGCGCCGCCGGCGATTCGAATTGGCGGACGAATGTCGAAGGCGCAATACGAATTCACGCTGCAGGGACCGGATGTGGACCAGCTCTATGAGTCGGCGCTGAATCTGGAAAAGGCAATGGCGGATGTGCCGGGGGTGACGGACGTAACCAGCGACCTGCAACTGAAGAACCCGAGGCTCAACGTGAATGTGGACCGCGACAAGGTGGCCTCGCTGCACCTGAACATGCGCGATGTCTCCAATGCGATGTACGATGCCTTTGGACCGCGCTGGTCTTCCACCATCTATGCGCCCAACGCGCAGTACAAGGTGCTGCTGGAGGTGCTGCCGGAATATCAAACCCACCCGGACCTGCTGGAGAAACTTTATTTCAAGAACCGGGAAGGCGTCCTGGTGCCGATGAATTCTTTCGCCAGTACCTACACCGATTCAGGGCCGCAGATGATCAACCACTCCGGCCAGCTCCCCTCGGTCACCATCTCCTACAACATCCGCCCGGGCGCGGCCCTGGGAGACGTGGTGGGCGGCATCCGGGAGGCTGCGCTGCGCATGCCCGCCACCATTCAGACCAGTTTCCAGGGCACCGCCAAGGCATTCCAGGATTCGCTGGAGAACATTACTTTGCTGCTGATCCTGGCGGTGACAGTGGTCTATATCTGCCTCGGCGTTCTGTATGAGAGCTACATACACCCGCTCACCATTCTTTCGGGACTGCCGTCGGCAACACTGGGCGCGCTGGCCACACTGTTGATCTTCAAGGAAGAGTTGAACATCTACGCCTTTGTCGGAATGTTCATGCTCATCGGCATTGTCAAGAAGAACGCGATCATGCAGATCGACTTTGCGCTGGAGGCGGAGCGGAAGCACAACATGAGCCCGCGCGATGCCATCTATCAGGGTTGTCTGATTCGCTTCCGTCCGATCCTGATGACCACGATGGCGGCGATCCTTGGCGTGCTGCCGATTGCGATCGGCATGGGAGCGGGCGGGGAAACGCGGCGTTCGCTCGGCCTGTGCGTGATCGGCGGCCTGATCGTATCCCAGTTCGTTACGTTATTCCTGACCCCCGTGGTCTACACCTATCTCGACTCGGTGGTTCTGCTGTGGAACAGAGTCTTCCAGAAGGGCGGGCCGCCTCTTCCGCATCCGAGACCAGCCACCGACTGAGCCTCTCACACCCATGAACGTATCCGGAACATTCATAGAACGGCCCATCGCCACGAGCCTGCTGATGGCGGCGATTGCCTTGTTTGGAGCGGTGGCCTACCGCGCCTTGCCGGTCAGTGATCTGCCCAACGTCGATCTGCCGACGTTGCTGGTCACGGCGAGCCTGCCGGGAGCCAGCCCGGAGACGATGGCGGCGGCGGTGGCGACGCCGCTCGAAAACCAGTTTACGATGATCTCGGGGCTGAGCGGGATGACGTCGGTGAACTCGCTGGGGGCCACGCGGATTACGCTGGAGTTCGATCTGAGCCGGAACCTGGACGGAGCCGCGGTGGACGTGCAATCGGCGATCACGCAGGCGGCGCGATTACTGCCGCAAGGCATGCCGACGCCGCCGACATTCACGAAGGTGAACCCGGCCGATCAACCCATCCTTTATCTGGTGCTGACCTCGGGGACATTGCCGCTGTGGACTCTGAACGAGTATGCCGAAACGCGCGTGGCGCAGCGCATCTCGATGGTAAGCGGGGTGGCACAGGTGCAGGTGATGGGGGCGCAGCGTTACGCGGTGCACGTTCAACTGAACCCGCGGGCGCTGGCTGCGCGGCAGGTGGGCATTGACGAGGTGGAAGCGGCGCTGCGGAACTGGAACGTGAACCTCCCCGTAGGAACCATCATCGGGCCGGAGCGGGCTTTCACGCTCCAGGCGACGGGCCAGCTGATGAACGCGGCCGCCTACCGTTCCGTGATCGTCAGCTACCGGCAAGGTTCCCCGATAAGGCTCGAGGAGTTGGGCCAGGTGATCGACGGGATCGAGGATGACAAGGCGGCTTCCTGGTTTTACAAGGATGGACAATCGCAGCGCGCCGTGGTTCTGGCTATTCAGCGCCAGCCGGGCACCAATACGATGGCGGTGACCGAGAACGTCAAGAAACTGCTGCCGACCTTCCGCAACGAGCTGCCGCCGTCGGTGAACATGAGCGTACTCTATGACCGCTCGGAGACGATTCGCGAATCGTTTGAGGATGTCAAATTCACGATGGTCCTGACGCTGGGGCTGGTGATCATGGTGATCTTCCTGTTCCTGCGGAATTTTTCCGCCACCATCATTCCGAGCCTCGCGCTGCCGTTCTCCATCATCGGGACGTTCGCGGTGATGTACCTGCTCGACTACAGTTTGGACAACCTTTCGATGATGGCGCTCATTCTTTCCGTCGGCTTTGTGGTGGATGACGCCATTGTGATGCTGGAGAACATCGTCCGGCACATGGAGATGGGCAAGCCGCCGCTGCAGGCGGCCTATATGGGTGCGCGCGAAATCGGGTTCACCATCGTTTCGATGACGCTGTCGCTGGCGGCCGTCTTTATCCCGGTACTGTTCATGGGCGGTGTGCTGGGGCGGCTCTTCCGGGAGTTCGCCGTTACCATCTGCGTGGCGGTTCTCATCTCCGGCCTGGTTTCGGTAACGCTGACACCGATGTTGTGCAGCCGCTTCCTGACCTCCATGCACAAGGAAAAGCACGGCTGGTTCTACCGAGTGACGGAGCGATTCTTCGAGTGGCTCCTCCATATTTATGATGTGACGCTGGTTTGGGTGTTGAAATATCGGGTGGTGACGGTGGTTGGTTTTCTTGTGTTGCTCGGCGCGACCGGCTGGATTTTCCTGCGCATTCCGAAGGGCTTTATCCCGGATCAGGATACGGATCAGATTCTCGGATTCACGGAGGCGGCGCAGGGCACCTCCTACCAGCAGATGGTGGAATATCAGAAGGCCGCGGCCACAGCCGTCTCGCGCCATCCTGCTGTGGATGGGCTGGTGTCGAGCGTCGGCGGGGCCATCGCGTCCACCTTGGGCGGGGCCAACTTTGGGCAACTCATTATCCATTTGAAACCGCGTCATGAGCGGGACAAGAGCGTCGAGCAGGTGATCTTGGACCTTCGCGAAACCATGACCGAGATCCCCGGGCTTCGCACCTACCTGCAGAATCCCCCGACAGTGCAGATCGGCGGGCAGGGCACCAAGAGCCCCTTCCAACTGGCGCTCCAGTCTCCGGATAAAGAAGACTTGTTCAAAGCGGCGGAGTTGTTCACCAGCGAGCTGGCCAAGGAGCCCTCGCTCCATGATGTGACCAGCAACCTGCAGATCCATGCGCCGCAGGTGAACGTGAAGATCGACCGCGACAAGGCGGCGGCGCTGCGTGTGAACGTGGACCAGATTGAGAACGCGCTCTATGATGCTTATGGCCCGCGCTGGGTTTCCACCATCTACAGCTCTGTGAATGAGTACAAGGTGCTGCTGGAACTGCTGCCCGAATATCAGGCCGATCCCAAGGCGCTCTCGCTACTCTACTTCAAAGGTAGCGGGCAGCGGCTGATCCCGCTCGATTCCGTGGCCACTCTGCATGAGGACACCGGACCGCAGACGGTGAATCACTTTGGTCAGTTGCCGGCGGTCACGGTTTCCTTCAACACGCGCCCGGGTGTACCGCTGGGGGATGCCGCCAAGACCGTGAATGAGGTGGCCGCCCGTACGCTGCCCAGCTCGATCGGGATGATATTTCAGGGGTCGCTGGATGCATTCAATGGATCGCAAACCAACCTGACGCTGCTGTTGTTCGTGGCGATCCTGGTGGTCTACATTGTGCTGGGAATTCTCTATGAGAGCTACATACACCCGCTCACGATTCTTTCCGGCCTCCCCTCGGCCGGCTTTGGCGCGCTGCTCACGTTG
>ORMF011202270.1_pt1 | contig 16618 bp, 17 predicted proteins | sample 1779871 | NCBI WGS metagenome assembly ORMF01 (sample SAMEA104232316, study PRJEB22302) | groundwater metagenome | biome: forest; feature: aquifer; material: groundwater | place: USA | collected 2011-08-07 | depth 5.4 m
CGCCGGGGCCGGGGGCGGCGTCGACGAGCCTCGCCATCGTTTCCACCGCCGCCGTGATGTCCGTCAGGTCGACGCCGATCTTCCCGTAGTAACCGTCCGGGTGGCAGAAGTCGTTCTGCATGTCGACGACGACGAGCGCCGTGTGCTCGGGATGGACAACCTCCTCGACGGAGTCGTACACCTGCTTGCCCCAAATCGTCTGCACCTCAGCCCTCCAGAATCTCGTGCGTTGATCTCGGCAGGCGAGCGAGCTCCTCGACCACCCCGTCGACGTCGACGACGTGCGCCCACGAGCGCAGCACCGCGATCGCCGCCGCATGACGCACGGGATCCGCGCTCGCGACCGCACCCTCCGGCACGACGACCTCATAGTCGAGGCACGCCGCCTGGATGGCGGTCGCGAGGATCGTGCGATGCGTCTCGGCGCCGGCGACGACCACACGGTCGACGCCCGCCGAGCGGAGGAGCACGCTCGCGCGCGTGTCGTAGATCGCACCCGGACGGTAGCGTTCGACGACGAGCTCGTCTTCCTGCGGCCCAAAGCCGTCGAGCGGCTCCTCGCCCCACGTGCCCTCGGCGGCGAATGTGTCCTGCCAGCCGTTGAGCTCGTACTGCGCACGCCACGCCGGCGAGTCGGACATGCCACCCTCGAGCGTCCGTTCATGGACGTGGACGATCAGGCAACCGGCGTCGCGCGCCGCCCCGAGCACCCGTTCCACCGCGGGGACGATCGCCTGGACGGCTGAGATGTCCGAGCCCGTCGCTGCCAGCACGCCCTTCGTGTCGAAGAAGTCGTTCTGCAGCCCGCTGACGAGAAGCGCTGTCGCAGAACGGCGCATGCTGAGACTAGACGGCTTCCAGCGCTTCGAACCGCAACGTCGCGAGTCGGATGGCCATCGCACGACGGAAGTGCGAGCGCGCAAACTCCTCGGCGGCGTCGGCGTCGCGGCGCCTGATCGCCTCGAGCAGCTCCGCATGCTCGGCCATCGCCTCGCTCGCACGGTCGTGGAAGCCGAGCGTCGACTTGCCGGAGAGCTCGATGCGCGCGCGGAGGAAGCGAAGCTGCTCCGCAAGGTAGCGATTGCCCGAAGCCTGCCAGATCGTCTCGTGGAAGACGCGGTTGAGGCGGACGAGCTCCTGCTCGGAGGCGCCGTTCTCGACGGCGTCCTGCCAGCGCTTCGCGAGATCCTCGAGCGTGAGGATCGTGATCTCCGTGCGCCCGAGTGCCGCGAGGCGGCAGGCCAGGCCTTCAAGAGTCTCGCGCACCTCGCAGACCTCAGCGAGCGCGTCGGCGTCGAGCGTTACGGCGACTGCGACCGCTCCGGAGCCCGAGTCCTCGAGCAGCCCTTCGGCCTCGAGCCGGCGGATCGCCTCGCGCACGGGAGTACGACTGACGGACGCCATCGCGGCGACCTGTTCCTCGACGAGCCTGTCGCCGGCGCCGAGCGTGCCGTCGAGGATCGCCTCACGCAGCGCGACGTAGAGCTCCCGCGCGCGCGACTGTCGACCGGGAAGAGTGATGGTTGTCAGGGGCAAGAGAGGTGCTCCAGTGCGGTTGGCGTTGTCAAAAAGGTCAGTATACGTTTGCATGCTATCAAACCGACCCGCTGTTGACCTCCGTCGCGGCGATCTCCGACCACGCCCTGTCCATCAGCTCGAGCAGTGGTGCCGCGCCCTCGACGACGTTGCTGTGCGTCGGCGCGACGAACGCGGGCGCGTGCCGGGCGATCGCCTCCCGCATCCGCCTCATCGCCTCGCCGGGCTCTGCAAAGCGCATCCAGTAGATCGAGCGCTCGGTCACGAACGTCACGCGGCGCAGGTCGGGCGGCCACTCGACCTCCGCAGTGGTCAACAGGCACTCGCCCGGGGCGTGGACGGCCTCCTCGTCGTCCGCCCCCACCTGGTGGGACAACATGAAACCGTCCGAGACGAAGAGGATGCCGGCCGGAGCGAGCATCGCCCACAGGGTGTTCGGCAGATCGCGGATCGCAGGTTCGACGAGCTCGAGCTCGACGTCCCCGCCAAGCGAGACGACGTCGCCTGCCACGCGCGCCTCGAGCCGATCGGCGATCGCCGGATAGAAGAGGTGCAGGTCCCGGACGTCGCCGAGCGCTATGGCGTCTGGATAGCGACGGAGCAGCCGCTCGAGGTTGCCCGCGTGCGGGATCTCGGTGTGTGTGGGAAAGACGTAGTCGAGTGTGCGGCCGCCGAGCAACTCGTCGAGTGTCTTCGAGATCGTCGCCCAGTGCGCCGGATGCCCGGTGTCGACAAGCAGAGCCCGCTCCGGTCCGACGACGAGGTAGCACGAAGCGTGGATGTGCATCCAGCCCGTCGGCTCCTCGCGACCCAGGCAATTCGGGAGCCAGTGGACGCCGGGGGCGAACTCGCGGCTCATGCGTAGCCGGCCAGGGCGCCGAGGACGCCGTCCACGTGAGCGCCGACACACTCCTCGCCGGCAAGCACGCAGCCGTGGCCAGGGGCGATGGTCGCGGTTGGATAGCGTCGGAACGCGTCCGCCGTCGTATCCGCAACTTCGTTGACGCGTGCGCATTCCGTCAGCCAGTCGAACTTCGCCCGGATGGTGGTGTCGACGGCCGAGACATCGAGGTCGGAGACGACAGGCGGTCCGTCGCCTACGAGGCTTCGGTGGCCGAACGCATCGCTCGTGAACATCGTCCGCGTCTCCTCGTCGTAGACCCAGAACGTCGCGAGCAGGCGCAGCTTCGGCTGCAGCACGACGAGCTCGCGCTCGGGTCCGATCTCGATGCGCGTCATGTCTGCCCCGCGGGTGAACTGGACCGGCTCCGGAACGAGCGCCGTCGCGTGGTCGAACGCGTCGAACGGATTGACGACACCGCCGGTGAGCACGTTGTCGACGGGGAACTCGCGCGCGATCGCAGCGAGATTGCCGAGGCAGTCGAGCTCCGCGCGCGTGAGGAAGATCGACAGCCGGCAGTCGAGGGGCATGACCTTCTCGAGCTGCCGCATGATCTCCTCCTCGTGTGCGGCGACACCGGTGTCGACGAGCATCGCCCGGTCCCCTTCGAGCAGGAGATAGCAGTTGATCGGCTCGGCCGATCCGTCGGCCGGCGCCCAGCTGATCGAGCCGTCGCGCGGCGCCGTGCCGCCGAGCCTGTAGAGGCGGCCCTCGACGAGCTCGACCATCAGAGCCCGGCGGCCCTGACGAGTGCTTGCGTGTAGAGGTGCTGCGGCGCCTCGAGCACGCTCGCCGTGTCGCCCTCCTCGACGACGACGCCACGCTCCATCACGATCACCCGCTCGCACAGGTACGCGACGGTTGCAAGGTCGTGCGAGATAAAGAGATACGCCATGCCGATCTGCTCCTGCAGGTCGACGAGGAGATTGAGGATTTGTGTGCGGAGCGAGACGTCGAGCGCCGACACCGGCTCGTCGGCCACGACGAGCGACGGCTCCGAGATGATCGCCCGCGCGATGCCGACACGCTGACGCTGCCCCGTCGAAAGCTGGTGCGGATAGCGGGCGCCGACGGCGGCGGGGAGGCCGACGCGTGCGAACGCCTCTCGCACACGGACGTCCCGCTCCTCGGCGCCGACGCCGCGCACCTTGAGCGAGTAGCCGACGGCGTCGGAGATCTTCATGCGTGAGCTGAGCGAGAGATACGGGTCCTGGAAGATCATCTGTACCTGCGAGTAGAACTCGCGCGGCGGCGAGCCCTTCTCCGCGTGCAGATCGGTGCCGGCGACGGTGACTTCGCCTGCGGTCGCCTTCTCGAGGCCGACGACGATGCGCGCCGTCGTGGTCTTCCCGCTTCCCGATTCGCCAACGATGCCGAGCGACTGCCCTGCCGACAGATCGAACGAGATGCCGCGCACCGCCTCGACGAGGCGCTTCGAGCCGCGATCGTGGAATGTCTTTCGGAGCTCGTGCACGTGGACGAGACTCGTCATACCGACAGCTCCGCCAGTTGGCCCGCGAAGTGGCACAACGCGACACTCGATCCGTGCGCGACGATCGGCGGCTTCGTATCGACGCAGATGTCCTCCGCCCACGGACAGCGCGGCTGGAACGCGCAGGCGGGCAGCGGTTCTCCGGGAACCGGCGGCTCGCCGGGGATTGCCGCAAGACGGTGCGTCCTCGTGCCGCGCGGCCGGGCCTGCATGAGCATGCGCGTGTACGGATGCTGCGGATCCCCGAGCACGTCTCGTGACGGCCCCGTCTCGATGATCTGCCCGGCGTACATCACCGCGATCTCGTCGCACGTGTTCGCGACGACACCCATGTCGTGCGTCGTGAGCAGGATGCCGACGCCTTCCTCATGCACGAGCCGCAGCAGCAAGTCGAGGATGTCCTGCTGCAGGGTCGAGTCCAGGGCCGACGTCGGCTCGTCGGCCAGCAGGAAGTCCGGTTTCGCACCGAGGACGGTCGCGATCATCGCCCGCTGCGCCATGCCACCTGAGAGCTGGAACGGATACTGGCGACACACTCGCTCGGGGTCGGGCAGCCGTACCTCTTCGAGCAAACGGACGACTTCGCGCTTCGCCGCGCGGCGGCGCAGGCCCTGGTGCACACGCAGCATCTCCGCGATCTGGTCGCCAATCTGCTGCAGCGGGTCGAGCGACGCGTGCGGATCGGCAAAACCCATCGCAGCGCGCAGCGCCGCCGTCCGGTCGACTCGCCCGCGCGCGCGGCGGACGATCGAATCGCCGATGCTGATCTCGCCGGTGCTGACGACCGCACCGGCAGGAAGGCCGCCCACGACCGCGCGGCACGTCATCGTCTTGCCCGAGCCTGACTCGCCGATGAGCCCGAACACGCGACCCTGCGCGACGTCGAGCGAAACGTTGCGGAGAAGCTCGACCGTCTTGCCTTTCCGTGTCAGCTCGACAGACAGATCGTCGATGACGAGGTGCTCGGCAGCGGTAAGGGGGGCGGCGCGCGAGGTCATTGAAGATGCGGGTCCATGTAGTCACGCAGGCGGTCCGCGAGGAAGTTGAACGCGACGCTGACGATGAAGATGCAGAGACCGGGAATGACGCTCGCCCACACGTTGAAGAGGAGCGTCTGCCGGCCGTCGGCGACCATGCGACCCCACTCCGCCGCCGGCGGCTGCACGCCGACGCCGAGGAACGAGAGGCCCGCGCCGAAAATGATCAGCAGGCCTGCGAGCGCGGCGCAGTAGATGAGGATCGGCGGCAGCATGTTCGGCAGGGCAAAGTCCATGACGACGCGGCGCTGAGATGCGCCCGAGAGTCGCGCCGCCTCGATGTACGGCTTGCCTGCCACGTCGAGCGCCGCAGCACGGGCAACGCGCGCGATCGGCGGAATGAGCACAATCGTGATCGCGATCATCGCGTGCGAGAGACTCGGCCCGAGCATCGCGGCGATTGCGATCGCGAGCATGATCGACGGGAACGCGAACGCGACGTCGAGCAGACGCATGATCGTCGCGCCACTCCACTTGGGGCTGAACGCAGCAACGGTTCCGACGAGCGTCCCGAGGAGGGATGCGATAGCAATCGGGATGATCGCCGTCAATAGCGACGGCCTCGTTCCGATGAGCACGCGCGAGAGCAGGTCACGGCCCAGATCGTCCGTACCGAGAAGATGGCCGTGGTGGAACGGCCCCATGTTGAGCGACACCGCGTCGATCGCACGCGGGTCATAGGGCGCGATCCACGGCCCGATCACCGCGATTACACCGAAGATCAGGATGACGATCCCGGGCCAGCCGCAGGCGCGCAGGAACTCCTTGAAGCGGAGGTGCCCGACAGGCCCGGAGACCGGCGGGGCGGCAACGTCCGAGACGTCCGCGGGACGAGGCGTGACGACCATCACTGCGACTCGATCCGCGGGTCGAGCGCGCGCAGCGCGAGATCGGTGAAGAGCGTGATGAGCGCGAAGCAGACGCCGGTCGCGAGGATGATGGCCTCGATCACCGGGTAGTCGCGAACCGAGATCGACTGGTTGATCTGCTGGCCGATTCCCGGCCACACGAACACGACCTCGACGAACAGCGTTCCGAGAATGAGATGCCCCGCCTGCAGGCCGCAGATGTTGACGACTCCAGGCGCTGCATTCCGCAGAATGTGCTTCCAGATGCGAAGCGTCGAATAACCGCGCGTGCGCAGCGCGAGGACGAACTCCTGTTGCCGCACTTCGAGGAAGAGTGTGCGCGTGAGCCGGGCAATGATCGCGGCCGGCAAGATTGCCGCGGTGATCGCCGGCAGCAGGATGTAGCGCGCTCTCGTCTCGAGATCGTGCTCGCCGGTGACCGGCCCGATGCCGCCCGACGGGAGCAGATGCAGCTTGATCGCAATCAGGTACACGAGCACGAGACCGATCCAGAACGTCGGCATGCTCGCGGCGGCGACGACGAGCGTGCGGGCGCCGCGATCGAAGTACGAGTTCGCCCACCATGCCGTCACCAAACCGGTGCCGACCCCAATTGTCGTTGCGAAGACTGCGGCGACGAGCGCGAGTTCGGCGGTGTGGCCGAGGGCCGTGAGCATCACGTCGCGCGCCGGCTGACCCGTCGCAATCGACGTCCCGAAGTCACCGCGAGACGCGTGCCACAGCCACGCGCCGAAGCGGGAATAGAGGGGGCCGTTGAGGTGGTAGTCCTGGCGGAACGCCTCTCGCACCGCCTCGGAGGTCTCGGGCGGAAGAAGCGTCAGCGACGGGTCGCCCGGCGTCAGCTGGAGCAGCACCCACGTGACGATCGCCACGCCGAGCAGCACCGGGATGAGCGCAAGGAACCGACGAGCCGCGTACCCCGCCATTCACACGCCTCCGCGCACTGGGCGGCCGCCGAGCAGTGCGCCGAGCTCTGCGACGGTCGTCACGTCACCGAAGGCGTACGCGATATTGCGTAGACCGGTCTCGTGCAGCTCCGCGGTCGTTGCGGCAGTGCCGTCGGCCGGCACGATGACCCGGAAGTCGCGCGCGAACGCGTCGCGCACCGTGCTCTCCACACAGACGTTCGTCGTCACGCCGCACACGATCAACGTGTCGACGCCGAGGTCGTGGAGGGTCGACTCGAGCTCGGTACCGAAGAACGCCGAGTGACGAGTCTTGTCGACGACCAAATCGTCGGGACCAAGCTCGAGACCGGCGACGATCTCCGTTCCCCACGTGTCGCGCACGAGCGCAGCCTCGGCCTTCAGTGCGGGCCACCGTTCGATCAGCAGCCCCGCGTCGGAATAGTCCGCATTCAATGCGTACCGCGTGAAGATGATGGGCACACCAGACGCGCGGGCAGCGTCGACGAGAAGCCGGATGCGGCCCACGAGCTCCTCGGCGACGTGGCTGTAACCGATCGCGCGCCGATGCCCCTCGGGGTTGCAGAACGTGTTCTGCATGTCGACGACGAGGAGAGCGGAAGCGCTCACGTCGGCACCCGGAAGTTCGGCAGCTGCTCACCCTCGCCGGCGTCCTCGAAGAACAGCTCGACCTCCATGTCCGCGCGCATGTCCTCCGGGGCACAGCCGATCACGTTGCCGAGCACGCGCACACTCGGCGCGACCTCGACGAGCGCGATGATGTACGGGATCTGCTCCGCGAGCGCTGGGTGTGCGGCGTGGTGGACAACGGTCCAGCTGTAGACCTTGCCCGGCCCCGTCCAATCGACCCAGTCGGTCTGTTCGCTCTGGCATGCCGGGCACATCGGGCCCGGAGGCCAGCGCACCGTGCCGCAGTCGTGGCACGTCGGCAGCAAGAATCGTCCTTCATTGCAGCCGTCCCAGAACGGCTGCGTGTCGAGATCGGGGAGAGGACCGGGAAGACCTTCGAGCACCGCTTACTCCTTCCCCAGCAGGACGGCCGCGGAGAGCTGAGCCACTGAGCTGCAGGAGAGCACGATCTCGACGCCGTCGACCTGGGAGGTCGACGTGCCGCGGAGCTGGCGCACGCCCTCGATCACGTGTGGCAGACCGTGGATGTACGCCTCGGAGTGGTTGCCGCCGTGCGTGTTGACGGGCAGCTCGCCGTCGAACTCGATGCGTCCACCCTCGACGAACGGCCCACCCTCGCCGGGCTTGCAGAGCCCGTACGCCTCGAGGGAGAAGATGACGAACGGCGTGAAGTGGTCGTAGATCATAGCGACATCGACGTCGGACGGGCCGATCCCCGCAGAGCGGTAGACATCCCGCGCGGTGCTCGTCGACTCCGCAACCGCAAGCGAGTCACGGAAGATCCCGCCGTGCGCGCGCGTTCCGGTTCCCTGCGCAGCGCCCAGAACGAGAACCGGGGCGTTCGGCAGATGCTTGGCGCGATCTGCGGTCGTCACGATCACCGCGCAGGCACCGTCGCTCTCGATGCAGCAGTCGAGGAGGTGCAGTGGATCGGCGATCATGCGCGAGCTTTGGTGATCCTCCAGCGTGATCGGCTTCTGCATCATCGCGTTCGGATTGCGGGACGCGTGACGGCGAAGCGCAACGGCGACCGCACCGAACTGCTCGCTCGTCGTGCCATATTCGATCATGTGCCGCCGCGCGAACATCGCATACGAGTGGGGCGGCGCGAGCATACCCCACGGCATCCGGAACGCCTTGCTGCCGTCGACGCGCGCGCGGCCGGCGATCCACGTCTCGGCACGTCCGTAGCGCTTGCCTGACCGCTCGTTGAGCGCGCGGTAGCATACGACCGTCGTGGCAAGGCCTGCGGTGATCGCAGCCGCCGCGTGGGCGATCACGGCGTTCCCGGCGCTCCCGCCGTAACCGGCGCTGCTCATCCAGCGGAGATTCTGCAGCCCTGCGTGCGATGTGAGCGCCGCCTCCGCCGTGGAGTCGCCGTCGTAGCGGACGACACCGTCGATGTCGGCGACACTGATACCCGCATCGGCGGCGGCATTCTTGATCGCCTCGCAGGCAAGCGCGAGCTCCGTCTTCCCTGACGCTTTCGAGTACGCCGTCTGGCCGATGCCGACGATTGCCGCCTTGCGCGAGATCAATTGAGCACCCCTTCGCTCCGCAGCGCGTCGACGCGTGCGCTCTCGATACCGATCAGCTCGAGCACCTCCGTCGTGTGCTCGCCGAGAAGCGGCGCCACGCCGAGCCACGGCCGCTCGCCATCGTAGAACCACGGCACGGCGGGGAGCGGCTTGCGGCCCGCAACCGGATGGTCGAGCTCGAGGACGAAGTCGTTGCCGCGGAGCTGCGGGTCGTCCATCACCTCGAGCATGTCCAGCACCGCGCCGGCGCGACAACCTGCCGACTGCAGCGAGACCATGGTCTCGCTGCGCGTGTGCGCGCCCACGCCGTTTGCATGCTCGACCGCGTCGACCGCGACTGCGAGGAACCGCCCCGGCTCCGCCGACTCGAGGAACCGGCAGCGCTCGGGCCACCCCGTCCTCCCCTCGAGCGCTCCCGGGACGAAGCCTGCCATGCACGTCAGCAGGACATCCAGCATGTTCACCTCGATGTGGCGCCCCTCGCCCGTCTGATCGCGCAAGGCGAGCGCCTGCTGGACCGCAAGCGCCATGTATGTGCCGGTGAGGACGTCTGGATAAATCGCGCCGACGAGTCGTGGCTCGCCGTCGTCGTCGCGGATGAGGCTTGCGAGCCCCGAGAGAGCGGTGACGCCGCCGTGGTGCGACACGTAGTCGCGTTGCGGTCCAGAACGTCCGAAGGCGCTGATCGAGCCGACGATCAAACCGTCGCGCTTCGCCGCAAGCTCGTCGTATTCGAGCCCGAGCTTCGCTGCCGCCTTCCGCGAGAAGTTCTCGAGCACGACGTCGGAGGTCGAGATGAGCTCGCCGAGCACGCTCCTGCCCTCATCGGAGCTCAGATCGATCGTGACGCTTGCCTTGCCGCGGTTGCAGTGGTTGAAGTTCGAGCTCGCGTCGTACGTCGGCTCGCCGGCGAATGGGCCGAAGTGGCGCGACGGCAGATGCGTGCGGCTCTCAACGACGATCACTTCAGCGCCGAGCGCGGCGAGGTATTGCCCCGCCATCGGGCCTGCCACCATCTGGCCGAGATCGACGACGCGGACGCCTTCGAGAGGTAGCGCCGTCTTGCGCCCGTGGCCCTGCGGCGCGGGCGCGTCGGGGAACCCGCCACGGCGGCTCCCGCCGAAGACGATCGGGTCGGCCGGGAACACATCGTCGAGCGACCCGATCGCACGCACTTGCTCGCTCGTCACAACCTCTGTGAGGTCGAGGTAGCACGTGCACGGGATTCCACGTTCCTGGGCCGCCTCCATGAACGAGTGTCCCGCGGCGGTACTAGCCCAGCCGGAGAGCACGTCGTGGAGCGCCGCCGCATTCTCGGCCCGGCCGGGCACGTCGGCGAAACGCGGGTCGGAAGCCCATTCCGGGTTGCCCATCACCTCGACGAGGGCGCGCCAATGCTTGTCGAGCGTCGCGACGACGACGATGTAGCCGTCCCGGCAGCGGAGATAGCAGTTCGGCTCGAGCGACCGGCTCTTACGGCGCCGTCCCGGAGCCGTGCCGCCGTATGCGGCGATGCCCCATTCCGAGACCATGAGCCACACGTTCGCCTCGTGGCACGAGAGCTCGATGTGACGCGGATGGTCATCGGAGCGAAGCCGCTTCTGCAAGGTGCCGAACACGGCAATCGCGGATACGAGCCCCGCACCGATTTCCGCGAGCGGCGCCTGGCTCTGCACCGGCGCCTCACCCTCGTGCTCCTGCCGATCGGGGAAACCAGGTGTGCAGTCGGTGAGGCCCGAGAGCGCCGAGAGCACGAGGTCGTCGGACGCAAAGGCCGCGTAGGGCCCCGCGTTCCCGAACGGTGTGATGCACACGCTGATCAGATTCGGATGCCGTTCGAGCACCGACGCGCAGTCGAGACCGAGCGATGCGAGCTGCTCGTGCCGGTCGGAGCAGAGGAAAACGTCCGCCCCCGCCAGCAGCGCATGGACGTCGAGCGTGCTCGTCCGCTTCGATCGCGCGAAGAAGCGCTCGAACTCCGCCGGCGGTTCCGCCTGAGACTCGCCGCTCGGCGGCGGCAGCCGGACCGACGTCACGGTCGCACCTGCGTCGGCGAGCAGCTTCCCGCAGAACGGCCCTGCAACTCCTCGCGTTGCATCGATGACCTCGAGACCAGCCAGAGGCCAGGCTGTCACGCGCGCGGGCCGCCCTCGTCGTATGCGCGGGCCTTCATCAGCGTCCGCTTGTCGAGCACGACGACGGTCTCGCCGCGCTGGTTCTTGATCTCCTGGTGGTAGCCGACGACGCCGCGTGTGTCGTCTTTCTCCTCGAGGCTCGTCACCTCGGCTTCGATGTGGATCGTGTCCCCGACGAGCACGGGCTTCACGAAGCGCACGCGGTCGTAGCCGTAGAACGCAAGGGTCGGCTTCTCGCCCTCGCCGTAGAACGCGAACTCGAGACCACTTGCGAAGGCAAGCGTGCACAAGCCCTGCGCGACGATCGCGCCGAACGGGCCGCTTTTCGCCCATTCCGGGTCTGTGTGCAACGGGTTCTTGTCGCCGGAGACGGCGGAGAAGGCGACGACGGCCTCGTCCGTCACGGTGCGGCCGGGCGTAACGTACGTGTCGCCGACGACGAGCTCGTCGAAGTAGTTGCTCAAGGACTCGAGCACGCGCGGAGCGCGCTGGGCGGCCATCAGTCGGGGCCGTTCGCGGAGGTCGCCATCGCCCGCGGAAGATAGCATGCTTAGGTATACAGTTGCCAACGGAAGGGAGTCGCCAAATCCGTGGAAGCGATTGACGCGCGTGCTCCCCTCCGTCTCAGCCCCTGGCGCCTCCTCGGCGTCGCGGTCGTGAGCCAGTTCGGTTTTTCCGCGGCCGACCAGGGCGTCCCGCTCCTCGCCGGCTTCGTGAAAGCAGATCTCGGCCTCTCCTCGACGATCGCCGGGCTCGCGGTCTCGTCCGTGCTCTTCGGGAAGATCTTCGGGTCGTACCTCGCGGGCGAAGCAGCCGACCGCGTCGGCGAGCGCGCCGTGCTCATCGGCGGCGGCCTCGTCGCGTCGGTCATGATCCTCGTCGGCGCTGCGTCTCCACTCGGCGTGCTGTTCCCGCTCCTCTTCTTCGCCGGCTTCGCGGGAGCGGCCTCGACACCGGCAGGAGGCCGCCTCATCCTCCTCGCGTTTCCGCCCGAGCGACGCGGCCTCGCACTCGGCCTGCGGCAGACCGGGATCCCGGCGGCGGGGCTTGCAATGGCGCTCATCCTGCCCCCCATCGCGCACACCGCCGGCTGGCGGTGGAGCATCGCCGCGATCGCGGCGATCATGGCGGTATCGGTCGTGCCGCTCATCCTGACCGCCGCCCCGAAGACGGTGCGGGACGTGCGCAACTCGCCGGCCGGGCGTCACATCGCGACCAATCCGGAGCTCCGGCGCCTGACTGCCTGGAACTGCCTCTTCGTGACGGGGCAGTTCGCGGTCCTCGCGTTTCTGCCCCTCGACATTCATCAGCGCGCCGGGCTCTCACTCCCGCGCGCGGCGCTGCTCGTCGCGCTCGCGCAGGTCACCGGTATCGCGGGACGGCTCTTCTGGGGGACCGTGAGCGACCGCTCTCTGTCGCACGGCCGAAGGCCGCTACTCCTGATCGTCAACGTGGTCGGCCTTGCTTCGGCACTTGCGCTGTTCATCGTGCCGCGCACGGTGCCACTCGGATTCACCCTCTTCCTCGCCGCGTTCGCAGGTATCGGCCTCATCGGCTATCAAAGCCTCTGGATGACGATGGTCGCCGAGACCGCGGGGCCCGACGCCGTCGGCGCGGCGATGGGCTTCGCCGTCACGTTCGCGTTCGTCGCGGCAGCACTCACGCCGCCGCTCTACGGCCTGGCGGCCGACCTCGCCGGCACGTACCAGGCCGTCTGGGGCGTTTTGAGCGTTGCCCTTGCACTCGCGTTCATCCCGGCGCTCCGCCTGCGCGGCTGATCAGCGCTCGACGATCGCGACCACCCGAGCCGGAGCGGCCTCCGCCCCGTCGAGAAGGAGCGGCGCTGCGCACACGATCGCGCCGGTTACCGGGACGTCCTTCAGCCGTGCGATATTCTCGATCTGACAGATCCCGTTCGTCAGCAGCACGACGTGGACGGGAAGCGGCGGATCCTCCATGTCCTCGAGTCGCGTGTCACCCGACTTGAGTGCCTTCAGTCGCTCCATGTCGCCGCCGAGCTTGTCCTGAGGGAAGTCGAAGCCGACGCTCGCGAATTTCTCGTCGACGAGCCACTGCGCCGCAGAGCGGTCGAGAAACGGCCCGTCTTGCCACCACGCCTCCGCAGGCGGCGCCGCACGCTCGCTCCAGTCCGTTCGGACCAGCGCGATCATGCCGGCCTCGTAGCGAGCTCCAGCTGCGAGGGCCTGCTCTTTCGCTCGTGCCAGACGGTCCCCGTCGATGCGCTCGCCCGGCTCGGCGTCCGAGACGTCCAGCACCATCGCGTAGCCGACAAGGTTCTCGAGCGGCACCTCGTCGACCTTGGCGCCGGTTTGATCGAAGTGATACGGCGCGTCGACGTGCGAGCCCGCGTGCAGGAACATCGCGACGCCGTTGGACTCGAACGCACCCGTAGCGTGCGTGACGATCGGTCGGAGCTCGTACCAGGGATGGTCGGGATAGTTCGGGTTGACGCCCGGCTCGACTTCCATCGAAAGATCGATGCACTCGATGCTCAACGCAGTTCACCTCCGGATTGACGTTCTTCGGGCAGCATGGCGACCGCCTCGATCTCGACGCGGACATCGTCGGTCATGAGGCGGGAGACCTCGACGGCAGTCGCCGCCGGGGGATCGGACGGCCAGTACTCATCGCGAACCTCGCGCACCGCGGCAAGGTCACCTTCGATGTCTCGGAGATAGACAGTGATCTTGACGACGTCCTCGAGGCAGGCGCCGCCGTCGGCAAGGAGAGCCTTCAGGTTCTCGAGCACCTCGCGCGTCTGTGCGCGCACATCTGACGGCGCGACGATCGCTCCTCTGGCGTCGCGCGCGATGATCCCGGCCGTGAAGATCAGCCCGCGCCCAGGCGGGACGCAGACGCCCTGCGCGTACGGTCCTTTCGAGGTGCGGCCGAACCTCGGTGTCTGAACGGTTCGCTTCGTCACCGGAGCTCGATTAGGACATTCGACGACGCGTCGAGCGAGGCGTGCGACTCGGGCGGAATCACGATCGTCGTATCAGGCTCCTCGATGACGGCCGGCCCGTCAACACCAGCGGCCGGAAGCGCGCGTCGGCCCTTGAAGATCGGCGCTTCGACAGCTCCGACGTCCGTCCCGAAGTAGAGGGTGCGCGACGACGGCTCCGACTCCGCCGACTCCTCGAGGTTCAGGGCCGCCAGGTCTCCGTACGCGACGCTCTTCACCGGCGCGACCACGGCCACGCGGATGCTCACGACTTCGATCGCTCCGAAACCGAGCCGTCCGTAGAGGCGGATGTACTCCGACTCGAAGCCCGCGCGGAGACGATCCGCGAGCGCCCCTTCGAGCTCGTCGATCTCGATCGACAGCTCGAACGACTGGCCGACGTACCGGACGTCGGCAAGACAACGAACCTCGGTCAGCTCGCCGGCGCCGTCGTCTGCCGCGCGCTTGCGCGCCTGTGCAAGCAGCTCGTCGAAGCGGCCGCGGAGCGTCTCGTCGTCGAGGGTATCGAGACGCGCAACGACCGACGCGACGGAATCGCTGCGGATGTCGGAGAAGAGTAGGCCAAGCGCGCTGAAGAGGCCGGCGGCGAGCGGAACGACGACCGTGCGGATGCCGATCGACCGCGCAAGCCCTGCCGCGTGGACCGGCCCTGAGCCACCGAACGCGACGAGAGTGAAGTCACGCGGGTCGCGTCCGCGCTCCGTCGTGACCGCACGCACCGCGCGCGCCATGTTCTCGTTCGCGATGATGTGGATGCCGAACGCGGCGTCATCGACGCTGAGGCCGATGTCGTTGGCCACGTGTGTCTCGATCGCCGCCACTGCCTTGTTTCGATCGATGCGCAGCCGGCCGCCCGCAATGCTCTCCGGGTCGACGAATCCGAGCACGACGTTCGCGTCCGTGACGGTGGGCTCCGTCCCGCCGCGGTCGTAACACGCGGGGCCCGGGCTCGCGCCCGCACTCTCGGGGCCGACCTGCACCGCCCGGCCCTCGTCGATCCACGCAATGCTGCCGCCGCCGCTCCCGACCTCCGCGATACTGATCGTCGGGCCGCGTAGCGCGTACCCGCCGCCCCGCAGCAACGGGCTCGCGGTGTTTGCTCCGGCGCCGACCTCGTACTCGAACGTCATCTCGGGCGCACCGTTCTGCACGACGCACGCCTTCGCCGTCGTGCCGCCCATGTCGAACGCAATGCTGTTCGCAATCCCGGAGTGCGTCGCCATGAATGCGGTCGCGAGCGCGCCGGCGGCAGGCCCCGACTCGACGATCGTCACGGGACGCTTGCGGGCCGTGGCGGCAGGCGAGATGCCGCCACTCGACTGCATCATGAAGACAGGTGCGTCAACCGAGAGCCGGTCGAGTACCTCGACGAAGCTTCCGAGATAGCGGTCGATCGCCGGCAGGATGTACGCGTTGATCACCGTCGTGCTGGTGCGCTCGTATTCTCGCAACTCGGGAAGCACCTCGTGTGAGAGGGAGACGAGCATCTCGGGACAGCGCTCCCGGATCGCCGCTCCGACACGCTGCTCGTGCGACGGGTTCACGTGCGCATGCAGCAGGGACACCGCGACGGACTCGACGCCTGCAGCACACAGTGCGTCGATCGCCACGGCAATGCTGTCGGAATCGAGCGGAACGCGCACCGCTCCGTCCGCGGCGACGCGCTCGCGCACCTCGCGGCGCAGGCTGCGCCGGACGAGCGGCGGTGGCTTCTCCCAATGAATGTCGTAGAGCGAGGGCCTGCGAAGCCGTCCGATCTCGAGGACGTCTCGGAAGCCTTCGGTCGTGACGAGGCCGGTGACCGCGCCCTTGTGCTCGAGGATCGTGTTCGTGCCGACAGTCGACGCGTGCACGACCTTGCCGATCTCACCGCCCGCGATGCCGTTGTCGGCGAGCACCTCGCGGAGGCCGGCCTCGATGCCGTCCAGCAGCTCACCGAAGGTCGAGAGCACCTTGCGCCGGTGAAGCTTTCCGTCCTCGCGCGCGAGGACGATGTCGGTGAACGTCCCGCCGATGTCGACGGCGAGATAGAAGCCGTTCGCCTGCTTAGGCGTCACGAAGCTTACGGCGCTGCGCCTCGGTTCCCTCGACGTCGATCTCGCCTGCGTCGAGCTTCACCCCGTACACCGCGAATGCGGCCGCGTCGGAGACATAACCGTCGAGGACATCGCCGCGCACCGCCTGAGGATCGCGCTCGAGCGGCGACCCCTGGCCGCCTGCACCCGACGAGCTGTAGCGCACGGTTGCGCCCGCGTTGACGTCGCGCGTGACCTTCGACTGGAGCGACTCCGTCACCCCGTTCTCGATCAGCTCGGCCGAGCCGGTCGCCCCCGGCCCGCCGCCCGCAAGGCCCCAGGGGCCGCGGTCGTAGCGGTCACTCAGGTTCGTCAGGTGCACAGGCCCGGCGAAGAGCTTGATGTCCTTCGTGATCGCGCAGCCTCCGCGGAACCTGCCGGGGCCGGCAGAGTCCTGGATGAATCCGAGCCGCTCGATCGCGATCGGCGTGGTCGCCTCGACGACCTCGACGGGGATGTTGCTCGTGTTGAAGCATGCCGCCAGGCCGTCGACACC
>ORMF012624180.1_pt1 | contig 16618 bp, 15 predicted proteins | sample 1779871 | NCBI WGS metagenome assembly ORMF01 (sample SAMEA104232316, study PRJEB22302) | groundwater metagenome | biome: forest; feature: aquifer; material: groundwater | place: USA | collected 2011-08-07 | depth 5.4 m
GGTCGGTACCCACCCGACGAACGGTGAGGCGTGAATGGCGTCCGCGCGCATCGGCCCGACGCCAGGCGCGAGCCGTCGACGCAGCCTAGCGAACAGCTCCTCGAGCACCACGCGCAGACCCGCGCGTGGAGCCGGGGCGCGGCGGCCTACGTGCATGGGACGCCGCGGGTCGCGAGGACCTGCGTGGCCCAGGCGGCATCCTCCGGCGAGAGAGGTGGCTCGGGCGGACGCGTGTAGTCGAGCCGGTAGCCGTAACGCCCCATCTCGTAGGCGCGATCGATCGGGCGCTGGAGGTCGAGAATCGCGTCGGCGTCCGTCGCGCGCAAGGGGATCCGGATGTTCGGCAAGCGCTGCCGCAAGGAGAGCGGGTAGTACTCGAGCTCGAGCTCGGCGTCGCGGATCGGAGCGCGCCGGACGGCCGCTGCGTAGGTTGCAACCTGCTCGGGGTCGACTTGACTCCAGGGGACATCGACGAGCCGTTCACCCGCCCGGATCAGGTCGACCTCGACGACGTGCGCGCCGGCGTCGTGGTAGCGCTCGCGCTTGGCCAGATAGGCGCGCCGGCCCCGCCGATCGACCTTGTTCGTGGGGCTCACCAGCTCGATCGCGGTGACGAGCGGTTCGCTACCTCCGAGGGCCCGAATCTCGATATGGCCGAACGACACCGGAGGATCGGCGAGTCGAATCCGCACCGGGTCGGCGACGTCGATGGCGTTCCCCATCGTGTGCGTCGGGTTCCCGACGGAGGACGCGCCGTCGAAGACGGCCACGTCTGGGCGGGCACGACCGGCGTCCGCCCCCCCCTCGACCACGTAGACGGTCTCCTCGACGGCCGCGAACAAGCCTGTGGGTAGCTGGTCGGCGAGCTGGTCGCACGCGTATTGGACCCATCGATGGTGGAGGTCGCCCCAATGGCGCTCGAGCCAGGGGTCCATTCCAGGGAAGGGGCTTCGGTTCGCCGCCATGATCGCAGTATAGCCCTGCACCGCGGGCCTCGCCGTTTCGGGCGGTGCATCGTCCGGGTACACGTTCCGTGAAAAATGCGCTATCGTGTGGAGGTCGGACCGGCGGGGCCCGACGCGACCTCGGCGTTCCGACGCGGGGTCCGGAGTGACGATGAGATCCTCACACACCACGCGCCGCGCGTTCCTCGCGGCGATCGGCTCCGCCGGCGCCATTGCGGCGTTGCGCGCCCTCCGCCCCGCGAACGCGACGTTCTCCACGACGTTCTCCACGACGTTCTCCACGACGCCCTCGCGCACCGGCCCGAGCGACGGGTCTCCGGGCCTCGCCGTCCACCGGCACAGCGGCACGGCACTCGGTGCTCCCGTCGCCTTCACGATCGTGGGCTCGGACCCCGAGCACGCGCGCGAGGCCGCCCGCGCGGCGTTCGCCGAGCTCGAGCGCGTCGAGTCGCTGATGAGCCTGTACCGGCCCGACAGCGAGCTCTCGCGCCTCAACGCAGTGGGGTACCTGGACCATCCCTCGTCCGAGCTGGTCGAGATCCTCTCGGCCGCGCGCTGGGTGTCGATGGCGTCCGACGGGTGCTTCGACGTCACCGTTCAGCCCGCGATGCTCGTGCACCTCGCGGCGCACCGCGCCGGCACGCCGCCCGATCTCGACGCGCTCGCACGCGCGAGCACCCTCGTCGATTGGCGGCGCGTGGCCGTGTCGCGCGATCGGATCGAGCTGGGTCCGGGCATGGCCGTCACCCTCAACGGGATCGCGCAGGGGTACGCCACCGACCGCGCCCGCGCCGCGCTCGTCCGCGCCGGCGTGACCGCGGCGATCGTCGACGCGGGCGAGCTCGCCGCGATCGGTGCCGACGAGCGCGGCGCGCCGTGGACCTATGGTGTCCAGCACCCGGACGTTCCCGGTGCGCACCTGGCTCGGCTCGCCACCGACGGCCGGTGCGCCGCGACGAGCGGCCAGTACGCTCGCACGATGGGCGCCTCGCACATCCTGGATCCGGCCACGGGTGCGGGCGCGCGGGGCTTCGCGAGCGTGACGGTGCTCGCGACCGCCGCGTGGCTGGCCGACGCGCTCTCGACCGCGATCTTCGCCGCCGGGCCCGACCGCGCGAGCGCCCTCGTCCGCGCGTTCCCCGGCACCGACGCGCTGCTCGTGGTCGACGGAGGGCGCACGATCGCCACGCCCGGGATGCAAGCTCTGATCGCGGGAGGGTCCGGCCGTGCGTAGCGCGATCCTCGCAGTGATGTTCGCGGTCGCCGCGCGGCTCGCGACGGGCGACGAGCTCGAGATGTTGAGCGGCCAGAAGTTGAACGGGCAGCTCGTGTCCGAGACCGAGACGTCCGTCGTATTCGAGGTGTCGGTCGGCGGCACGGCCGCGCGCACCACCGTCGCCAAGGACAAGATCCATGCCATCACGGCCGCGGGTGCGCGCCGCGTGCTGCACGAGAAACCCGCCGGCGACGGGTCGCCCGCGGGGCGCGGCAAGGGCGCGGGCAGCGGCGCGGACACGACGCCCAAGGCCGTCGATCCGCCTGGTCCCGCCAAGCCTCCGGGTCAGGTCGGGTCGCGCACCAAGGCGGAGGTCGAGGCGCTCGTGGCGAGCGTGGCCAAGGCCAAGCCCGACTGGTGGGACAAGGTCGCGCTCAACTACCCGAAGACCCTCGACCTCGACTTCCCGCAGCCGAAGCCGGGCGCGGGCTGGAACAACAAGGTCAACCTCGGCCAGTACGCGTGGGACATCATCAACCCGAACCCGGACAAGTGGCAGGAGGGCGTGAAGCTCATGCACTTCGCCCGCGCCCACAACGAGAAGCGCGGCGACAAGAACGCCGTTCAGCGGTTGACGGGGATGATGGGCGGCGCGTACTTCAACCTGCTCCAGGACTGGCCGCGGGCGATCACGTACTGGCGCGAGGGCGGCAACGGCAACCATCACGAGATCGCCGACTGCTACCTGCGCCTTGGTTGCCCGGAGGCTGCGCGCGACATGGCCGAGCGCTTCGGCGACACGGACACGAGCCGGCACGGATCGATCGCCAAGCTGTGGGGCGATCTCGGCGAGTTCGACAAGGGGATCGCGATGGCCCTAGGCATCGCGAAGTCCGGGCGCGAGGACGTGGGCTACCTGGTCGCGGGCGACCTGTGCCGCCTCCAGAGCCGCTTCGACGAGGCGGTCGCGTACTACAAGAAGGCGGCCGCCGCTCCGCCCGATCGCAGCGGACGCGACCACAAGCAGGCGACCGAGCGCGCGTCGCAGGCGGCCGAGGCGGTGCTCTTGTTCGAGGCCCTGGACGTGAAGCGGCTGCGCGACGGCCGCTACACTGCGAGCCACATCGGCTACTCGGGGCTCGTCAAGGTCACGGTCGAGCTCGCGGGCGGGAAGATCGTCTCGACCAAGGTGATGGACCACCAGGAGAAGCAGTTCTACGGCGCGTTCGACGACGTCCCGCGCCAGTTGCTCGCCAAGCAGTCGGTGCGCGGGATCGTGCCCACCACGGGCGCCACGATCTCGGCCGAGGCGTACCTGAGCGCCGCGGCTCGCGCGATGACCCAGGCCAAGCGATGAGCCGGCGGTAGCGCGTGCGAGTCGACATCTTCCTGCCGTTCCTTCGGCGCGACAAGGCGGGGCTGCGCTTGCGCACGCCGGGTCGCCTCGGCCGCTGGCTCCGCGCGCGCCTTCCCCGCGCGTGGTCCAGCGACTGGGCCAAGGCGCGGCCAGGGCGGATCCGATCAGCGTTGCGCCGGATGGGCGAGGGGTGGCTCGCGTCTCCGGTGCGTCGGCTCGTGCAGGTCGCGTTCTTCGCAGCGTTCCTCGCGCTGTTCTTCCACGTGTGCTGGCCCTACGGGGCGCGGCCGGCGGAGGGTGGTCTCCCGTCGACGTGGCCGGCCCACTACGCGGACAACCTCGCGGCGAAGGAGCTCGTCGAGGCCGAGGCGTTCCTCGCGATCGACCCACTGGTGGGGCTCTCGACCGCGATCGCCGGCCGCACGTGGGTCTGGTCGCTCGCCTGGGGTGCCGGGATCCTCGCGGCCTGCGTGCTCGTGCCACGCGGGTTCTGCGGGTACGTCTGCCCGCTCGGGACGGTGATCGACCTGTTCGATTGGGCGATCGGGCGGCGCAAGGTCTTCGATCGCTTTCGCGTGACCCGCATGGGCGGCTGGGCGCACCTCAAGTACTACGTGCTCGTGCTCACGCTCGTCGCCGCCGCGGGGGGCGTGCTCGTGTCGGGCTACGTCGCGGCAATCCCCGTGGTGACGCGCGCCGCGCAGTTCGCCCTCGCGCCCATCCAGTCCGGGCTCTTGCGCGGCTGGCACCTCGTGCCGCCGTTCACGCTCGCGATGGCCGTGTCGCTTTCGCTGTTCGCGCTGGTGCTGCTCATGGGCGTCCTGTCCCCGCGATTCTGGTGTCGCTACGTGTGTCCGACCGGCGCCCTGTTCTCGCTCGGGAACCTGTTCCGCGCGACCGAGCGCAAGGTCGAGGACACCTGCATTCACTGCAACCGGTGCGTCGAGGTCTGCCCGTTCGACGCGATCAAGGCCGACTTCACCACGCGCGTGCTGGACTGCACGCTGTGCCAGAGCTGTGGCGGCGTGTGCCCGACCCACGCGATCAAGTTCGTCGACCGCCGCGACGCGAGCTTCCTCAAAGTGGAGGGCGATCGCCCGCTCGACGAGCCTCGCCTTTCGCGCCGCGGGTTCTTCGCCGCGGGCGTTGCGGGCGTGGCCACGATCCTGGGTGTCCGGCACGCGTTCGGCTCCGCGCTCGACACGCTGCCGCCGGACCTGTTGCCGATCCGACCTCCGGGCAGCGTGCCGGAGAGCTCGTTCCTCGAGCTCTGCATCCGCTGCGGCGAGTGCTACAAGGCCTGCCCCAACGACGTGCTCCAGCCGCTGGGCCTGGCGCCCCTCGGGCTCGACGGCCTGTGGACTCCCGCGATGAACGCGGACTGGGCGGGCTGCGAGAGCGCCTGCAACGCCTGCGGCCAGGTGTGCCCGACGGGTGCGATCCGCGCGCTGCCGCTCGAGGAGAAGCGCCACGCGCGGATGGGCCTCGCGATCGTGGACCTCGAAACGTGCTTGCCGTGGGCCGGGCGCGAGGCGTGCCAACTGTGCGTCGACGAGTGCAACGCCGCGGGCTACCGTGCGATCGAGTTCGAGCGCACGCTCACCGAGGTCGACTCCGAGGGCCAGCCGATCCCCGACACAGGGTTCCTCGCCCCGGTCGTGCGCGCCGATCGCTGCGTGGGATGTGGCTTGTGCCAGACACGCTGTGCCCGCGTGAACCAGGTCCACCGCGGGGTGCTCGACGTCTCGGCGATCGTGATTCGCGCCGGCGCAGGCCGCGAGGATCGGCTGGTCGGCGGCCCGTACCCGGCGCTGCGCGACGCCGAGGCGGCCGACCGCCGCGCCCGGGCGCTCGAGGACGAACGCGCCGCGGAGAAGGAAGTCGGCGACTTCTACTGGTAGCGTAGCGTGGCCAAATCTATTCATCTGCTCGAGAGGTTCCCTCGTGTCGATGCTCCTTCGCTGGCTCCTGCTGTCGTGTCTCACGATCGTGGCTCGGGCTCAAGAGCCGAAGCTCGTGGTCCCGGATTCCCCGTTCGCGGCCTACGATCTGTCCGCGTTGAAGGCGGGCGAGTGGGTCGAGTACCGCGATCGCCACGGTCGATTGCCCGTAGAGGAGCATCCCGAGCACGTGCGCCTCGAGCGCTGGGCCTGCGTCGAGGCCACGCCTGCGTTCGTCGTGGTCGAGGTCACGGCGTTGCGCCTCGCGGGCGGCGGCGGTGGTGAGGACGTCCTGGCCTACGAGCTCGAACGCGCGACCGGGCGCATTCGGCGCGCGTGGCAGGGCAAGGCCGGTGTGCAAGGCGTCGAGTTCGGCCTGGACCACCACGAGGTGCCCGACGACGAGCCCGTGCGCGGCGAGCTCGTGGTTGCGCCCGAGGCGATCGAGCATCTCGGTCGGCGCTGGGACGCCGACCATATCGTCGAGACGCTCGAGCGCGGCGAGGGCCCGGACGCGCAGACGACGACCACGCGCGCGTGGTACTCCCCCGACGTCCCGTTCCGCCTCCGCGAGCCGGATGTGCTCGTCCGCGGGCTCGTCCGCAAGGGTGAGCGCGCGCGACCGGGCGGGCTCCTCCGTCGCGAGGTGCGCTGCGAAGGGCCGCGCGCGTACCGGTCGTCGACCGAGCTGACCGCCCTCGGCACCGACGCGCGATCGACGCTCGCCCGTCCCAAGTAGCCGCGCGCGGTGTGCGCGGGCCGCGTAGAATCCCGGCCCGGCGCCGCCAGGTCGCGGCGCGCTCCTCGCGATCCACAAGGGCTCTCGCCATGACCGCGCCCGTATCCTCCGCGACCCTGCTGGCCGGCCTCCGCTGGCGCTACGCGACCAAGCGGTTCGATCCCGCGCGCAAGATTCCCCCCGACGTGTGGAGCGCGCTCGAGGAGTCGCTGGTGTTGGCGCCCTCGTCGTTCGGGCTCCAGCCGTGGCGCTTCGTCGTGGTCACGGATGCGGGCGTGAAGGAGCGCCTCGTCCCGTGCTCGTGGAACCAGGGCCAGCCGCGCGACTGCTCGCATCACGTCGTCTTCGCCGTGGCCAAGAACCTGCCGCTCGCGCACGTGGACCGCTTCCTCGCCCGCACGGCCGAGGTGCGCGGCGTGGCGGTCGAGTCCCTCGCGGGCTTTCGCAAGATGCTCGTCGGGAGCCTCGACAAGGCCCGTGCCGCGGGCACGCTGGACACCTGGCAGACGCACCAGGTGTACATCGCTCTCGGCCAGTTCATGGCGAGCGCGGCGCTCGTGGGCGTCGACGCGTGCCCGATGGAGGGGATCGACTGCGCTCGGTACGACGAGATCCTCGGGCTCGTGGGCTCCGGGTACGCGACCGTCGTCGCGTGTGCGGCGGGGTACCGAGCGAGCGACGACAAGTACGCTCTGGAGCCGAAGGTCCGGTTCCGGACCGAGGACGTGGTCGTTCGGATCTGACCGACGGATGTGCGCGCGATGGAACAGGCGATCGTCGAGTGGATGCTGGGATGGATCCTGCGGGGGCGGGAGTGCGAGGCGCGACCCGCGCCCGACGGTGACGGTGTTGTGCTCCGGGTCACGCCCCGCGGACGGATCGCGATGCTCGGGCTATGGGTTCTGTGTGCCGCGTTGGTCGCGCTCGGGATCTTCGTGAGCGGGCTCGAGGGCAAGGACGCAATCGGTCCGGCTGGCCTGGCGATCTACTTCGCGTTGTTCGGCACGCTGTTTCTATTGATGTCGTTGACCCTCGCCGACGGCGCCCACGCCTGGGCGCGCCTCACCGAGCGGGGCGTCGCGACGCACCGTCCGTTCCTGCGCTCCCGTTTCCTCGCGTGGGAGGACCTCGAGCGCATCACGTGGTCGCCCACGTGGTGGACGCTCGGGCTCGAGGGGTTGACGGGGTCCGTGCACCTGTCCGTGCTGTGCGATGGCCTGGGGACCTTGCGCGCGCGGCTGCACGAGCTTGTGTGGGTGGACTGGAGCGACGCCGCGCCGTACCTGCCCGGCGATGGGGTGGCTCCCGAAGCTCGGTGACTCGGCGCGCGGTGATGTGGGTCGACCGTGGTAGGCTCCGCCGCGACCCCTAACCCTCTGGCGAGGCTTCCGGACATGAGCGACGAACAGGAGCTGTTTCAGGCCGTCGAGAACGAGGTGCGCAACGACTTCCTGGGCTTCGACGCGTTCACGCATCGCAAGGATCACACCGCGGCGGCGGTGCTCGCGCTCGCGCGGCAGATCGCGCTCCTGCGCCGCGAGCTCGCTCAGCGCGCGGCCGTGGCGCCCCGCAAGCGAGCCGTCAAGACCAAACCCGCTGGGTCGTAACGGGTCGCGACTCAGTTGCTGCGAACGCTGGGCAGCTGCTCGGGCCCGGCCCACGCGAGGTGAACCAGTGGAAACGCGGCCCGCAGCGCCTGGGCGTCCGCGAACGGCGTCGTGGCGATCCCACTGTCGCTCGCGCGGACGAGGAGGATCGCGCCCGAGCGCCCGGCGATCACGCCGATGCGCTCGCGTGCGGCCGTGACGAAGAACAGCCGCGCGGGGGCGGTCGCGGGTCCGCGCGCGATCATGTCGCGCGTGTGGTCCTCCATCCGGCCCGTCACCCAGGGCCGCGCGAGGGTCCGGAGCTCGTCCACCGCGCTCGCGTACGCGAGCGACTCGTCGCGCTCGATCCGGGCCGCCAGCTCGACCATCGTCTGCTTGGCGGCAGGGTCGCGCTCGGCCTTGGCGGCGTGGAGCAGGAGGTGGACGACGAACAGCGGTTGGGCGTTCGCTCGCAGTGCCGTCGCCGCGGCGGTTCCGGCCTCTCCGGGCTTCGCGAGGTCGGCGATCGCACGGGCGATGGCCTTGCGGTCGGTCCGCAGCTGTGCGAGAGGCCACGCGAGCTGCGGGTTGACGTCCTTCTCGCTTGCGAGCTCCTGCCACCCCGAGAGCCCGTCGATCCGATCCTCGCGGTGGCCGGCGGCGCGGACGCGCAGTCGGCCGTCCGCGTAGTACTCGAGGTCGACGACGCGTCCCTCGGCCGTGAACAGCGCGCGGTAGATGGGCCAGGCGACGTCGGGGATCCGCGCCACCGCGGTCCCTTGCGCGCGCGCGGCGAGCGGGGCGAGGAGCAGGAGCGCGGCGAAGCTCACGGTCGTGCGCATGGACGTCCCTTACCCGAGGCCGTAGAGGGGGACGAGCTTACCCTCGAGGTAGCCCAGGAGTGGCCCCGCGGACACCGGTCGACCGGTGACCCGTCGGCACAGCTCACCCGCGCCGTAGCGTTTGCCGTGGGCGTGGACCTTCTCCGCCAACCAGCGGCGCAACCGCGCGAACTGGCCGTGGGCGAAGTCGTCCTCCAGTCCGGGGAGCTCGGTCTTGGCCTGGTCGTAGAGCTGCGCGGCGTAGAGGTTGCCGAGCGTGTACGTGGGGAAGTAGCCGAACAGGCTCATGGCCCAGTGGATGTCCTGGAGGCAGCCCCGCGCATCGTCGGGCACCGCGAGGCCCAGGCTTCGCTCGAAGCGCTCGTTCCACGCGGCCGGGAGATCCTTGGCGGCGAGGTCTCCCTTGATCAGCGCGCGCTCGAGGCCGAAGCGCAGCAGGATGTGGAGGTTGTAGGTGGCCTCGTCGGCTTCGACCCGAATGAAGCTGGGCTCGACGCGGTTGGCCGCGCGGTAGGCCGCCTCGGGGTCGATCGCCTTCGCGCCCTTGCCCAACATCTCGCCCGCGACGGGTGCGCACCACGTCCAGAACGCGCGCGAGCGGCCCACCTGGTTCTCCCACATCCGGCTCTGGCTCTCGTGAATGCCGAGCGAGATGGCCGAGCCCATCGGCGTCCCGTTGTGCTCTTCGAGGAGACCCTGCTCGTACAACCCGTGGCCGCACTCGTGGAGGGTCGAGCCCAGCGCGTCGCTCGCGTCCTCCTCGCGGAACCGCGTCGTCAGGCGCACGTCGCTCGGGTGGCTGCCGCTGCAGAACGGGTGGGTCGAGATGTCGAGGCGACCGCGATCGAAGTCGAAGCCGAAGTGGCCGATGACCTTGGCGACGAAGCGGCGCTGCACCTCCACCGGCGCCGCAAGGTCGACGGTCGCGGGCTGGCGGCCGGTCGCTGCGATGCGCCCGACGAGCGACACGAGGCGCGGCGCGAGCTCGCCGAACACGCGGTCGACCTCGCGGGCGGTGATGCCGGGCTCGTAGCTGTCGGCGAGCGCGTCCCACGGCTCCCCGTCCGCCGGCCAGCCGAGGCACGCGGCCTTGTCGCGGTTCAGCGCGAGGATCTGCTCGAGGGCGGGCACGAACTGCGGGAACTCGGAGCACGCGCGCGCGGCCTTCCACGCCTCGAGCCCGGCGCTCGACGCGCGGGCGAGCGCTTCGACGAGGCTCGTGGGGAGCTTGCGCGAGCGATCGTAGTCCCGGCGGATCTCGCGCACGTTCACGGCCGCGACCGCGGTGGGATCGGCCGTGCAGGCGGGATCGGCCTCGCACGTCGCGAGCCACCCGTCCACTCGCGCGTCGGTGCGCATCTCGTGCACGAGCCGTGCGAGCTGCGCGCGCTGCTTGCCGCGGTGGGCCGCCGCCAGGCGTGGCATGCCCGTCTCCTGGTCCCACCCCAGGAGGCTCGCGGTCCCGCCCAGCAGGCTGGCCTCGCGGGCGTGCTCGATCAACGCCTCGTAGGCCTTGCGCGTGCCGGCGTTGGCGAGCCGCTCGGCGCCGGGGGCGTGGAAGGTCTCCACCATGGGTTCGTCTCTCGTCGGTGCGCGGGGTCGAAGCAGTCATTTACCCACGCGGCCCACGCGCGGGCAACACCGATGCGCGTACGATGCGCGCTTATGGACCTTCGCGAGCTCCTCGACCGCGCGTGGGAACGGCGTGCGGGTCTCGGGCTCGAGCGCGACGACACGGACACCTACCGCACGTTCCACGGGATCGCCGAGGGGTGGCCTGGCCTGGCGATCGATCGCTTCGGGCCTTTGCTCCTGGTCCAGACGTTTCGCGAGCCCCTCGATGCGCGCGCGTGGGACGCGATCGAGGCGTGGTGCGACGCGACGCTCCGGCTGCCGTTCCGGGTGCTCAATCACCGGGGCCCGGGCGCCATCGACAGGGCGATTCCGGCCGCGGATCCGCCCGCGCTCGCCGAGCATCGCGCTCGCGAGCTCGGGTTGGTCTACCGGATCCGCGCACGCCACCGGGGGGTGGACCCGTGGTTGTTCCCGGACTTGCGGGCGGGTCGGCGTTGGGTGCGTGCGCACGCCTTTGATCGGCGCGTGCTCAACGTGTTCGCCTACACGTGCGGCGTCGGGCTCGCCGCGCTCGCCGGTGGGGCGGCGGAGGTCTTGAACCTCGACGTGTCGGCGCGCGCGCTCGAGGTGGGCGTCGCGAACCTCGCGCTCAATCCCGCGCTCGGCGCAGAGCGCTTTCGGACCCTCGCGGTCGACGCGCTGTGTGCCTTGCCTCAGCTCGCGGGTCGCACCATCAAGGGCTGGGCCGCCGAGCGCGACTTCCCAAGGCTCGCACCCGACCAGTACGACCTCGTCGTGCTCGACCCGCCGACGCGTGCGACGGGCCCGTTCGGCGCGGTCGATATCCTCCGCGACTATCCGTCGCTGTTCGTTCCCGCGCTCCTCGCGACGCGTCCGGGCGGTCGCGTGTTCGCCACGCATCACCACGCGGGGATGTCCGCAGGGGACTGGGTGGCGATCCTCTCGCGCGCTGCCGCCAAGGCGGGCCGGCCGGTGCGGGGGATCGAGCTCGTCCTCCCGGAGGGCGACTTCCCCAGCACGGATGGCGCGCCGCCGCTCAAGATGGCGGTGGTCGAGGTCTGAGCGCGAGTCGAGTCCGATCGTCGTGCAGCTCGCGACTCGTCGCGGCGCGGTGGTCACGGTGCGCGGCGAAGCCGAGCGCAGGTCGTCGTGCCTTACCCGGAGGCGTCGCAGATCACCGCAGCGTGCGCGAGATCCGCTCGAGGCTTGCGGGTGCCCGCGACGCGGGAGGTCGTCGCGTGGTCGACCGTCGCGATGGTACGGTACGATGAGTGTTGCCATGGAAGCGCCTCATCGCGAACGCGTGCTCGACGTCGTCGTCCTGGGTGGCGCGCTGGTCGCCATCTACCAGCTCTTCGCGATGGGCGTCGCGTGGGGGGTTGCGGGCACGGTCGCGATCCTCGGCGTGATCGGCGTCGGGAGCCGTCGGGTGTCGGGGCCGTTGTCCCCTTCCGGCGAGCGCGACCCGTCCCTCGTCGCATCGGCGTTGTCGCAGCTCGCCGCGCACGTGCGTGCACGACGGGCGCGACGCGATCGAGAGCTCGACCGGCTCGAGCTCGTCGAGCTCGAGCGCGCGGGCCACGCCGCAGATACGGCGAGTGGCGCCGACGACCAGGAGCTCTCGCCCGAGGAGCTTTTGCGCATCCGCCTCGACGTTCTCGGGCCGCCGCAATCCTCGTAAGGCCCACCCCGCGCGCCCTGTCTGGTCGCCGCCTCCGCTGCGGGGCACGCTCCGACCGTCAACACCTCGACGGAACGACCCGAACGCCGGGGCGGGATCATCAGGGCTTGGCGACCTGCACGTCGCCATCGTAGAGAATCGCGCGCTGTCGTCGGATGACCGTGTCCCAGTCCAACCGATGCGGCGGCTCGAGGTAGTGCCGGTAGGCTGCCGCCATCTGCCTCGCGACCTCGCCGTAGGGAACCCGCCCGAAGCCCGCGCCCATCGCGGGGAATGCAAGCGTGGCGATCTTCGACGGCGCGCTGAGGTTGTGCTGGTAGACCGCGAGAAACGCCGCCCACGTCGCCCGGTACACCGTGTCCGTGCCGTCGATCGAGCTCGGAGTGCGCATCGTGGGCGTGTGCGCCACGAACGGGTACCCGCTCGTGCCGGTTGGCTCGATGAACGACGTCCCGACGGGCTGCTCGCCCAGGTAGTCGTCGAGGATCCGAAGTTGGATACGACGCATCAGCGTTTCGCCGTGAACGGAGACGACGGCCGCATCGATCCCCGCGTTCATGATGCCGTAGGCGTTGGCAGCGGTGACGAAGCAGTCGTGGGGCTCGAGTGCCTCGTAGCGCGCTTCGACGACGCGGACGTCCGGCAGCCCCTCGAATCGCTGGCGGAACGCGTCGCACATCGCGCGGTTGGGATTGACCAGCCACACGTGGAGGGGAAATGCATCGCGGGGTGGCGGCGGCGGGTCCGCCACCACAGCGTTCGCCGAACGATCAACGACGGCTCACGGCTTGACCAGACGGCCGAGGAACAGGATCGCGCCCGACTTCCGGTCGCGGATCGCGAACAGGAACGGCCGGTCGGCGCGCACCGCGATGGGCTCGGGCGGAGCCGACTTGATGCCGAGCGTCATGCCCGTCGCGGCCGCCGCCTCCGCGCCCTCCTCGGTCACGTCCACGAAGGCCTTGTGGAAGACTCCCGTCGCGTACAGCTCGCGATTGCCGCTGATGCCCGAGAAGTCGGCGCGGTTCACGTCGAAGGCATCCGTGATCCCGAGCGCCCGCAGGGTGTCGACCAGCGACACCGCGGACTCGAGCTTGAAGCGAGGGAGGTGGAGCCGCACGGGCGTGCGGGCCAGCGCCCCCACGAGCTTGGTCGCGCGTTCGCTGGTCAACGAGGCCTCGAGCTTCGCGAGGCCGTCCTTGGCGGTGGGGACGAACAACAGCATCCCGATCTCGCCGCCCTTGAACGGGAGCTCGACGACCTGGACGTCCTCGGCGCCCGCATAGGCGAGGTCCTCCTTGAGCGTCATCAGCGGGACGGCGACCTCGCCCGCCGGGGCGTAGAACGGCCCGTCTGCCGTCTCTTTGGCATCGAACGCCGTCTCCCAGTCGCCCTTGAAGTAGATGGCGTTCGTGAGGATCAGCCGCGTCAGCGAGTCCACGCTGCCGGCGGGGAGCAGGTCCTTGATCTTCCCGCGCGTGGCCTCGTCAACCCACGCGTTGACCTTGCTCCGGGCTTCCTCGGGTGCGGCCTTGTAGTCGAGCTCGACGGGCGGTGCGGCGTAGTGGTCCGTCAACACCGCCAGGAACGGCGCCTCGAGCGCGTAGCCCCGCTGCGGCCAGATGCGACTCGCGATGGCCAGCTCGTAGCCGTTCGCGGCGCGTGTCTTCCCGCTGGCGGCGCGGAGCATCGCACCGAGCTTCTCGTGGCCGTTCTCGGCGAGATGCAAGGCCTTGCGCAGCTGCGCGGCGGTATCGCCGCGCGCCCCGGCTTCGGCCATCGCGAGCACGGTTGTGACGCTCACCGGTGAGCACAGCAGGTTTTCGCCGGGCTTCAGCAGCCGGCTCAGCTCGAAGGCGAAACGGTTCGGGTCCGGCGTGTCCTGCGCCGCTGCGGTGAGAGCGACCGTGACGAACAGCGCGAGGGCGAAGCGGGGCATGGGATCCTCCGGTCGGGTGGAACGAGGGCGCACGCAAGACGGAGAATCGTACCGCGCCGGGTCGCGCTCGGCCCCTTCGCCGAACGGACCGTGCGGATCGTCAAGCCTGGCCCTGGAGCAGGAAGTCCACGACGTGCTGCCTGCGAATTCCGTTGCGTTGGTCGGGCCCGACGTCGTCCATCGAGAGCACGAGCTTCGGGAAGTGATCGGGGATCTTCTCGAGGTTGCCGAACTCGCGGACGATCGTCTCGGCTCCGGTCAGCAAGTACGCGACCTGTACGTAGAGCCGCTCGCCGTGACGTTCCGCGACGAAGTCGATCTCCGCGCGGTCGAGCACACCCACCTTGACCTGGTAGCCGCGCCGCCGGAGCTCCAGGTAGACGACGTTCTCGAGCACGCCGCCGATGTCGGCGTCGCGATATCCGAACAGGGCGTGCCGCAGGCCCAGATCGCCCAGGTAGTACTTGGCCTGGAGCTCGAGGTGCTTCTTGCCCTTGATCTCGAAGCGATCGGGTCGAAACAGGAGGAACGCATCGCACAGGTGCGACAGGTAGCTGATCACCGTGTCGGGCGTGACACGCTCGTGCTGGCTCTTCAGATACGCGGCGATGCTGCGGGCAGAAACGAGACTGCCGCAGTTGTCGAACGCGAACGCCAGGATGCGCTCCAGGTGTCCCACGTCTCGGATGGCGTGGCGCTTGACGACGTCCTTCAGCAGGATCGTGTTCAGGATCGCGTTCAGGTACGGGAAGACGTGGTCGTCGAGCATGGGGAGCACGTGGAGTCCTGGCAGCCCGCCGTAGCGCAGGAACTGTCGAAAGGTCGCGAGTCGATCGCCGGAATCGCTCGCGGCGTGGCGAAACGCCATGAACTCCGAGAAGGCCAAGGGGAAGACGGGAATCTCGACGTAACGGCCGGTGAGCAGGGTCGCGAGCTCGGCGGAGAGCAGGTGTGCATTCGAGCCCGTGACGACGACGTCCGCGAGGCCTTCCGCGAGCACCGAGTTGACGGCCCGTTCCCACCCGTCGATCTCCTGCACCTCGTCGACGATCAGGTATCGGGGAGCGGGCTGCGTCGCGAGACGCTCGTGCACGACCTGGTCGAGGTCGCGGTAATCTCGGATGGCGTCCCACGCGACGAGGTCCTTGTTGATGGACAGGACCTGACCGACCGGAGTGCCCTGCGCGACGATGCGCTCACGAAGCTGAGCAAGCAGGGTGCTCTTGCCGACGCGACGCATCCCAGTGATGACTTTGATGATCGGCTTGTCGAGATACGCCAGAATGCGATCGAGATAGAGGGGTCGGCCGATCATCGCTGCCTTCGACTATAGTCGACGGTTATTCGGAGAACGCCGAAAGTGTCGACTACAATCGACGACTTGTCCAGCGGATTGCCAGCGATGCGGCCCCCCGCAGCCGCGCGCTCGACCCCCCACGCCGGCGAGCGGCCCGTCGCACCTCGCGCCCTCTCCCGTCTTCGCGCTTTTCCGCTATCTTCTCGCGCGTGTCCTCGGCCCCGGGCGAACCTCCGACCGTTGCGCTCGACGGGGTCGTCGTGCGCTACCCGACCGGCACCATCGCGCTCGACGGCGCGCGGTTCACTCTGGAGCGCGGGTCGATCCGGGGGCTCGTCGGCGAGAACGGGGCGGGGAAGTCGACCCTGCTCGGCGCGCTGTGCGGCTTCGTTCCCGTGGTGGCCGGGACGCTGGCGATCGGCGGAATGAGCGAGCCCGCGTTCGCGACGCGGTCGTGGACCCCGCGGCGCGCGATCGCGCGCGGCCTGGGCATGGTGCACCAGCACTTCTCGCTCGTCGACGCACTGTCCGTCTGCGACAACGTCGCGCTCGGCCGCGCCCCGCGGTGGTGTGGCGCGTTCTACGACCGGCGTCGCGCCCGGGACGAGGTCCGCGAGCTCTCGACGCGCTACGGCCTCGCGGTCGACCCGGATGCCCCGGTGCACGCGCTGTCCCTCGGGGAGCGCCAGCGTGTCGAGATCCTGAAGGCGCTCGCGAAGGGCGCCACGGCGCTCGTGCTCGACGAGCCCACGGCGGTGCTGGCGCCCCCGGAGGTTCGTTCGCTGTTCGCCGTGCTCCGCGAGCTCGCCCGCGGTGGGTGTGCGATCGCCATCACCACGCACAAGCTCGGCGAGGTCGCGGAGCTGTGTGACGCCGTGACGGTGTTGCGCGCGGGCCGGGTCGCGGGCGAGCTGCCGATGGCACGCGCAACCCCGGCCGAGATCGCCCGGCTGATGATGGGCAAAGACCCCGAGCCCGTACCGCCACGCGCCCCAGCTCGTCGCGGCCAGCGCGCCCTCCAGGTCGCCGGCCTCGCCGTCGATGGCGACCAGGGTGAGCACGCCGTGCGGGACTGCTCGCTCGAGCTCTTCGCGGGGGAGATCCTCGGAATCGCGGGCGTCTTGGGCAACGGGCAACGCGAGCTCGTCGAGGCGCTCGCCGGGCTGCGACCGACGCGCGCGGGCGCCATCACGCTGCCCCCGGGTGGAACCATCGCGTTCGTGCACGAGGACCGCGCGCGTCACGGCCTGGTCGGCGCGATGTCCGTGGCCGAGAACCTCGTCCTCGGCCGTCACCACGAGAGCACGTTCTCGGGGCGGTGGGGCGTGCTTCGCCGCGGTGCGATCCACCGCGAGGCGGTGCGACTGGTGGCCCTCCACGACGTTCGGCCCCCGGACCCCGAGGCGCCGGCCGCGACGTTGTCCGGCGGCAACCAGCAGAAGCTCGTGCTCGCGCGGGAA
>ORMF011198757.1_pt1 | contig 16615 bp, 7 predicted proteins | sample 1779871 | NCBI WGS metagenome assembly ORMF01 (sample SAMEA104232316, study PRJEB22302) | groundwater metagenome | biome: forest; feature: aquifer; material: groundwater | place: USA | collected 2011-08-07 | depth 5.4 m
GCCTGTTCGGCGCGAAGCTGAAGGCCGACCTCATCGCGCCGGGACCGTGGCGGTTCGGCATCGGCCAGTGGGGCGAGTGCCTGCCGTATCATTCGAACCGGATGTATCTGGCCGACGGCGGGCGCGACAAGTGGGGCCAGCCGACGGTCACCTTCAGCTGCGAGTGGAAGGAGAATGAACTCGCGATGCGCAAGGACGCGATGGCCTCCGCGGTGGAGATGCTCGCGGCCGCGGGGCTGAAGGAGGTCACGCCTTTCGACGACGGCAGCAATCCCGGCCTGTGCATCCACGAAATGGGGACGGCGCGGATGGGCCGCGATCCGAGGACCTCGGTGCTCAACGGCTGGAACCAGGTGCATGCCTCGCCCAACGTGTTCGTGACCGACGGCTCGTGCATGACCTCCTCGAGCTGCGTGAACCCCTCGCTCACCTACATGGCCCTCACCGCGCGCGCGTGCGACCATGCGGGGAGCGAACTGAAGAAGATGAATCTGTAACCGAGACCAGAGACCAGAGACCAGAGACCAGAGACCAGAGACCAGAGACCAGAGACCCCATCTTCCATGAATTTCCCCGCCACCGACCAGGCACTCATCACTCGTCGTGAAGCGATCAAGCGCGCTTCGTTGCTGCTGGGCACCGCGCTGTCACCTTCGATTCTCGCTGGCGTGATGGAGGCGCAACCCGCCGAAAGGGGCGGCAAGGCGGCCATGCAGTTTCTCGACGAGCAGCAGTTTGTGATGGCGGCCGCGATCGCCGAACGAATCCTGCCGCGGACGGAAACGCCCGGCGCCGCCGATGTGGGCGTGCCCGCGTTTATCGACGTGATGTACGGCCGCTACCTCACGCTGGATGAAAAGCAGATGCTCACGCAGGGCCTCGCCGATGCGAACGTGGTGAGCATGGCGCGTCAGGGGAAACGGTTGGTGGACTTGACGCCCGGGCAGCAGGACGAGGTCCTGCGCGGCATCGCGAGAGCATCGCAGGGCAAGGAGAAGTCGTTCTTCCAGCTGATCCGCGAACTCACGCTGGTCGGTTACTTCACCTCCGAGCCGATCGGCCGGGACGTGCTGCATTACGATCCGATTCCGGGCCCGTACCAGGCCTGCCTCCCGCTCGCCGCAGTGGGCAACCGCGCCTGGACGCGGTAGGCGGCTGTCGAGCGCCGCGGTTCGGGGGTGGGGCCGGCTCTCCGAGCCGGCCTGGGTTGCCGGACGATGCGCGCGTTGCAAAGCAGGCCGGATCGGAGAACCGGCCCCACCTTCACTTCGCGATTTCGAGGACTTCCGCTTCCTCCGGCCCGAGACGAAACTTCAGAACGAGTCTGCCGCCGGCCTCGGTCATTTCGAACGGCCGCTTCGCCACGAGCGTGGCCGCACGAACCGGACGGCGGCGCTGCATCACGTTGCCATCAATCACCACTTCCGCATTCACCGGTCCGGTCGACCGGTTCATCACCGTGAACAGGAGCGGTGCGCCGGCCTTTTCTCCGCCCCAGCGCTCGATCCCGACCTCGGCCGGGCGGGCGCGGGCCTGCGTGACCGGCTGCCAGCCGGCCTCGTTGCACCTGATGATGAGCGGAAGGTACTTCGCCTCGTCGGCGAGCCCGGCCGGGCTGTTGCAGCCCATGAGGTATCCGAGATACAAGCACGAGTTCCACAGCCGCGCCGAGGTGCGGTGGGTGGCATTCAGCAGGCAGTAGGGCTTCACTCCGGCGGCGACCCGCGCCGCGTAGAATCCCTCGCCGCTGTCGTAGGCGGGCGCGCCTTCGCGGCCCATCACGTCGCAGGCAAACCCGAGCATCACGCGATCCGCGCCGACGCCGTTGGCCATGAGAATCTTTCCGCGCGCATGCAGCCGGCGCGCCGCCTCCCACAGGTATTCGGCGTGCGATTGCAGGTTCCACAAGCAGACCTGCGCCGGCTCGCCGCCGTACGTCAACGGCACGGTCGAATCCTTGAAATGCTCCGTGCGATAGTTGTACAGCCCGCACCACCGGCCGAGCGAATCGACGTAGATGCCGTCGACCGTTGTCGACTGCAGCATCATCGGGATGTAATAGTCCAGCGTGTAGCTCGCGACGGTCGGTTGGCCCTCCGCCTGGAAGAGATGCGGGTTGGGGTTCTGCGGAAACGTCAGCGTCGGGCCGCGGTACCCGCGCGGCATGAACGCGAGCTGATGGTCCGCGCTGTGCAGCGTCGAGTTGCGGATGATCGTCTTGTGCTCCTCCGCGGAACGAAAGCTCCCGGCCTGCGGCGGTCCGTCGAAACGGATCGGTGTTTTCGGCGACCAGCCGTCGAGCACGCGCATGGCCTCGGCGCGCTCTCGCGGCAGCGCGGGGAGCTGGAGCAGCTGCCGCTGGCCGACGATCGTGTACGGCAGCGAGTAGATGCCCTGCCGCTCATCGAGTGCGAATTCGCACAACCGCTCGTAATCCTCGAGTGTGTCCGCGATCGGACCTTCATCGAACAGCTGAAGCGATGGCTTCAGATTGATGCCGGAATCCGTGCCGCCCGGATGCCGCCACGCCGTGAAGCCGGCTTCGTGGTACGCGTAGAGTTCCGGGTGGGCGAGCCGGGAGGCGTTTTGCGTGGTCCAGGCGCCAAGGCGTTGCGCGCGCCGCGTGAAAAAATCCTCGCGATAAAACTCGTAGTACCGCGCCAGTGCCGAGCGGAATCCCCACGCTGGATCGTGCCGGTAGGCGATCGCTCGAAACGCGGTCCGGCCCGGTTGCGCCGAGGCCGCGGAGAGCCCGATGCGAAAGATGAGCGCGACGCCGCCATCATCCGATGCCACGAAGAACCGCGTCGGGTGCGTCGGCGGCACGGCGAGGCACAGGCCGACATCGGTCGCGGGGTTCGTGGCGGGACAAAGCGGATACATCGCGTTGTCGTGGTCCTCCGACGTATCGATGTCGGCTTCGCTCGCCGGCTCCTTCCTGGCGTTTCGGCGCCGGGCGCGCTCGTTCTGCAGACCCGTGCCGATCGAAAAACCGCGCGGATCGATCGGCAGGTACAGCGCCAGATCGATGCAACGGTCGCGCGGCCCGCCCGCGATTTCGCCCGCGATCTCGATAAATCCTCCCCGGCTCGAAATTGTCGCCGCGATCTCCAGCCCCAACGGCCGTTCGGTCGAATGCAACACGACGCGATCGCCTTCGCGGCGAGCCGCCAGCCTGACCGGCTCGAGCGCGCTCCTGGCAGCTGCATCGCGCACCCGCACCAGCGCGGGCCGCGCGGCCAGCGGCACGTCTTTTCCGGCAACGCGCACCTCGGCGACGCGGCCGTCTTCGCCGAAACCGAGCATCAACCCGTCCGACGTTGCGATGGTCGGCGTGGATGTCGCGGCGAAGATCGCCGGCGTGAGGAGGCACACCGTCAGCAAGACCGCGCGCGGGAAGTTCATGCGTTTCGCGTCCGACGGCCGGACCGACACTCCGCTTTGTTAGACACGACGTCACAAGTGACGAGCGTCGCTTGTGGTGGGCGCGGTGCCACCACGGCGCGAGACATCGCCTGCGAATGCAGAGCTCGCGGGGTGCCGCCTCCGCCCAGCCTTCGGCGCGCCACTGGCATCTTGCCGCGTCGAAGCCCGCAGGGCGAAGACGGGAGGGCACCCCGCCTACAACTACGCCGATTAATGACGTTCTGCATGGACTGGTCCGCCCTCACTTCGCCGCCGTCTTGGCTTTTCGTTTCTTCTGGTTGGCGTTCGGCGTCACGATGTTCGGCGGTGCGTTTTGGAACTCAGAATACGTCAGGGGGAACATCGCGTTGACCGTGTGCTGCTCGCGCGCGATTTGCTGTAGCTTCGCGACGACGTCCGGATGCAATGCGCTCACGTCCCGCGCTTCGCGGGGATCGTCGCGCAGATTGTAGAGCGCGAGCTTGGGTTCGCCCGGCTGGGAAACGTTCAGTCGCACCGCCTTCCAGTCGTCCATCCGAATCGCCTGCCAGCCCTTCTGCGCGGCGAGTTCCCAGTAAAGGAATTCATGGCGTCTTTGTTCCGCGCGGCGGCCGAGCAAGGTCGGCAGAAAGGAAAGCCCGTCCGTCCCGGCCGGCGCCGGCTGTCCGGTGAGCTCGGCGAACGTCGCCAGCAGGTCGTAGAAAGCGATCGGCAGATCCGATTCCGTGCCGGCCGCGATTCGTCCCGGCCAGCGCGCGATGAACGGCACGCGAATTCCGCCCTCGTAGGGCGAGACCTTTTCGTCGCGAAACGGCGTGGATTTGAAGGTCGACGCCTTGTGTCCACCCGCGGTGCACGGACCGTTGTCGCTCGCGAAAATCACCAGCGTCTTCTCATCGAGCCCGAGTTCCTTCAGCCGCGCGCCGATTTTTCCGATATCGGCATCCATCCGCGTGACCATCGCGGCGAACGCCTGCTCCTTTTCCGGCCACGCTGCGTTTTCATACGGAGCGCGCGAGGGCGGGTTCAGTTCGACGTGCGGAATCGTGTACGAGAGGAAGACGAAGAAGGGCCGTTCCCGCTGGGCGCGGATGTACCGCAGCGCTTCCTGCGTGAAGAGATCGTGCGAGTAGGTCTTGCCATCGAGCGGCAGCCGCTCGTCGTTTTTCCAGAGGTGGTCCGGCCAGTAGCTGTGCGCATCGACGTGCGACGCGTAGCCGAGAAACGTTTCGAACCCGAGCTGCCGCGGCGTGCCGCGCTGGCCCGGCGCGCCCATGCCCCATTTGCCGAAACACGCCGTGGCGTAGCCCGCCTGCTGCATGACCTTCGCGAAGGTGGGCACGTTTTCCGGCAGCGGCGGATCGCCTTGCGTCGTGCGATCCCAACCGCGCGCGGCGCCCGGGTTTTGCCGGATCGGATTGTGGCCGGCATGCAAGCCGAGGAAAAGGGCGGCGCGGCTCGGGCCGCAAACCGAGTTGCCCGCATAGGCATGGGTGAACCGCAGGCCTTCGCGCGCGAGCCGCTCGAGGTGTGGCGTCTGGATTTGCTTCTGCCCGTAAGGCGAGATGTCGGAGTAGCCGAGGTCGTCGGCGAGGATGAAGATGACGTTCGGCCCGCGCCGGGGCTCGGTGGCGGCGCTCACGGCGGCCAGGAACAAGGAGGCAATCGCACAGGGGAGCGCGCGGATGATCGTCATGAGGCGGTCGGATGAGCTCAAAAACTCACCGCAATGCCAAGGTCGCAGTGCGGCGGCGGGGCGCGGCGTCATCCGGTGTGAGACCAACGCACCCCGCGCAGGGCGCGGCGCCGCGGCTACTTGCCGGTCGAGTCCAAATGCTTCAGCCCTGCGAGGGCGCGCGGATGCTGTGGGTTCAGCTTCAGGGTGGCTTCATACTGCGACCGCGCTTCCGCGGGCCGGCCGAGCGTCAGCAGGAGGTCGCCGAGATTGCAGCGGGTTTCGATGGCATTCGGATAGGCTTCGAGCGTTTTCGTGAACTGCTCGAGCGCTTCGTCGCGCCGGCCGTCCTGCCAAAGCGCGACCCCGAGATTGTTGCGCGCGTCGGCGAGCGTCGGATCGAGCCGCAGCGCCGCCTGGTAGTGCTTCGCGGCGTCGCGCACGCAGCCGAGGCTGACCAAGCGGTTGGCCGTTTCGAACTCCCGCAGGGCGACATTGGGCTTCGATTCCCATTCGCCCTGGTAGAGTCCGGTCGGAACCGGCACCTGGCCGCGCGGCAGCTCGCCAAATTTCACGGCCAGCGTCCCCTGCTTGTCCGCGGTGAACGTAACCTCGTACGAGGTTCGTCCCAAATCGAACCAGGTCTCGACCAGCCGCGTGGGATGGCGCGCCTGCACATTCCATTCGGTGAAGATCGTGATGTTCTTCGCGATGATCTGCGCATCGCTCACCAGCAGGAACGGGATGGCCCGCAGGTAATAGGGCTCGATGCCGCGAATGTCGGCGATCATGGCAAAGCAGTTCGCGAGCTTCGATTGCACGATTCCGTCGCGGACCGCGTAGTAGTTGCGTTTGACGTTCGCTCCCAGCCGCAAGATCGGCGCTTGCGCAAGCACGACGGCCAGGGCGATCGCCACGGGCACCGCCCACGCGAAGCCGCTCGCCAGTTTGCCCCTGGCCAGCCACGCGGGCCGGGCACGGCGGACCAAATGGGCCGCGGCGACGAAGGCGAACGCAAAGGAGGAGGCACTGAACATCGCGAGGATGCGCTCCGGCCACTGCGCGATCAGCAGGATGGCGTCCCCGGCGCAGAAGTAGAGCACGGCACCGCAAAGCGTCCACGCTGCGAGCGTTCGCAATCGGCGATTGTCCGTCACCGTCGCCAGGATCACCGGTGAAAGCGCGAACGCTGCGAGTTGGACGAATCCCATCAACCAGAAATACGCCGTGAGCAGCCGCGGCGAAAATCCAAAGAGCCCGGCGGTGGTCCGCGCGTTCCACGCGAAGAGCTCACCGATCCGTCCGATCACGTGACTGAACGGATTACCCAGCAGACCCCAGAGCGCGCCCGCGCCGAGCGCCTCCGGCGACTCGTGTTTGATCACCAGCGCCATGAGCAGCAGGAGTCCGAGCAGCCCGGCGGTTTGCGCGCGCCGGGTGGGCACGAATGCCAGTCGCAGGAGAGCGAGCAGCACCGCGAACACGCCGGCGAACGGATGGAAGACGACGCTGGCGAGCGCGAGCAGCGGGACCCACAGGGGATTGGGCGCCGCCGGGTCGTCGACTTCGCGCAAGGTGCAGACCAACGCGAGGGCGAGCGCGGTTTGCGCGAGTGAAAAAGGCAGCGGCCCGCCCCAGAGAAAGAGCGCGTCCCAGTACGCGCCGACGCCCAGCGCGAGCGCCACGGCCGCCAGCCAGGTCTCCGGCACGAACCAGGTGATTATCCGCCAGAGCACCCAGAAGAAAACGAGGCCGTGCAACAGGTAAAACAGCACGATTTGCATTGGCGGCGTGATCCCGAGACTGAGAAAAACGCGGCCGAGCGCGTAGTGGCCGATATAGGTGAACTGGAAAACCGCATATTGCAGCGGGCCGAACGACGCGGAGGCCGGCGCGTTGTCCAGGCCGACGAACGCCAGCAAATCGAGCAGCGGCAGCCACGGTCCGTAGACGCACGCGGGCACGACGATCGCAATCGCTCCGCCCAGCGCGAGCCACCAGTGACGCCGGTTCGGTGCGGCAGCCGGAATCCGTGAAAGGACCATCGTGGGTGTGAACTCGGAACGCGCTGAACTGACAAGCAGATTGGAGCCCGGCGGAAAGGATCAGCCTAGAATGGCGCTAAGCCGGAGCGATTCAGAAGAAAGTTGAGGAAGCTTCTCGTCGTGTTCTCGCGTAGCGCGGTCAACCTGACCGCGTCTCCACCGACAGTATGTTTCGCCCGAATGCGCGGTCAGATTGACCGCGCTACGGCTCGCGCCATCTGCCGACCGGTCCGCACAGTGTAACGTATTACGTTACACTGTGCAGAGGGGCTGGGCGCGGTTTGCCGTCGGGGTGGACGATCGCCAGCGGCGACGTCCGCGCTCCGCGCACAATCGCGTTTGAAATGCGCCGATCCTCTGGCCTGTTAGCCCGATGTCCCTCGAGGTGGTCGGCCAACGATGTATGAGCGAGCGCGAACCCGAGCTGGGGCTTGGGCTGGTCGAGAGCGTGGATCGCGCCGCGCGGCGGATCGCGATCGCGTTCCCGGCCACGCGCGAGCAACGGTTGTACGCGCTCGGCACGGTGGTGCTGAAGCGCGTGCAGTTTGGCGTGGGCGAATCGCTGACCACGCGCGACGGCGAAACGTTCGTGATCGATTCGGTCGAGGACCACGGCGGATTGCTCACGTATGTGGGGGCGGGCCGGCGCGTGCGCGAGGACGCGATTTCGGACGTGACGAGCGTGAGTTCGCCGCCGGAGCGGTTGATGGCGGCGCAGGTGGACCCCGGCGAAGTGTTCGATCTGCGGCTGCGCGCGCTGCAGGCCCAGGCGCGCTTCCGGCAATCGCCCGTGCGCGGGTTCCTTGGCGGCCGGGTCGAGCTGATTCCGCACCAGTTCTCCATCCTGCATGAAGTGTCGTCGCGGCAGATTCCGCGTGTCCTGCTCGCCGACGAGGTGGGCCGGGGCAAGACGATCGAGGCCTGCCTGATCGTGCAACGGTTGCTCGTCGTCGGCAAGGTCCGGCGCGTGCTCGTGCTCGTGCCCGAGTCGCTCGTACACCAGTGGTTCGTCGAACTGCTCCGCCGGTTCAACCTTTGGTTCAGCATCTACGATGAGGAGCGCTGCGTCGCGCTCGAGCAAAGCGATCCGGGACAGAATCCGTTTCTCAGCGGCCAGCTCGCGCTGGTCAGCGTGGCATTCCTTGCCGCCAGCGAGCCCCGTCGCGACCAGGCGGTCGCCGCCGGCTGGGACATCGTGGTGGTCGATGAAGCCCATCATCTCGGCTGGACGCCGGAGCAGGTAAGCCCGGAGTACGCGCTGGTCGAGCAACTGGGCCGGCGCTCGTTCGGTCTGCTGCTCCTCACGGCGACGCCGACGCAGCTCGGGCTCATGGGGCATTTCGCGCGGCTCCGGCTGCTCGACCCGAATCGCTATGCCGATTACGAACGCTTCGTGGCCGAAGCGGAGGACTTCGGCGCGGTTGCGGCGCTGGCCGGAAAGATCATCGACGGCAAGTCGCTGACGGCGCACGACCGCTCGACGCTGCGGCGGATTTTCCACCGCGATCCCGAGCGGCTCCGGCAGCTGCTCGAGGCCATGGCCGCGGGCCAGCCCGGCGCGCGCGAGGGATTGCTGCAGACTCTGCTGGATCAGCATGGCACCGGCCGCGTCGTTTTTCGCAACACCCGGGCGGCCATGACGGGTTTTCCGCCGCGGAAGTATTGTCCGGCGCCGATCAGCGCGGATAACAACCTGGCACTGCTGGCCCGCGTCGCCCGCGAGTTGCAGGCCGAGGAGACCGGCCAGGGCGCGAACCTGCGCTACGGGTTCAGGGACGATCCGCGGATCGACTGGCTCGTCGGGCTGCTCCGGGAGCATCGGTCAGCCAAGGTTCTCCTCATCTGCAAGGCGCAGCGAAAGGTGGCGGCGATCGAGGCGGCCCTGCAGGAGAAGATGAAGGTGAAGTCGGCGCTCTTTCACGAAGGGCTGCCGCTGGTGCAACGCGATCGCAACGCCGCGTGGTTCGCGGAGCCCGACGGCGCGCAGTTGCTGCTCTGCTCGGAAATCGGCAGCGAAGGACGCAATTTCCAGTTTGCGCATCACCTGGTCCTGTTCGATTTGCCGCTCAATCCGGCCCTGCTCGAGCAGCGGATCGGCCGGCTGGATCGCATCGGCCAGACCCAGCCCATCCGGATCCATGTGCCGTATCTCCGCGGCAGCGCCGACGAAGTCGTGGTCGCCTGGTATCACCGCGGCTTGGACGCATTCGAGACGCCGCTGCCCGGGGGCGACGAGTTTCAGGCGCCGTTTCGGGACCGGGTGCTGGCGGCGGCGGTGCGGGAGGGGGCGGCGGCACCCGCGCCGCGTCGGGGGCAGGCCGGGCGCGGTGAGGGCGCCGCAGCTCCAGACAGGGTGGCCGCGCTGATCGACGAAACCCGCGCTTTCCGCGAAGAACTGGTGGCAAAAATGAGGCGCGGCCGCGATCGGCTGCTCGAGCTGAACTCGTTCAAGCGCGACGTGGCCGCGGCGGTCATCGCCCGCATCCGGGACGCGGAGGCGGACCCGTTTGTGCGGACACTTCTGCTCGAGTTGCTCGATCATTTTGGCGTGGCGGTGAAGGAGCACGAGGGCGGTGACGTGTTCCTCGATCCGAGCCACGCGTACATCGAGGCGTTTCCCTCCATTCCCGCCGATGGGATGCTCGCGACCTTCCAGCGCGCGCGAGCAATCGTGCGCGAGGACATCCGCTTTCTCTCGGCGGACCACTCGCTGGTGCAGGATGCGGTCGATCTCCTGCTCGACGCGAAGGCGGGAACGACCGCGTTCGGGTCCGTGATCGGCGACGAGCCAATTCTGCTGCTCGAGGCCGTGTTTGTGCTCGAGACCATCGCCGATTCGCGCTGGCACGTGGATCAATTCCTCGCGCCAACGCCCGTGCGCGTCGTCGTCGATTTGCACGATCAGGATTTGACCGATGCGCGCGAAACCAGGGCTCTGGCGGCCGACTGCGAGGACGGCGATGTCCATCGGTTCCTCGAGCGTCCGGGCTTCAATGCCGGCGTGCTCAAGCACATGCTCGAAGCCGCGGGCGAGTCGGCCGAAAAGCGTTCCGGCGTGCTCAAGCGTGGCGCCCGTACGCGGGCGGAAGCGGCGCTCGCCGCCGACCTGCAGCGGCTGATCGATCTGCAGAAGGTCAACGACCACATCCGGCCGGAAGAGATTGCGCTCGCCCGCGAACAACTCGAGCGCACCACCGCGGCGATCGATCGCGCGCGGCTGCGGCTCGATTCGCTGCGGCTGATTGTCGAGGGGCCTGCGGATTGACAAGCACGTTGGACGGCGACCTCCGGGCGCCGTCAATCCGCGCGCCCAGCGAGAACGCGCCCGGAGGTCGCGTTCCACCCAATCGTCCTACCGCGGCCTGCGGCCGCAACCAAGGGACAATCTTGATGCGGCCCAGAGGTCCTGGTGCGGCGAAGCCGCAACCAAACCCCGATCCCCAATCCTTTGAACAAAAGGCAACGAAGGGAACGAAGGCCCCGGAGTCTTCGTTCCCTTTGTTGCCTTCTGTAAAATTCCGCCGCTTGAGGATGCGCGCAGGAAAACAGCATATTCGCGTGACGTGAGGCCGTCGCCGCGCGAAACCATGTCATGCGTATCTCGGTTCACCTCCTGGCCGCTGTTTTCAGCGCCGCAACAGCGCTCGCGGCCTCCCGCACCACCGTCGACGCGGATCTCGTGATGGCGATCGACGGGAAAAAGGTTTTCCCCATCGGCTTCACCATGCCGCCGCCGCCCGATGGCACCACGCCCGACGGCCGCAATGCCATCGAGGAACTCGCCGCGGCCGGCGCGACGTTCATGCGCACGGGCGCGCAGGGCGGCGATTGGGACGATGCGACGATCGCGCGCGAGCGGAAGTGGCTCGATGCCGCGGCGCGGTACGGGCTGCACTGCCTGCCATATCTGCGCGAGCTCGCGGCGGTGAAATCGGACGCGGACGCGACGAAATTGCGCGCGTTGCTCGCCCGCTTCAAGGATCACCCCGGCCTCGGGGCGTGGAAGGGCGACGACGAACCGGAGTGGGGGAAGTGGCCGCTCGAGCCGTTGCTGCGCGCCCGCCAGATCATCCGTGAAGAGGATCGGAACCATCCCGTCGTCATCATCCACGCACCGCGCGGTACCGTGGAATCGCTGCGACGGTATAACTCGACTGGCGACATCCTCGGGATGGACGTTTATCCGATCGGCTATCCGCCGGGCGCGAACTCGCTCCTGCCGAACAAGCACATCAGCATGATCGGCGACTACACGCGGATGATGCGCGAAGTCGCCGGCGGAAAACAGCCGGTGTGGATGGTGCTGCAGATTGCGTGGAGCGGCGTGCTGAAGCCCGGCAAGACGCTGCGGTTTCCCACGTTTCCCGAGGAGCGCTTCATGACCTACCACGCGATCATCAATGGCGCGCGGGGCCTGCTGTATTTCGGCGGAAACATCACGCCGTCGCTTTCCGAAGCGGACGCGAAGCTCGGCTGGAACTGGACGTTCTGGCGGCGCGTGCTGCGCCCGGTGATCGAGGAAATCGGCACGCACAGTCCATTGTATCCGGCCCTCGTTGCACCCGAGTCGCGGCTGCCGATCGCGTGTGCGGCCCCCGGGATCGATTTCTGCGTCCGCGAGGTCAATGGCGACGTGTTCGTGCTCGCCTGCATGCGCGAAGGGGAGGCCGCGCGCGTGGACTTCACGGGGCTGCCCCGCGCGATCACCGGTGGCGAGGTGATGTTCGAAGCGCCGCGCAAAGTGGAGGCGAAGGACGGCCGGTTTTCCGATTGGTTCGCGCCGTTCGAGGTGCACGCGTATCGTTTCAGGTATTGATTGGCGCGCAGAGTTCGGGTGGCCTTCCGGCACCCCCACACCCACCTGCGCGCGGCTCGATCGCGCGGCGATACCCTTATGGGCGACCCGCCGTGCGGCGAGCTTCGAGCGCAATTCCCACCATGAACTCGAACGATGTCTCGTTTCGTTTTTCCGATAGATCTGCCCGTGAGCACAGCGATCGATTGGTGCCTCGCCGGGGCGTGCTTGGCCGTACGCATGCAGCCGGACTCCGAATCAGCTCTGCAGCGGCAAACCCTGACAGGTGGACGTCGACCGCCGGGCGCCGTCGGGCCGCGTCCGCCAGGAGAACGCGCCCGGAGGTCGCGCTTCACCTCGAGCCAACTGCATGGACACGGCTGAGGCGGCTCAGGCAGCGGGCTGCACAAATCGGAGCAGCGCTCGGGTGTTTCCTGGCCCTGATCGCCCGCGTTGCGGCGCAAACCGTTCCCACCGGCACGATCGAAGGCCGCGTGCTCAACGTCCGCACGGGCGAATATGTCGAGAACGCGCGCGTCACCGTGGACGGTGCGCTGCTCGAAGCATTCACCGGGCCGGACGGCGCCTATCGGATCGCGAATGTGCCGGCGGGCGCGGTGAAACTGAAGACGTTCTACACCGGGCTGCCGGCGCAGACGCTCGAGGTGAACGTCGGCGCCGGGCAAACGGTTCAGCGCGACATCTCGCTTTCGCCGGCCCGGGCGGAACGCGACAGCGCCACCGTCAAGATGTCCGAATTCGTCGTCGCCGAGGCGCGCGACATGGACGCGGCGGCGCTCGCGATCAACGAGCAGCGGTTCGCGGCGAACATCAAGACGGTAGTATCGACGGACGAGTTCGGCAGCATCGCGGAGAGCAACGTGGGTGAGTTTTTGAAATTCATGCCGGGGCTCACGATCAACTTCAACGGGGGCAGCCCGCGCGAAGTTTCCATCGCCGGCGTGCCGACCGACAACGTGCCGATCACGATGGATGGCTTCAACGTCGCGAGCACCGGATCCGGCGCGACGGGGCGCGCGGTGGCGCTCGACTTTCTCGGGATCAACAACGCCTCGCGCGTGGAAGTGCTGTACTCGCCGACGCCCGAGTCGCAGGGCATGGCGCTGGCCGGTTCCGTCAACATCGTGCCCCGCAGCTCGTTTGGCCGCTCGAAGCCCGTCTACAGTTACAGCGCGTACCTTTCGATGCGCGACGACGACCGCGACTTCAACCCGACGCCCGGCCCGCGCGCCAAGCCGACGCGCAAGGTCCATCCCGGCTTCGACCTCTCCGTGATCTATCCGGTGAACAAACGGCTCGGCTTCACCTTCTCCGCCGGCAGCTCGACCCTCTACGGCGGACAGCGGACGATGAACGAGCAATGGCGCGGCGTCGCCGTGCCCACGAACGGCGGCACGTTTCCCACTACGGCGGTCGATCGTCCCTATCTCTCGCAGTACATCGTGCGGATGAGCGGCACCGATCTCGAGCGGCGCTCGTTCGGCGTCACCGTCGACTACAAGCTCGCGCAGAACGATCGGCTCACGTTCTCGTATCAGTGGTCGTCCTTCTCCTCGACCCAAATGCAGCGCTCGCTCACGTTCAACGTGAACAGCGTCGCCGAATTCGGGCCGACGTTCACCCACGGTCGCGCCGGGCTGGGTTCGCTGACCGAGACCACGGAGAACGGCACCGATCGGCTCAACCGCACCTACATGCCGACGCTCACCTGGCGGCACGAAGGCCCGATTTGGAAGGCGGAGGCGGGCGGGGGGCTTTCGTTCGCGACGAATCACGTGCGCGGGGGCGAGAAGGGATTTTTCAATCTCGAGACCGCCCAGCGCACGGGCGTGACCGTGGCCTTCGACGACATCTTCTATCTGCGCCCGGGACGAATCACTGTGACCGATGCCGCCGGCGCGCCGGTCGATCCGTATAATCTCTCCACCTACACCATGATCTCGGCGACGGACCAGCGCCGCAACCCGAGCGATGAGCAGGTCACCTATTACGCGAACCTGCGGCGCGATTTCTACGGCCGCGTGCCGTTCTCGCTCAAGGGCGGCGTCGACGTGCGACGGCTCACGCGGGCGTATCGCAACCACTCGCAGCCCAACACCTATCTCGGTCCGGACGGGCGTGCGAACTCGGCCGACGACAACGCGGCTTCGTTTCTCGACGTCAGTTACTCGCAGAAGGTCGCGCCCTTCGGCTTCCCGGCGATTCAGTGGGTGAGCCCGGAGGTCACGTGGGAAAACGCGCAGGCGCACCCGACGTGGTGGTCGCCAAATTTCGCCGGCGAGTACACCACGTTGATGAACTCCTCCAAGCGCGCCGAGGAGCTCGTCTCGGCGGCGTTTCTGCGCGCCGACGTGCAGTGTTTCGAGCGCCGGCTGAAACTCATCGGTGGCCTTCGCGCGGAGCAGACCAACATCGAAGCGCACGCGGTGCTCAACGATCCCACGCGGAATTTCCAGCGCGACGCCAGCGGTCGCGTCCTCCTCGGCAGCAATGGCCGGCCGCTCACGATCACGAGCGACCCGCTGAGCATTGCGCAGCTCACGCTGCGGGAGCGCGGCTCGCGGACGGACAAGGAATTCCTCACGCTTTTCCCCAACCTCAACGCGAGTTACCATCTGCGCGAAAACCTGATCCTGCGGGGCGCGGTGTATCGCTCGATTGGCCGGCCCGATCTCGGACAATACGCGAGCGGCGTCACGCTGCCCGACACCGAGCAGCTCCCCAGCGGGACGAATCGGATCGTCGTGAGCAACGCGGGCATCAAGCCGTGGACCGCCAACACGGTTAACGCGCGGCTCGAATACTATTTCCAGGGCGTCGGGCAGATTTCCGTCGGCGCGTTCCGGCGTGATTTCAAGAATTTCTTCGGTGGCACGCTCATTCGGGCGACGCCGGAGTTCCTCGCGCTCTACGACATCGATCCGCAGGTTTACGGCGCTTACGACATCTCGACGCAGCGGAACATCGACGAGACGGTGCGGATGACGGGCGTCGATCTGAACTACAAGCAGGCGCTGACGTTTCTGCCGCACTGGGCGCGCGGCGTGCAGGTGTTTGCCAACGCCACCGCCATCCGCGCGCAAGGTCCCGCGATCGCGAACTTCAGCGGCTTGAATCTGATTCCGCGCAGCGGCAGCTGGGGCGTGAGCCTGACGCGCGAACGGTTCAACGTGCGGATGAACTGGAATTATCGCGGTCGCCAGCGCGAAGGGCTGATTGCCGCGGGCCAGGGCATCGAGCCGGGCACCTATAATTGGACGTCAAAACGCCTCCAGATCGATCTACTGGGCGAGTACTCTTTTCGCCGGCAGCTCGCGCTGTTCGCGACGCTGCGCAACATCGGCGACGCGCCGATCGACGGGAAAACCGCCGGCCCGAACACGCCGAAATACGCGCAGTTCCGCAGCCGCTCGCAGCTTGGCGCGTCGTGGACGTTTGGGATCAAGGGGACGTTTTAGCGTAGTGCTGCAAAAGTGAGTTTCGATTGTGGCCGCGAGCGCCAGCGAGTGGATGCGGTCGCGTTCGACTCGCTGGCGCTCGTCGCTACGCCGCGCGGGCGAGGATGCGCCTGCGGTCGCGCTCCGTCGCGCCAGGTTCCACCTTTACGCGGTCGCACTAGTTCGGCATTGAACGGCGCATGAACTTCCGCCCCGTGGTTCGATGTTTCGTTTTCGTCGGCTGCCTGGCCGCTGTGCGCCTCACGGCCGCGGAGTCGAACCGCATGCAGAGCCGCTCGATCGTCGCCACGCAGCAAGGCATCGTGGCGACGGAGCAGCCGCTGGCCTCGCAGGCCGGTGCGACGATTCTCGCGCAGGGCGGCAACGCGATGGATGCGATCGTCGCGGCCAACGCGGCGATGGGCGTCGTTTATCCGGCGGCGAACGGCATGGGCGGCGACTTGTTCGCCATCGTTTACGAGGCGAAGACCGGGAAGCTTTACGGGCTGAACGCAAGCGGCTGGGCGCCGGCCGCGACCTCGATTGCGTTGGTGAAGGAACGCGCGAAGGTGACCGAGAAAATGCCGCAGAGCGGCATTCACGCGGTGACCGTTCCGGGCTGCGTCGAGGGCTGGGAGAAACTGCTGACGCGTTTCGGCCGAAAGAAATTCGCCGACGTGCTCGCGCCGGCGATCGCCTACGCGGAAAAGGGATTTCCCGTGACCGAGTTGATTGCGTGGAGCGGCGGATCGAAGCGTGAGCCCAACTTCAGCAAGACGTACCTGCCGAATGGGCGCGGCTTGAAAGCGGGCGAGGTGTTTCGCAACCCGGATGTCGCCTGGTCGCTGCGGCAAGTCGTGAGCGGCGGCCGCGACGCGTATTACCGCGGCGAAATCGCGCGGAGAATCGTGGCGGCGTCGGAGCGACTCGGCGGCACGATGGCGCTGGCCGATCTGGCGGATTTTCGCGCCGAATGGGTCGAACCGATTTCGACGACGTATCGCGGGTGGAAGGTTTACGAGCTGCCGCCGAACGGCCAGGGCATCGCGGCGCTCTCCATGTTGAACATCATGGAGAACTTTCCGTTGAAGGATTACGGCCCGAACTCGGCCGCCGCGCTGCACGTGACGATCGAGGCCAAAAAGCTGGCGTACGCCGATATGGCGAAGTACGTCGGCGATCCGCGCTTCGGCCCGGTGCCGGTGCAGGAGATGCTGTCGAAGGAGCTGGCGAAGCA
>ORMF010180371.1_pt1 | contig 16614 bp, 16 predicted proteins | sample 1779871 | NCBI WGS metagenome assembly ORMF01 (sample SAMEA104232316, study PRJEB22302) | groundwater metagenome | biome: forest; feature: aquifer; material: groundwater | place: USA | collected 2011-08-07 | depth 5.4 m
GCGGCATTGCCATGGCCTTCGACCGTTACCTGCGCCCCGACCGCGAACGCGTCCGCTATTCCAAGGTCATCTAAGCCGCCGCGGTGCCAGACAGCGGTTTCCTCGCGGTATTCCTGATCGGCCTGCTCGGCGGCGTGCATTGCGCCGGCATGTGCGGCGGCATCGTTTCGGCGCTCAGCCTGCAGATGCCTGGCAAGCCGGGCGCTGCAGGTCCGGCCTGGACCATCCATCTCGCCTACAACCTCGGCCGCATCAGCAGCTATGCCATGGCCGGCGCCCTGATGGGCGCGCTGGGCAGCCTCGGTCTGCTGCTCAACAACGCGCTGCCGGTGCAACTGACGTTGTATATCGCCGCCAACCTGATGATGATTGCGCTCGGTCTTTATCTCACCGGCATCACCGGCGCATTGGCCTTCACCGAACGCGCCGGTCAGTGGCTGTGGCGGCGCATCCAGCCGGCGACCAAGCGTTTCCTGCCGGTGCGCGGACCGGCGCAGGCGTTTCCGCTCGGCCTGCTCTGGGGCTGGCTGCCCTGCGGCCTGGTCTATAGCGTGCTGGCGATGGCCCTGCTCACCGGCAGCGCGGCGCGCGGCGCGGCGACGCTGCTGGCCTTCGGCCTCGGCACCCTGCCCAACCTGATGCTGGCTGGCCTTCTGCTGGCGCGCTTTCGCACTGTCATCCAGGGTCGGGCGCTGCGTCTGGCTTCCGGTTTGCTGGTACTGGGTTTCGGCGTGTATGGCCTGGTCAATGCGGCGACGCTGGGCGGCAAGCTATGGCAGGGTGTGGTCTGCCACGTCTGAGAGTCGGCGCTGGCAGTACGGCGCCGAGTTCTCAAGGCGTCAGCGCCATGCGGATGATGGGGCAGGGCATCTCCTGGCCGCCGCATTCGCATTCGCGCACCAGATGGCGCAAGGCGTCGGCCACCTTTCCCAACTGCTCGATGCGCGTTTCGATGCTGCGGATCTTTTCGGAAGCCAGGCTGCGTGCCAGGTGATGGTCGCGGGTATCGTTGAGCGTCATCAACTCGGCGATTTCGTCCAGGGTGAAGCCGACGCCCTGGGCGCGCTTGATGAAGTTCAGCCGCTCCAGGTGCAGCGTGTCGTAGCGGCGATAGCCGGAGACCGCCGGCGGCTCGGCGAGCAGGCCGCGACGCTGGTAGTAACGCACGGTTTCGACGCCGACCCCGGCGCTCTGCGCCAGTTTGCCGATCGTGAATGTCTGTTCTGAAATTTTCATTGCAAACCCCTTGACTCTGTACCAAGGTACGGAGTTTAGACTTCGCTTCGTGAAACTTCCAGCCGCCTTGGCGGCCAGAATCGAGTGACCCACATGAACGCAAGCACGAACGAAGAAAAGCTGGCTCTCGAACTACCCCTGGCCGGCATGACCTGTGCCGCCTGCGCGGCGGGGATCGAAAAGCAGCTGAACAAGCTGCCGGGCGTCGAAGCGGCGGGGAATTTCGCCACCGAGCGCGCGACGATACGCTATGCGACGGCCGGCACCACGGCGGCGAAGCTGGTCGAGACGATCCGCAAGACGGGTTTCGAGGTGCCGCCGGCCACCGTCGATCTGGCCATCGGCGGCATGACCTGTGCCGCCTGCGCGACGCGCATCGAGAAGCAGCTGAACAAGCTGGAGGGCGTCGAAGCGGCGGTGAATCTGGCCGCCGAGAAGGCCCACATCCGCTACATCCCCGGCCTGGCCGATCCGGAGCAGTTGGTGGCGACGGTGGTCAGGACCGGCTATACCGCCAGCATTTCCAGCAGCGACACGCGCGCCGAGGAAAAGGCGCGCAAGCTGGCCGTGTATCACGAGGAACTGCGCCGCTTCTGGATTTCCGCCGCGCTGACCCTGCCGCTGGTGGCGCAGATGGTGTTCATGTTCGGCTCCGGTCAGCATGAGGACGTGATCCCGCGCTGGTTGCAGCTGCTGCTGGCCACACCGGTGCAGTTCTGGATCGGCTGGCGCTTCTATGTCGGCGGCTTCAACGCGATCCGCGGCGGTGCCGGCAACATGGACGTGCTCGTCGCCTTGGGCACGACCATGGCCTGGGCCTACAGCCTGGTCGTCACGCTTTGGAACCTGCACCATCAGCACGTCTATTTCGAGGCCTCGGCCACCGTCATCACGCTGGTGCTGCTGGGCAAGATTCTCGAAGCGCGGGCCAAGGCCAAGACCTCGGCCGCGATCGAGGCGCTGGCGAAACTGCAGCCGCAGACCGCGCGCATAGAACGTGGCGGCGAACTGGTCGATGTCGCGGTGGCGACGCTGATTCCGGGCGATGTCTTCGTGGTTCGTTCCGGCGAAGCGATGCCGGTCGATGGCGAGGTGATCGAAGGCACATCATTGGCCAATGAAGCCATGCTGACCGGCGAAAGCCTGCCGGTGACGAAGGCTGCGGGCGACCGCGTGTTCGCCGCAACGATCAACGGCGACGGCCTGCTGCGCTGCCGCGCCACGGGTGTCGGCAGCCACACGCTGCTGGCCGGCATCATCCGCCTGGTCGAGGAAGCGCAGGGCTCGAAGGCGCCGGTGCAGCGTCTGGCGGACAAGGTGTCGGCGATCTTCGTGCCGGTGGTGGTGGTGATTGCGCTGCTGACCTTCATCGGATGGTGGGCGCTGGCCGGCGACTTCACCCAGGCGCTGGTGAATGCGGTGGCGGTGCTGGTGATCGCCTGTCCCTGCGCGCTGGGCCTGGCGACGCCGACCGCGATCATGGTCGGCACCGGGCAGGGCGCCCGGGCCGGTGTGCTGATCCGCAATGCCGTGGCGCTGGAGATGGCAGAGAAGCTCAAGGTGCTGGTGGTGGACAAGACCGGTACGCTGACCGAGGGACGGCCGGTAGTGACCGATCTGGTGAAAATCGGTGCTGGCGACACGGCGGCATTGCTGCAACTTGCCGCCAGCCTGGAACAGGGCTCGACGCATCCGCTCGCCGCTGCCATCGTGGCGCGAGCGAAAGCAGACGGCTTGTTGCTGGCGACGCCGCAAAACGTCGTGACGACGGCGGGCAGAGGCCTGCAGGGCGAAGTCGATGGCCGTCGCGTGCGGCTTGGCTCAGTGACATGGATGAAGGAGCAGGGCTGGTCCGCGCCCGCGGCCGAGACCTTGGCACAAGCCGGCCGCAGCGTCGTCGCGGTGGTGGCCGACGACGTCCTGCTCGGTTTCATCGGCATCGCCGATCCGCTGCGCGCCACGTCGCGTGCCGCGGTGGCGCGCCTGAATCGGCTCGGCATCGAGGTGGTGATGCTGACCGGCGACAACGCCGGCACCGCCAGGGCCGTCGCGCAGGAGGCCGGCATCGTGCACTTCGAGGCAGAGGTCTTGCCGGGCGACAAGGCGGCGGCGGTCAACAAATTAAAGGGGGCTGGCCGCCTGGTCGGTATGGCCGGCGACAGCATCAACGATGCGCCGGCCCTGGCCGCGGCCGATGTCAGCTTCGCCATGGCGGCGGGCTCCGACGTGGCGATGCAGGCGGCGGACGTCACGCTGATGCGCGACGATCTCGGCAGTGTGGCCGACGCGATTTCGCTGTCGCGCGCGACACTTTCCAAGATCCGGCAAAATCTCTTTTTCGCCTTCATCTACAACGTGCTCGGCATTCCGCTGGCGGCGCTGGGCATGCTCAATCCGGTCATCGCCGGCGCGGCGATGGCGATGAGTTCGGTGTCGGTGGTGAGCAACTCCCTGCTCCTGAGAAACTGGAAACCAAACAAGGACTGATATGGAAACGACGACAATCAAGGTGGGCGGCATGTCTTGCGGCGGCTGCGTGAAAAGCGTGACCGGCGTGCTGACGGCGCTCGATGGCGTGGCGAAGGCCGAGGTCTCGCTGGAGCAGAAGCAGGCAGTGGTGGAGTTCGACGCGGCGAAGCTGACGCGCGATCAGCTCAAGGCCGTGATCGAGGACGCCGGCTTCGAGGCGAGCTGAAAGTTATGTCTCCGGCAACGCCGGAGACGGTATCCCTTGCGGACGGCGCTGGCGGGACGGCGATTGCGTCCCGCCGTGCTTGCCTATTCTCTCTTCAAGCAGGCTGCGCAGCATCCACGCCGTCTTCTCGTGGACTTCGATGCGCTGCGTCAGTAGGTCGGCCGAGGGCTGGTCGTTGGCTTTTTCGACCAGCGGGAACAGCTTGCGCGCGGTGCGCGCCGTGGCTTCCTGCGCGGCGACCAGGTGGCGCACCATGTCCAGGGCCTTGGGCTGGCCGTCGACTTCCTTGATGGTCGCCAGTTTGACGAACTCCTTGTAGGTGCCGGGCGCCGGGTGGCCGAGGGCGCGAATGCGTTCGGCGATCAGGTCGAGCGCATTCCACTGTTCCGTGTACTGGCCCATGAACATGATGTGCAAGGTGTTGAACATCGGCCCGGTGACGTTCCAGTGGAAGTTGTGCGTCATCAGGTAGAGCGTGTAGCTGTCGGCCAGCAGCCCGGAGAGGCCCCGGGCGATGGCGGCACGGTCCTTGTCCGCGATGCCAATGTCGAGCTTGGCGACCTTGGCGGCTTTGCCTGCTTTCATGATGTTTTCTCCTGTGCGGATTGAAATGATCGATGAATGAAAAATACCCGTTTGCGGATCAGGCGGGCTGACCCAGATCAACACCGGTGGCCGCCGGCATTACCGCCGGGCTGCGGATCAGGTGGTCGAAGGCGGAGAGCGACGCCTTGGCACCTTCGCCCATGGCGATGATGATTTGCTTGTAGGGCGTCGTCGTCGCATCGCCGGCGGCGAATACGCCGGGCAACGAGGTCTGGCCGCGCGCATCGACCTCGATCTCGCCGCGCGGCGAGAGCTTCACGGTGCCCTTGAGCCAGTCGGTATTGGGCAGCAAACCGATCTGGACGAAGATGCCTTCGAGCTCGACGCGCCGCGTGGTACCGCTGATGCGGTCCTGGTAGGCGATGCCATTGACCTTTTCGCCGTCGCCGGTGACTTCAGTGGTCAGGGCGCTGGTGACGATCGTGACATTGGGCAGGCTGCCGAGCTTGGCCTGCAACACGGCGTCGGCCCTGAGCTTGCTGTCGAATTCGAGCAGCGTGACATGGCTGACGATGCCGGCCAGATCGATTGCCGCTTCGACGCCCGAGTTGCCGCCGCCGATCACGGCCACGCGCTTGCCGCGGAACAAGGGGCCGTCGCAGTGCGGGCAGAAGCAGACGCCCTTGGCTTTGTATTCCTTCTCGCCGGGCACATTCATTTCGCGCCAGCGCGCGCCCGTGGCGAGGATCACGCTCTTCGCCTTCAGCGTCGCGCCGTTGGCCAGCCTGACCTGGGCCAGGCCGTCGGCGCCGGCCGGAATCAGAGCCTCGGCGCGCTGCAGATTCATGATGTCGACCTCGTATTCCTTGACGTGCTGCTCGAGCGCCATCGCAAGCTTGGGGCCTTCGGTGCGCTGCACGGAAATGAAGTTCTCGATGCCGAGGGTGTCCAGCACCTGGCCGCCGAAGCGCTCGGCTACCACGCCGGTGCGGATGCCCTTGCGCGCGGCGTAGATCGCCGCCGCCGAGCCGGCCGGGCCGCCGCCGACCACCAGCACGTCATAGGCGTCCTTGGCGTCGAGCTTTTCGGCATCGCGCGCCGTGGCGCCGGTGTCGACTTTTGCGAGTATTTCCTCGATGGTCATGCGGCCCTGACCGAAGGCTTCGCCATTGAGCATCACGCTCGGCACGGCCATGATCTTGCGTGCGCTCACTTCGTCCTGGTACAAGGCGCCGTCGATCATCACGCTCTCGACGCCGGGGTTCAACACGGCCATCAGGTTGAGCGCCTGCACCACGTCCGGACAGTTGTGGCAGGACAGCGAGATGTAGGTCTCGAATCGCATCGTCCCGCTCAGCCCCTTGATCTGCTCGATCACCGCGGCATCGACCTTGGGCGGATGGCCGCCGGTTTGCAGCAGCGCCAGCACCAGCGAAGTGAATTCGTGGCCCATCGGGATGCCGGCGAAACGGATGCGCGCGGTCTCTTTCGGACGGCCGACGGAGAACGAAGGCTTGCGCAAGTCGTTGCCATCCTCGCGCACGCTGACCTTGGGCGAGAGAGCGGCGATGTCGGCCAGCAACTCGCGCATCTGGCGCGCGGCGTCGCTGGCATCGAGCGAGGCGACGAGTTCGATGGGAGCCTGGAGCTTTGCGAGGTAGGCGGAAAGCTGGGTCTTGATGGCGGTGTCGAGCATGATTTTCTCCGGAATCCAGGTGTGAGCGAGCCATCCGGTCACCTCCCCCGTGAGGGGGAGGGCGGGTGGGGGCGGGCGTTCAGGCCCGATTTGCGCGTCGCTCGCGACGCGTCAAATCTTGCCGACCAGGTCCAGCGAAGGCGCCAGGGTGGCTTCGCCTTCCTTCCACTTTGCGGGGCAGACTTCGCCCGGGTGGCTGGCGACGTACTGGGCGGCCGTGACCTTGCGCAGCAGTTCGGTCGCGTCGCGGCCGATGCCGCCGGCGTTGATCTCGATGATCTGGATCTTGCCCTGCGGGTCGATGACGAAGGTGCCACGCTCGGCTAGGCCGGCTGCTTCGATCATCACGCCGAAGTTGCGGGTGAGGGTGCCGGTCGGATCGCCGATCATCGGGTACTTGATCTTGCCGATGGTTTCCGAGGAGTCGTGCCAGGCCTTGTGCGTGAAGTGGGTGTCGGTCGAAACGGCGTAGATCTCGACGCCGATCGACTTGAAGGTGGCGTAGTGGTCGGCCAGGTCGCCCAGTTCGGTCGGGCAGACGAAGGTGAAGTCGGCCGGGTAGAAGAACACGACGGACCACTTGCCCTTGAGGTCGTCCTGGGTGACGGTGATGAACTTGCCGTTGTGGAAGGCGGTGGCCTTGAAGGGAAGGACTTCGGTATTGATCAGGGATGCGTTCATGGTGTTTCTCCTTGGGTGGTTGATTGATTTGCTGCGATGGGAGAATGATAAGAAGGCCGTGTTGATTGGGCAATTGAATTGTTGTTATAGATAAAATAGCCAACGACTATCGTGCTGCTGTAAAAATGCCAGCCCCGAAAGTCGGCGCTGGCGGTACGGTGATGGAATGCCGGAGCCGTGTTGCGACTCCGGCTGAAGTTCAGAAGCGGGTGCTCAGCGTCAGGCGGGCATTGCGCGGCGCGCCCGGGCTGATGTTGTTGTCGTTGTGCGCGGTCGGGTAGTACTTCTTGTCGAACAGGTTTTCGACGTTCAGCGCGAGCCGCGTCTTGCCGTCGGCGAAGGCGTAGTACAGCGCGGCGTCGGCGCGGGTGAAGGCCGGCAGCTTGACCGTGTTGTTGGTCGAGGCATACACCTCGGACTGATGGATCACGCCCAGCCCCGCGCTCCAGCCGCCGCCCAGGCCGAACTTGTTCCAGATCGAGAGACTGTCCTGCGGCACCAGGCCGACGCGGCGACCGGCCGGCACCGTGGTGCCCTTGACGATGCGGCCGTCGAGGTTGGCGTAGCCGGCGTAGATGTCCCAGTTCTTGGTCACTTCGCCTTGCAGGCCGAGTTCGACGCCGTCGGTGCGCTGCTGTCCGGCGAGAATCAGCAGTCCGGGATTGTTGGGATCGACCACCTTGACGTCGTCGCGGTCGGTGCGGAACACGGCGCCGGACAGCGTCAGCCCGGGCAGCAGGTCCCAGCGCACGCCGGCTTCGTAGTTCTTGGCGGTTTCCGGCGCCAGTTGCGCGGTGTTGGTGGCCAGGCTCAACTGCTCGGCGGAGGGCAGGAACGAGGTGCTGTAGCTGAGGTACCAGGTGGTGTTCGCGGTGGGCGACCAGGTCAGGCCCAGGCGCGGGCTCCACTCGTTGTCGGTGCGCGCCAGGTCGGTGGCGGCGACCAGGGTGCGGCGGTCGTCGAAGCTGGTCTTGAAGTGGTCGTAGCGCAGGCCGGCGAGCAGCTTCCATTCCTTTGAAAGCGCGATCTGGTCCTGCAGATACACCGCGGCCAGGTCGACCTTGACGGCGTTGTCGGCGGTGGTGCCGGCGGCGCGGAAATCGGTGGCCACGGCGTAGGGCGAAGCCGCCGCCACGTTGAGGAAAGTGGCGGCGCCGAAGAAGCCGTTCTTGCGCACGCTGGTGCTGTCCTGATGGCCCAGTTCCAGGCCGGCGAGCAGGGTGTGCTCCATGCCGCCCGCGTTGAACTTCGTCGTCAGGTCGGTCTGGTTGAAGATGTTGGTGCGCTTGTCGGCATTGTTGTAGGCCTCGATGCGCACCAGGCCGCCCGCGGTGACGGCGCCGTTGGCATAGACGTTCTGGTAGAACTTGTCGTAGTAGGTGGCGCGGAAATTGTTCTTGATCTGGGTGCCGCCGGCAAAATCGTGCTCCAGCACGGCCGAGAAGCCATTGACCGTGGAGCGCGCCTCGCTCTGGTCGGCATTGCCGAAGAAGGTCGAGCGGTCGGTCTCGAACGGGGCCAAGGTGGCTGCGGCGGAAGGGATGCCGCGGTCGGCGGTGCGTTCGTCGCGGGCGTGCTCGAAGCCGAGGGTCAGCGTGGTGCGCGGCGACACCAGCACCGTCACGGTGGGGTTCACGGCGTAGCGCTTCGTGTCGAAGCCGTTGCGGAAACTGTTGCCGTTCTCGGCCATCGCGTTCAGGCGCCAGGCGGTGGTGTCATTGAGCTTGTTGCCGAGATCGACGCTGCCGCGCAGACGGCTGTCGCTGCCCAGGCTGATGCTGGCTTCGCCGATGTGGCCGAACTGCGGCTTCTTGACCACGCGGTTGATCACGCCGCCGGCGCCGCCGCGGCCGAAGGCCATGCCGCCGGGTCCCTTGAGCACTTCGAGGCGCTCCAGGTTGTAGAAGTCGCGGAAAATCTGCATGTCGTCGCGCACGCCGTCGACGAAGAAGTCGGCCGTGGTGTTGATGCCGCGCAGCATGACCTGGTCGCGGTTGCCTTCGCCCTGGGCGCCGTGGGCGCCGGGCACATAGCGCAGCGCATCGGCCATGCCGGACATGGCCTGGTCTTTGATCAGGGCTTCCGGAATCACGCTGATCGAGGCCGGAACTTCCTTGAGCGGCGTGTCGGTCTTGGTGAAGGTGGATGAGCGCGTGGCGCGGTAGCCTTTGACCGGTCCGTCGGCGCGCTCGGTCTGGTCCTGGACGTTGACCTGCGGCAGGGCCGTGTCGGCGGCGTGCAACTGACCGATGGCGCCGCAGGCGGTTATGACCGCAAGGGCAGCGGGTTTGATGCGGATGTGGAACGACATGGTGCGACTCCTCTGGGGTTGCGGCTGGCTGGGAGAAATCGCCTGGCTTGCCGGGAAGCTGATGGGTTTGGGGCGGTACTATTTCGTGCTTGATGGATCCGTTACAAAACCGATGCGGGTCATGCCGGCGCGCGCCGAAGCCGACATGACATCGGCGACTTTTTCGTAAGGCGTGACGCGATCGGCGCGCAGGTGCAGTTCGGGCTGCGGCGCCAGTGCGGCAGCGGCGCGCAGCTTCTGGTCGAGCGCGGCGGCGGCGACCACCTCGCCGTTCCAATACACCTGGCCGGCCGCATCGATGGCGACCTGGACGTTGTCGGGCTTGGTCAGGTTGGCGCTCGACGAGGCCTTGGGCAGGTCCACCTTGACGGCGTGGGTCAAGAGCGGCGCGGTGACGATGAAAATCACCAGCAGCACCAGCATGACGTCGATCAGCGGAATCATGTTGATCTCGGCCAGTGCTTCGTTGCCGTCGTCGTCGTTGAGGGAGGCGAAGCTCATGATCCAGTCCTTAGGCCGTGGCGCGTGCGGGTTTGCCAGCGCGTGTGCCAGCTTCGACCCGGGCGATGATGCGTTCCGAGGTGGCGGCGACGTCGCCCTGCTGCGGCGCGTTCTTGAGGCCGGTGGCGAGGAAGGTGAATACGTCGTGGGCGAAGGAGTTGAGTTCCGCCAGGGTGTTGCGGTTGCTGCGGGCGAAGGCGTTGTAGGCCACGGCGGCCGGGATCGCCACGGCCAGCCCGACGGCGGTCATGATCAGCGCCTCGCCGACCGGGCCGGCAACCTTGTCCAGCGTGCCCTGGCCGCTGATGCCGATCGCCATCAGCGCGTGGTAGATGCCCCAGACGGTGCCGAACAGGCCGACGAAAGGCGCCGAGGAGGCTACCGTGGCGAGGAAGGTCTGGCCGTATTCGAGGCGCGACTTGTCCTGGGCGATGGCGCGCTTCATGGCCCGCGTGAGGAACTCGTCGGGCGTACCGGCATCCACCAGGCCGCGCGTTTCGCGCCCGGCCTTGTGCTGTTCGATGGCGGTGAAGCCATGGTGCACAAGATGCGAGAAGGCCTCGTTGACGCCGGTCTGGCTCAGGTGGCGCGCCACCGCGTCGAGGCTGGGCGCAGCCCAGAAAGCCTTGAGGAAGGCCGAACTGAGGCGTTGCGAGCGGATCGTCTGGATGCCCTTGGTGACGATCAGGTACCAGGTGCCGACCGACATGATCAGCATCAGCGCGAGGATGAAGCGCGCAATGCCGTCTGCGTTGGCGAGAAAGTGGCCGAAGCCGAGCGAAGTTTCCATGGTCAGTCCTTCAAGGTGAATGCGATCGGTACCAGCACCCAGGCCGCGGTCGGCATCTGGCCGAGCCGCGCCGGGACGAATTTCCAGCGCCGCACGGTGTCCAGCGCCGACTGGTCGAGGCGCGGCGAGCCGCTCGAGGGATGCAGCTGCACCTCGGCGGCGCGGCCGTCGGCCTCGACATGGACGCGCAGCACGACGCGGCCCTGTTCGGCGAGGCGGCGCGAGATCGCCGGATAAGCCGGCTTGGGATTGTCGAGGTAGTCGGCGTCGAAGCGAGGCTGGGTGACGACGGGCGCAGGCGCGGCCGGGGCTGGTGCGGCGACGACAGTCGGCGCTGGCGCTACGGCGATCGGCGTCGGTGCCGGTGAGTCCACCGGCGCGGCGAGCTGGGTGGGCTGCGGCAGGGGAGTCGGTCGCCGCTCCACGGGTTTCGGTTTAGGCGGCACGATCTCGGGTTTCGGCTGGATCACCTCGGGCGGCGCCAGCAGGCTGACGCTGAGTACCGCCAGCGGTAGCGGCAGGGTGATCACGTTCAGGCGCACCAGGCCGACCAGTATCAGCAGGTGGACTGCAATGACCATGCCGAGGCCGAGCGGCGACAGGCGCGGTCGCATCGATTGATTGAGGGGGGCAATGAGTGCGGACATGCGCTAGGCGGGAATGCGTATGACCTGATCCGTCGGCGCGGCATCGACCAGTGCGGAAAGGCTGCGGGCGAAGCTGCCGACGCCGGGCGATTGCACGAACACGCAGGGTTTGCCGAGTTTCTTGCAGGCTTCCTTGAGGCGCCAGTAGGCGGCATGCGATACGCATGCGGATTGGCACACCACCGCATCGGCGTTGGCGATTGCGGCGTCGATGCGGTGCAGGCTTTCTTCCTGCCCACCATCGTGGTGGAGGAAGCGGCCGCCGCGATGCTCGACCAGTTTGCGGTAGCCCTCGACCAGGCCGCTGCGTCCGCCGACGCACAGCACGCAACGCCCTTCCAGCGCCGCTCCGGGCGGGCAGTCGCGACCGCAGACCGGTGCCGCGGCGCCATCGCCCAGCGCCGTGACCAGCGCCTCCTCGGTGGCGGCGAGTTCGTCGCGGCGGCTGCCCAGTTCGCGTTCGAGCTGCGCGATGCGCTGTGCGTCGGCGGCGTTGCGCCGTTCCAGCAGCTTGACGCGGTCCGCCAGTGCGGCCGCACGCTCCTGCACGCCGGCCTGTCGGTGCAGGCTGCGCGCGGTTGCCGCCAGTTCGAGTTCGCGACCCTGGTACTGCGCTGCGCGCTGCTCGGCGGTGGCCAGGTCGCGGCGCAGGGCGGCGGCGATCTTGTCATGGGCTTGCCGGGCAGCGCTCATGTCGCGGCGCAGGGCGTCGTTTTCAGCGCGCAGACGGCTTGCGTCGCCGCGGTGCAGTTCGAGTTGGCGCAAGTCGGCCCGCACCGTGGCACCGATCTGGTGCGACAGCATATGGATGCTGCCGTGGATGTCGCGGCCGACGTCCTCGTCGGTGGCTGGATGCGTCCAGGCGGCCCACAGCGCGCCGGGGATGTCCTCGCCGCGGGCGAGCGACTCGTGCCAAACCGCGCTGATGCCGGCGGCGTCAGTGGCCGGCGCAAAGCGGGCGATCGCCAGGGCATGGCGCTTGTCGAGAAAGCGCTGGATGGCTTCGGTCAGCGCGCAACGGTTTTCGCAATAGCCGACGACCACGGTATGCAGGCTGTAGTCGCTCATGTTGCTGACATCGAACCCGGATCGCGGCGCCAGACGACGCATCTCGGCCACCGACAGGCAGGTGCCGATCAGCGCGCAATGATAGGCATGCGGCAGTTCCCACAGCTTGCGCCGGCGCCGCAGGCTGGCGACGGGAACGTCGTCGGGCGAGCACAGGCAGCTCGGACCGCCGGGGAATGCGCTGCCTATCATTTGCGCCAAGGTGCTCACTGGACTACTCTCCCCCCAGCCCCCTCGCCAAGCGAGGGGGTGACAATGGTTCGCCGCTGCGCGGCTCCGTGTGATGACTGGCGTTCCACGGCTGGCTTTGCACAGCCGGCCGGCTCCGGCGGCGCGAAGCAGTGCTTCGCGCAACCCCGCCTTCGCCCCTTCGGGCGGCCGTGCGGGGCGCTCATGGCCGCGCGATCACCTTTCGCGACGCGACCTGCGTGGCGTGCTGGTGATCCGCGGTGGCAGTCGCCATCGTGCCCAACTGCGGATCGCGCTCGAGGATCTCGACCAGGTCGCGGGCATGGGCGCGCAGATGGCTGTCCGCTTCGGGGTCGCCGGCGACCTTTTCGAGCAGCATGGCGGCGAGATGGCCTGCGCGCGGACAGCCGGTTTCCATGTGCCGGGCGAGGTGGGCCAGGGCACCGGCAACCATGCGCGCCGGCGGCTGTTCGAGAGGAATGTCTTCGATCATGAATGACTCCTTACCAGACGTAAAACGACAAAATCCAGGTGCCGGTGACGGCGCCCAGCGGCAGCAGCCAGAACAGGCCGGCCAGCAGGCGCGCCGCCGTTGCGCCAGCGCCAACTCTTATCAGGCGCAGGCCGAGCCACAGCGACCAGGCCACGCCAAGAGCGAGCAGCGCTGCGCGCAGACTGGGCAGCCAGGCCAGCGCCACGCCTTCGGCGCGCAGGTGGGTCGCGCTCATCATCGACAGGCCGAGAAAGAGGCCGATGCCGGCCAGCGGCACCAGACCCAAAGCGAGGCGGCGCCAGTCGAGGCCGGCGAGTCTGGCCGCTGCTTTGGTCGCCGCCAAGGCGATGCCGCCCAGCACCAGCGCGACGCCGAAGATCCAGACCAGGATCGCGGCACCGTCGAGCCAGGTGAATACGTCATTGACCTCCGGGTAGCGCGTGAGCAGCCACCAGGCCGAACTTTCTTCCAGCATCCAGAAGACTTCATGCTCGACCAGCCATTCTGCCGCGCCCTGCTTGAGCTGCACGAACCAGGGGCTGACGGTCCATTGAAATGCGCCGATGGCCACACCCAGCATGCCGAACATCAGCAGCAGCACCTCGACGGTGCCGGGCGCATGGCCACCGATGATCTCCGCATTGGGCGAGCGCGCGGCGAGCGTCACCGCGTCGCGGTGTCCGCTGCAGCGGCCGCAGGCGTGGCACTCGGTCATGCCCGCGAGGTGGCTGACGGCGAGCAGGGGCGCGCAGTCCACCGCCGCGGTGCGCTGCGGATAGTCGTGCCATGCCGCCCGGTCGACCTTGAACTGGATCGGCGCGAGCCGCGCCAGCAGGCCGAACACGCCCGACACCGGACACAGGTAGCGGCACCAGACGCGCTTGCCCCGGCCGTACATCCAGCCGATGGCGACGGCGCCGACGGTCGAGCCGCCGAGTATCAGCAGAGCGGCCTGCGGGTATTCATAGACGCTGATCAGCTGGCCATACACCGTGGTCAGCACGAAGGCCACCAGCGGCCAGCCGCCCCAGCGCACCCAGCGCGGAATCGAACCGCCGCGTCCGTGGCGGCTGGCGAATTCGGTCAGCGCGCCTTCGGGGCAGAGCACGCCGCACCAGACGCGGCCCATGAGCATGATGGAAAGGATCACGAAGGGCCACCAGACGCCCCAGAACAGGTATTGCGCGAGCAGTACCAGGCGTTCGCGCCAGACGGCTGCGGTCGGCAGCTTGTCGTGCAGCATCGCCTGCGCGGCCTGGCTGTCGGCCGGCGCGACGAAACTCGCCGCGCCCATGTCGGCGGAGAACAGCCGGGCTTCCGCACCCGGATGCGGCAGGAAAGCCGGCAAGGCCACCAGGACCACGTAGAACACCACGATCAGCCATTGCACGGCGAGAATGACGCGGCGATGGCGCGCCATCCAGTCGCCAAGGCGGGCCAGACGGTCGCGGCGCGGCGGCGGGACAAAGTTGAGGATGTGCGTCTGCGCCATGGTCTCAGGCCATCGATTTCTTGCTAAGGCGCAGACGCCAGAGCGCAATCGCCCAGTAGGCGGCGTAGGCCAGCAACAGGCTGGCCGAGGGACGCGCGCGATAGCCGGCGAAGTCGGCCAACAGCCGCCCGGCGCCGCTGCTGTCGTCGAGCAGGACCGAGCTGTCCCACACCGGATCGAGCAGCGGCGGCAGCCAGTCGAGGCCGATCATGCGATCCATGCCGGCCATCAGCAGCGAACTGGCGATCACCAGCAGCAGGATTTCGCTGGCGGTAAACAGCGTGCGGTAATTGAGAAAGCGCGCGCCGCGTGCCACCAGCCAGCCCGTGGCGGCCGCCAGAGCGAAGCCGGCGAGCGCTCCGGCGACCAGCCCGAAGCGTTCGCCGCCGTTGCTTTCGAGCCCCAGGCCGTAGAGAAATATCACGGTTTCGGCGCCTTCGCGCGCTACCGCCAGCGCCGCCACGGTGCCTAGCCCCAAGGTGCCGACGGCGCGCCCAGCCTGGGCTTCCAGCTCGCGCTTCATGTGGCGGCCGTGACGATGCATCCAGAACACCATCTGCACGATCAGCCCCGCGGCGAACAGCACCATGCCCACCTGGAATTTCTCCAGCGCCTCGGCCCCCAGTTGGCTTTGGGCGGCGAAGGTGGCGAAGCCCAACGCCAGTGCGAGGCCGATCCCCGCCACGACTCCGAGCCACAGCCCGCGTCGCAGCACGGCCGGAGCCGGCTGACGGGCGATCCATGCCAGCAGCACGCCGATCACCAGCATGGCTTCCAGGCTTTCGCGAAAGACTATGATCAGTGCATTGAGCATGGCGGGGTCTTAGCGGGCGATCAGCAGCATTTCGGAAGTGGCCGGGTGAAACTCGTCGATGAAACGATAGGTGCCGGGGCGTAGCGGATGGATCACGAGGAAGGACGAGGCGCCCGGCGCCAGGACTTTCTCGACTCGCAGGCTGAGGTTTTCGAATTCGCTGGGGCCGGGCCCTTCGTTCTTGACCGTGAGCTTGATCTTGCGCCCGGCGGGTACTTCCAGCCGGGTCGGCGTGATGCGCCCGTCCTTGATCACCACGGCGAACACCGGCAGCTCGTCGGCCGCACTCTGGGCCCGGGCGTCCACTGCCCAGCCCTGACCCAGCCAGAGCGCGATTATGAATGTTGCGTGAGCGAAGGGTGCGCGCAGCATGTTCAGAAGCCGACCTTGGCGCGCAGTCCCAGCACCTTGACCGTCGCCGCGCCGGCGTTGCCGCCGGGCTGGCGGATCCACTGCAGGTCGGGCGTCAGCTCGACGCGGCCGTTGAGCTTGTAGCGGTAGTAAAGCTCCAGTTGCTTTTCCGCGCTGCTTGCCTGGTAGCCGAAGTCGGGCGCCGCGTCGCCGTTGGCATCCAATGTCATGGAGTCATTGCGGAAGTCGGCCGAGGTGCGCAGCGCGCCAATGGCCAAGCCGAGGCTGTCGGCCGCACGTCCCCAGAGATTGCCGCCGAGTTCGCCGCCTAGCGTCAGCGCCCGGTCGAAGCGGACCTTGCCCTTGAGCTGGTGGCCGTAGCGGCCGAACAGGGTCAGTTCGTCCGTTACCTTCTGGTCGGCCGAGAAGCCGATCCCGGCGTGCTTGCGCTCGATGCCGTCGTAGCCGTTGCCGCGGCCGTTGTGCCAAAGGTAGGCGCGGTAATTGCCGGGCAGGTAGTTGAAGCGTGCGGCGGTTTCGGCCTGGGCGATGACGAAGGGGCCGGCCAGCGAGCCGGTGAAGTTGGCGCCCGGCCCGGAACCGAAGACGCCCAGCGACAGGCCCCACTCTGCGCCCTTCTGGCGCTCGTTGGTGTACTGCACGATGGCGCCGGGGGCGAAGCCGTAGGCGTCGGCGCGGACGTCGCCGCCGGAGTCGAGCAGCGGGTTATGGACGAAGGCATTGTTCATGAAGCGCGCCGACTCGTCGTCGGCCGCGGCGTTCTGGTCGAAGAAGACGAAGGGATCGATCTTGCCGGCGGTCAGGTGCAGGTGCTCGCGGGCGTTGGCCTTCATGCCGTCGTCCATCAATGGAATCCTGAGCTGGTACCAGGCCTGGGCCAGGATGGCATAGGAATCGTCGGGGCCGGCGTTGGTTCCGAACGCGGGGGTGTTGACGGTGCGCCGGTGGTTCTTGCCTTTGACGATGAAGCCGGGCTCGCTGAAATACTCGAGGCCGGCCGCGAACTGCGTGACGCCCGGATCGCCCGGAGCGGCTGACACCACGCGGAGAGCTCCGGGATAACCCCACTGTCCCGGAACCCCC